>ERZ724524.4-NODE-4-length-174478-cov-8.519404_pt1 | contig 174478 bp, 152 predicted proteins | sample MGYA00376057_ERZ724524 | MGnify/ENA primary metagenome ERZ724524 (study PRJEB28724, sample SAMN07190888) | wastewater metagenome | isolation source: influent of sewage treatment plant in Hong Hong | place: USA: Christiansburg, Virginia | collected 2016-03-01 ...
AGGCTTCCGCCGTAGGTACCAATGGCGGTGCGCACACCGCTGACAACAACAACTTCACGGGTCATGGATATCTCCTGGTTTGAATAAAACTTGGCGCAGTATCAGCCTGAATGGCAACACCGAACTGACAGTCTCGAAACTGACAGCGTTTGTTGATTATGATCATGTTCCCGGGGGTGGAATATGCCTAAACTGGGCTCTCTAAACAATTTGATCGGACTGAAAACATGGATCTTCTCAAACACGACATCGCCAGCGAATTCCCTGAATTGAAGGAAAAGATCCACACGCTCAAGACAACGCACCAACACTTCGCCAAACTGTATTCTGAGTACGACGAACTGAACCACCAGATTGCCTTGGTGGAAACAGGGGGCGCCGTGATGACAGATCACGGTCTTGAAACGCTGAAAAAGAAGCGCCTGCATGCGAAGGACGAAATTGTCCAGATGCTGAACAAGGCCTAAGTTAACAAGGCCTAAGTTAACAAGGCCTGACGTAAATACTGGGCTTGGAAGTAATCCGCCCAGTTCAGTCGCGTACGTCGGCGACGGGGTTGCTGCCGTAGTCTGCGCGCGCCAAGTAGGCCAGCAGCCGGGCAGCAGCATCAAAGGGTGACGTGAGTTGCCCATTCATCTTGAGCCCGACAAAGGTGCTGTGATCTGCAAAGTCTTTTGCGGATGCACCACGCAAATGAACCTGCATGTCGGTATCAATCACGCCGGGTGCCAGTGAGCACACTTTGGCACCGTTGGCTTTTGACGCTTCCTCCACGGCCAAACAACGCGTAAAGTGGTCCATGCCAGCCTTCACCGCACTGTATGTCGCTTGTGACGCCATCGGGCGACGCCCATTTCCAGAAGAAATGTTCAACACTTTCCGTGGGCAGTTCCAAGCTTGGCTGCTGTGCAAAAAGGTTGACGTCAGCAGCAGCGGTGCCTCTAGCCCCACACGCATGGCTTGCGCCATTTGCGCGTGGTCACCTAAGCCCATGTCAGCCAGAGGCGCAATGCGTGGCAAGAGGGCGGCATTGTTGATCAGCGTGGCGCTAGCCCAGTCGCCGCCACCCTCACTGCTGGTCGTGCGCAACCAGTAGGCCAAACGTGATGACGCAGTAGCTGCGTCCGCAAGGTCAAGTTGCCATTGTTCGAGTTGGCAGCTAGCACTTACGGCTTGCGCCGTCAACGCAGTGTTGACTTGACGCGAAATGCACAGCAGTGTGTGATCAGGTTTCAAAAGTTGCTCAGCCAGTGCCAAGCCCATGCCACGCGATGCGCCAGTGAGGATGTAGAGGTGTTTCATACCCCCGAGTTTTACACTTCTTTGCGAAGCCGACACAAGAAGCAAACTTGGTGCATATACATTTGAAAGTACTGATATATTAATTTAATCCTTGGAGTTCAACATGCGTCGTATCCGTTTCCCCACTGCCACTGTATTTAGCCTAGCGTGTCTGTATGCATCGGTTCTCCCGGCAGCGGCATCTGACGCGGTCACTGATCGCTTGCAAGAAGCCTATGCACCTTACCGCGCGGCGCTCTTTAAGACCAATGGCAACTCTCAGGCTGACGCGCAGGCAGCGCTTGAGCAGGCGCAGGCCGCATGGTCAAAGATCCAGGCTCAGTTTTCAAGCCAAGTACCTGCGCCCTATGACCGTGATGCAGGGTTTGCCGCGACGCTGGCCGAAGTTGCCAAGATCTATGGCAAAGCAATGGCCGAAGTGAAGGCCAATCAATTGACGGATGCCCACAACACGCTGGAGGATGCACGCGACGCACTGGCGGCGCTGCGATCGCGCAACCATGTGGTGGTCTTTAGCGATCACATGAACGCCTATCACGCTGAGATGGAGCATGTGCTCATCGATGGCTCCAAGTTGCTTGATCAGCCCCAGGGCATGCAAAAGCTGACGGCGCAAGCGGGCGTGCTCCAGTACCTCGCGCAACGCTTGGTGAGCGAGGCCCCTGCGAACCTAAAAAGCAATGATGAATTCAAAGAGACGTCTGCTGCAGTCATCCAGTCGGTGAAGGCACTGACGGCTGCATTGTTTGCGCAAGACGCAGCGGCTGCCAAGGCCGCTATGGGCAATATCAAAAAGCCTTACAGCAAGCTCTTTGCGAAGTTTGGGTAAGTCGGCATCTTTGCGTTGCCTACAGACCTAGCTGAACCGCCAGGTTCAGCAGGCTGCTGCAGTGCATGTCGTTGCCAGCTTGTGGCGAAACATCCTTGATGTGCTTGGTGCCAAACTCCAACGGGCGTTCGATATAGGCCGTGCGCAGGCCACAGTCTCGTGCAGCTTGCAGGTCGTCATGGTGGGCGGCGACCAGCATGGTTTGTTCTGGTTTGAGATTGAATACCTTGGAAACACCCAAGTAGGTGGCAGGATCGGGTTTGTAGGCCTTGAACACTTCCGCGGACAGCACACAGTCCCAAGGCAAGCCACCGCGCTTGGCCATGTTGGTCAGTAAACCAATGTTGCCATTAGACAGCGTGCTGATGGTGAACTTGCGCTTCAGCCGAGTCAGCGCCGCTACCGAATCCGGCCATGCGTTCAGACGGTGCCAGACACGGTTCAAATGCTGGCGTTGAGCCTCATCCAAATGGCTCAGCCCAAAATCCGGCAAGATTTGATCGAGGATCATGCGGTGCAGGTCGTCAATCAGCGTCCAACCCAGCTCGCCATTGGCTACGCGTGCCATGGCAGGGTAGTACCCCGCACGCCACGCATTGGCAAACGCGTCGCCATCGATGCCTGGGTAAAGCGCCTCCACCTCAGCTTGGATGCTGCCATGCCAGTCCACCACCGTGCCGAAGATGTCGAAAGCCAATACTTGGACCGTGTTGGCAATCTCACTTGCGATGTTTGAGTTTTTCATGCGCTATTATTCATGCAGCTTCACCCCATTGTGAAGCACGTCGCTCGGACGGTTCCGGGCGCTTACGTGAAAGTTCCACATGACTGCATCTTCCGCAGGCAAGCGCCGTTTTGCGCGCATTGACCGCCTTCCCCCTTACGTTTTCAACATCACTGCCGAGCGCAAACTGGCTGCCCGCCGTCGTGGTGAAGACATCATCGACATGAGCATGGGCAACCCGGATGGGGCAACACCTGCGCATATCGTGGCCAAACTCACCGAAGTGGCGCAGCGACCCGATACCCACGGCTACAGCGCCAGCAAGGGCATTCCACGCCTGCGCAGGGCCATCTCGCACTGGTACAAAGACCGTTACGCGGTAGACATCAACCCCGACACCGAGGCCATCGTCACCATCGGCTCGAAAGAGGGTTTGGCGCACCTGATGCTGGCAACGCTCGACCGGGGAGACACCGTGCTGGTGCCCGACCCAAGTTACCCCATCCACATCTACGGTGCCGTGATTGCCGGTGCCGACATTCGCTCGGTGCCGCTGACAGAAGGTGTGGATTTCTTCGCCGAGTTGGAAAAGACCATCCGTGGCAGCTACCCCAAGCCCAAGATGATGGTGCTGGGTTTTCCCAGCAACCCAACAGCGCAGTGTGTGGAACTCAGTTTCTTCGAGCGCGTCATTGCCCTCGCCAAAAAGCACGACATTTTTGTGGTGCACGATCTCGCCTACGCCGATATCGTGTTCGACGGCTGGAAGGCCCCCAGCATCATGCAAGTGCCGGGCGCTAAGGACATTGCCGTAGAGTTCTTTACGCTGTCCAAGAGCTACAACATGGCAGGCTGGCGCATCGGCTTCATGGTGGGTAACCCTGATCTGGTGGCCGCCTTGGCGCGGATCAAGAGCTACCACGACTACGGCACCTTCACACCCTTGCAGGTGGCGGCTATTGCGGCGCTGGAAGGTGATCAGTCATGCGTGACAGAGATTGCCGCGACTCACCAACGTCGCCGAGATGTGCTTTACAAGGGTTTGATAGAGGCCGGCTGGGCAGTGGACTTGCCCAAAGCCAGCATGTACATCTGGGCGCGCATTCCCGAGGCGTATCGCGCCATGGGTTCGCTGGAGTTTTCCAAGCTCTTGCTAGATAAGGCCAAGGTCTCGGTGTCACCAGGCATTGGCTTTGGCGACCACGGTGACGAGCATGTACGCTTTGCCTTGATCGAAAACGAAGCCCGCATCCGGCAAGCGGTGCGGGGCATCCGCACCATGTTCAAGGCCGATGGCCTGCTGATGCCCGAAAAACCCGCTCAGGAATAGGTGTAAACGTGACGAAATGGATGGGAAGGGGTAAAGTTCCGCCTAGATCATCGCTATGAACTCACTTTCCTCCATTTCTCTTTCGGGCATGAATGCGGCGCAGACGCAGTTGTCGGCGTCTGCCAACAACATCGCCAACAGCATGACGCCCGGCTACCAGCGTCAAGATGTTGTGCAGCAGGCCGACCCGGCAGGCGGCGTGAGCAGCTCCATCGTGCGCAGCAGTGGCGAGCAAGAAGCTATGGTGCAGGACGTGGTGCAGCAGTTGCAGGCCAAAAATGCATTCCTGGCAAATTTGGCGGTATTCAGGTCTAGTGACCAGATGATGGGCACGCTGGTCAACCTGCACGCCTGATTCCATTTCTACCTCATCCGCGTAGATTCCGAAAACGCTAGCTGCTCCAACTGCGGGGGCGCTGGGCGTTCAGATTCCACAACTCAGCTCGCCAGGCGGCCCAAAGTTGCTTCATCAGATTGAGTGCAGGCTCTACCACAGGGCTGATCGCGCGAACCACCAGTACCTGGGGGTGAGGAGATGTTGCACCAGCGGTACCTTTTAGTTCACTGGCATCGATCAGGGCGCGCACCGCTTCAAGTGCTTTATCGCGCCTAGGCCGAGCGATCGGGCTGCCGCTGGCAAACACAAGCGTGGACAAGCAGCGCATGCCGTTCAGCCCCAGCGGGCCATTCATCAGGCGCGCGTCGGATGCGTCAATCTTGCCTTTCTCAAGCCAAATGCCGGGTATCTCCAAGTGCTGCGAAAAGCTGCCTTTTTCAAAGGGCTGTTGGGCAGCAGGCAGGCCCAGCGCGGTAATGTCCCAGGTGATCATCTCTGCACTAGGTGCTAAGTCAAAGATGGCTTGGTTGGTGGCCAGGCAGCCAGAATAGGCGAGGGCCTCCAGCGGCAACCATTCCAGCCGGGCACCTTCTTCCAGTTTGGCGCTCAAGCTTTGCACCGCCAGAGCGCCTTCAGATCGGTAAAACCGTGTGGCGCCTGGCGTGGTGACCAGCCCGTGAGCGTTTTGGCCGACGGTGACGGCCATGTCGAGCCGGTCACCTCCGACCAAGCCGCCCGGTGGGTGCACCAACACGTTGTGGCAAATGCTATCGCCTTCTGGATAAAGGCTTTGCAGGATGCGCAGCGGCCCGCTGTGTAAAAACCGGGCGACTGAGCGGGCACCCTCTACCGTGTAGTCGAGATCGAGTTTGGCGTTCCAGGGCATAGATGGTCAATTGTCCGCGAATCCAGATGTCGATTCAGACGCGAAAACTGGCTGGCCTTTGGGCCGCTTATTCACGGATCAAACAGGTGCGCAGAAACGGATACTGTTCCAATGAAAAATACCTACGTAACCTGGGTTGGGACACTGCTTGTGTCGGCACTTCTGAGTGCCTGCGGCGGTGGGGGCAGCAGTACATCGTCCACGTCCAGCACACCGACAAGTGGCACCAGCACTTCGACGGTCACGCCAAGCCCCAGCACGAGTGGCACGACATCGACGACCAGCACGTCCACAACAACTTCAACACCCAGCACCACGGGCTCTGGCACCACGACCGCCAGCACGCCTGTCACCACCACCAGCACGGCGGCACCGGTTGCTGTGCCCACCATGTTCGGTGTGGCGGCGGCGGGTTCGCCACTGCTTGGCGCCATGGTGCGCATTGTGGACGCCAATGGTGCGCGCGTCAGCATGATCGACAGCGCAGGCAACAAAGTAGACCGCTACCGCACCAGCACGGCGGACGGTTCCTTCCGCTTTCAATTGGCCACTGCTACGCCGTCATTGCCTTTGCTGGTGCAAGTGGCCGGGGTAGACGGCACCGGCACACCCGTGGTGATTCATTCCACCCTCAACACCACCACCTTGCCGCAAATCGTCAACGTCACGCCCGCCACCGAGGCTGTTGTGGCGCAAGTGCTGGGCGCCTCGCCACGCAGTGTGTTTGCCAATGCCGCCACGGTTTGGCCCACGATGACCTTGATGGGCAGCGCCACGGCCGTGACCAGCGCTTCCAACCAGATCAAAACCGTGATTTCTGCCAACCTGACGGACGCCAAAATCACTGACACCAAGAACCTGGATTTCATCCGTGACGAGAATTTTCTGGCCAATAAGCTGGGTCTGGACGCTGCACTGGAGGGCTTGCGAATCCAGATCGTGAAAGACAGCATCGGTCGTGACCAGCTTCAGCTCAGCAACAAGCTGCTGACCCCAGGCGTGGTGGAGGTCAAAATTGACTTGGCCACTGCGCAGACCGAGCTTGCCAAAGGTGCCAGCGGTTTGGCGAGCAAAGCAATCAGCTCCACACTCAAAGTGACCACCAGTCCCAACAAAACCGCCATCCCAAACATGGCCACGTTGGACGACCTGAGCACGGCCGTGAACACCATGATTGCCCAGGGTAAGGACGCTGCGGCCTTTTTGGCGTCGCCGATTTTGGGCTCGCACAAATACCAAGATGGCCGCGCCCGAGTGGCGCTGGCTGACATCCTGGCGGGATACGCCACGCGCAATAACCAGCTAGGCCGTTGGCAGGTGACAGGTTGCGTTGATTCCCCCATCCCGGCGACAGGTGGATGCTCGCGCCTGGGTGTGTCCACGCTCGTCACAGACCGCGCAGGCAATGTGGTGGATGTGCTGACCGAAACGGTGGGCTACAACTCGCTGAACACGCCTGCATGGGGGTTTGTGGGTAATGACCGCATGGCATCCGTCAAGGTCTACGCTGTGGCGCAAGCCAATTTCAATCTGGATGGGGTGTCACAGGTGGGCACACTGGCTCCCACCAATGGCATTCAAGTGATTGCCCGTGCAGTGGACTACGCCACCACCCCGGCACAAGCCCTGCAAAGCACCGTGATGCAGGTGCCCAGTGGCTACAGCGTGCTGTACAAGTACTGTGGCATGGCAGAGTTGTGCATCACGCCCAACGCCGCACTGACGCCGGTTGCCACCGGAGAACTGAAAGACACTCAACTGCAAAGGCCAGCCCCCGGCTGGCTTGGCAGTCAGGACGCGGCCCGCGGCGCCAAATACGTGGCATCTGTCAGCCTGATGGGCACCGCGACCGATACCGTCACGCCTTACCTGATGTCTGACTTACCCACAGATTTCTCGATCAGCCTCTTTCCCAAGCCTGATACCTCCCTCACGTCGGCGGGCGTGGCGGCAGGTGGCGCGATCAGTTGGCTGAATTGGGCCACGGCCAACCCTGACATGCGCATGCTCAGCCTGCGCATGATCACCGGTTCTGCGAGCGCGCCACAAATCACCGACTTCCCCCTGGCCAACCCCTTTGCCACCACGCTGACCTTGCCTGCAACGGCGGCAGCGTCCAGTGGGTTTCAGCTGTGGATGATCGCGCTGGATTCGCAGGGGAGGCGGTACTACAGTCAATTCAACAGCAGTTACTGATGGTTTGAAATGATGTAAAAAGTTGTTTCATTTGATGTTTGTTGATTTGACTTGGGTTTGAATTGCGTCAAATCAGTGCTTAAATTCAGGCAAGGAGATACCAAAAGGCTTAAACCCGGTGCCGGTCGTGATACCCGGGTGAAGTGAGTTGTCTTTGGCAAAGCGGCATGATGGGTTGCCCGCTTAGTCAATTGCAGCTTTCAGGGCCTCAGCACCCACGGAATGTCAAATCAGCCAGTCACACCCCCAGACCAGTCGCCCGCGCTGCGCTTGAACAGCCACATGGCCTGGACAGTACTGTTGGGGAATTTTGTGATCGGGTGCGGCATGTTTGTGGTGCCCGCCACGCTGGACGACATCAGCCGTGCGTATAACGAACCCGCTGCCGCCACGGGGCAGCTGATTTCCGCAGCGGCGCTGGTGATTTGCGTGGGCACCCCCATTCTTGGCATCCTCACGTCAAAGATGAGCCGCCGCAAATTGTTGGCCTTTGCGATGTTGTGGTTCGCGGTGCTGCATGCGCTCTCTACCTTTGCGCCCAATTTAAGCACCTTGATCGTTCTGCGCATGCTCACGGTCATGTCGTCTGCAGTGTTTACCCCTCAAGCGGCGGCCTTTGTCGGGCAAATATCTCGGCCAGCCATGCGCAGCCAAGTCATCTCGTTTGTCTTTTCGGGCTGGACCTTTGCCGCAGCATTCGGTATTCCGCTGTTGGCTGCTGTTTCTGGCGAGTGGGGATGGCGCTGGGCATTTGGCCTGGTGGCCGTTATCAGCTTTTTGGTGGCCGTACTGGTCTGGAAGGTGATTCCCGACGATTCACCGCATGTGGCGATCTCCAGCGCGTCGTGGAGCAGCGTGTTTGTTCACAAGCTCTTGATGCTGCTGCTGTGCGTGACGTTTTTGACCTCGTTTGCGCAGCACGTTTTGTATTCCTACATCGTGGTGTACTACAAGCAAGTGCTGGACTTTGACACCAGTGAGGTGAGCTTGATCTTCTTCTGGTTTGGTCTGTGCACGCTTTTTGGCAGCTTGCTGATCACGCGCTACATCGCCCGCATTGGTGCCTTGCGCATGCACTTTGTCACCATGAGTTTGATCGCGCTGGGTCTGCTTTTGTGGCCACTTGCCCATAATTTTTGGACGGCTGTGCTGGTGTGCACGCCGTGGGCGTTAGCCTTTTTTGCCAACAATGCTGCTCAGCAAGGACGCCTGGCCGGCATTTCCCCAGCTCTGGCGGGTGCCAGCATTGCGCTCAATACGTCTGCCATCTACATCGGCCATGCACTGGGGGCGGTGATAGGCGGGTGGTGGATTTTGCACAACAGCATTGGCAGCCTGCATTGGGTGGGATTTGGCAGCGCGATTTGCGCCATTGCGTTGGCGAGTCAACTGACCCGGCTTCACAAAGACACTGAAAACTAGCGTGCTTCGCTGCGCAAGGTAGGCAAGCCTACGCCGGCCGCGTCAAACCCGCCATCCACCGCCAGCACCTGGCCGTTCACAAAGCTGGCCGCTGGGCTGCATAAGAAGCCCACCGCTGCCGCTATTTCCTCTACCGTGCCGTAGCGGTTCATGGGAATCACATCGTGGTAATCCGCACGAATGGCTGGCGTGTGCACCAGCTTGGCCATGTCGGTGTCTACTGGGCCAGGGGCAATGGCGTTCACCCGAATGCCTTGGGTGCCCAGTTCCACCGCCTGCTGCTTGGTCAAATGAATCAAAGCCGCCTTGCTGGTTCCATAGGCCACGCGCAAGGTGCTGGCCCGCAGACCCGAAATGGATGCGATGTTGACCACCGCGCCGCCGCCGTTTTTTAGCATGAGCGGTGCAAAGGCCTGGGTGCAGATAAAGGGCCCATCCAGATTGGTGGCCATGACCTCACGCCATTCGTCAAAGCGGGTTTGCCCAATGGTTTTAAAAATCGCCACACCTGCGTTGTTGACCAGGGCGTCCACCCGACCAAAGCGCACTTGAATGCTGCTTGCCGCTGCCGACACTTGGTCTGGCACCGACACGTCGCAGGTCAGCGCCAGCACACGGTCAGCGTGCCCCAGTTGCTTGGCTGCTTGCGGCAAGGTGGCCACATCTCGGTCCAGCAGCGCGACGGCATAACCGTGGGCCAAAAACCATTCGGCAATGCCCAGGCCGATGCCGCGTGCTGCCCCGGTGACGACGGCGACGGGTAAGGATGAATCTGAATTTGTCATGCCGACACTTTAGCCTGTCGGCCAACAGCGCTTGACGCCTTGGTGCCAGCCCACAAGCCAGTAGCCCACTATATTGACGCCCATATGACATCAGCCGCTTCATCCGCCAACACCGCAAAGCCTGCTGTGCCCACCGAGCCCAGCAATTTTGATTTGTTGCGCAGCGTGGGCAAATTGGCCGCGCCCACCACCGTGCTGGCTGCAGTGCAATTGGCATCCCAGTTTGTCGAGACCGCCATTGCCGCCCGCCAGGGCACGGCCGCACTGGCAGGGTGGGCGGTGATCCTGCCGTTCTCGTTGCTGATGGCGCAGATGTCCACCGGGGCCATGGGTGGCGGCGTGGTAGCCGCCATTGCCCGTGCACTGGGCGCAGGCAAACCCGCAGACGCCGCCTTGCTGGTCAAGCACGCCATGGCCATTGCGGTGACGGGTGGGTTGATCTTTGCGCTGGGCATGGGCTTGTTTGCCCACACCATGCTGAACGCCGTGGCAGGCCCGGAGGCGGCCACTGCTGCCACGCCCTATGCCCTGTGGCTGTTTGTGGTGGGGGCTATCCCCGCATGGCTGACCAACACCTTGGCGTCGGTGCTGCGCGGCGGTGGACGGCACGCGAGCGCCGCGCGGGCCTTGCTGGGCATGTGGCTGGCATACCCACTGCTGGCCTGGGCCATGGCAGAACCCTGGGGCATGGGGCTGGCGGGTGTGGGCGCGGCGTTTGCCATCGTGTCGTGGGTGGCCACGGGCGTGCTCGCAGCCATGGTGCTGATGGGGGCTGCAGGGTTCAAACCACAACTGGGTGGCGAATGGTCATGGCTCAAGTTCAAAAGCATTTTGTCGGTAGGGGCAGTGGCCTGTGCCTTGGCCACCATTGCCAACCTGACCACCATCATGGTGACGGCGCAGCTCAAAAACTACGGCACGGTCGCAGTGGCGGCCTACGGCATCTCGGCCCGACTGGAATTCATGATGATCCCGCTGTCATTTGGCATTGGTGCTGCGCTCACGGCCTTGGTGGGGGGCGCGGCTGGCGCGGGCAACTGGCCCCGGGCGCGGCGTACAGCGTGGGTGGGCGGCGGCCTCGCGTTTTTGGTGACGGGGCTGTTCGGTGCCGTGACGGCCTGGTCACCCCTGGGATTTGTGTCCCTGTTTACACCCGACCCAGCGGTGGCCAAGATCGCGGCCATGGCCTTGACCGTGATTGGCCCGGCCTTTGGCGGCTTTGGCCTGGGCATGGCCATGTACTTTGCAGCCATGGGTGCCCACCGCATGGGCTGGCCTATCGTCGCCGCAGTGTCGCGCTTTAGTCTGGCCGTGGGCGGCGGCTATGTTCTGGCCCATGGTCTGGGCGGTTTTCAGGGCTTAGGCATGCAGGGCCACTTCATTGGCGTGGCCTTGGGCATATCGTCCTATGGTCTGTTTGCCGCCCTGGGCGTGCGAAAAGCCGTGTGGTCTGCGAGGTAAAAATCAGGTTAATGGTTCTGCGAGCCCCGGTGCGCCCAGCCGGTGGTGTGCTTTTCGACATAGCTGAACAGCTCATACATCACCATGGCCATGGCACCCACCACCACCAGCCCAGCAAAGGCCAGACCCATCTGCATGGCAGAACCTGCAGAAATCAGTAAATAGCCGATACCCTCATTGGCGGCGGTCATTTCTGACACGGTTGTGCCCACAAACGCGAGGGTGATCGCCACTTTGAGCGAGCCATAAAAGTAAGGCATCGATCGTGGCAGCCCCACCTTGACCAGCACATCCCAGCGCTTGGCGCCCAGCACGCGCAGCACGTCTTCCAGCTCCGGCTCCAACGTGGCCAAGCCCGTGGCAATGTTCACCATGATGGGGAAGAAGCTGATCAAGAAGGCCGTGAGGATGGCAGGCCCCACGCCAATGCCAAACCACACCACCAGAATCGGCACAAAGGCCGCCTTGGGCAGCGCGTTAAAGCCGGTCATCAGCGGGTACACCGCAGCGTAGGCCAGGCGCGAGCTGCCAATCACAAAGCCCAGCAGCACGCCCACCACAATCGCAATGCCAAAGCCCGCCATCGTCACCCAATAGGTGCGCCAGGCGTGGCCTGCAATCACGGCCTTGAATTCCCAAAACTGCGTCCAAATGCGCCAGGGGCTGGGGAAGATGAATTCCGATACGTCAAACGCACTGCAAATGCCCTGCCACAGCAGGATAAAGGCCACCAGCAAGATCCACGGCGACCAGGTTTCTAGTTGCTTTTGGTTCACGCTGCAGCCTCCAAACTGGTTTTGCGGATAGCGCCAATGTGGCCGCGCAGCTCGTGCACGATGTCGGTAAATTCGGGGGTGTAGGTCACTTCCAAGTCTCGTGGGCGCGGCAAATCGATTTCTTTCTTCACCACAAATCGGCCTGGCCCCTTGCTCATCACATACACCGTGTCGGCCAGGAACACGCTTTCGCGCAAATCGTGCGTGACCAGAATCACGTTAAAGCGCTGCACCTGCCACAGGTCGCGCAGCGTGCACCACAGCTCCTCGCGCGTGAAGGCGTCCAGCGCGCCAAAGGGCTCGTCCAGCAGCAGCATCTTGGGCTCATGAATCAGCGCGCGGCAAATGCTGGCACGTTGCTGCATGCCACCCGACAGCTGCCAGGGAAACTTACTCTCCATGCCGCCCAGGCCCACGCTCTCAAGCAGCCGAGAAGCCCGCTCAGCAAATTCGCGCTTGCGGTCTTTGAACTGGCTGCGGTAAGGCTCCACAATTTCCAGCGGCAGCAGCACGTTGTCCAGCGTGGTGCGCCAAGGCAAAAGCGAAGGTGCCTGAAACGCCATGCCGCTGATCTTGAGCGGCCCCTTCACCGGAGCGCCGTCAATCATGATGCGCCCACGCGTGGGCATGCGCAGCCCGGTGGTCAGCTTCATAAAGGTGGATTTGCCGCAGCCCGATGGGCCCACGATGGCGATGAACTCGCCCAATTTGACCTTCAGGTCAATGGCTTCCACCGCAAAGAGGTTCTGCGCGGCCAGCTCGGCGTTGTACGCCAGCCAGACATCGCTGAAATCCACAAAGGGCTGATTCGCGCTAAGAGGCATTTTATGGGTCCAAAAATAGGCTTTCGGCATACTGCATGCCGAAAGTTTGCTATTGAATTTATAGTTTTCTTATTTCTTGGCTTTTGGCGCTGGGGGCGTCACCGGGGCCGTCAGCACGTTCAACTCAGCGGCGGAGGGCAAAAAGCTGCCGTTCCACACAGCATCTGCATTCACCCGGGTCTTGGTGTTGAACGCGTCAGACACCTGGCTGGCCATCAGTGACAGGCGTGGGCCCTTGACCTGACCAAACCCTTCGGCGCGAGCATCCGCACTGTTGATCACCGTGTCAATGGCCAGCTGCAGGCGGCGGGTTTCCAGCGCTACGTTGATGATGCCGTCGCGTGCTTTCACGGTTTCGATGGCGTCAGCAGGCTTACCGATCACGTCCTTCATGCCCTTGGTAAAGGCTTTCAAAAACGCCTTGATCGCTGCGGGGTTCTCTTTGATCATCTTGGGTGATGCAATGATCGCGTTGCCATACAGCTTGACGCCATAGTCCGGGTACTGCAGCACCGTCACGTCTTCGGCCTTGACGCCACGTGCTTCCAGATTCAGCAGCGATGTGAAGGTAAAGCCAGTGATCGCATCCACATCGCCACGGGCCAGCATGGTCTCACGCAGCGGTGGGTCCATGGCGGTCCATTGCACTCCTGTCACGTTATTGGCCTTGGCAAAGATCGGAAACGCGCGGCGCCCTGCGTCAAACACGGGCGCGCCCAGCTTCTTGCCGCTCAAGTCCGCAGGCGTCTTGATGCCCGATTTTTTGAGAGCCATCACCGATGCAGGCGTGTTGTTGTAAACCATCATCACCGCCACAGGCTTGTTGGGCGCGTCGGGGTTGTTGGCATGGAATTCCATCAAGGCTGCCAGATCGGCAAAGCCCATGTCGTAAGTGCCAGAAGCCACACGTGTGACCGCGCCGCCCGAGCCGTTGCCCGCGTCCACGGTCACATCGACGCCAGCTTCCTTGAAATAGCCTTTGGCCACGGGCACCAAAAACAAAGAGGAGGGCCCCTCAAAGCGCCAGTCAAGCTGAAACTTGATGGGCGTGACCTGGGCCTGGGCGGCCAGACCGGTCAAGGCGATGACAGCACCCGCGATGGTGGATTGGAGGAAGTTGCGTTTGTTCATGAGGGCTCCGGGAAGGGGAAAGTCTGATTTAGAACGTGAAGCAAAAACGGTGCCTGATTGTTGTGAATGCACCATCTTGGGGGTGATTTTCCGTCAAATTGGTGGTGAGTACCTCAAATGAGGGTCTTAACCATGGGGCTTGGTGCGGCTTTGAGGGATTGGCGCGCATCACGGGGCTTATGCTGCACGGTATCCGATAGCCTGGCGTCGCCAAATAAAAAGAGATTCAAGGGATGTCAATTCTTTTTCCAGTACTTAGTGCCTGCGAGACAAGCTGGCCTTTTTCTGGACTTGCTCTTCTACCACCGCCGTCTGCGCCGCCTCGTGGCCATTGAACTTAAGCTGGGCCGCTTCAAAGCCGCCCACAAAGGCCAGATGGAGCTGTACCTGAAATGGCGGGACAAGCACGAGCGCCAGACGGCCGAAGAAGCGCCCATCGTCCTCATCCTGTGCGCCGAATCCAGCCGCGAACAGGTGGAGCTGCTGCAAATGCACAAAGACGGCATCACCGTGGCCGAGTACTGGACCGAACTGCCACCCAAAGCGGAGCTGGAGCAAAAGCTGGATGCCGCTTTGCTTGAAGCGCGTGAGCGGCTGGCGCGGCGCGGGGTGCTGTTGGGGGACTTGGATGACGAGTGATGCCATGAAGGTCAGCAAAGGCCTGGAGTTCCCTGTGGTGGCAATGCCCGACGTGGGGCACATGCCCGCCAACGGCGAAGACGGGAAAGTCGCCGTGCGGGTGCTTTATGTCGCGGCGATTTGGGCGACGCAGCGGCCCGTGGTGGGGAAGGGAGTTTGGGATGTGGCTACAGGAGTGGCGTTTCTGTATTGCAGCGTTCAGTCAAGAGCGCTTCATTGCGGCTATCTGCTCTCAAAGATTTACAGCGAGAAAGCGGCAGTTCAGACTCTATCGGTAACCTGCATCATCTCTCTAATTGGCAACACAACTTATGGTCAGCGTTAGAGGCGCTGTTAGCCCTTCATCGCAGCTATCCGACACATTCCCAGTCGCGCATGGGTTCCAAAAAGGAAATGCCTTGGATTGCCGCAAAACATTGATAGCATCGTTGAGATTGACCAATTACGCAGCTGAAGGGAGACAGGGGTGAAGCTATTTCAAAAAAACGAATTCATAAAGCGAATTCAGTTTGCAATTTCAGAGAACAACCCAATTACGCTTATCGTAGGCTCACCCATCTCATACGATTATTGCAATAAAAAGGGTGTGGCCGATGTTTCTGAAACGATACAGAGAATCCGTCAATCATTTTCAAGCGATCCGGAATCACTGGGAAAATTGAATATCTCATTACAGCAGCCCGATGCGAATCCGTACCAAAAGGCATTTGAATACGTGTTGGCTGTTCGGGGCAGTAGATACGCAAACAATTTGATCCGTGAATCAGTCCTAAATGCCTACGAAAGCGATCGAGAGGTTGATCAAAGAAATAGTACGGCCGACGAATCAAGATGGTATCTTCCACCTGCAGTGAATGCGATCGGCAAACTTTTGGCGTCGCGACCAGAGGCTTTTGGGTCGCGCATCCTCACTACAAACTTTGATCCTTTGATAGAAGTCGCCATCCGACGAAATGGTGGTTCTTCCTACTCAAATTTCTTCCATCGAGATGGAAACCCCAATACTACAAATGCAAGCGGCGTAGGTGTCATACATCTTCATGGATTTTGGGAAGGATCTGACACGCTGCATACACCACATCAGCTTAAACAAAGCCGCCCTCAACTAAAAAGCTATCTACTTGATCTCTTTAGAAAAACGCTTGTTGTAGTGATCGCATATGGGGGGTGGGATGATGTCCTCGGGAGTGCAATTGCAGATGTAGTCTTAGAAGACACGTCCGAGCCGGAATTGCTTTGGGCTTTTAAGAGCAATGATTTTTCAAGCCTGGAACTCGCAGAGCCGCAACTCATGCACAGGCTGAAACCTGGAATGGATCGTGGACGTGTGCAGCTATATGGGGGTGTAGATTGCCATGAAGTGTTGCCAACGCTTTGCGATTACATCCTTCCGAAAAAGGTTTCTTTTGCAGACATTGATTCCGACGTTCATGTAGCGCGTCGCGTCTTAACAACCGAGGAAAAACTACTTGCCAGCTCCGTTGGTCTTCAAGCCGAGAGGTTTGTCGATACGACCCCAAGAGTCGACGGGTTTGTTGGGCGCGATGCAGAGCTTAAGGCACTTACTTCGGCGGACGCTTCCGTGATGTGCATCAACGGAATTGGAGGCCAAGGGAAGTCGGCATTGGCATCAAAATTTCTTTCCAGCTTTGATGATGAGTGTCTGAAGGATTGGAGGGACTGCCGCGAAGAGGGCAACACATCCCATACAGCAATAGCATTGTTTCTTGAGAGGTTGTCACTTGGCGAGGTGCTCGCCGATACTGTAATGCAGGCAAGCCACCGTGAGTTAGCTGATCTTGTAGTGCGATATGGATCAAGCCAAGATGCCGTATTAGTTCTCGACAATATTGACACTTATGTAGACATTGATCACCAGCGGCCAATGGGAGTCATTGGCGTTATGTGCGACAGATTGCTGGAATCAAAGACCCGAATCAAAGTGGTTTTGACGTGCCGACCGCTAGTCCAAATTCTCGACTCACGTTTCTTTGGTATTCCTTTGGATGGGTTGGATCCTAGGTCAGTGAAACTGCTATTCAGCAGCAAGAGCGCCGGATATCAGCTCAACGATAGCGAGTGCTCAAACTTGATCCACCTTACGAATGGGCATCCGTTGTACGTTTCTATGTTGGCAGCACAAAAACTAAGTACGGACAAGACACTTTTGACTATTTTGAACGAAGTAGAAGCTTCACGCTCTGACGTTCCTGCCATGATTCTTAGATCCACTTATGGTCTTTTGAGGACAGATCAGACTGAAGTCGTTCGGTTATTGGCTGAGTTAGAGCGACCTGTTCACGAGAGTGCTTTGGAAGACGTGACTGGCCAAAGATATAACCGCCTAACGAAGTCTCTAAAGCGCCTCAAAGACTTAAGTTTGGTTTTGGAGAGACGTGATCTCAATGACAAAACTCTGATCGACATACATCCACTTGTACGTCAATTTTTGCGCCGAGAGTATCCAAAGAAAGATCGTGACAGCTTTATCGGCAGAATCATTTTGTATTTCAATAAGAGGCTCGCTGTCGTTGCGAAGTCACTTGGAAAAGAGGCAATACCAAAGTACATACTTGAAGTTTGGACGCACAAAATTGAAGTCTTGTGTAACCAAGCCGATTGGAATCTTGCAATTTCAGAATTGCTACGTATTGATGGGGAACTGGGGCGTGCCGGTCAATCGGAAGAACTCGCGCGGTTAGGCGTGAAAATATTTATGGGTATTGACTGGTTGGTTGCGATTGATGATTCGAAGGACTTTCGAAAGCTGGTGAATGACGTTTGTCATGAGTTGTCTCATCATGGGGATCATCTGGAAGTGGATAGATGGATGAATCACTATTCGAATGCAGTCGGTGGACGAGGCGCTGACAGACTGAATATGTTGGAGATTAAAGCCTATGACGCATGGTTGCAAAAGGAATATCCAAAAGCCCTCGGCTTTGCGAAGGAAGCCGTAGAACTGGCCAAACAAATCGATGTCTCGATAGCTTCTTCTCCCGTGCATACATTGGCCTTAGCTTTGCGCGACAGCGGTGACATCAATGGGGCTTTGACTATTTTTTTGGAGGGTATGAGTATCGAAGAAGCATTAAATGAGAAAAATGGCAAAGGAGCAGAATTCTTTGGAAACGTTGGGCGATGTCTGCAGCTTAACGGTGACTTTGTGACTGCGTTGAAGTTCTACAAGCTGAGCGGTAAGGACATGACGCGTAGACCACGGGATAACCATAATTCCGGGTGGCTTCGATATTGGGTGGGTGAAACCCTGTGTGCGCTGGACCGCACAGTGGATGGGTTTCACTTCCTATGTGCGGCAAAGTACCTTTGGTCTCAAGCTTCCAAGCTTTTGGAGCATTCTGTCGATCAAGCATTGGTAGATTTGCGCCATTCGCATCCCGAGCTAAGCGAGTCCCTTATCCCACAGTGGCAGGCCGAAAAGATGTTCAATGCTTGGATTGCTCAATCTTGACACTCGGTTGCAATATCAGCCGCTGCCTAGATCTTCTTTCGGCCTCCAGCGGCCATATTTTTCAACGTTTTGCCAGTTGCTCAACAGCGGACACCTGTCAGTTGCCATTCATGCCTGACCGCTTCTAATACAAACAGGACGCACCACCATGCATGAAATCATCTGCCCCCATTGCAGCAAAGCATTCAAAATCGACGAGGCGGGGTACGCCGATATCCTGAAGCAAGTCCGCGACGGCGCGTTTGAGCAGCAGTTGCATGAGCGCCTTGAATTGGCCGAGCAAGACAAACGCAATGCCGTCGCGCTGGCGCAGGCCAACGCTGCTGGCGAAATGCAGAAGTCTGCTGTCGCCAAAGATTCCGAAATCCAGGAGCTGAAAGCCAGGCTGGATGCGGCTGTGGTGGCGCGCAAACTGGCCATCACCGAGGCCCTGGGTGCCGTGCAAAAGGAGCGTGACGCACTGGCCAACGAACTTCAGCAGGCCAAGCGCGACAGAGTGGCTGCGGCGGAGCTGGCCGAGGCCAAGCTCGTGAACGGGCTACAGCAAGCCGCGGCGGACAAGGACGCCGAAATCCAGGCCTTAAAGGCCAAGCTGGATGCCACGGAGGTGATGCGAAAGCTCGCGATCACCGAGGCGGTGAATGGGGTCGAGCGGGAACGCGACGAGCTGAAGAATGGCCTGGCGCGGGCCGAGCTTGAAAAACAGCTTGCCGAAAAATCGCTCAAAGACAAGTACGAAACGCAAATCAAAGATCGCGATGATGCGATTGAGCGCCTGCGCGACATGAAGGCGCGCCTGTCTACCAAGATGGTGGGCGAGACGCTGGAGCAGCACTGCGAGACGGAGTTCAACCGCATCCGCGCCACGGCGTTTCCCCACGCGTACTTTGAGAAGGACAACGACGCACGCGGCGGCAGCAAGGGCGACTACATCTTTCGCGACCTGGACGAGTCGGGCACCGAGATCGTCTCGATCATGTTCGAGATGAAGAATGAAAACGACCGCACCAGCACGAAGAACAAGAACGAAGATTTTTTGAAGGAGCTGGACAAGGATCGCACCGAGAAGGGCTGCGAATATGCCGTGCTGGTCTCCCTGCTGGAGCCAGACAGTGAGCTGTACAACACCGGCATCGTGGATGTGTTCCACCGCTTCCCCAAGATGTACGTCGTGCGCCCGCAGTTCTTTTTGCCCATCATCACGCTGCTGCGCAATGCGGCGATGAACTCGCTCAAATACAAATCAGAGCTGGCGCTGGTCAAGGCGCAGAACATTGACATCACGAACTTTGAAGACAAGCTCGAAACGTTCAAGACTGGCTTTGCGAAGAACTACGAGGCGGCCTCCAACAGCTTCAAAAAGGCCATCGATGAGATCGACAAGTCCATCGACCACCTGCAGAAAACCAAGGATGCCCTGCTGGGCACAGATCGAAACCTGCGTCTTGCCAACGACAAGGCGCAAGATGTGACGATCAAGAAGCTGACACGGGGCAACCCGACGATGGCGGCCAAGTTTGCGGAGATCAAGAATCCTGGTGCTTCTGGCGGCGAATGAGCCACTTTTGGCACATACGCCTCATGCCCACAGCTAACCCGCCCGCGAACACACGCTGAGTGTGAGCCCAGTCATCAACCAAACTCCACCCGGTTGCGCCCGTTGGCCTTGGCGCGATACATGGCGGTGTCGGCTCGGGTGAGCAGGATGTCAACTGTGTCGCTGTGCTTGCGGCGACTGGTCACGCCTATGCTGACGGTGCACTTGGCCCCTTGCTCGGCCATGCAACGGATTTGCTCGGCAATGGCCAGTGCCGCATTGGCAGAGGTTTCTGGCAGCATCACCACAAACTCTTCACCGCCAAAGCGCCCCAGCAGATCCTGGCTGCGCAAAATCTGGCGGATGCCTGTGACGAACTCCACCAGCACCTTGTCACCTTCTTGGTGCCCGTGGGTGTCGTTGATGGCTTTGAAGTGGTCCAGATCCATGGCCAGCAAGGCCAGGTCGTGCCGGTGACGGCGGCTGCGCTCCAGTTCCTGCGTCAGCGCTTTGTTCATTTGGCGGCGAGTGAAAGCGTCCGTCAGCGAATCATGCGTGGCGAGGTGCTCCAGCTCTTCGCGCATCCGCTCCGTGGCCAAGAAAATGGTGCTGATGGTAAACAGCAGCATGATGAAGGGATAGGTCGTCACATAGAAGACCTGAACAGGCGTGTTGTCCAAGATCCCCACCATCTGCGGGTTGGCCAGCTTGGCGCCATAGCGGATCACCTGAAGAATCACGGCACTGCCCAGCACGCAGACCAGCATCACGCGCGGAAAAGTATGGATGCCATGCTGATACACCAGCCAGGCATGTCGGCTGAACAGATAAATTTGCAGCGCAGACGTGATGGCCAGCCGAACGGCGTAGCTGTAGTCCACCACTGTGAACCAGGCCAGTACCACCACCACCACGGCAATCAAAGACCAGCCCTGCTTGAGCTTGGGTGTGACGCCAAAAAACCGCTGCGTGCCGACGTAGCACAGGTAAATGCCTGACATCAACACGGTGTTGGCCACGCAGGTTCTGATGACTTCTGTCGAGGCGTCGCCAATTGCAAACAAGGGGCCGGTGACAAAGAAGAGCAATACGGCGCTGGCCCATTCGCCCAAACCCTGGATGCTGGGTGCGTAACTGCGCCGCATGACAAGCAGCACGATGGCCAACATGCCCGCCAACATGCCGGTGAGCATGACGATAGTGCGGGGGTCCATCAGGCTCACGATGCCCCCCGTGATTTGCACAACTTGCAAACGTGAAAAAACTGCAACACCGACATCATTCTGAGAAGTATTGCACAGTTCTTTTTGGGGTGTGCACGCCTGCCGCAATGCCAACCAAGCCTTGCACTCAAGGCCTGATCTCTTGCGTAGCCTAAAGTCCGGAATTAAACCGCCGTCTGCCCCGGCATCTGCCGCGTCACCGGGTGCGAGCTGGACAGCCCGCCATCCACTGCAATCGCCTGCCCGTTGACATAGCTGCTCTGGCTGGACGCCAAAAACAAGGCCACCTGGGCCAGTTCTTCGGGTTGGCCTGCACGGCGCAGCGGGTTCAGGCGGCCCAGTTTGTGTTCTACGCCTTTGTCTTTGGCGTAGTCAAACGTGGGCTTGGTCATGCCGGTCTCGGTCAGGCCTGGGCACAGGGCGTTCACACGCACGCCAGATTCGCTGAGCTGCTGAGCGGCCACCATGGCCAGGTTGATCACACCGGCCTTGCTGGCGGAATAGGGCGCGCCACCTGCACCAGAGCGTATGCCGGCCACCGATGCCGTGCAAATGATGGAGCCACCTCTGCCCGCGTCTACCATGGCTTTGCCTGCGTGCTTGACCATTAACCACGGGCCAATCAGGTTGACGCGCAGCACTTCGGTCCACAGCTCGGGCGTGGAATCAAACACGCTGGCGCGGCCACCAGATATGCCTGCATTGGCAAAGGCCACGTCGAGTTGACCGTATTGCTTGAGCGCAGCGTCCACCAGCGACACCACATCGGCCTCGACGCCGGCGTCCACCTGCATGGCCGTGGCGTTTCCGCCTGCAGCTTGCACGGCTTGGGCGGTGGCGTGTACCGCTTCAGTCTTGTCACCCAGCACAAGTCGCGCGCCATGCTGCGCAAACAGCAGCGCGGCGGCGCGGCCAATGCCCGAGCCTGCGCCGGTGATGATGGCGACCTTGCCTGCGAGTTGTTGGGTCATGTTGTCCATCGCTTTCAGGTCAAGGCCGCGTAGCGTTCCAGATGGTGATCCGCATCGCCAAAGCGCTGCGCGATCATGGTCAGGCGTCGGAAGGTGTGGGAGACCTTCAGCTCTTCCGTCATGCCCATGCCGCCGTGCAGTTGCACGGATTCTTGGCTCACCTGACGCGCAGCATCGGCGATCTTGATCTTGGCGGCCGACACGGCGCGGGCGCGTTCGCTGGCGTCGCAGCTGCTGTCTACTTTGGACGCTGCCAGGATGGCCATGGAGCGGGCCTGCTCGGTGCTGATGTACATCTCCACCATGCGGTGCTGAAGCGCTTGGAAGGACGCAATCGGCACGCCAAACTGTTTGCGCTGCTTCATGTAGTCCAACGTGGCATCGTTGGCGCTTTTCATGGCACCAATGGCTTCGGCGCAGAGCAGGGCGGTTGCAAAGTCGGTGGCTTCGTCTATGGCCTCAAGGGCTGCGCCGTCTGTGCCCAGTAAGGCTCCGCGCACTTGGGTGAGCGTGACATCGGCGGCGCGCATGCCGTCTACCGTCACGCAGGGGCTCATTTGCACGCCAGTGGTTTTGGCGTCCACCAGGAACAGGCTCACACCTGCAGGTGTGCGGGCCGACACCACCAACTGGTGTGCCACGGGCGCGCCGATCACTACGCATTTGCTGCCGTTCAGCAACCAGCCATCGTTGGTTTGCTGTGCGCTGGTACCTTGTGGTGCCTGGTCGTAGCGCTGGCCAGGTTCCAGCCCCGCGAAGGCCAGGCGCAGGCTGCCGTCAATCAGACCGGGCAAGACAGCAGCGCGCTGGGCATCGTTGCCCAGTTTGGCCACCAGTCGTCCCGCCAGGGCGACGTTGTCCAGCAAGGGCTCAACCACCAGGGCTTCGCCGAAGGCTTCCATCACGGCCATCAGGTCTGCCGCGCCGCCGCCAAAGCCGCCGTCAGTCTCGGGCAGGCAAACGGCGGTGAGGCCCATTTCGGCAAAGGCTTGCCAGGCGGCTTCGCTGATGCCGGCGTCGGACTGGATGATGGCCTTGCGCTGCTCAAAGCTGTAGGTGTTGGCCAGGTACTTTTGCACCGAGTCGGCCAGTTGCTGCTGTTCTGGGGTGTAGTCAAAGTTCATGTTGTTCCCTATACGGATGCTTTACAGGCCCAAGGTCATCTTGGCGATGATGTTGCGCTGGATTTCGTTGGACCCGGCGTAGATGCTGGCCTTGCGGTAGTTGAAGTAACGCGGCGCTAAGCGTGCGTTGTAGTGGTCGACCGTGCCAGTGCCAACAGCCTTGAACGGTTGGGCGCGTGGCCCCACGGCCTGCATCATCAGCTCGGTAATCATCTGCTGCACCTCGGTGCCACGAATCTTCAGCATGGACACATCGGCACCCGGCGGCTGGCCTGTGCGGCGCATCTTGTCCAGAAAGCGCATGGAGGTGATCTCCAGCGCGTCCAGTTCAATCTCCACGCGCGACAGCTTGTCGCGAAAACGCGGGTCTTGCATCAGCGGCTGGCCGTTCTTCATCTCGCGCTTGGCCAAGTCTTTCAAAGCGCCCAGTTCACGTTTGCTGGCACCCACGCTGCCCGAGCCCATGCGTTCGTGGCCCAGCAGGTATTTGGCCACCGTCCAGCCTTTGTTTTCTTCAAACACCAGGTTCTCGACCGGGACCTTGACGTTGTCAAAGAAGATTTCATTCACCTCATGGCCGCCGTCCATCAGGATCAGCGGCCGCACCGTGATGCCGGGCGTGGTCATGTCCATCAGCAAAAAGCTGATGCCTTCCTGGCGCTTTTCGGCCTGGCTGTCGGTACGCACCAGGCAGAAGATCCAGTCACCATAGTGGCCCAGCGTGGTCCAGATCTTTTGGCCGTTGACGATGTAGTGGTCTCCCTGGCGCTCTGCCCGGGTTTTGACGGCGGCCAGGTCAGAGCCAGCGCCGGGCTCGGAATAGCCTTGCACCCAGAAGTCAATGCCGTCGCGGATGCGGGGCAAAAAGCGTTCCTTTTGCGCAGGTGTGCCAAAGCGGTGCAATACCGACGCACACATGGCCGGGCCAAAGGGTGGCAGGTTGGGCGCACCGGCCAGGCCAAAGACTTCTTCATAAATGTAGCGCTGGGTAATGTCCCAACCGGTGCCGCCCCATTCCACGGGCCAATGCGGTACCGACCAGCCCTTGGCCGCCAGAATTTTGTGCCAGCGCATGTAGTCGTCTTTGGACAAGTGCTGGTAGTTGACGACCTTGTCGCGGATGTCGGCGGGCAGGTTGGCGCTCAGCCAGTCGCGCACTTCGTCGCGAAAGGCCAGCTCCTCGGTGGAATAGCTCAGGTCCATGGTGTCGTCCTCGTTCAAATGGTGGATTCATCGAGTGATAGCTCTCATGCACGATTCTCAATGGCTGGCCTGCGGCGATCAGTCGGCTTGGTGACAGACAGACGCGTTCCCAAGACCCTGTAAGCTCGACAAAAACACCTAAAGGATGGCAGCGTGAAGTCTGCAAATGAAAGTCTGTTTGATGAGGCGTATTACCAGCGCTATTACTTCGACAAAAAAACCAGCGTCGTGGACCCTGAGCATGTGGAGCGGCTGGGCAACTTTGTCTGCAGCTACCTCAAATACCTGCGGGTGCCCGTCAAGCAGGTACTGGACATGGGTTGCGGCATTGGGCTGTGGCGTGACCAGGTGCTGCGGCACTATCCCAAGGCCAAATACCAGGGGGTGGAATTCAGCCCCTACCTGTGCGAACGCTTCGGTTGGCAACAGGGCTCGGTGGTGGACTACCGCGCCAGCAAGCCTTTTGACCTGGTGATTTGCCAAGGCGTGTTGCCTTACCTGTCAGAAGAAGACCTGGTGCGCGCACTGGACCGCCTTGGGCGCTTGTGTCGGGGTGCGCTGTATCTGGAAGCCGTGACGCGTGAAGATTGGGAGCAGGACAACCTGGATGCGACATTGACCGATGCACGCCTGCACAAGCATCCGGCTGAGCTGTACCGACGTGGCCTGGCTGAGCGGTTTATTGAAGTCGGCGGTGGCGTGTGGATCAGCCGCCAAGCGGGCGTGCCGCTGTTCTCGTTGGAATGCGCTGCACCGCGCGAAAAAGGGGCTTGATGACAGTGCTTCCCCACGCTGTTTCCCGCCTTCGCACCGCCCGTATCGCCCGCAGCACCAAGCCTTTTTTGGCGCGCGGTGGCGCCCGCTTGCAGCGCTGTGCGGGTTGCCGCATGGTGCAGAGTCATTGCTTTTGCGCCTTGCGCCCGCAGCTGCCAACCAACGCTGGGTTTTGCCTGCTGATGGGCGACATCGAGGCGCTCAAGCCCAGCAACACCGGCTGGCTGATTGCCGACATGGTGGCAGACACCTTTGCCTTTGGCTGGGCGCGTACCGAGGTAGACCCCGCACTGCTGGCGCTGTTGGCCGACCCGCAGTGGCAGCCGCATGTGGTCTTTCCGGGTGAATTTGTGGCAGCTGAGCGGGTGCGCACGCGCTTGGTGCCTGCCGAGAGCGGCCAAGCGCAGAAGCGCCCGCTGTTTGTGCTGATGGATGGCACCTGGTCTGAGGCGTGCAAGATGATGCGCAAAAGCCCGTACCTTGATAACTTGCCTGTGCTGAGCTTGCAGCCGCAGCAGTTGTCACGCTACCGTTTGCGCCGTTCCAAAATTGAGCGCCACCTGTGCACGTCCGAGGTGGCCGCGCTGTGCCTGGCGCTCGCGGGCGAAGACCAGGCGGCAAACTTGCTGGACGCCTATCTGGATGTATTCACTCACCATTACCTGCAAGCCAAGAACCAGCAGCCCGTGCAAGCTGAAAGCGCCGCGCACCTGCATTTGCGAAGTTTGCAGGTCTGAAGGCTGGAGGCGGCGACAATAGACCATGTCCCAAGATCAGAACTCTCCCCAAGAACCCAGCAGCGATGCCTATGCCGCCACGCTGTGCGAACCCTGCGCGGGCATCCAGCAAAACTGGCGCCGCGCCCCCGGCCACGCCGAATTGATTCAAGGTGACAACCGCAAAGAGCCGCGTGCCCACGGCCAAGTCACCGTCACCCGCTACCGCTGCGACCGCTGCGGCACCCGCTGGGATTATGAAAACAACAAGGTCAACCTGCATGCAGGCTGGTCCATCGTACCCGGGCGAAAGCCCCAGGCATGAAGGCGCCCGCCAGGCTCCAGACACTCATTGACGAGGGGCTGATCGACTCCGTGGTGCGCCAGCTCATGAGCGGCAAAGAAGCCATGGTGTTTGTGGTGCGCTGCGGCGACGACACGCGCTGCGCCAAGATCTACAAAGAGGCCGCCAACCGCAGCTTTCGCCAGGCGGTGGACTACACCGAAAACCGCAAGGTCAAAAACAGCCGCCAGGCCCGTGCCATGGCCAAAGGCACCAAGTTTGGCCGCCAAGCCCAAGAGGCCGCCTGGCAAAGCGCCGAAGTAGACGCGCTGTACCGCCTGGCCGATGCCGGTGTGCGCGTGCCCAAGCCCTACAACTTCTTTGAAGGCGTGCTCCTGATGGAGTTGGTGACCGACGCCAACGGCGACGCCGCACCGCGCCTGAACGATGTGGCCTTCACCCCAGAACAAGCCCGTGCCCACCACGCCACGTTGATTGCCGAGGTGGTGCGCATGCTGTGCGCAGGCGTCGTGCATGGCGATTTGTCCGAGTTCAACATCCTGCTGGCGCATCTAGATGGCGTAGATGGCTCAGGCAGCATGGATGGCCCGGTCATCATCGATCTGCCCCAAGCCGTGGATGCCGCAGGCAACAACCACGCCCAGCGCATGCTGCTGCGCGACGTGGCCAACCTGCGCGACTTCTTTGGCCAGTTTGCGCCCGAGCTGCGCAAAACCGAATACGGCCCCGAAATCTGGAGCCTGTACACCGCAGGCCTGCTGAGTAACGAGACACCGCTGACTGGCCGCTTTGTGCGCAACCAGAGCAATGTGGACCTGAGCGCCGTGATGCGAGAGATTGACGACGCCAGGGATGAAGACGCCGCACGCAGGTTGCGCATGGCAACCGCAGGTTAGCAAAGGACTCCCGAGCCTTAGCTAGCCTGCAGGCTTAGCCAAACCAGCCATCGGCCGTCCATCCCCGCTGACGCTCGCCTGCCACCGGCTTGGCCTGCAGCAGCCTTCCTATGACAGCCATCGATGCACCAGCGGCCGACATTTGTTTGGCGGCTTCGCTGCTGGAGATCGCTCCACGACGTACTTGCGCAAGGATCGTGTCCAACTTTTCTCGTCTGGCACTCCGTGTGCGGTTTTCGCTCATAACTCCATCTGTTATTTTGAGGATTCCGTCACATTTTAGATTTTTAAAATACCCTGAGGATGGTTTGAGGTTATTTTTTTGGGGTAAATGCCTGAAAAAGGCAGCGCGCCGATGATTTTGCTCCAGTTTTGAGAGCAATGACTTCAATCGGTATATGCCGTAACGGCAGTTTTATCCCAACAAATGCCGTGCATTGGCGCCTGCAATCTGCCTGAAACCGTCTGACACGCGCGCGTCAGCTGCGGCCGTCTCCCAAAACCGAATCGCCAGTGTCTTGGCGCGCTCCCATTCCGGCAGCGTGGCGGCAGTGGGTTGCATTGGCCGCGCCGCAAAGTCACGTTCCACCAACTCGCCCGCCACCGGGGCGTACAGCATGGGTAGCATGTCGTAGGTGGGCGAGAGCGTCCAGTCTTCTTCTGGCACCAGCAGCGAGATGTTGCCGTAGTGGCGGTCGGTGTTGGCTATCAACTGGCCGTAGGCTTCCAGCAGCTTCAAGGTGCGGGCGTCTTCAGCGGTCAACAGTTTGCGCGCAGCCATGCGGTTGGCTGTGGCGGCCCAGTTGTCCATTTCGCCCACGTATTCGGCGTCGTAGACCTGCAGCGACACCATGCCGATGCGGCCCCGTTCGCCGCAACGGTCGAAGCGCTCGGACTCTAAAAACACCCTGCCAGCGCCGGTGAAGATCTGCGTGTTGGCGGCTGAAATGCCTGCCTGCGCCAAGGTGTGCAAGGCAAGGTGCTCGCACATCAGCAGGTCGCGCGTGCGTTGGTCAACCGGCGTGTTGCCTGCAGGCGAGAACTTGACGATCACATGCCGCCCGCCGCTGATGGTGCAGAACTTGGGTTGCTCTCCGCCAGCGGACGAGCCGGGGTGCGTGCCTTGCATGGCTTGGTCGGCCAGCGCCGGGTAGTCAGCGGCGGACGCCACGCGGGAGGCTCGCTCCGGCAGGCTGTGAAAGCGCTGGAAGGCGACTTCGCCCATCACCAGGTTGCCGGGCAGGTCGTCGCCATACTGGGTCAGAGCGCGCAGCATGTCGTCGTCGCTCCAGTGGCGTGGGTCGCCACCCAGGTTCAGCTCGGGGTGGGCATGGGCAAAGGTGCGGCCCATGAAGCCCTGGGGGCGCATGTCGTCCAAAAACCAGGGCAGGCCGTCGTGCCGCATGCTCAGGCCGTCAGCTTCGTCCACCCAAAACGCGCCACCCTCCAGCGGAATCATGCGCGCAAAGGGTGAAGGCTGGCCAAGGGTGTCGATGCGCATGACCTGCACTTGGCGCCCTACGCCTGGCACGGTGCGCGGCAGTACATAGCGTTGAGACCGGGCGGCACCCACTTTTTCGACTTGGCCGGACTGGATCAAGGGTGCAAGCGCACGTGAAACCGTGGGTTGGCTCACGCCCAACTGCACTTGCAAATCGGTGCTGCTCAGCACGCCACCTTGCCGACGCAGGGTGAGGAGTGCTTTTTCAGCGAGCGCAGTAGCGGCGGTCATCAGTGATTTATGAATAAATACAAATTATCAAAAAATACAACAAATCAATGGGTTAAGCAATTTGTTGAATAGATAGTTTATGTTATTTACTCGTATCGGCGAAGCAAATTTCCGCGCCTAAGCTTGCGGGCACAAGGCCATCTGATGATTGGGCTCAGCGCAGCGGAGTGTCCGGCACCGGCAGCCACTTGGCCAATGCGCGCGACAGAATGGGGAGCGTGATGGGTTTCACTAAGAAGTCATCCATGCCCACCGCCATGCACCGCAAACGGTCTTCCTCAAAGGCATCGGCAGTGAGTGCCAAGATGGCCGTGCGGGGGCGTTCTTGGGCGGCTTCCCACTGGCGGATGCGCTCGGTGGCGCTGTAGCCATCCATCACCGGCATGTTCAGGTCCATCAAGATCAGGTCGGGGCGGGCTGTGGAATGTTCGCGCATGGTGCTGCCCCACTGCGTCATCGCATCAACGCCTTGTTGACCGTCATGGACCAGCGAAACCGTCAAGCCCAGCCGGGTCAGCATCAACTGAATGACTTTGCAGTTGACCAGGTTGTCTTCGACGACCAGCACATGGCCGCTGAGCGGCGTGTTGGGCTTGCTGATGTCCTTTGTTGATTCGACGGGCTGCGCGGGTTGAAGGGCATCGGTGTTTTTAAGGGGCACGCGAAACCAAAACCGCGATCCCTGACCGGGCTCGCTGTCAACACCAATATCCCCGCCCATGAAGTTGGCCAAATGGCTGACGATGGACAGTCCCAAGCCGGATCCGCCGTATTCGCGTGTGATGGAGCTGTCGGTTTGCGAAAACGGCTTGAACAGCAAGCTGCGTTTGTCATGGGGAATGCCAATGCCCGTATCCGTGACCGCAAATTCAAGCAAAGCCGTTTGGCCCGTGCGTTCCAGCTCTCGGGCTTCGGCCGTTATTTTTCCGCTGGCAGTGAACTTAATGGCATTTCCCAGCAGATTGACCAGCATCTGGCGCAGGCGCTGCGCATCGCCAAAAAAGCGCTGGTCTGCGCCGCCATGCCATGTGGACTCCAGCAAGACACCCTTGATTTGCGCTGCGCCATCAAACAAATTCACCGCATCGTGGAGCAAGGTGGCGGGCCGCAGTTCGGCGTCTTCAAGTTGAAGGTTGCCCGACTCAATTTTGGAGAGGTCCAAGATGTCATTGAGCAGCGTCATCAGCGATTGACCGCTGGACAACAAGGTCGCCGCATAGTCGCTGCGCTCATGGTCGCTCAGGGCAGGCAGCGTCAGCATTTGCGCCATGCCCAGAATGCCGTTCATGGGCGTTCGTATTTCATGGCTCATGGTGGTCAGAAAGCGGCTCTTGGCCATGTTGGCCGCTTCGGCAACTTCTTTGGCGCGCACCAGTTCGGTGATGTCAATGCAAAACCCGACCGTTTGTCCGTCGGGCATTCTGCGCTCGATCACCCGAAGCCAGCGTCCATCATCAAGTTGCTGCACCCGGTTGATGTTGCCTGTGCGATGGTCGTGCAAGCATTCGCCCACCCACGCTTCCACACGACCTATCGCCGCGCGGTATCGACCGCGTTTTGCGCAAGCGCGCATGAGGTCTTCAAACTGGGCGCCTGGTAACAGCAGCTCAGCAGACGAGCCATGCAGCAGGCGGTATTTGTCATTGCAAAAGATGAGCCGATCATCCGCGTCGTACATCACGAAGGCTTCGCCCACCGTGTCAATGGCGGTGCGCAGCAGCTGTGAGCTTTTGAGGTTTTCGGCCTCGGCTTCTCTGCGTTTGCTGATGTCTTGTGCACTGAGCTGAAGCATTTGCTCGCCCGTGACCGGGTCCAGAACGGGCCGCACTTCTAGCTGGAACCAGCAGTTTCCATTCAGCGTGACGAGCTCGGTATCTTCTGCATAAATCAGCTTTTCACCGACCTGCTTCAGCACCGCAGTGGCTTGCGCTGGGTTGGCGAATAGTGCGGAAAAATCATTGCGCTTAGATTCAGCGTCGATGCCGCCCAGGCTGTGCTCTCCCGCCGCATTCAGCATCACCGCAACACCGTCAGAAATGCGGTACATGCCCACAATCAGCGATGTCTGCTGCATGGTTTCAACGCCACGCAGCAAGGACGGATGCTGGGTTGCCGGGACTTTCAGCGCTTCATAAAGGATGGCGCGGCTGCCATCCTCCAGCGCCACGCCAATGGTGTGGGCGTTCAGCGTGGCGGGTTGTCCCAAAGGGTAAACCGTCCATTGGTCGCGGCCACAGTGTCCTTTGGCATGCGCATCCAGCTGTGCCTGGTTGCGCATGATGGCGCTGGGGGACATGTCGGAAAAGTCGCGCGCCAAAAAGTCATCAAGCGACGGCGCATTCCAAAAGGCTAAACCGGCCGGATTGGCCCATCGCATGCGCCTGCCGGCCAAGTCAAACACCCACATGGGGGTGTCGGTCCACTCATAGGCGACCAGTGCGCTAAATGGCAAAACGGCAGGGGAGCGCGTCACCATGGCGCATTCTCAAAAAATACCATCACAAGGCCCCCTCCTGTCCAAGCAAACGAAAGCGCAACGACAAATACTTGTTTTTATTCAATGCGTGATGACGCACGAATTGCTGATCACTTCATTCTAGTCCCAGCATGCTGAGCATCGTCTCCCTGCTTTTGAGGTGATATGGCCCCACAGAGTGGCCATTGCCGCGCCCATTCCAGAGGCCCTTGCTTTGGCGCAATCCATGATGGCGCGCGCATGGTAAAACTGCTTGGAAATCAGCCATTCCATGTTCCGACCCAAAGGATGCCCGCCATGTCCTGCCCCGTGAATCACGCCGCCCCCGCCCGCTCGCCCACCGGTTGCCCTATCTCACACCAGGCTGCAGCGTTCAACCCGTTTGAGCCAGCCTACCAGCAAGACCCCGCCGCGACGCTGAAGTGGGCGCGTGATGACGAACCCGTGTTCTACAGCCCCGAGCTGGCTTACTGGGTGGTGACGCGTTACGAGGATGTGAAAGCGGTGTTCCGGGACAACATTCTGTTTTCGCCGTCCATCGCGCTGGAGAAGATCACCCCCGCGCCACCGGAGGCGGCAGAGATTCTTAAGCGTTATGGCTATGCCATGAACCGCACCATGGTGAACGAGGACGAGCCCGACCACATGGAGCGCCGCCGCCTGTTGATGGATGCCTTTTTGCCTGAGGCACTGGCCAAGCACGAACCGGCAGTGCGGGCTCTGGCGCGGCAATACATGGACCGCTTCATCGATAAGGGGCGGGCCGATCTGGTGGGCGAGATGTTCTATGAAATCCCGCTCACGATTGCACTGCATTTCTTGGGTGTACCCGATGAGGGCGCGGAAGAACTGCGCAAGTTCGCGGTGGCCCACACCCTCAACACCTGGGGTCGACCGACACCGCAAGAACAACTTGCCGTGGCCGAAAACGTCGGGCGATTTTGGCAAACCGCACAGAAGATTCTGGACGACATGATGGCCAAGCCAGACGGCGAGGGCTGGATGTACGAGACGATTCGCCAGCACCACAAACACCCGGCCATCGTCACCGAGTCTTACCTGCGCTCGATGATGATGGCCATCTTGGCCGCCGCACACGAGACCACCTCGAACGCCACCGCCAATGCGTTCATGACGCTGTTGACCCACCGCAGCGCCTGGGAGGACATCTGCGAGAACCCGGCGCTGATCCCCAACGCGGTGGAGGAATGCCTGCGCGTGGCAGGCTCCATCATCGCTTGGCGGCGCATCGCCACGGCAGATGCAGTGGTCGGCGGCGTCGCTATTCCCAAAGGCGGCAAGCTTCTGATCGTGCAGGCGTCGGCCAATTTTGACGAGCGGCATTTTGAGAACCCGCAAGAGATTGACCTGTACCGGGACAATTCCGTCGAGCACCTGACCTTTGGCTACGGCGCGCACCAGTGCATGGGCAAGAACATTGGCCGCATGGAAATGCGCGTGTTCTTGGAAGAGTTCACCCGCCGTCTGCCGCATATCCGATTGACAGCAGACCAGCGCTTCGACTTTCTGTCTAACACCTCGTTTCGTGGACCCGCCGAGTTGTGGGTGGAATGGGACCCGTCACTCAACCCCGAGCGTGCAGACAAGGGCGTGCTGGCGCGCCAACTGTCCTTCAAGATTGGCGCACCGGTCAAGGATGACATCGCGCGCACCGTGGTGGTGAGTGCGCGGCATGAGGACGGCGAGAACCACGTCCGACTGGTGCTGGCTGACCCTCGTGGACGTGCGCTTCCGGCGTGGACAGCGGGTGGGCATGTGGATTTGATTGGTGGTGGCTACCGGCGCAAGTATTCGCTGTGCGGGCCGGTGGAAGATCGGTCCAAGTTGGAGGTGGTCATCTTGCGCGAAGCTAACGGACGAGGTGGTTCACGCTATTTTTGCGACGAGGTGAAAGCAGGCGACCAGATCCATTTGGCAGGCCCGAAGAACCTGTTTCGCCTGGACGAATCAGCGCAGCACATCGTGTTGATTGCGGGCGGCATAGGCATCACGCCCATTCTGGCGATGGCGGACCGCTTGAAGGCTGTGGGCAAATCCTATGAACTGCACTACGCAGCACGCTCTACATCGACGATGGCTTTGTTGGCTCGGGTCCAGCGTGACCACGGGCCGCACTTGCACTTGCACCTGAGTGAGCAAGGCCAGCGCATGCAGCTGGACGCGATGCTGAACGCCCTGAGGGACGGAACCCAGGTCTACGCCTGCGGCCCCACGCGATTGATCGATGCCCTGGAAACCCTTGCAGAGGACTGGCCAGAAGGAACGCTGCTCTACGAGCATTTCAGCGCCGAAGGCTCAGCCCTGGACCCCAGCAAGGAGCACGCCTTTGAGGCTGTGCTGAAAGACTCCAACACAACCGTGCAGGTGGCGGCCAATCAGACACTGCTGCAGGCCTTGCAGTCTGCGGGCTACGACGTTCCTTGCGACTGTGGCGAAGGCCTGTGCGGCACCTGTGAGGTCAGCATCGTGGACGGCTCGGCAGATCACCGGGACAAGGTGCTCAGCAAAGCCGAGCGTGTGGCAAACACCCGGATGATGGCCTGCTGCTCGCGGGCGAAAGGCCAGCAGATTGTGTTGGCGCTTTGATTCAGCTACCTTGACTTACAAGACCAATATCGCTCGAAAGTCATTCACATTGGTGTGGGTTGGCCCTGTGATCACCAAATCGCCCAATGGCGAGAAGTAGCCGTAGGCGTCATTGCGATCCAGGTACTGATCCACTTTCATGCCCTTCGCTTGCGCGCGGGCTAAGGTGTCGGGGCTGACGCAAGCGCCCGCGTTGTCCTCTACGCCGTCGATACCATCGGTGTCGGCGGCCAAGGCCCACACACCTGACTGGCCTTGCAGGCCCAGTGCCAGACCCAAGCAGAATTCACCCGCGCGGCCACCGCGCCCACGCGGCGTGCCTGGCGCTTGAGGTCTCACTGTGACCGTTGTCTCACCACCGCTCAAGATCACGCAGGGCTTGGCAAAGGGTTGGTCATGGCGTGCAACCGCGCGGGCGAGTGCAGCATGCACCTTGCCCACCTCGCGCGATTCACCTTCGATCTCATCACTGAGGATGTAGGCGTTCAAGCCCGCTTTCCGCGCTAATGTGGCGGCGGCTTCCAGCGACTGTTGGGGTGTGGCCATCATGTGGACTTGGTGGCCTGCGAAAAGGGGTGAGCCAGGTTTTGGCGTTTCAAGCGCGTCTTTGTTGAGCTTTTGGGCTATTTCGGCAGGTACAGCAATGTTATAGCGCTTCAATATTTGTAGCGCATTGGCGCAGGTCGTGACATCTGGCACCGTCGGGCCGCTGGCGATGATGCTGGGGTCGTCCCCGGGTACGTCGCTGATCGTGAGGGTGATGACTTGTGCGGGAGCGCAGGCAGCGGCCAGGCGACCTCCCTTGATGCGCGAAAGGTGCTTGCGCACACAGTTCATCTCCGAGATATTGGCACCGCTGTTCAGCAAGGCCTTGTTGATGCCTTGCTTGTCTTCCAAGGTCAAGCCATCAGCGGGCAGCGTCAGCAAGGCCGAGCCACCGCCGGATATCAAGCAAAGTACCAAGTCATCTGCTTTCAGACCCTCCACCATGGACAGGATGCGTTCTGACGCCGCCAGGCCGGCCGCGTCGGGCACGGGGTGCGAGGCTTCGACCACTTCAATGCGATGCGGCAGACCAGTAGGACGTGGCGGCACATGGTGGTAGCGGGTGATGACCAGGCCGCTCAATGGTGCGTCAGCGGGCCACAGCGCCTCCACCGCTTGTGCCATGGCACCACCTGCTTTGCCTGCGCCAATGACCACAGTGCGGCCTTTGGGTGGTGGCGGCAAATGGGCCGCAGTGTTGTGCAAAGGCAGTGCGCGCTGAACCGCAGCTTGGTAAAGCCGCGTTAAGAATTCGCGCGGTGCGGTGCGGGGATCGGGCAAGGGGAGAGATGCAGTCATGGTGGTGCGGCAGAAGGCGTTTGCCTATTCTGCCTGCACCACCGCGTGCCTCCGTACCCCGTTTACCCGGGGTTACTTTGCCGGAATGGCTTACTTGCGTTTGGCCGCTGCGTCCGCCACCGCCAGTGCCGTCATGTTCACAATGCGGCGCACCGTGGCAGACGGTGTGAGGATGTGAGCCGAGGCGGCAGCACCCAGCAAAATCGGGCCAATGGTCGCGCCGTGGCTGGCCGTGATCTTGATCACGTTAAACAAGATGTTGGCGCTGTCCAGGTTGGGGCAGATCAAGATGTTGGCTTCGCCGCTGAGGGTGCTCTCCATCAGGCTGGCTTCACGCACTTCCTGGCTTAAAGCTGCATCGCCCTGCAGTTCGCCGTCGCATTCCACATCGGGTGCCATGCGGCGGAACAGGTCACGGGCCAGGCGCATTTTCTTGGCGCTGGCACGGCTGCTGGAGCCGTAGTTGCTGTGCGACAAAAAGGCGACCTTGGGTGGTAATCCAAAACGGCGGACTTCGTCAGCAGCCATCACAGCGATGTTGGCCAGCAATTCGGCGTCGGGGTCTTCGTTGACGTAAGTGTCGGCGATGAACAGGGTCTGTGTTTCTGTCATCACGGCGTTGAGGGTGGCCATGCCGGTGGCATTTTTGTCCCTGCCGATCACGTCCTGTACGTTCTTCAGGTGCGCATCAAACTGACCAACCAAGCCACACAGCATGGCGTCGGCATCGCCCAGCTTGAGCATCAGGCTGCCGATCAGCGTATTGGAGCGGCGCACGGCGGCTTTGGCTGTGCTGGGCGTGACACCACTGCGGCCCATCATGCGGTGATAGGTTTCCCAGTACTGGCGAAAGCGGGCATCTTCTTCGGGGTTGCAGATCTCAAAGTCCACGCCTGCTTTCATTCTCAGACCAGCCTTGGCAATGCGGGCTTCGATGACAGCAGGGCGGCCAATCAAAATGGGCTTGGCCAGTTGCTCGTCAATGGCGACCTGTACGGCGCGCAAGACGCGCTCTTCTTCGCCCTCGGCATAGGCAACGCGTTTTTGAGTGGACTCTTTGGCGGTTGCAAACACGGGGCGCATGATCATGCCGGTTTGGTAAACAAAGCGCGAAAGATGCTGGCGGTAGGCTTCCAGGTCCGCAATGGGGCGGGTGGCCACGCCTGTCTCGGCAGCGGCCTTGGCCACGGCGGGGGCAATGCGCAAAATCAGGCGCGAATCAAACGGCGTGGGAATGATGTAGTTTTGGCCAAAAACCAGTTCTTTGCCGGCATAGGCGCTGGCCACTTCTTCGCTGATGTCGGCCTTGGCAAGTGCCGCAATCTCGTGCACGCAGGCCAGCTTCATGGCCTCGTTGATCTTGGTGGCGCCGCAATCCAGCGCGCCACGGAAGATGTAGGGGAAGCACAGAACGTTGTTGACCTGGTTGGGGTAGTCTGAGCGGCCAGTCGCGATGATGCAGTCTGGCACGGCGGCCAATGCCAACTCGGGGCGAATCTCTGGTTCGGGATTGGCCAGGGCCAATATGATGGGCCGCTTGCCCATGGTTTTGACCATCTCCGGCGTCAGCACACCTGCTGCAGAGCAGCCCAAGAACACGTCAGCGCCTTTGACGGCATCCGCCAAGGTACGTGCATCCGTGTTTTGCGCATAGCGCTTTTTGGATTCATCAAAGCCACCGGGGCGGCCTTCGTAAATCACGCCCTTGGAATCGCAGGCAAACACGTTCTCACGCTTAACGCCCAGGCCCACCATCAAGTCAAGGCATGCAATCGCGGCGGCACCTGCGCCGGATACGGCAACTTTCACTTGGTCAATCTTCTTGCCCACCAGTTCCAGACCATTGATCAGCGCTGCGCTGGAAATGATGGCGGTGCCATGTTGGTCGTCGTGGAAGACCGGGATGGACAGGCGCTCGCGCAGTTTTTGCTCGATATAAAAGCACTCGGGGGCCTTGATGTCTTCGAGGTTGATGCCGCCGAGTGTGGGCTCTAATGCCGCGATGATTTCGACCAGCTTGTCAGGGTCGCGTTCGGCCAACTCAATGTCAAAAACATCAATGCCCGCAAACTTCTTGAACAGGCAACCTTTGCCTTCCATCACCGGTTTGCTGGCCAGTGGGCCAATGTCGCCCAGACCCAGCACGGCGGTGCCATTGGTGATGACGCCGACCAGATTGCCGCGAGAGGTGAATTCAGAGGCCAGGGATGGGTCGGCTTCGATATCCAGGCAGGGATAGGCCACACCAGGCGAGTAAGCCAGGGACAGGTCACGCTGATTGGACAGGGGTTTGGTGGGCGTGACGGAAATCTTGCCGCGTGAGGGGCTACGGTGGTATTCGCGTGCAGCGTCGCGCAGAGCCAATTCGGCGGGGGATAGGTTTTTGTCCATGAAATCTCCGGGTGAGCAATGTTTGTTGTATGGAATAAGGCTACCCCAAATGCAAAAGGCATCGCTTGCGTAAAACCACGCAAGCGATGCCTTTAATGCATAACTTAATGCGGTGCAATCAGTGCGAATCGGCCTGCTTGGCTGCCGCGATGGTTTCTTCAGCAGAGCCACCTTTGGCACCATTGAAGAACAGGTTGAGCAGCACAGCGGCGATAGATGCCAACATGATGCCGGACTCAATCAGCGGATGCAGGTCATGCGGCATCCACTGTTTGAAGTTGGGTGCAATCAGCGGGATCATGCCGGTGCCAATGGACACCGCAACGATGAAGGCGTTGTTCTTGTTGTTCTTGAAGTCCACGGTGCCCAGGATGCGGATACCTGTTGCAGCCACCATACCGAACATCACGACACCAGCGCCACCCAGCACCACGGTTGGAAGGGCTTCGACCACAGCGGCCATCTTAGGGATCAAGCCCAGCACGATCATGATGATGCCGCCAGCAACGCAAACGAAACGGCTACGCACACCAGTGACACCCACCAAGCCGACGTTTTGCGAAAAGCTCGTATAGGGAAAGGTGTTGAAAATACCGCCAATCAAAGTACCCAAGCCGTCGGTACGCAGACCACGGGCCAGATCAGGTTGATCCACCTTGCGGCCGGTCATGTCGCCCAAGGCCAAGAACATGCCCGTGGATTCGATCATCACCACAATCATGACCAGCGTCATGGTCAAGATCAGGATCGGGTCAAACTTGGGCATACCAAATTGCAGGGGTTCGACAAAATCAAACCAAGCGGCCTTGCCGACCTTGTCAAAGTTCATCATGCCCATGCTGTAGGCCACAACACCGCCAATCAAGATACCGAGCAAGACGGAAATATTGCTGAGGAAGCCTTTGGTGTACTTGGCAATCAGCAGGATAGACGCCAGCACCACGAAGGACACAAACACGCCGTTCAAAGGCGCGTATTTGGGATTTGGAACCGATCCGACGATCGATAGCCCCTTGGGAATCGCTGGTACCACACTGGCCAGAGGTGCGCTTGCACCTGCTGCGGGTGTTACCGCTGCATTCGCCATGCTGCCAACTTCACTCAGCCACTTTGCATGGTCTGGGTTGACGATGCTTGGTGCAGTAGGGCCAAAAGGGTTCCCAAAAATCCAGTTGATGCCAATTCGCATCAAGCTGATACCAATCACGGCAATTATGGTGCCGGTGACCACTGGCGGGAAAAACCGAAGCATTCGACTGACCAGCGGTGCGATCAGGATAGAAATGATGCCCGCCCCGATGATCGCGCCAAAGATCAGCTGTGCCCCTTCTGCACCGGGCGTTTTGTTGGCCATGGCGACCATGGGGGCAACAGATGCAAAGGTCACACCCATCATCACGGGCAGGCGAATACCGAACCACTGGGTGGCACCCAGGGATTGGATCAAGGTCACGATGCCGCAGCAAAACAGGTCAGCTGAAATCAGCATGGCAACCTGCTCTGGCGGCAGCTTAAGGGCACGACCCACGATGAGCGGAACGGCAACAGCGCCCGCGTACATCACCATGACGTGTTGAAAACCTAACGCAGCCAGCTTGCCCGTGGGCAGCCGCTCGTCAACGGGATGGACTGAAGACATGTTGGAACTCCTCTGGGCTTGCCCGAATACTGTGTCCGTGCCAATGTGCACACAAAAATTGTATACACATTAGAGGAAAAATTGAATACCAAACGCCAGGGGTTAACCCTGGCGATAGAGATTAATTCAGGAGGTCGAGCAGGGTTCGGGCCACGACTTTCGTCGCGCGGCGCAGGTCCTGGAGGTCAATGCGTTCATCAGCGCGCTTTGCATTGGACTCGGCTACGGTGCGCGGGCCTGCACCGTAAATCACGCCAGGAATGCCTTTCTCAACGTACAGGCGCACGTCGGTGTACAGAGGTGTACCCACTGCAGGAATGGGTTCGCCGAAGACTTCTGTGCCGTGCTTGCACAGGGCGTCCACCAACGGCTTATTGCCCGGCAGTGGCTTCATGGCATGGCACATCAAAAGGCGCTGTACGTCAAGTTGCACATGCTTGCCCGTTTGTGAGGTGAAGCCAGCGGCTGCGTCAGCAATGACCTTGCGGATATTGGCTTCGACTTCCGTTGGGTTCTCTTCCGGGATCATGCGGCGGTCCAGCTTGAAGCTGACGCGACCTGGAATCACGTTGGTATTTGTGCCGCCCACAATCTGCCCAATGTTCAGGTAGGGATGGGTAATACCTGTCACCTTGGAGGAAACCGATTTGTAGAGCGTGTTTTGCGCATACAGGGCGTTCATGATTTGCACGGCGGCCTGCAAGGCGTCGATTCCGGTGTCTGGCACAGCGGCGTGCCCCGATTTACCGTGGACGGTGACTTCCATCTGCAGACAGCCATTGTGGGCGGTGACGACTTGGTAGCTGAAGCCTGCCGCCAGCATCAGGTCCGGCTTGGTGTGGCCGTTGGCCAGGAGCCAACCTGGGCCCTTTTCACCACCGTATTCTTCGTCGTAGGTGAAGTGCAGTTCCACGTTGCCCTTGAGCGGCGTGCCAAGGGACTCGAGCGCACGCACCGCGAAGGTGAAAGTTGATATGTCGCATTTGCTGACGGCGGTGGCACGGCCGTACATCTTGCCGTCGGCAATTTCTGCCCCGTAAGGGTCTTTTGTCCAGCCTTCTCCGGGCGGCACCACGTCGCCGTGGGCGTTCAGCGCAATGGTCTTGCCAGCGCCGTAGTTGCGGCGAACAATCAGGTTGGTGAGGGACTCCAATCCGTAGGCTTTGACTTCGTCGGCAGGGATAGGAAATTTCTCGGCATCAAAACCCATGGGCTTGAGTAGGTCAGCCAGGCGCTCTGCGTGCGGCGCGTTATTGCCAGGGGGCGTGTCGGTGGGGACGCGCACCAACTCTTGCAGAAAACGGGTCTGCTCGTCAAAGTGGGCATCAATCCAAGCATCCAGCTTGGCGTAGGCTTCTGTGTGGGCTGTCATGTCAGTTCATCCGCGAGTTGGTTAATCAAATGGGTGGTAGCGTCGACAGCCAGTTGCATGTCGTCGCTGGTGGTGGATTCCAGTGGGTTGTGGCTGATGCCAGCATTCAAGCCCCGTACAAACAGCATGGCCTGGGGCATGATTTCGTGCAGCTTCATGGCGTCGTGGCCTGCGCCGCTCGGCATGCGGAACAGGGGAATGCCCAGGGCATCAACGGCCTTTTCCCATCGCGCTTGCCATGCGCTGGCGCTGGGTGCTGCGGCGGCCCGCATGGTTTCTTCGACCTTGAACGCGACAGACCGGCGCTGGCAAATTGTCCTCAGTTGCGCCAGTACATCATCTACCAAAGCATCGCGCTGCGCATCGTTGGGTGCACGCAGGTCTAGACTGAATTTGCAGGTGCCCGGCACCACGTTGATCGAGCCATTGGGCACGTTCAACATGCCCACCGTGCCGACCGAATCTCCATCTTTCGCGGCGCGTTGTTCGACATACAGCAGCAACTCTGCCACTGCTGCGGCAGCGTCGCGGCGGCGGTCCATGGGTGTTGTGCCGGCATGGCTGGCCATGCCAGTCACTTCGCATTGGAAACGTCGGCCTCCATTGATAGAGGTGACGATGCCCAAAGGGATGTCCAGTTCGTTCAGCACCGGGCCTTGTTCGATATGGACCTCAATGAAACCCAGGTATTTTTCAGGATCGCGCTTGAGCTTGGCAATGTCGTCGATGCACAGGCCAGCATGCTTCATGGCGGCGCGCATCGTGATGCCATCGGCATCCTGTTGGTCCAGCCATGTGGTGTCGAAGTGCCCTGTGAGCGCGCCAGAACCTAAGAAGGTGGCTTTGTAGCGCTGACCTTCTTCCTCCGCAAAAGCCACCACTTCAATGTGAAACGGCAGGCGTTTATTTTGGCGGTGCAATTCACGCACACAGGCCATGGGGACAAAGATCCCCAGGCGTCCGTCGTACTTGCCGCCATTGCGCACGGTGTCGTAGTGGCTGCCTGTGAGCAGCGTCTTGGCCTCGGCTTGGCCGGCGCGGTAACGGCCCACCACATTGCCAACAGCATCGATCTCGATGTCATCAAAGCCGCAGTCACGCATCCAGTGTGAGATGCGCTGGGCGCAGGCGCGGTGCGCATCGGTCAGATAAGTGACGGTGAGTTGGCCGTTTTCTGCATAGCCTGGGTCGCTGTGCTCGGCGAGCTTTTCTTGCCAGTCCCACACCTCATTGCCCAGCGTAGGCTCGACGCCGAATTTGTCGTTCAGACGGATCTCAACGATGCGATGGATGTTGCGGATGCACTCGTCCCGTTCGTAGTCCACCGGGTTAGCAAAGCGCCGCTCGAAAGTCTCAATGATTTGTTGTTTGTTCAAGCCAGTACCGCGTGGGCCGCGCACCGCCAGTACGAAAGGGAAGCCAAACTTGGCGTTGTAGTCAGCATTGAGCTTTTGGATGTGCGCGAATTCGGCGGGCGTGCACTGTGTCAGCCCCGCCTTGCTTTGCTCGTTCGTGGACTCAGCTGTCAGCGTGTTGGACACCATCGCTTTGCCCGCCAGTTCCGGGTGGGCTCGGATCAGCGTGACTTGTGCGTCAACGCTTGCGTCTTGCAACACTTTCACCATCACATGCTTCAGGTGCGACAGTGAGCGAAACGGGCGTGCGGCCAATGCCGCCTCGGCAATCCAAGGGGAGTGCTCGTACAAACCGTCGAGCATGAGGGCTGCATCCGTTGCGGATGCAGTGTTGAGTTGGTCCAGGCTTAATGGCATGAGTGTCCTCAGTTCACACGGTGTAGGGGTGCACGGCCTTCCAATGCCGTGCGATGTCGATGCGGCGAGCCACCCAGACCTGATCGTGCAATTGCACATAGTCCAGGAACTTCTGCAGCGCCTTGAATCGCCCCGGCTTGCCGAGCAGCCGGCAGTGCATGCCTATGCTCATCATTTTGGGGCGGTCTAGGCTTTCAGGGTCACCTTCTTCGTACAGCACATCGAAGCTGTCTTTCAGGTACTGCAAGAAGTGCTCGCCCGTGTTAAAGCCTTGTGGCGCAGCAAAGCGCATGTCATTGCAGTCCAGCGAGTACGGCACCACCAATTGCGGGGCGACGCTACCGTCAGATTTGGCCACTTTCATCCAGAACGGCAGATCGTCTCCGTAATAATCGCTATCGTATTCATAGCCACCTTGGTCCATGACGAGGCGGTGGGTGTTGGGGCTGTCGCGGCCTGTGTACCAGCCGAGAGGCCACTGGCCGTCTGTGAGTTTGCGAATCGACGCGGTAGCTGCAGCCATGTGCTCACGCTCGGTGGACTCAGGCAGGTGCTGGTAATGAATCCATTTCATGCCGTGGCAGGCAATTTCGTGGCCTTGTGCGACGAAGGTGCGTGTCACGTCGGGGTGGCGCTCTAACGCGCTGGACACACCAAAAATGGTCAGCGGCCAGCCGCGCTTTTCAAATTCGCGCAGGATGCGCCAGACCCCGGCGCGCGAGCCGTACTCGTACATGGACTCCATGCTCATGTGGCGGTTGTCAAATGCCTGAGCACCCACGATTTCCGATAGGAAGGTTTCTGAGGCTGGGTCACCATGCAACTGGTTGTTCTCGCCGCCTTCTTCGTAATTGAGGACAAATTGCACCGCAATACGGGCCTGGCCTGGCCATCGGGCATGGGGCACGTCTTTGCCGTAGCCATGCAGGTCTCGGGGGTAGGGGAGGGTGGTGTCGTAGGTCATAGAAAGTATCTATAGCGTGTCTCAGGACAAGGCTTTGGCGATGTCACTGCTAGGTATCTTGCGGTCAAAAGTCAGGTGGTGTTCCACATGCGCCAGGTGTTCTGTCATCAAGCGTGCGGCGGTTTCGCCGTCCTTGGCGCCGATGGCTTTGACGATGTCGTCGTGCTCATCTGCGTTGTGGCAGGCGTTTGTGTCTGTCTGATACATGAGGGTGATCAGGGCACAGCGCGATACCAGATCGTCCAGAATCTGAGCCAACACATCGTTGCCCATCAGTTCCGCCATGCGGACATGAAAATCATTCAGCAAATCATTGCCTGCGGCCATGTTGCGTGACGCCAGTGCGGCTTTTTCTTGTTTGACGTGCTCGCGCAGGGCTTTAAGCTTTGCTGGGGTTTGGCTGCGCACAAATTCGCGGGCCATTTCTGCCTCTAGCATCCGGCGTACCGCAAAAACCTGCTTGGCTTCACTGGCGGTAGGGGCTGCTACAAACGCACCCCGTGCGGGTTCCAGTTTGACCAGACGATTCTGCGCAAGCTGGTAAAGGGCCTGTCGAACCAAGGTGCGCGAAACACCAAAATGATCTGCCAACTTTTGCTCGGCCAGCTTGGCACCGGGCTGCAGGCGATGCTCGACGATGGCTTTGGTCAAGGCCTCGACAATCGACAGGGTGGCAGAGGATTCCATGGAAGTCATGATACCGTTGTTTCCAAAAGTGTATACACTTTCTGTACGTAAAAACCATTTCAGGAGAAATTCATGGGTCTTTCCACGCATGTTCTGGACACCATGCACGGCTGCCCCGCTGCAGGCATGGCGGTATCGCTCTACACGACCGAGGGCGATGCCGCGACGCTGGTGCGCAGCTTTGTTCTCAATCATGATGGACGTAGCGACGGCCCGCTTTATGACAACGACAGCTTGAAGAAGGGCACTTATCGCCTGGTCTTTGATGTGGCGGGTTACTTCGGCGCAAAAGGAGTCACGTTGCCTGAACCAAACTTCCTGAACCGCGTGGCTTTGGATTTTGGCATTGCCCATACCGACCAGCATTACCATGTCCCCTTGCTTTGCAGTCCCTGGAGCTATTCCACTTACCGTGGGTCCTAGTCAGGGGGGGTGTGGCTTTGATGTGCCTTTCTTTTTCTATAAGTAAATTGCTATAGGGATTATTGGGCTGGGCTTATAACCGCATTAAAATTGCGGCTCCACTTTCGCCTAAGCCCCACCCATGAGTGAAGTCACCAATACCGTCCGCTTTGTGCTGGACGGCAAAATTATTGAAGCCCAAGGCGAGCGCCGCACCACCACGGTGCTCGACTACCTCCGAGAACAACTTCACCGCACAGGCACCAAGGAGGGCTGCGCCGAGGGCGATTGCGGCGCCTGCGTGGTGATGGTCGGTGAACTCAATGCAACTGGCACCGGCGTTAACTACATCCCAGTGAACAGTTGCTTGCAGTTGTTGCCCTCATTGGACGGCAAATCCATCAAAACCGTCGAAAGCTTAAAGAAGGCCGACGGCAGCTTGCACCCGGTCCAGCAGGAAATGGCCAGTTGCCATGGCACCCAGTGCGGGTTTTGCACGCCCGGGATCGTCATGAGCCTTACCAGCCTGATGCAGGATTTGCGCGTTGCCCCCACCCGCCAGCAAATCAATGACTCACTCAGCGGCAATTTGTGCCGTTGCACCGGGTACAAGCCGATTGTGGAAGCCGCCATCCGGGCCAGCGAGGCACCTGCGGCTGATTTGAAGATCGACGACAGCGCCGATGTTCCGCTGCTGAAAGAAATCAAACGCGCCACCGTGCCGGTTTACAACCTGGAAGGCGACATCGTCGTGCAGCCGGTGGTTCGCACCCGCAAGGGCAGTGAATTTGTGTCGCCCGCTACGTTGGTGGAGTTGGCTGAATACCTGATCGAATACCCGCAAGCCACCTTGTTGGCCGGCAGCACCGAAATTGGCTTACAGGTCAACAAAACCTTCTCACGGCCTGAGCACATTGTTTACCTGGGCCATGTGACCGAGCTTAAGAAGATTGAAGACAAAGGCCCTTCCTGGCGCATTGGCGCGGCCGTGTCATTAGCGGAAGTTGAGAAACTGGTTGAGCGGCCTTACCCAGACTTTGGCGAAGTGCTGCGTCGTTTCGGCTCACCACCGATTCGCTCCACCGCAACGCTGGCGGGCAATATCGCCAATGGCTCACCCATTGGTGACAGCATGCCTTGCCTGCTGGCCCTGGGCGCTACCGTGCACTTACGCCGTGGCGACAAAAAACGTGCAGTTACCTTGGACAAGTTCTATACAGGCCAGAAAAAATCCGTGATGCAGCCCGGCGAGTTCATTGAGGCTGTGGAATTGCCTAAGCCCAAAGACGGCCAGGTGTTCCGTGCCCACAAGATCAGCAAGCGCTTTGAGCAGGACATTTCTGCCACCTGCTGTGCCATGGTCTATGAACTCTCTGCAGGCAAGCTCAAGAACGTGAAGCTGGCCTACAACGGTCTCGCACCATCGCCTTGTCGTGCCCCCAAACTCGAAGCCGTGCTGGAAGGCAAATTGCCCGCCGAAGTGAGCGCCGCCGCACTGGATGCAGCCATTGCCGCCAGCTTTGTGGCGCGCGATGGTCTGCGCGCCACCTGGACCTATCGTGCACTGGTCGCCCGCAATCTGGTGCTGCAGTTTGTTGAAGAATCCCTAAACGCCAAGGAGCCAGCATGAACGCACCGACGACCCTTCAGGAACTCATGCCCGCTGCCGAACAGGGCCGCGAATTGCAGCATGAGTCAGCCCATTTGCATGTGACGGGTGAAGCCCGCTTTACCGACGACCTGCCCGAATTGCAAGGTACCTTGTATGCGGCGATCATCAAGTCCCCCGTCGCCCATGGCGAATTGATTGGCGATGGTATTGACCGCGCTGCGATTCTGGCCACCCACGGTGTGGTGGCGGTTTTCACGGCTAAAGACATTCCTGGCGAAAACAATTGCGGCCCCATCATCCACGACGACCCCTTCCTGGCAGCAGGCAAGGTCGAATTTGTCGGGCAAGCGGTGGCCGTGGTAGTAGCGCGCAACATGCTGCATGCCCGCGAGGCCGCAGCTAAGGCCAAGGTGTTGGTCAAGGAACTGACGCCCATCCTGAGCATTGACGATGCTTTTGAGCACAAGAGCTTTGTCATGCCGCCCAAAGGCATCACGCGCGGCGAGCCGCACGCGGCAATAGCCAAGGCACCGCACAAACTCAAGGGCCGCACAGAGACCGGTCAGCAAGAGCAGTTCTACATGGAAGGCCAGATCACCTACGCCGTGCCGCGCGAGGATGGGCAGTTGACCTTGTATTGCTCCACGCAGCACCCTGACGGCAACCAGCGCGAAGCCGCTGCTGCACTGAACCTGAACACCAACGATGTGGAAGTGATCTGCCGCCGCATGGGTGGTGGCTTTGGGGGTAAAGAAGGCAACGCCAGCATCTTCAGTCAAAGCGCTGCACTGGCGGCATTCAAGCTTCAGCGCCCCGTCAAACTGCGCGTGGGCCGTGATGACGACATGCTCATCACCGGCAAGCGCCATGATTTCCGCATCGATTACGAAGTGGGCTTTGACGACGATGGCCGCATCTTGGGCCTGGACGTGATGCTGGCCTCGCGCTGTGGTTACAGCACCGATTATTCGGGCCCGGTCAACGATCGCGCCGTGCTGCACATCGACAACTGCTATTACCTGCCAAACTTGCACATCATCAGCCACCGTTGCAAGACCAACACCCAATCAGCAACCGCTTTCCGTGGCTTTGGGGGGCCTCAGGGCATGTTCGGTGTAGAGACGGTGATCGAGCAGATCGCCAACAAGCTCGGCAAAGACCCGCTGGATGTGCGCAAGATCAATCTGTACCAGGACCCTGCTGCCTCGGGTAACCCGGCGACGATGACCACGCAGTACGGCCAATTGATCGAAGACTTTGTCGCAGACAAGCTCATTGACCAGCTGGAAGTTGAAGCCAATTACCGCGCCCGCCGCGTGTCCGTAAATGCCTTCAACGCTGCAAACAAGAACCGCAAGCGTGGTCTGGCGTTGGTGCCACTCAAGTTCGGCATCAGCTTTACGGCCACCATGCTCAATCAAGGCGGTGCGCTGCTGGTCATTTTCATGGACGGCTCGGTCAGCGTGAACCATGGCGGCACAGAAATGGGCCAAGGTCTGAACACCAAGATGGCACAGGTCGCGGCAGATGGCCTGGGCATTCCGGTCGGTTTGGTCCGCGTGACGGCAACCGATTCGCAAAAGGTGCCCAACGCCAGCGCCACATCGGCATCCAGCGGCGCAGACATCAACGGCGCTGCCATCAACAATGCTTGCGATCAGATGCGGGTTCGCTTGGCGGCAGTGGCGGCACGGATGCTGAGTTGCGATGCAGACGCTATTGAATTCGTAGCTGGCTTTGCCCGTGTGAAAAGCCATAACGGCCATTCTGGTGCCCAAGTTGCGTGGAAGGACTTGGTCAAGCAAGCCTGGATGGACCGTGTGGGTTTGAGCGTCACGGGCTTTTACATGACGCCGGAAATCAAGTACGACTTCCAGACCCTGCAAGGCAAGGCGTTTTACTACTACTGCTATGGCGCTGCGGTGACCGAGGTGGAGATTGATACCCGCACCGGCGAATGGTGGCTCAAGGCCGTGGACATCCTGCACGACGTGGGCCGAAGCATCAACCCTGCACTCGACAAAGGCCAGATCGAAGGTGCCTACATCCAGGGCATGGGTTGGCTCACCATGGAAGAGTGCAAGTGGGACGCCAAGGGCAAGTTGCTAACCCATGGCCCTAGCACCTACAAAATTCCTGTGGCAGGCGACGTGCCCGAGCACTTCAAGGTGGCCTTGTTTGACAACCAGAACATGCGCCGCACGCCCAACCGCAGCAAAGCGACGGGTGAGCCACCACTGATGTTGGCGCTGTCCAGCTACTTTGCGCTACGGGACGCGGTATCTGCCAGTGCAGACCACAAGACGGTGGTGCACATGCAGGCACCTGCTACGCCTGAGCGGATTTTGCTGGCCTGCGAAGAAGCCAAGCGCGCGGCCAAAGCCTGATCTGACTTGGTTACATCTGACCTTCGGTCAGGGTATCCAGTTGGAACTTGCCGCTCTCGTCCCACAACCAGACGTCGGTGTAAGTGACCTTTCCCAAGCGTGAGGGCACTGGGAACGGGGCGGCATTGCGCACGGTGCGCTCAATTTCAGCGATGACCTCAGGTGCTTGGCTTGGCGCGCGCTTCCAGCTGAGTTTGGCCACACGGCCTTGGTTATCAATATCCACATCCAGGACACCTACCGCATACAGAAGCGGCGGAAGTTTGCCTTTGTAAATGCGGTTGCCGTTCAAGGTGTAAAGATGACTAGCAGCGTCTTTGCGATAGGCTTTGGCATTGTCTGCAACCGAGGCCCGTGGTCGGTAGGTAGAACTGGACGACGGTGCTTGTGTTTCGGGTCGTGCATCGGTGCCGCCGGGTTGGCTTGGCGGCGCAGGCGGCGCAGTGTCTGGTGGCAGCGGTCGAGTGGCACAGCCGGTCATCAGGGTCGCTAAGCAGGTGAGGGTGGCGGCCATAGTGAGCGACAGGCGATCAAGCATTTTGGATTTCATAGGCATACTCGGCAAAGTTTCCGCGATTATTTCTACTTTCGCCGCCATGCGGGATGGTTTTCGACTGTGTAAGGGCATTTCCTAGTGTCTCAAGTGAATTTGTTGGCTGAAAGGCTACTGCTGAAAGATTCAGTTCTGGTCAGTGTGGACGATGCTCAGGGCTCTGTGCCTCGGGGAAAAGGCGCATGGATGGCGGTGTTTGCTGATGAGGTGATCGGGACCATTGGCGGCGGCCATCTGGAGTTTCAAGCCATCGACTTGGCCCGTCAATCACTTGGGCGGTGTGGCTTTAACGAGTCTCAGCGCTTTGCATTGGGCCCAAGTCTTGGTCAATGCTGTGGCGGTGTAGTGCATCTCCGCTTTGAAGCGGTGGGCGCTTCGGACATTGATTCACTGCGCCAGCGCTTGCAATCGAACTACCTTCCCCTTGCCCTGTTTGGTGGCGGCCATGTCGGTAAGGCATTGGTCAACGTGCTCGCGCCATTGCCTTTCAACGTGTTGTGGATCGATAGCCGGGACGAGATTTTCCCGTCTTCATTGCCTGCCAATGTCCGTTGCGAGCATTCCGATCCGGTTCAGGCGGCGGTGGATGACCTGCAGCCCCAAAGCAGGGTCCTGATCATGAGCTTTAGCCATGCGGAAGACCTGGACGTTGTCGCGGCGTGCCTGCTGCGCCAACGGGACCGCGCTGATTTGCCCTACATTGGGCTGATTGGCAGCAAAACCAAATGGGCGACATTTCGCCACCGCTTGGAGGCAAGGGGTTTTGGCGCGGGAGAACTGGCACACCTCACTTGCCCGATTGGCGTGCCAGGGATCCACGGCAAAGAGCCCGAGGTGATAGCCGTGGCCGTGGCGGCACAACTCTTGCAACAGTCCGTTTCAGGGTAATCACCAAGAACAGGTGAGGTCAGCGTATTCCTTAAACTGTATACAATCTTTGTAGACAAGTCGCAGCGGAGCAGGACGGCCAAGAGGTCGGTCGGGTTCGCGACTCTGAAATGATGCTTACAGAGCCCGCAGTGGTGAGCAAATTCTTGAGCGGCCCCCGGCCGCGAGGTTAAGAGCCATGGAAAGCTATCTTCTCGACTGGGCCAATCTGCTGTTGCGGTGGGTGCATGTCATCACCGCCATTGCTTGGGTGGGGTCGTCCTTTTACTTTGTGTTTTTGGACAACAACCTGATCAAGCCCAAATCTCCCGATTTGCTCGAAAAAGGCGTGGACGGCGCCTTATGGGCGGTGCACGGCGGCGGGTTTTACAACCCGCAAAAATACATGGTGGCTCCCAAGAAGATCCATACCCATCTGCACTGGTTCTATTGGGAAAGCTATTCCACCTGGCTCACGGGCTTCTCGCTGTTCACGGTGTCCTACTTGTGGAACGCTGGCACTTACCTGATCGATAAATCGCTCATGGATTGGTCGCAGGCCAGCGCCATTGGGGTCGCACTGGGCTTCTTGGTCGTGTTCTGGCTGATTTATGACCGAATCTGCCAGTGGTTTGGCTTTCGCAAGAATGGCGACGCCATTGTGGGGGCGATGCTGTTTGTGGTGATCTGCTTTGCCGCCTGGCTGTCATGCCATTGGTTTGCCGGGCGCGCCGCTTTCTTGCTGACCGGGGCGATGATCGCAACGGCCATGAGCGCCAATGTGTTCTTCTGGATCATTCCTGGGCAGCGCAAGGTGATTGCCCAGATGGCTGCAGGTGAGGCGGTGGACCCGATTCACGGCAAGCGCGCCAAGCAACGCAGCGTGCACAACACCTACTTCACCTTGCCTGTGCTGTTTGCGATGCTGAGCAACCACTACAGCTTTACCTACAGCAACCCGAACAACTGGCTCATCTTGATCTTGATGATGCTGGCCGGCGCTTTGATCCGCCAGTACTTTGTGATGATGCACGGCTACCGCCTGGGGCGCAACAAGAACCCGATGGGGTATGCCGTGGTCGGTGTGCTGGTGATACTGGGCGTCATCATCGCTCTGAAGCCAGACACTTCAAAAAATGTAGCAAGCAATGCAGATGCGGCAAGCCGTAACGCGTCACTTGGCTATAAAGATGTGCAGAAAGTGCTAGAGGCGCGTTGCTATATGTGCCATGGCACGGCAGTCCAGATGAAGAATGTGCGTCTGGATTCGCCTGAAAGCGTCAAGCAGCATGCCCAGGCGATGTATCAGCAGGTCGTGGTGACGCGCATCATGCCGATGAACAACGCCACCAACATCACCGAAGACGAGCGTGCGCTGATTGGTGCTTGGTTTCAAGCCGGCGCTAAGACCGACTGAGTAGCGCTTAATCTCCTGCACGAAACCCTGAGCGACTGAGGGTCTAGTTTTTGCGCTCAGCAGCCTTGTGTAATAGGTCCGAAAATTGATCCGATGGTCAGACGCTCCGCCACATGGGTGGGCACGGATGTGATCTGCCAGAGTCGATTTTTATTGGTATGCCCCAGTGGCATGTCGGCGACCTTCACATGCAAGCACAAACCCCACTCTTAGACCAAATTTGGCACGGCATTGCCGAGGAAGTTCGACCTTTCGCCCAGAAGACTTTGGCGGATTTGGTGCAACGCGATAAAGCCGCGCTGGCAAGTGCTTTTTATGCCTACATGCTAGATGACTCCAACGCCGCTGGTTTTCTGTCCATCGGCACCGTTGAGTCGCGGCTCAAGCCTGGCCTTGAGCGGTGGCTTGATCGACTCTTTTGCTACGAATCTGACGAAGAGCTTCAGGCCGTCCTTGCCCTACAGCGCCATGTCGGGGAAGTGCATGCCAGATCAGAAATTTCTGTCTATTTGGTCGCGCGCGGAATGCGCCTGCTTAAGCGGGAAATCGCACAACGCTTGCTTCAAGCCGATTTGTCTCCTCATGTTTTGATCGCCAGCTTGTTGCGTTCAGATCGTCTCATTGACATCGCTTTTGAGCACATGAGTTCAGCCTTTGTGCAATCGAACGAGTCGCGCGTGCGGGTTGATGAGTCCTATCGCATGTACGCGGCAGGGCAAAACCTGTCCTTAGAACGTGAAAAGCAACTGGGCGCGTTGTTGGAGTGGGAGAACCGATTGTTCCGGGCGCTGGCAACCGAGAACTCCTTTGATGACCTGCAGCCGCTCAGCAAATCGTCCATTGGCTTGTGGCTACACCACAAAGCATCCCTGATATTTGATGAAACGCTGGAGTTGCCCGCGATTGATGAAAGCATGCGGCGGGTCGACGAAAGCCTTTACCCGCAGCTGGCCATCAGCCATCGTCACAAATTGACTGCGGAGGAGTTCCGGGCCTTGGTTAAAGCCACCACGCTGGAGCTGGAACAAATCAAATACCTGATGGGGGCCATGTTCGACCGCATGACGGATCTGGAAGTTGGACGAGACGTGCTCACTCAACTCTTCAACCGGCGGTTTTTGCAGACGATATTGAAGCGCGAGATTGAACTGTCACGCCGCAAGGGGCAAAAGTTTTGCGTCTTGATGTTGGACATCGATCGATTCAAGCTTGTCAACGATCAGTATGGCCATGATGTGGGCGACCGCGTGCTGCAAACTATCGCCGGGGTATTGATGGGACATGTTCGTGCCAGCGATTTTGTGTTTCGCTACGGTGGCGAAGAATTTTTAATCGTGTTAGCCGAGTCTGATACTGAGCAGGCGATGCAGGTGGCCGAGAAAATTCGCCAGCGTATTGGGCAAACGTCGATTCCTTTGCCAGATGAGCGCAGTTTGGCAGTTACCGCCAGTATTGGCGTGGCTGGCTTTGACGGACATCCGGATTTCCAGAACCTGTTAAACCGAGCCGACAAAGCGATGTATGAAGCAAAAAACGGTGGCCGTAATCGCTGCTTTGTAGCCAGTTCGTGACCTGGGCTACTCTCAGTCCACGGGCCACGGCACTGATTTAGGGTAAGTTTCTTCGCTTTTGGCTGCGTCAGCCACTGACTTGCTTGACTTGGGCTTTGCGGTGATGCCCCTCCACCACGGGGTGATGTGGTCCTCCGTACGGGGCTCTATAGCTTCGCCCAGCCTGGGCAGGACGAGTTGTACATCGTAGTTGGGCGCTAGCTTCAGCAAGGTCTCGACAGGCTCATCCCACTCGTGAATCGCCAAACTGAAGGTCCCCCAGTGCACAGGCAAAAATGCACCTCCGCCCAACATCTGCCAAGCCTTCAAAGCGTTCTCGGGGCCAAGATGTATGTCACCCCATGACGGGTGAAACGCACCGACCTCTAACATGACCAGATCAAACGGCCCCAGCAGGTCGCGAATTCGCGTGTATTCCGTCGTCAAGCCGGTATCGCCACTGAAAAACACGGCATGTTCAGGTGACCTGATCACCATGGACGACCACAGCGTCGCGTTCCTGTCCTTCAGTCCGCGGCCAGAAAAATGCTGAGAAGGCGCAGCTGTGATCGTGAGTCCCGTATTGGCGACAGTGTGGGTTTGCCACCAATCCAGTTCAATGATGCGTTCGGCCGGAACGCCCCAGGCTTGAAGATGCGCCCCCACACCAAGCGACGTCACGAATGGCACGCTGGTCTTCGCCAGTTCCCGAATGGTGGGGTAGTCCAAATGGTCGTAATGGTCGTGAGAAATCACTACAGCGTCCAACGGTGGTAATTGCCGTAGCGAAACTGGCGCGGGTTGAAAGCGTTTGGGTCCCGCCAATCGTGATGGTGACGCTCTGGGGCCCCAGACGGGGTCTGTCAGCACGCGGCAGCCGTCCAGTTCCAGCAAAACGCTGGAGTGCCCCAGCCAAGTTGCACGCAAGCCAGAATCTGCAGGCTTTGCCCATGTCGAGCGAGGGTCAATCACAGGCAGTGGACCACTGGGTGTGCGGTTATCGCCACCGCACAAAAAGTCCTTCAAGGTGGGGCGAGCCGCCTGTGCATCGCGCAAGCCAGGCATGACAGGATGGATGTTTCGAAAAGATTCGCCCTGCCACAGAGGTGAAGATTTCATGCGCTCCAATCGCAGGCCCTCGGCGCGTTTTCCAAAAGATTTCATGTGAATCACTTTCTTTCAAATTCTTGTATTGCCATGCCTTTGACACTTCGATTCGCTTTACTCGGCGAATGACGTCAGTCGATATGCAGCTAATATTGCGCAACAGTCGCCACAGATTTATGGGTGCCCTATCACTTCCTCAAGAGTATTGATTGTCAGCCACGCCAATTGGGAAGGTATCTCCCGCGTACCTGCATTGCTGGCACGCGCGGGGTGTGATGTCGACGTGGTAGCGCCAGCAGATACTTTTATTTCCCATTCCTCCAAGGTGTCGCGGTATTTTTCAGGACCCTTGGCGATGGATGCCTTCTTGGCGTTCCTGCAGGCGCACCTCGCTCAACATGAAAGCATTTACGCTTGGATCATGATCGGGGATGATCCCTTGATGTATGCCTTGGGAAAGCGCCGTCACGAGACCTGGGCTAAGGCTTTGCTCCCTTGTGCTCCAGATGATCGCAGCATCGATTTTTTGGTGTCCAAACTGGATTTTCTAGAGCAGGCCGCGAATGTTGGCTTGCCAGTTCCGCCGTTCCTGGTCTGCTCTGATGTTTTCGCATTGCGCGCAGCAGCTGACACGCTGGGGTACCCGTTGGTCGTTAAAGAGCGTGAGGGTTATGGAGGAAAAACGGTGTCCATCATTGAAGACTCGGCATCGCTCGCCTCTTTGGAACTGAACGACGCCGTGATTGCGCAAGCCTTTATTCCTGGTACCTTGGGCAGTGCATCGGTGTATTTTGACCATGGCAGATTGGTGGGGTATTTCTCATACTTTCGGGAAAGAACCTGGGGTCAAAAGGGGGCTTCAACCGCAGTCGTCTTTCATGAGTTTGCGGAGTTGGACGCTATTCTGGGCACCCTAGGGCGAGTTTCCGGATTTCATGGCCTGTGCGGAATTGATTTCATTCAACATGCCCAAACGGGTCAACTGGTATTGCTGGAGCAAAACTTCCGGCCTACCTTGACGGCCTTGCTTGGACGCCGGGTCGGTGTCAATATGAGCGAATTGATTCAAAAGACGCTCGCCGGAATTGCATTTGATTGTCCTGTCAAGCAATCTGCGCTGACCGCTGCGAGCGTTCCACTTTTCCCCATGGATGTTTTGCGTGCTATCGACGAAAGAGACCTGAAGGGATTAATCAAATGGTTTGTTACGCCCGGCTGGTGGCCAGAAATGAACTGGCGCGACGCCCGGCTTCTCCGATATAACCTCAAATATATTTTGAAGTTCTTTGCGACCAAGTTGATGCGGCAGTTTGGCGTGAAGTTGACTTGAGTTTTTTTGTTCATTTAACGCTTTCGGAAATCGCCATGCGCCCAATTCTTTTCTTGCTGATGCTTGCTGTTTGCTGGGTCGGTAGCGCGGCGGCGCAAGACCGAAAGGCGGGCCACCTTGAACACATTAAATCTAGCAAGCAATTGCGTGTTTGTATCTGGCCAGACTATTACGGCATCACCTTTCGCAACCCCAAATCATTGCAACTGGGCGGGATCGACATTGAAATGGCCAACGAACTGGGCAAAGAGTTGGGGGTGCCGGTGCAGTTTGTGGACAGCTCTTTTGCCAAGCTGATAGACGATGTCACGCAAGACCACTGCGATGTCGCCATGTTTGCCATCGGTATCACGCCACAACGAGCGGAAAAACTGCGGTTCACATCACCGCACTTGCTGAGCGATATTTATGCCGTCACCACTAAATCCAATCGTCGAATCAAAACCTGGGACGACATCGATAAAGTTGGCACCATAGTTGCCGTAACCAAAGGGACTGTGCATGAACCGGTGATGAAGGCGCGGCTCCGGGTCGCGCAACTATTGATTCTGGATACACCCTTTGCACGCGAGCAAGAGGTCCAGTCCGGGCGCGCCGATGTGTTCATCACGGACTATCCCTACAGCCAGCGATTTTTGGCAAACGCTGATTGGGCACGCTTGGTATCGCCACCGTCCACATTCCACATGACGTCCTACGCCTATGCCTTGAAGCCCGGTGACGATGCTTGGCATGCGCGACTGGAGAAGTTTGTGTCAGATATCAAACGCGACGGACGCCTGATGACAGCAGCCAAACATAACAAGCTCGAAGCAATTGTTGCTCCTTAGGTTTTCAAAGGGAGCTTAGACGTACCGGTCTAAACGGGAAAATAACGAAAATAATTGGAGCGCCATGGAAAAGCCACTGCCAGGTATGAGGGGCAACCAGGCAATATCAGCCTGCTTTTGGGCTAGGCTGCGCGAAACCAGAATCAGCCGCTGAGGCCGCCGCCAGCCGCCCGCAACTTGTCTTTCTTACTAGGCCGCTTCCCCTTCACCCCACCCACACCCGGCACGTGCACCCCAGGTGCGGGCGTTCCGACAGGCAATGCAGCTTCCGTCGGCTCAAATCCAGTCAGTACTTCGCGCGCAACGGCAAGCCCCTGGCGGTTCTCAATCAACTTGAAATGCGCCTCGGCATCTGCGGTGATAAAGCTCACCGCCAGTCCTTCCAGCCCGGCGCGACCCGTGCGGCCGATGCGGTGCACATAGTCCACGGCAGAGCGGGGCAGGTCGTAGTTCACCACCACGGGTAGGCCGGCAATGTCGATGCCGCGAGCGGCCATGTCGGTGGCCACCACCACGCTCACGCGTGAAGCCTTGAAGTCCAGCAGCACCTGCGTGCGCTTGCCCTGACTCAGCACGCCGTGAAAAGGCTCGGCCTGAATGTCGGCCTTGCGCAGTTTGTCTGCCACGATCTCAGCCGCGTATTTGGTTGCCACAAACACCAGCACCCGGCTCCAGGCATGCTCTTTGATCAGATGGCGCAGCAAACGGGTTCGCTTGTCGCCGTCCACACGGATAGCGCGTTGCGTGATGGCAGGCTTGAGTGCGTCGGTGGGAGCCACGTCGATGCGCACCGGGTCACTCAGCAAGCGCTCAGCCAGCGCTTGCACCTTGGGCGGGAAGGTGGCCGAGAAGAACAGGTTCTGCCGTTTAGTTGGCAAAGCGGCCAGAATGCGCTCCAGCTCCTCAGCAAAACCCAGGTCCAGCAAACGGTCGGCTTCGTCCAGCACCAGGGTGGCATAGTCTGCCAAGTGAATAGCGTTGTGCTCAGCCAAATCCAGCAGCCGTCCAGGCGTGGCCACCAGCACATCGGCGCCACCACGCAGCCGCATCATTTGCGGATTGATCGACACGCCACCAAACACCGCGCAAATCTTGGGTCGCCGGGGCAGGTGCGCCGCCAAGGCAAACAGGGTACCGCCCACCTGTGAAGCCAGTTCACGGGTCGGAACCAGGATCAAAATACCCTGTTTCGGCAATGAGGATGTCATTCTTTGCTGCAATAATTGTAGCAATGGCAGGCCAAAAGCCGCAGTTTTCCCCGACCCCGTCTGCGCACAGGCGCGCACATCGCGCCCCTGCAAGATGGGGGGGATGGCGGCGGCCTGTACAGGCGTGGGTGAGGCGTATTGGCGCTCGGCCGCAGCTTGCAAGAGTTCGGGGCTAAGGCCCAGCGTAGTGAATGGCATGTTGTCTGGTGTGGAGCAGGGGCTGGGTCGGGCAAACGATAATCAGGGCCTTAGAACTCAAGGCCCCCATGAAAAAAACCTATCCGCTCAACATTGAGGGCAAGAACCGCGACCGCATGCTGGACGCCATTAAACACGACATTCGCAAATACGTGGCCCGCCAGCGCCGCACTGCCCTGCCCGAGGGTGTGGACTTTTGGGACTTTGACTGCCAGTTTGGCCTCAAGGCCGACGCGATGCAGCCCGTGCACTTTGGCAATTTGATCGAACAGATTGACACTGCAGCCAAAGACGGCGCAGACGCTGTGTGTGTGCTGATGCTGCCCAAGAACGGTGTGCGTAGCCGTAAAGGGCAAGCCAGTGGTCAAGGCTCGGGTCAGGACGATGACGCTGAGCTTTCTTGACTTTGACGCCAGCACGGCGGCAGACGGCTCAGGCAATTTTGACGCCATGGCCAACGTGGCGACCAGCCAGCGCCAGGCTCTGCTGGCCGAGGTGGCTGCGGTGCTGGACTGGGCCGACGCCCAGTTTTCGGGCTTGCAAGCGCCGCTTGATGAGGGTGGCGAATGGGACTACCAACTTCAGTGCCAACAAGAATGGTCTACTGACGAAGGCCTGGCCTATGACCTGTCCACGCGCCAGTTCAGCACCGATACGGGCCCAACATGCGCACCGCGCTACAACTTGACGCTGTCGATCTCGGGCGGCCCACAGTTTTGCGAGGCCTTTGAAGCCCAGTTCCTGCACGCAGACTAGACCGATTGACCTTGACCCTGAGAAAGCGCCATGCCAACACCACGCCAACTGATTTCTTCTGGCTCGCCTTTTGAGGCGCAGATCGGCTATTCACGCGCTGTAGTGGATGGCGACTGGGTGTTTGTCTCGGGCACCACGGGCTTTGACTACACCGCCATGACGATATCGGACGATGTGGTGGCGCAAGCAGAGCAGTGCATGCAAAACATTGCCCAAGCGCTGGCCCACGCAGGCGCCAGCTTTGCCGACGTGGTGCGGGTGAACTACGTGTTGCCGCGGCGCGAAGACTTTGCGCCGTGCTGGCCGGTGCTGGCCAAGTACCTGGGGGATGTGCGCCCGGCCGCGATGATGATCGTGGCGGGCTTGCTGGACGAGCGGATGAAGATTGAAATAGAGGTCACCGCCCGCAAGCGGGGGTGACCCCATTCGCTGATCAGTGCGGCTTGTCGATCTTGGGCAAGTCGCCGACACCCCAGCTCTTGAGGCGGGCGGCGCGGGCGATGACTGCATGCGCCCAGCGTGCTTTGGATTCGGGGTAGATCAAGGTCTCTTCCATGGCGATGTGGCCGTTGGAGAGTTCCAGGAACACCTCGACATAGTGCCGAAACTCCGCCTCGTCCACATTGCTGCCATCGGCAATGGCGCGCAGCATGGGGGCCAAGGCGATCCAGTTTTCCTCGATCCAGCCGTGGTCTTGTTGCAGTGTCTTGACGGTATGGATCAGCTCGGCGTCGCCGCTGGCCAGCAGGGGCGGGAACACATGTTTGTCTTCTTCCGCATGGTGATCACGCGCCGTCTTGGAGAAGAATTTTTCAATCGCCTTGGCTTCCTGCTGACCGTGCGCGTCGGGCCCCTTGGCGTCGATGTGATCCAGCAAAAGGGTCAGACGATCCAGGTGTATTTGTATCTGACGGTGGCACTCGTCCAAAGCGTCGAAGTGGTTGGATTCAGGGGGGGCGACTCGCATGGGCAACCTTTTGAATAAGTTAATCCAGTTTAAGCAGCCTTGCTGTGCAGCCTTTGAGCCAAATCAAAAGCAATGCAGCTTTTGTTGCAATGCACCATTGCTGACCGTTCTGCCCCAAACTGGGTGCATCGCGGCGGGTCAAGCGCCTTTGTTGATGAAGGTCAACGCAGCGATTTCCTGCTCGGCTAAGCTGGCGGCGCTTTGACACACATGCGCCCGCATCGACTTGGGTGCTACACGCCCATGACCACCGCTACTGCATCCACTGCGCAAGCCGCCTCGGCTACTTCCAGCCCCTCTGCCCAGGCATCTGCCGCTGCGACACAGCCACCCTGTGACGTGCTGATCGTTGGCGCTGGGCCAGCGGGCCTGTGCCTGGCCCGTGCGCTCAGTGGACATGGCCTGAAGATCACGGTGGTCGAGCAGCAATGCCTTGACGATATTGCTAATCCCAAGTTTGACGGTCGCGAAATCGCCCTGACTCAGCACTCCGCCAAGCTGATGAAAGAGCTGGACCTGTGGGATCGGATCGAGCCCCATGCCAGAGCTCAACTGCGCGACGCCCGCATCATCGACGGCGAATCGCCCTTCGCCATGGTCATTGGTCACCAGTTGGCCAAACACACCGAACTGGGATGGCTGATCTCTAACCACCTGATCCGCCGTGCCGCGTTTGACGCGGTGCAGGCCAGTGTTACCCAGCATGCCGACATCACGCTGATGACGGGCGAAAAGCTCACCGATATCCACGCCACCCCCGCGCAATGCAACATTCGTTTGGCCAGCGGCAAAGCCTTGCAAGCTCGCCTTGTGGTGGCCGCAGACAGCCGCTTTTCGGTCACGCGCCGCATGATGGGCATCTCAGCGGAGATGCACGACTTTGGCAAGAACATGGTGGTGTGCTGCATGACGCACGATGGTCCGCACGATTTTGCAGCCTGGGAGTGGTTTGACTACGGTCAGACGCTGGCCTTGCTACCGATGAACCCCGATCCTGAGACGGGCAGGCACCGTTCGTCCGTGGTGATCACGCTGCCAAGCCACGAGTCCGACCAGCTCATGCACATGGGCGAGGCAGAGTTCAACGCCAATGTGGCCGGTCGCTTTAAGAACCGCCTGGGCGCCATGAACCTGGTCAGCACGCGCCATGTGTACCCCTTGGTGTCAGTATTCCCAGACCGCATGGTGTCCACCCGGTTTGCCACGGTGGGCGATGCCGCTGTAGGCATGCACCCTGTCACCGCCCACGGGTTTAACTTTGGGCTGCTCAGCGTGGAAGCCCTGGCCAAAGAGGTGTTGGCCGCACAGCGTAGCCAGGCAGACATTGCCAGCAGCGATCTGCTGTACCGCTTCGAGGCCACCCACCGCCGTTCCACCAAACCGCTGTACATGATGACCCGGCTTGTCATCGAGATCTACACGAGAGAATCTCCCCCGGCCAAGCTGGCGCGCAAGCTCATCTTGCGCCTGGGCGACAAGCTGCTGCCCTTCAAAAAATCGATTGCGGCTTCACTCGCGGGCGCTTGAGCCACAAAAAACCCGGCGCATGGGCCGGGTTTTTGCGGTTGTCTGGCTGATAAAGCCGCTTATTTGACCGTGGTCCACCACGGCACAGGGCGGTCGTCCGCGCGGTACACCGTGTCCACGTTCTTACGCATGGCCCAGGGGCGGATCTGGTGGTGCAAGGGCAGGTAGCCGTAGTCGTCCTTGACGATCTTCAGGGCTTCGTGGATCAGCTCATTGCGTTTCTTTTCGTCGGTGGCAATCTTGATCTGCGCGATTAAGCCATCCACATCCTTATTGCTGTAGCGGCCCAGGTTGTAGTTGCCTGCTGCCGTGCCATCGACTGACGTATTGATGAGTGAATCCAGCGAATACAGCGCATCCATCGTGGAGACGCCCCAACCCAGCAGGTAAGCACTGGTGTCGTGCTTCTGAATTTTGGTGATGTAGGTGGCCATGGCCTGGGTGTTCAAGCGTGTCTTGACGCCTATGCGGGTCCACATGGCGGTCACGGCCTGGCAAATGGCTTCGTCGTTCACGTAGCGGTCATTGGGGCAGTCCAGCGTCAGCTCAAAGCCATCGGGGTAGCCCGCCTCGGCCAGCAGTTTCTTGGCTGCGGCAGGGTCGTATTTGGCAGCACGGGTTTCCAAGTCTTTGGTCCAGCCGTTGACCATGGGGGCAACCATGGTGCCCGTGGGCACTGCCATCTTACGCATGACCGAGCTGTGGATCGTGTTGATGTCGATGGCTTGATACAAAGCCTGGCGCACGCGCTTGTCTTTGAGCGGGTTCTTGCCCTTGACGTTGGAGTACAGCAGCTCGTCACGCTTTTGATCTAAGCCCAGGAACATGGTGCGGTTCTCGCTGCCGTCGACCATTTTCAGATCCGGCGTGTTGCGCATGCGCTCCTGGTCTTGGGGAGGGGGATCACTGACAAAGTCCACCTGATTCGACAGCAGCGCAGCCGAGCGCGTGGCTGCTGATCGGATCGGCGTGAACACCACCTCGTCCACGTTGCCCGTGGGTTTGTCCCACCAAGCCGCATGCTTGGTCAGCACGGTTTTCTGGTCGGGTGCCCAGGACTTGAGCATAAAAGGCCCCGTGCCGTTGGCATTTCGCGCGGCAAAGCTTTCTTCTTTGGCTTTGTAGTCTTGCGCCTTGGTGGCGTTGTGCTTCTCTGCCCAGGCCTTGTTCATGATGCGGGCATCGGTCAGCTCGCGCAGCAGCACGGGGTTGGGGCCCTTCAAGATCAAGTCCACAGTGAAATCGTCCACCTTCTTGACTTCTTTGACGCTTTGCACATTGGCTGTCATGTTGGACGGCGGTGTCATTTGCCGGGTGAGCGAAAACACCACATCGTCTGCGGTGAAGGGCGCGCCGTCGTGAAACTTGACCCCTTTGCGCAACTCAAACCGAATTTGAGTCGGCGATATTTGTGTCCACTTGGTGGCCAGCCCGGGCTGGATGTTGAACTTGGCGTCATAGCGCGTTAGGCCTTCATACACCTGTTGCAAAAAGGCCAGCGTGGTCTGGTGGTTCTGCGCATGCGGGTCAAAGGTCAGCAAATCATTGGCGCCTGCCCAGCGAAACGTCGCCGCATGGGTAAGGGGTGCCGTTGCGGCCATGCCAAGCGTGAGGCTTAGCGCAGACAGGGCCAGGGAAAGGGACTTTTGCATCTGTCAAATCTCCAGTAATGGGTGTGCCAGCGCACAGTATGTCATGTGCGGCAGCCTGCGCAAGAAATGGACTTAGACGCTGGAGCGCAGCTCGATGTGGTACAGCCCCCAAGGGCAAAACGTGAAGCGTTCAGCCAACGATTTGGCCATCATGTCGGGGTAGCGGTCGGCGTCATACACGGCCCACAAAGGCCCCAGCCCGCCCAGCGGCATGGGTTTGCCATCCAGCTCGGTGGCCACGATGTAGCGGTACTTGGCCGCGTCTGCCAGGCTCAGAGGCACGACATAGCCGTCAATGGCGCGCAAAAAAACATGCAATGCTTGCTTAGTTGCGCCCGCCGCGTGAAGCACATCGGTGAGCAGAGGCCCGCTGATGCTGTGCAGCTTGCCGTCGTATTCCACTGTGGGCCGGATCTGTTGTTTGGGCAGCGCCTGGAGCGCCGCAAAGTCAAACACAAACGCCTTGTCAAACGTGACCTTCTGCTTGCTCATCAACTGGTCAATGGCAGGGTTCAAAGGCCCTCGGTTGCCCGCACTGATCAAGCCGGTAACGGTGAGCAAGGCAGGTCCTTTGAGGCCCGTTTGCGCCGAAACAGTAGCAGGTGCCAAAGTGGCGGCCAGAGCGGACGCTGCCAAGAAATCGCGCTTATTCATGAGGGGCTCCAGGGTGTGTGGTGCACCACATCTTAGGCGCAAACGCAAACTGTTGCTTACGATGAATTGCTAGCCAACGACCGAAATATCAGTCGGAAACGAACGGGTTGGGCCTGGTTTTTCGGGCAATGGCAAGGGCTTCTCGGGCCACTTTGGTCAGGGCCTGTTCAACCTCGACAAAGTAACCTGTCTGCCCCGGACGAGGTTTCACCTGCTTCATGACTTCGGGGCCGTGGGCTTGCAACCAAGTAGGATTGAAAGCGCCAGCCAGCAGCAGTTGGCATGCCCAAACTTCAAAACCGCTGGCAATAACACTGAGGGGACCGCGTTTTGGTCTTTCATGGGGATCGCGCAGCAATGTGGCCATGCCCTTTAGCGTCTTGGCCGGTTCGAATACCCGCGCCATGACGGCATCCACACCGGATTCCAGGTCTCTCAAATAGTCAGGCAAATATTCCCTGAATTTCGGGGTATCTGAAAGGTCATTGGTATCGACGCCGATCACCCTCATATCAAATTCAGTCCAAACATACATCCTCTTTGGGTGGGGTAAAACCCACGGGGCCACCAACGCCTCCCAATGCTGCCAAAGCGCAGGGCTATACCAATCGAAGGTCAGTTCCCCGAGGATTCCTGGTTCGCTGTGGTCTAGTGTGAAGCCCTGTTGAATTTCGCCAGTTTGGCGTTCAAACCTGAACTGCATGTATTGCGTTTCGCGGCAGCTGAAGCCATGCGCCTTGGCTTTGGCTTTCAGCGTCAATAGGCGTGCCTGCTTCGCCTGGTCTTCAGTCACATAGTCTTGGAGGCTGCGAACCCGGCAAGGCGCCGAAACAGGTTTCCACTGGCCTTTCCATTCGGAGAGCTGTGCAAACTCCTTTGCGGCCGCTCGAATGATGTCGGGTGACTGTGTATTGACGGCATCTCGAACCATCATTTCTTCCGCGTATTGCTGGACATCTTCTCCTGTCCAATGGGCCAGGGCAAGAATGTCGCGGCCAGCAGAGATAGAGCTCGGCAGGTGACTGCGCTCGCGCTCCATGCGCAAGATGCCCGGCACATCCCGGCAGGCGTCCAGAATAGGCATGACTTCGTCTAGAAAGTAGCTAAGCAGTGGCTGGATCATCTGATTTGCTGCTCTAGCGAGTTCAATCCATGCCCACTTTCCAGGTATGACGGGCTCATTGGGGTTGTAGGAAAACTGACGGATTGCCGCCGCCACAGGTGCAAAGCAGGAGATCGTGCGACCAGGTCTCACCACACGGTACAAGGCGTGTGGCATGACCGGTTCAAGCTCAATAACGGGCGTGACTTGGATGTCATTTCGAACTTGCAGTTTGATGATTTGCAAACCAGCCGGTGTGACGCGGCTGAAACAAACAAAGCATTCCCAAATATGGCCCTTGAAACCCAGCTCGCCTAACCCGCCCTGAAGCCCATCCAACAATTGTCGAAGTGTCCAGGCTTGTGAACCAGGAACCAATCGGTCTGAAACTACTGGCGCCAATAGATTCTGGATAGGGGGGAGCTGAAACCTCCCGGAATCCGTCAACACAAATCCGCCAGGGAGATAGCAGCGCGCAGCTTGGTCGTCGTAAACACAAAGGCCTAACGGCAAGGCAAAGCTAACGATGGCGCTGGGGTCGCTATGGAACGCTTCCAAACTGTAGACCGCCGAGCCGTCTGTTGTGCCGTCGCCAATCAACTCCGTCAGTGCTTTGGATGGGCGTCCGCCACCAAAATGTTTGTGCAGATCTCGCGCCAATTGTGCAAATTTGGGATTTGGCGCGGCTTGAGCGCTGGACAAGCGCGCATGCAACTCGTTTGCTTCGTGGAGGCTGCTTGGGGCAGGATGGTCGAAGACGTGGACAACGTAGGTCATGTGTATGCTTCAGCGATCTTCTTTAGGAAATATGGCGGCCAGGTTCTTGCAACCCGATGAATGTTCGAGTTGCAAGCGGGCGACGGAACAGTCCCCAGCGTCAAGCCGCCAAGGCCAGTTGCATCGCCAGCCGGTTATGCCGCTCCAGCAGCGGTTGTAGTTCCACGGTAGCCAGTTGCCCTTGGCGCACTACCACCCGGCCATTCACCACGGTGTAGGCCGCTGGCGCACTGGCGCACAGCAACAAGCTGCCAATGGGGTCGTGCACGGCGCCGCCTGCGAATGGCAGGGTACGCAGGTCAAACAAAGCCAAGTCCGCGCACATGCCGGGTGCCAGGTGGCCAATGTCGCGGCGGCCCAGCACCTGTGCACCGCCGCGTGTAGCCACGGCCAAGGCGTCTCGTGCGGTCATCTCTGCCGGGCCGTGATCGCAACCAAACTTGTCGAGCGATCTGCCCACGCGGGCCAGCAGCAGAGCCTGGCGGGCTTCATTGAGCATGTGCGCCGCGTCATTGCTGGCGCTGCCATCTACGCCCAGACCCACGGGCACGCCCGCATTGAGCATCTTGCGGATGGGCGCAATACCACTGGCCAGGCGCATATTGCTGCAGGGGCAATGCGCCACCCCCGTGCGCGTGGCGGCAAACAGGCTGATGCCTTCGTCGTCCAGCTTTACGCAGTGCGCATGCCAGACATCGTGGCCCAGCCAGCCCAGATCTTGTGCGTACTGCGTGGGGGTGCAGTTGAACTTTTCGCGGCTGTAGGCGATGTCGTGGTCGTTCTCGGCCAGATGGGTGTGCAGGCGCACGCCGTATTGGCGGGCGAGCACGGCGGATTCGCGCATCAGGTCGCGGCTGACGCTGAAAGGCGAGCAGGGCGCCACGGCCACATGGGTCATCGAACCGTGAGCAGCGTTGTGGTGCTGCTCGATCAAGCGCTGGGTGTCTTTGAGGATCGCGTCTTCTCTTTCCACCACGCGGTCTGGCGGCAAGCCGCCCTGGCTTTGCCCCACGCTCATGCTGCCGCGCGTGGCCGTGAAGCGCATGCCAATTTGGCGCGCAGCTTCAATGCTGTCGTCCAGGCGTACGCCGTTGGGATAAATGTAGAGGTGGTCGCTGCTGGTGGTGCAACCCGACAGCAGCAGTTCTGCCATCGCCACTTGGGTGGACACTTGCACCATCTCGGGCGTGAGCCCCGCCCAGATCGGGTACAGGCCTTTCAGCCAACCAAACAGCTCGGCGTTTTGCACCGCCGGAATCGCACGGGTGAGCGACTGGTACATGTGGTGATGGGTGTTGATCAGCCCAGGAATCACCGCATGGCCACGGGCGTCAATCACCTCGTCTGCGGTCTGCGGCAGATCGGCAGACGGGCCAATGGCTTCGACAAGGTTGTTACGGATAAAGACAGAGGCTTGGCGCAGTTCTGTGCGGGCGTCGTCAAAGGTGGCGACGGCTTCGGCGTTGTGGATGAGCAAGGTAGTCATCACGCTATTTTGCCGCTGAAAAGTCCCTGTTCATTGTTTGGCGAGGCGCTTTGCCGTATCGGGCATCGGCGGGCATACCAGGGTAGCCATTCTCCGGCCACGCTCGCGAACAGCATCAGTCGTTTGCGTGAGCAATCAAGCGTATGCCACCACCGTCACACTGCGCCCCATAAGCTCGCGCGAATCGGCCTGCGCCTGCCTACCCTGGTATGCCCACCTGGGTGGGGTGGTTAATGCCATTTGAGTGAAACCCGGTGGAGGGGTTGGTGTGGGTGAACCTCCGCAACAGGCCAATTGCGGTAGTAGTCGATGCGTCTTCGAGCAGGTGAACTCGATCCATTGCCGTTTCCGGAGCATTCAGAATCGCTGCCTCATAGCGGACATTCAGGTCAGGTCGAATTGTTGGACGGCATTGTCCATCGTGCTGTTGGCAACCGCGGGAAGTCTCATAGACTGCACGAACACTCGGGACTTTTTGGTAGCAGTATCGTTGAAGTCTCCAGGCGCAGCGACTTGTCTAATGGCATCGTCGTTACGAGATGTCAGTATGCCAAGCCACTGGTTCCTGCTATCAAATAGGCAATTGCGTGTTGTTACTGGCCATGATTGCGACGAGCGCATCGTCCAAGCGATACTCTTCAAGCGCAGTGTGAATCTTCTTGGAATCGTCCCCAAACAGGTTCGTAAACATCTCGCGGTTGGACTGAAATAGAGTAACCGCTTCTGGGTCGTCGTCAAATAAATACTGAGTCAAGCGATGAAGCATCCGCTGCTTTTCTTCCAATGCTATTTTGGACTCCTGCTCCCCTTCTGCTGTGATCTCGAGCACCTGGGTGAGTGCGCTCAGGAAGCTAATAAGCTGCAGTTCCAGGCGCTGTAGAGGTGCACCCATCGCGTCGAGGGACGCCCCCTGTTTGATCATCTGTTCTACTGTTGCTGCCAATGCTGCAATGTCCGAGGCCCCGATGGTGCTGGCAGTGCCTTTCAAGGTGTGCATTGATCGCTCAGCATCTGCACTTTCCCCCTGTTCCAGTTGCTTGCGTGTGCTTTGAACAGCGTTCGCTGCGCCTTTGAGAAAGCGACGCAACAAATTTTCATAGAGATGAAATTGATTCAACGCCCGCCCGAGTCCGCCGTCCACATCCAAACCGGGAATCGTACGCAATGCCTTCTGCATTTCAGGTGATGCCGTACCTGTCGACGGAGCAATGGGAGGTGCAGGTACAGCAGTATCAGTGGTTCTAGGAGCAATCCATTGGGTCATGGCCTCATAGAGCAAGTTGGGGTCAATGGGTTTTGTGATGTGCCCATTCATACCCGCTGCTAGGCAACGATCCCGGTCGCTTGACATCGCGTTAGCGGTCATTGCCAGTATGGGAAGGTCTCCCCAGCGCCCTGACTCACGGATGGCCTTCGTCGCGGTAATGCCGTCCATGATGGGCATCTGCATGTCCATGAGCACCAACTCATAGGTGTGATCGTTCAACATATCCAGGGCCATTTGCCCGTTGTCGGCCAGATCGACAACAAGGCCGGCACTGGTCAGCAGTTCGGAACCCAGCTGCTGGTTCAACTCATTGTCGTCTACCAGTAGAACTTTGGCACCCCGGATGCTGCTCAAATCCGGTGTCGACGGTGAGTTGGTTTGTGTCATCCGCGCCGATGATGGTGCTTCGCTGCCCAGCGCACGGATGGCTGTGTCAAAGAGCAGTGATGGGTTCACGGGTTTAACTAAGGCGTGCAAGATGCCTGCGAGTTCCGCTTCCTTGAAGAACTCCTCTCTGCCAAACCCGGTCACCAGTACCGAGCAAGGCGGATGGTCCATTTTCGATATCTGGCGAGCGACCTTGATGCCGTCCATCTCGGGCATTTGCCAGTCAATGAACGCAATCTCGACAGGCTGTTTGGCTTGATGTCGCTCCAGGATGCGTTGCAAAGCCTCTGGTCCTGAACTTGCCTCGTCAACTTCAAATGTCATTTCGCGCAACATGTGCGCCATAACTTGCCGGGCAGTCTCATTGTCGTCCACGACGATAACCCGCCGCCCGCGCATGTCCGGGGCAGGTAGGTTGCGTCCTGTGTTCTCTGGGCCCAGGCCTAGGTGCGAGGTGAACCAGAATGTGCTGCCCACGTTCACTTGGCTGCTAACGCCGACCTCACCCCCCATCAGTTCTGCCAGCTTCTTGGATATTGCCAGCCCAAGGCCAGTACCGCCGTATTTGCGCGATGTGGAAGTGTCTGCCTGCTGGAACGATTGAAAGAGACGTTGTTGCTGCTCCGGCGTCAAGCCAACCCCGGTGTCGCGCACTTCAAATCGAATGTGGGCGCTGTTTGCCGCAGTGCTCAATAGCTTGATGGAGATCATGACTTCACCGGCGTCGGTGAATTTGACCGCATTGTTAGCGTAGTTAATTAGGATTTGACCCAAACGGAGAGGGTCGCCGATTAACCTGTTGGTGAGTGACGAATCAATCTCAAAAATCAACTCTAATCCCTTAGACTCACACTTTTCGCCAATCAGGTTGGTGACGTTTTCCAGCACGCTTTCCAGGTCGAAGTCGATGTTTTCGATTTCCAGCTTGCCTGCTTCGATCTTGCTGAAATCCAGGATGTCATTGATCAAGCCCAGCAGGTGGCGGCCAGACAACTGAATCTTGCGGATGTAGTCACGCTGTTTGGCTGTCAGATTTGTGCTGAGCGCGAGGTGGCTCATCCCAATTACCGCATTCATGGGGGTCCGAATTTCATGGCTCATGTTGGCTAGAAAGTCCGACTTCATCTGAGATGCATCCTCTGCGATCTGCCGGGCGGCGCGCAAATCATCTTCTTTTGCCTGCAAGACGCGGTAAGCTTCCTCGAGTTCACTTGTGCGTTGAATGACTTTTAGCTCCAGCGCGTCTTCGTTTAACTTGCGTGCCTCCAGCAAGTCATTTTGTGCCGCTTCTCGTTGTCGGAACTGTCGTGCCATCGCAATCGTAAGCAGCATCGTCAGGAAGAATTGAAATCCGGTCAGTACCACAGACTGCAGGACCGATTTCTGAATTGCCAATGTACGGGAGTCTGTTGCTTGTGCAGATAGTTCTGATGACAAAAGTACCAGCGCTGTGACTGGCTGCCGGATTTTCTCCATCTCCCGAGAGAGTTCTTGAACCTGGCTTTCAGCGAGTTGACCGTTTGAAGTACTTCCAAAGCTAATGTCGGCTTTGGTAACGAGTCGACGTAATTGACTTACCGTCTCTTCATAGACCGCGTTTCCCTTCAATACCGAAAGGGGCTTTGAGGCTTCCGCCTCCATTGCAGGAATTCGACTGAGGAATATTTCATAACGGACACCGAGCTTTTCCAGTGGCATCCGGCTTTTGTCATATCTGTGAATTTCCAACGCATTTTCGAATCGTTGGTACTCAGTTTGAAGCTGCGAAGTTGTCCAAAGCGCCCCCACATGAGAACGCTTAAGTGTTGCTTCAATCTGTTTGTATTGACCGTATTGGATTGCGCCAATTACTGCATATACGAGGCATAAGGCTGCAGCGAGCCCTTGGAGCAAAACCCGGCTACGGTTCATGAGCTGGAACTATGCTATTTGACAAGTAGCTGTTTCAACTGCCACGCAGACCGTGTTTTGTAGACTTGTCCATTGAGACCGGGATTTTGATCGAAGGGATAGACAATAAACAATGGTCCTTTGTCACGCACAGGCATCGGATTACCGTTCATCAAACGGGCAACAACGACGTCAAAATCTTTGGCATCTGACGCGGGGATTTCAGTCTTGTAATCGTTCAATGCAACAGCCGTAAGTTTGGCCCCCTTAGCTCCAACGGCGTTGAGTAAATCTCGCAGCAATGGGCCAGTGAAGGTAACGGGCTGTGGATACCATGGGGTTTGAGTAGTGAAGGTCTTTTGAGGGAGTCTTTCCAGCATCGCCATGTCAAAACTGGCGGTGTCTTGTCCATTTTTCTTGGCAATCTCGCCAGACACGGTTAACACAACTGTGCCCAAAGGTGCGGGGAGTTCCTGAGCTATAACACTCGTACAAAGACTAGCCCAAAGCGCCAACACCGTCCCCAGTGACTGTAAAAAATGGATTGCTTTCATATACGCCTTGAAATTTGTCCTGGACAACACGTATCACTTTATCAGGAAGCGATTTGTAGGGTTATTTGACTGGCACCGACCGAAACTGAAGTACTTTCCGATGGATCAACTACGATTTTGTCGAAAGCACAGCGCTGAAATACAGGCCATTTAGTGTTCAATCGCCACTGTCAGTAGATCTTGCAGACTCCGTGCCCAGGCTTATTAATTCATCGCCGGGTTTCGCCCGCATAGCTAACTCCTATCCAAGACTTGTGAACTTCAATTCATGGAGCGCGGTAGTCTCAATTTCCCAACTGAGGCGGGCATGCCAGGGTGGGCGGTCGCAGGCCGATTCGCGCGAGCTTATGGGTTGTGGCGTTGCGGCGGTGGCATACGCTTGACGCCCTTTGCAAACCAAGACTGGCGTTCGCGAGCGTGGCCGGAGAATGGCCATCCTGGTGTGCCCGCCGGAGTTCGATAAGACCACCCCACCAAGCCAACCAAGAACAACACAAAGCAATATCCTCACTCCATCCGAATCTTCGCCTTCTCAATCAGCTTGCCAAACTTCACATACTCACGCCGCATCAGCGCTTGGGTATCGTCTGGCGTCAGGTATTCGGCTTGCACACCCAGGCTCAAAAATTCCTTGTGGGTTTGCGGATCCGCCATCACCTTGCGCACCGCGTCCGCCAGCACGCGTTGGCTGGCAATAGGTGTGGCAGCTGGCACAAACAAGCCCACCCAGGCCACCACCTCGCTGCCTGCCAGGCCCAGCTCTTCCATGGCGGGGACATCGGGCAGCGAGAAATAACGCTTCGCTGTGGTGATGGCCAAGGCGCGCACTTGGCCATTTTTGATGCGTGTGGCCGACCCCAACACTGTGTCGTAGGCCACCGATACATCGCCTGCCAGCACAGCCTGAATGGTTTGCGCGCCGCTCTTGTAGGGCACAGCGATCAGATCAATACCCAGCTTCGACTTGATGGCCTCACCCGACAAATGTGCCGTGGAGCCACTGCCGTAGTTGGCATAGCTGAGCTTGCCCGGGTTCTTTTTGGCCGCTTGCACCAGATCGTCAAAGGTCTTGAACGGGGAATCGGGCTTGACCACCAACACATTGGGCAGTTCGGTGATCATGCCAATCGGGGCAAAGGCCAGCACTGCGTCGTAGCCGAGCTTGGGCATCAACTGCGGGGCGATGGTGAAGGCCGAATTGGTGCCCATGAACAGGGTGTGGCCGTCTGGCTCGGACCGTGCCACCGCCTCGGCCCCAATCGTTGTGCCAGCGCCGGGCTTGTTGTCCACCACCACCGATTGGCCCATCAGCGTGGCGAGCCGGTTGGCAAACATGCGGCCAATCAAATCAACCGTGCCTCCAGCGGCATAGGGCACCACGATCTTCATGGTTCGGTTGGGAAAGCGGGCTTGGGCAAGTCCGGCTTGGCCCAGTCCTGTGCCTAGGGCTGCTACTGCGGTTTGGGTCAGTAAACGCCGTCTGTTCAACATGATATGTGTCTCCTCGTCTTTGTTTGAAATCAAAATGGCTCGTTGCGTTCTGCCTTGGTTTTGAGCAACTGCGGGGCCGCAAAGCGCGCACCGTATTTGGCAGCCAGTTCTTCCGCGCGGGCGACCGCTTGTGGCAAGCCGTATTGGTTCAAGAACTGGAACACGCCACCCGTCCAGCGCGGGTAGCCAATGCCCAGGCACGACCCAATGTTGCCGTCACCCGCTGTATTGAGCACGCCTTCTTCCAGTGCACGCACAGCCTCCAGCGCCATGCAAAACAGCAGGCGATCCCGTTTGTCTTGCTGCGAGGCCTGCTCTTTGGCACGGGGAAAATGTTCAACCAAACCTGGCCAGAAGACCTTACCGCCGCCCTCGGGGTAGTCGTAAAACCCACCGCCAGCGGCCCGGCCTGCGCGGCCAAATTCGCCCAGCATGCGCTCCATCACCTGGTCGGCAGGGTGGGGCAGCAGAGGGCGCCCTTCGGCGGCATAGGCCTTCAGGGTTTCGGTGCGGGTCGTGAAGGAAAGCTTGAGCGATACCTCATCCAGCACCGCCAGCGGCCCGACCGGGAAACCCGCAAACATCGCTGCCGCTTCGATGGACTCTGGGATTTGCCCCTCGCCCAACATGGCCACGCCTTCGCGCGTGAAGGTGCTGAAGACGCGGCTGGTAAAGAAGCCGCGACTGTCGTTCACCACAATGGGCGTCTTGCCGATCTGCGCGACAAAGTCCAGCGCGCGGGCCAGCGTTTCTTGGCTGGTTTGCTTGCCCACAATCACCTCCACGAGCGCCATGCGTGGCACGGGCGAGAAAAAATGCAAGCCGATGAAATTGGCTGGGCGGGTGGACGCCTCGGCCAAGCCCGTGATGGGCAGGGTAGAGGTGTTGGATGCCCAGATGGCGGTATTCGCCAGTTGCGGCTCCAGCGCCTGCGTCACCTCGGCCTTGAGCGGTGGGCGCTCCAGCACGGCTTCGACCACGATGTCGCAGCCTGCCATGTCTGCATAGTTGTCGGTGGGCTGAATGCGGCTGAGGATTTGCGACTGTTTTTCCGCCGCGATCTCGCCCTTGTCCAGGCGCTTTTGCAGCAGCTTCTCGGCGCTGGTTTTGGCTTTGGTTGCGCTGGCCAAGTCCATGTCTTTGACGATCACGTCCAGGCCACGGTTGGCGGCCACGTAGGCAATGCCAGCACCCATCATGCCTGCGCCCAAAATGCCAACTTTCTGGAACTTGGCCGGTGGTACGTCCTTGGGCCGGTCGCCGCCGTTCTTGATGTGGTTGGCCTGAAACCAGAAGGTGCCGATGATGTTCTTGGCGACCGATCCGGTGACCAGCCCGGTGAAGTAGCGTGCCTCCACCCGCATGGCGGTGTCAAAGTCCACCTGCATGGCTTCGACCGATGCACACAGAATGGCCTCGGGCGCGGGGTAGCAGCCTTTGGTTTTGGCCCGTACCTGCGGTGCGGCGCTGGCAATCCAGCGGTTGGCATTCGCGCTGCCGGGGCGTCCGCCGGGCACAGCGTAGCCTTCGGTATCCCAAGGCTGTTTGGCGGAGGGGTTGGCCTTAATCCAGGCGCGGCCTGCATCGGCAATTTCTTCTGAACTGTTCACCAGTTGATGCACCAGGCCAGCAGCGTGCGCTTCGGCAGGGGTCATGAGCTTGCTGTCTTGCAAATAGGGCTGAGCCTTTTCCAAACCCAGCAGCCAGTTCATGCGCACCACACCGCCCGCACCGGGCAGCAGGCCCAGGCTGGCTTCGGGCAGGCCAAACTGAATCTTGGCGTCGTTCACTGCAATGCGGCGCATGCAGGCCAGGGCGATCTCAAAGCCGCCGCCCAGTGCCGTGCCATTGAGCAGGGCAACAACTGGCTTGCCGAGCTTTTCCAGGCGGCGCAGATTGCCTTTGCTGACCAACGTGCTGGCAAAGAATGTCGGCGCATCGGCCTTTTGCACTTTGTACAAGGCATTGAGGTCGCCACCAGCAAAAAAAGTGCTCTTGGCGGACGCGATCATCACACCGGTAATGCTGTCTTTTTCGGCTTCGAGTTGGGTCAGCGTGGTGCCCAGGGCTTCCTTGAAGGCCGCGTTCATGGTGTTGACCTTTTGGCCTTCGCAGTCGATGGTCAGGGTAACGATGCCGTCAGCGTCTTTGGCGTAATGGATGGGGTGAGTTGTCTGCATCAGATTCTTTCAATGACGGTTGCCACGCCCATGCCGCCTGCCACGCAGAGGGTAGCGACGCCGTAGCGCAGTTGACGACGCTCAAGTTCATCCAGCAGCGTGCCCAAAATGATCCCGCCCGTGGCCCCAATGGGGTGGCCCATGGCGATGGAGCCGCCGTTCACGTTGATTTTTTCCATGGGTACGTTCATTTCCTTGGCGAAGTGCAGCGGCACCGTGGCAAAGGCTTCGTTCACTTCAAACAGGTCGATCTGGTCCACTGAAAGGCCTGCTTTGGCCAGCGCCTGGCGGGTAGCAGGGGGCGGCCCCACCAGCATCAAGGTGGGGTCAACGCTGGATAAGCCTGTACCCAAAATACGCGCGCGGGGGCGCAGACCCAGCTCGGTGCCAATTTGCTCGCTGCCCACCAGCACCAGCGAAGCGCCGTCCACGATGCCGGATGAATTGCCTGCGGTGTGCAGGGCGGCCACTTTGCCAAGCTCGGGGTACCGCTGCTGGGCCACCGCGTAGTTGGCTGTCGCTGCGCTGCCCCCAAAGGCGGGCTTGAGCGCGGCCAGCGATGCTGCGGTGGTTTCTTCGCGGATGTATTCGTCGTTGTCCAGGATCGTGAGCCCGTTGGCATCGGTCACGGGCACCAAGGACTTGGCGAAGTAGCCAGCCTTGCGTGCTGCCGCTGCAAGCTGCTGAGACCGCAGCGCATACGCGTCCAAGGTGGTGCGGTCAAAGCCGTGCAGGGTCGCGACCATGTCGGCGCTGTAGCCCTGGGGCACATAGGCAATCCGCATGCTGGTGGCCGGGTCGTAGACCCAAGCGCCACCCGATGCGCCGAGGCCGATGCGGGACATGTGCTCCAGCCCGCCGGCAGCAATCAGGTGGTGCCAGCCAGAGCGCACCTTTTCAGCAGCAATGTTCACCGCCTCCAGGCCAGCGCCGCAAAAGCGTTGCAGTGCCATACCGGGCACTTCGGGCCAGTTGCCTTTGGCTGTGAGGGCGGCGATGCGTGGCAGGCATGAGCCCTGGTCGCCAACCGCAGAGCTGATGCCCATGATGATGTCGTCGACGCGTTGGGCGTCGAGTGCGTGGCGGTCTGTGAGTGCGTTGAGCAGGCTCACCACCAGGTCAATGGGCTTGACTTCATACAGCGCGCCCGCGCCAGGTTTGCCCTTGCCGCGCGGTGTGCGCACGGCGTCGTAAATGAAGGCTTCGGTCATGCAGTCTCCAGGTTTCAAAATTCGCCTCAGTGTCTCATTTATTGTTGACGAGATCAAGAATATGAGTTGAAATCAATGCAAAGCTATTAAAAACGAAACACGTGTCTCAAATATTTGACTCCACTTCCGATGCCGATAAGCAAAACGGCAGTGCGCTAGCCCGTGGCATGCAAATCCTGAGGGCATTTAGCTCCCGACAGCCTGAATTGACGGCCAAGGAGCTGATGGAGGCCACCGATTTGCCCAAAGCCACGTTTTTCAGGTTGGCCAACACGTTGGTGGGGGCTGGTTTGCTGCGATATTCGGAGCAAACTTTGCGCTTTGGTATTGCCGTAGGCATGCTTTCTGTTGCCTCAAACGTATTTGGACGGGTGAGCGTGCGGCAACTGGCGTTTGCGCAGATGCAAGCCCTGGCTGATCATGCCAAGGGGCAGGTGGCGTTGGGGCTGGGTTCTGGGTTGGATTTGGTCTATGTGGAGTTGGCGCAGGCGGCGGTGTGCGCCAGTTACCGCCCTGCGCTGGGTAGCCGGATTTCGCTTTCTCGTACGGCAACGGGGCGCGCCTACCTGTGTGCGATGTCGCCAGAAGCAGCGCAGCAGCATGTGGACGCAGTCACCGCTGCCGATGAGCAGGCGGGGGCTTTGTTGACCGAGCGCCTGGCCGAGGCGCGGCAATCGATTGCTGAGCGTGGGTTTTGCGAAAGCCATGGCGATTTGCAGCGGCAGCTGGAGGCCGTTGCCGTGCCGCTGCGTTCAGCCCAGTCGGATGAGATTTATGTTTTTAACTGCGTGGTGCCGGCGTTCAATTTGGCGGGCAATCAGTTGCGTGACGACATTGGGCCGCGTTTGGTGACTTTGGCCCGCAGCATTGAGGCGGCTTTGGGGCATACGCCTGAGGCTTCTGCGCAATGGGCATGAAGATGAAACGCGCACGGTGCTTAGCGTTCGCGGTGGTTCCAATGGGTCTTGCTTGGGCGGGTTTTGCTTTGGTGGGGGATCGGGCCACTGGGGTACCCTGTGCAGTACGTGTCCCCCGAGCCTCGCGGCTCTCCTCCTTTACCTCCCTGCACAGGGCACCCCAGCGGCCCGATCTGGGGAGGACAGTGGTTTGCCGCGACTTGTGCATGAGCACCCCGGTATTTTTTCGAGCAGACCGCATCGGCTCGCAGCAGTGGGTGAGGTGTGGACGTCGGAGCGAGGTAAAGGGGGAAAGGCCGCGAGGCCTGGAGGACACGAGTGCAGGCGTCCACACCTCATTCACTGCCCCACAGGCCGCAGCTCTGATCTGCTTCATCGCACAACAAGCGCGTGCATTCCATTTAAAAGCAATGCACACGGCAGCAATTGAATCTGTTACCGATTAGGCAATTCATGAACTTTGACTTCACCCCCGATCAAGAATCTCTGCGCGACGCCGTTGCCAAAATTTGCAGCCAGTTTGGCGACGACTACTGGCTGGCCAAAGACAAAGAAGGCGGCTTTCCGTTTGAGCTGCACCGGGCGCTGGCCGATGCGGGCTGGCTGGGCATTTGCATCCCTGAGGAATACGGCGGCGCAGGCTTAGGCATCAGTGATGCGGCCTTGATGATGCAAACCATCAGCGAATCGGGCGCAGGCATGTCGGGTGCATCGGCTGTACACATGAATATTTTTGGCCTGAGCCCGGTTGTGATCTTTGGCAGCGACGCACAAAAGCGCCGCATGCTGCCGCCACTGGTGGCAGGCACCGAGAAGGCCTGCTTTGCCGTCACCGAGCCCAACACGGGGCTGAACACCACGCAACTCAAGACTCGTGCTGAGCGCCACGGTGACCATTACGTCATCAACGGGGCCAAAGTGTGGATCTCCACCGCGCAGGTGGCCGAGAAGATGCTGATCCTGGCGCGCACCACGCCGCTGGAGGATGTTAAGAACAAAACCGACGGCCTGAGTTTGTTCTACACCGATCTCGACCGCCGATTTGTCGAGGTGCGTGAGATCGACAAGATGGGACGCAAGTGTGTAGACAGCAACCAGGTGTTTATCGACGGCCTGCGTGTGCCAGTGGAAGACCGCATTGGCGAAGAAGGCAAGGGCTTCAAATACATCCTGCACGGCATGAACCCCGAACGCATTTTGATTGCCAGCGAAGCCATTGGCCTGGGCAAAGCCGCTTTGAAGCGCGCCACCCAGTATGCGAATGAGCGCGTGGTGTTTGATCGTCCCATTGGCCAAAACCAAGGCATCCAGCACCCGCTGGCTGAATGTTGGATGCAGCTCGAGGCGGCCAACCTGATGATGTACAAGGCGGCGGATTTGTTCGATAGGGGTCTGGCCTGCGGTGCAGAAGCCAATGCCGCCAAATACCTCGGGGCCGAGGCGGGCTACCAGGCCTGCCTGCAGGCCGTGATGACTCACGGCGGCTTTGGCTACGCCAAGGAATACCACGTGGAGCGCTACCTGCGCGAAAGCCTGATCCCCCGCATTGCGCCCATCAGCCCGCAACTGGTGCTGTGCTTCATCGCTGAAAAAGTGTTGGGCTTGCCCAAGTCGTATTGAAGTCAACTTGAATTCAGCGCAGATCCCAATCAAAGGAACAAGGATGTTTGACAGTTTGACGAGATGGGCCGCTGAGCAGCCTGACAGCATCGCTGTCCGCCTGGTGGATGTGGATGGCAAGACGCCGGACCAGACCATGAGCTTTGCGGCTTTGCATGACCGGTCCAGCCGCGTGACGCAGTGGTTGATCGAGGTGGGCCTTCAGCCCGCCGAGGGCTTTGCACTGCTCATGGAAAACAGCCTGCACCAGTTTGAATTTGGCTGGGGTGCGCGCCGAGCTGGTTTGTATTACACGCCTATCAGCATTCACCTGAAGCCCGCAGAAGTTGCTTACGTTCTCAAGGACTGCGGCGCGCGTCTGCTGGTCATCACGCCAGGCATGGCGGCGCTGGCAGAGCAGGTCAAAGCCATTTTGATCGACGATGGCGTCAAGCCGCCCATGTGCTGTGTGGTGGGCGGCGTGTACAAAGCGTTTGTGCAAGTCGATCTGGCGCTGCAAAAGTTTTCGTCAGACACGCCCTTGCCTGAGCGGCCAGTGGGGCGGGACTTCTTGTATTCATCAGGCACCACAGGGTTCCCAAAAGGTGTCAAGCGGCCATTACAAAGCTTTGCGGACCGCTTCAAAGAAACGCAAGAGTTCAAGGTCTGGCGCGAGTTTTTTCACTTCTCAAAGGACACGCGCTACCTGTCGCCTGCGCCGCTTTACCACGCAGCGCCACTGCGCTACAGCATGCGCGTGCTAGAGGTGGGTGGAAGTTGCGTGGTGATGAATCACTTCAGGGCAGAGCCTGCCTTGCGCTTGATGGCTGAGTACCGCATCACCCACAGCCAGTGGGTGCCCACGATGTTGATCCGCATGCTGGATTTGCCTGCAGATGTGAAAGGGCGCTACGACCTGAGCAATACCCAAGTGGCGATACATGCTGCGTCCCCATGCCCGCCAGAGGTCAAGCGCGCCATCATCAATTGGTGGGGACCTGTGTTGTACGAGTACTACGGCGGCTCCGAAGGTGTGGGCTTGACTGCGCTCACTGCGCAGGAATGGCTTGCGCATCCTGGCTCAGTCGGCAAGGCGGTGTACGGCGTGGCCCACATCAAGGACGATGACGGCAATGAACTCCAGGCGGGCGAACAGGGCAAAGTCTGGTTCTCTGGTGCACCTCGCTTTGAATACCACAACGACCCGGTCAAGACAGCACAGGCCTATGACGCAACTGGCCACGGGACTTATGGCGACATTGGACATCTGGACGGTGAAGGCTACCTGTATCTGTCTGGCCGACGCACCGATTTGATTTTGTCGGGTGGCGTCAATATTTATCCGCAAGAGATCGAAAACCTGCTGTCCACCTTCCCTGGTGTGGGCGATGTGGCTGTCATCGGTGTGCCGCACCCAGAATTTGGCGAAGCCGTGAAGGCTGTCATTGAGCCAAAGAACTGGGCGGACGCGAACGACGCGTTTGCCGAGAAGCTGATGGCCTATTGCCGTGAACACCTGGCCCATCTGAAATGCCCACGCTCGGTTGACTTCCGCGAAAGCTTGCCAAGGCATGCCAATGGCAAGCTCTACAAACGCCACCTCATGAACGAATACGCTGCTCACACCCCCACGTTTGCCACTGCCCCGTCTTCGGCCCGGCCCGAAGACGCAAGTGCTGCGCTGCCCCCCGAGGGGTCCGTGCCTTGCTTGGGGCGGCCCGGCGCTGCGGCAGATAGCCCAAATTAATTCAGGAGCCTAGTTATGCGTAATGTGTTTAGAGAAGACCACGAACAATACCGCGAGCAGGTTCGCCGCTTTGTTGAGAACGAGATAGTCCCCCACCACGCCGCCTGGGAGAAGGCGGGCGTCGTATCCAGGGAAGCCTGGTTAAAGGCGGGCAAAGAGGGCATCTTGCTGCCGTCCATCCCCGAAGAATACGGTGGTGGCGGTGGGGACTTTGGCCATTCGATTGTGGTGATTGAGGAACTGGTGCGGGTACTGGCCAGTGGGCCGGGCTTTCCGCTGCACTCGGACATCGTGGCGCCTTACATCTTGGCCTATGGCAGCGAGGCGCAGAAGCAAAAATACCTGCCACCCATGGCGCGGGGCGAAATCATCGGCGCCATCGCGATGACCGAGCCCGGCATTGGCAGCGACTTGAAAATGGTGCGCACCACGGCCGTCCGCCAAGGCGACCATTACGTGTTGAATGGAGCCAAGACCTTCATCACCAATGGCATCAATTCAGACTTGGTCATCGTGGTCTGCAAGACTGACCCGGAGGCGGGTACACGTGGCATCAGCTTGCTGCTGGTCGAAGCCGGCATGGCGGGCTTTAGCAAAGGCAAACATCTGGAGAAGATTGGCCTGAAGGCGCAAGACACATCGGAGCTGTTTTTTGACAACGTCAAAGTGCCGCTCAGCAATTGTCTTGGCGAAGAGGGTAAGGGCTTTGGCTACTTGATGCACCAGTTGGCGCAAGAGCGCTTGATGATCGCGGTGCGCTGCCCGATGGTGATGGAAGCCATGCTGGAAGAAACCATTGATTACACCAAGAATCGCATCGCCTTTGGCAAGCCGATTTTTGAGCACCAGAACACGCGCTTCAAACTGGCCGAGATCAAGGCCAAGACGGTGGCATGCCGCGTGTTCATCGACCATTGCATCGCCTTGCATTTCAAGAAAGAGTTGACCGTAGAAACGGCCGCAATGGCCAAGCTCTACGCCAGCGAAGCCCAAGGCCAGGCCATGGACGAACTGCTGCAACTGCACGGGGGCTACGGCTTCATGAGCGAATACCCCATCGCGCGCGCCTATGTCGATGCCCGGGTGCAGCGAATTTATGGCGGCACGTCCGAGATCATGAAAGAAATCATCTCGCGCACCTTGTGATGACTGGCCCATGCACATGACTCATCCACTTGCCCTGAAGGGCGTCAAGGTTCTGGACCTGACGCGCCTGCTGCCCGGCCCCCACGCGACTTTTGTTTTGGTAGGTTATGGCGCCGATGTTCTGAAGATCGAAGACACCGAGGCGGGCGACTATGCGCGCCAATCTGCGCCGCTCCAGTGCAGTGGATTTGGCGCGGCCTTCACCGCCACCAATGCGGGTAAGCGCAGCCTGAGCGTGAACCTGAAGCTGCCGCAAGGCCGCGCGGTGCTGGAGCGTCTGGTGAAGGATGCCGATGTGCTGGTCGAGAGCTTTCGCCCCGGTGTCATGCATCGTCTGGGTCTCGGCCATGAGCACTTGCGCGCCATCAACCCGCGCCTGATTTACTGCGCCATCTCTGGATACGGTCAGCACACGGCAGATGCCGCACTGGCGGGGCATGACCTCAACTACCAGGGCGTGGCGGGCTTGCTGTCGCAGCGCAGCGTAGAGCAGGCCAGCGGCTTGCCACCTGTCTTGATGGGTGACTTGGTGGGCGGGAGCTTTTCCGCAGTGATTGCGATCATGGCGGCCTTGCTGGAGCGGCATCAGACTGGGCAAGGGCGCTTCATTGATATCTCCATGGCTCATGGCGCTATGGCGCTCATGCCGCATGTGAGCGTGGCGGCCGCCAATGGCGAGCGGATCAAGCCTTTTGGCCAAACCTATTTAACAGGTGGAAATCCGGCTTACGGTGTCTACACCTGTGGCGATGGCAAGCAGATCACGCTGGGGGCACTCGAGCTGAAGTTCTGGAAAACCTTTTGCACGAACACAGGGCTGAACGATTTGTCAGATGCCGCGCCCACGCGCGATACGGCAAGTGCGAACCTGGCACGGGCACGTTTGCAGGCACTGTTTTTGACCCAACCCAGTGATGAATGGGTGCGCCTTGGCCGCGAATGGGATGTTTGCCTCGGGCCCGTGTTGGAAGTGTCGGAAGCCTTGGCAGTGGCCAGCCAGCAAGGCCTTCCGGTGTTTGCGAGTTACCCAAGCCAACAGAACGGGCTGCAGGCGGTGAAAGTTGTGAAAGGCATGAGCGCGGATTTGGCTCAAGCTGACCTTGCGCTGACGGCTCCGCCAGTGCAAGGGCAGAACACGCAACAAGTGCTGTGCGAGCATGGCTTTGATGATGCCGCCTTAGCGACGTTGATCGCTGATAAAGTGGTTCGTACAAGCTGACCTGTGCTGGGTCGGCCAAATTGATTTGGAGACGACCCATGAAGACCTATCGCATTGCATGTATTCCCGGTGACGGCATTGGCAAAGAAGTGGTGCCAGCCGGGCAGCAGGTGTTGGCGGCGCTGGCCAAAGCCGATGGCAGTTTTGCCTTTGACTTTGAAAGCTTTGGCTGGGGCGGCGACTATTACCGCCAGCACGGTGTGATGATGCCAGCTGATGGGCTGGACGCTTTGCGCAGCAAAGATGCGATCTTGTTTGGGTCCGCTGGTGACCCCCACATTGCTGATCACATCACGCTGTGGGGCCTGCGTCTGAAGATCTGCCAGGGCTTTGATCAGTACGCCAATGTGCGCCCCACACGCATCTTGCCAGGCATTGACGGCCCTTTGAAGCGTTGCAAACCTGAGGACCTGGACTGGGTGATCGTGCGCGAAAACTCCGAAGGCGAATATTCCGGGGTGGGTGGCCGGGTTCACCAAGGGCACCCGATAGAGGCCGCTACCGATGTGTCCATCATGACCCGCGTGGGTGTGGAACGCATCCTGCGCTACGCGTTTAAGCTGGCCCAAAGCCGCCCGCGCAAACTGCTGACGGTGGTGACCAAGTCCAATGCCCAGCGCCATGCCATGGTGATGTGGGACGAAATCGCGGTGCAGATCAGCAAAGAGTTCCCTGACGTGCGCTGGGATAAGGAACTGGTGGACGCGGCCACCGCGCGCATGGTGAACCGCCCAGCCACCTTGGATACCCTGGTGGCCACCAATTTGCATGCCGACATCTTGAGTGACCTGGCCGCCGCACTGGCGGGCAGCCTGGGCATCGCGCCCACCGGCAACATCGACCCCGAGCGCCGCTATCCCAGCATGTTTGAGCCCATCCATGGCTCGGCCTTTGACATCATGGGCAAAGGGCTTGCTAACCCGGTGGGTACTTTTTGGAGCTGCGTCATGCTGCTGGAGCACATTGGTGAGCCAGCGGCCGCAGCACGCCTGATGCAGGCGATTGAAAAAATCACCGCGAATCCGGGTTTGCACACGGGTGACTTGGGCGGCAGTGCCACTACAGTGCAGGTGACCGATGCGGTGATCGCTGCATTGGCGTGAATGGTTTTCAGACACTGCAACGGAGACACGCGATGAAAAAGATCCTCCTGTCGATGGGTGTGGCCTTGTTGGGCTGCATGGGCGCTACCAGCTCAGCCCAGACCTGCCCTGAACGCAATCTGCTGTACTGGCAAGCGTTTCCCCCGGGGGGCGAATCGGATCTGTCGGCACGGCATCAGCAGGTGGTGCTCAAAAAGAAATGTGCCGCCATCGACACCATCATCCAGTACAAAGCTGGGGCAGGCGGTGGCCTGATGTGGGGGCAGATGAACCAGTTGCCGGGTGATGGGCTGAACGTGGTGGGCGTGAACCTGCCGCACATCGTGTTCCAGCCGCTGGAGGGGCAGGTCCAGTACAAAACGCAAGACGTGGTGCCCGTCTTCTGGTTCCACTACACGCCAGATGCGCTGCTGGTGCCCGAATCCAGCCCTTACAAGACCTTTGCCGACTTTGTGAAGGGTGCGCAGGCTGATCCGGGCAAGATCAGTCTGGGCGGGTCGGGCCTCAACTCTGCCAACCATGCGGCGCATGAGCGCTTGAACTCGGTCTTTAAGATCAAGACGAATTACATCCCCTACAAAGGCACGGGCGACATGGCCACGGCGGTCATTGGCGCCCAGATCGACGGGGCCATGACCTACACCCCCTTTGCCATCAACAACAAAGGGCGCGTACGTGCGCTGGCGGTGGCCATGGATAAACGCCATCCGTTGCTGCCAGATGTGCCCACTTTCAAGGAACTTGGCGTTGACTGGGTGGACGGCGCCTACCGGGGCATTGGCGTGCCCAAGTCCGCACCGCCTGAGGTGAAAAAACGCTTGTCAGACCTGTGGATGACGCTCAACACTGACCCTGAGATGAAAGAGCTTGCCGCCCGCAACGGTCTGGAGCTGATCAACATCGGCATGGACCAAATGGACGCTTTCATGAAAGAAAAGATCATGCTGTACACCGAAGGCGCGCAGCGCCTTGGCATGGGGAAGAAATAGACATGTATTACGAACCTGGCGTCACGCCACATGGTCTGCCGCACGATCCGTTCAAATCCTGCGTCGTGCCTCGGCCGATTGGCTGGATCTCGACGGTCGACGCGGAGGGCCGTCACAACCTGGCGCCGTACAGCCAGTTTCAAAACGTCACGTTCAACCCACCCATCGTGATGTTTTCTGCCAACCAGCGGACCAAAGGCAGGCGCAAAGATTCGGTTGTCAACGCCGAGGAAACAGGTGAATTCGTCTGGAACATGGCCACTTATGCGTTGCGGGATGCGGTCAACATCAGCGCGCAAGAATTGCCTCACGGCGTGGACGAATTTGAGCGGGCAGGACTGACCAAGCTGTCCTCCACCAAAGTGAAGCCCATGCGTGTGGCGGGCTCACCCATCCAATTTGAATGCGTGTACCTGAACACCTTGCGCTTTCCGGGTGTGCCACCGATGGGGACGGCGGACGTGGTGTTCGGTCGCGTCGTAGCCGTGCATATTGACGACAGCGTGATCACGGGCGACGGCCTGATCGACGTGCTCAAGATCCAGCCGCTGGCACGCATGGGCTATTTTGATTACACCTATGTGGACAATCAGTTCCAGATGGTGATTCCGGGTGATAACCGGGGCTTGCTCGCGGGCCTGGAAGGATCGGCCGACAAGGCATTGGCTGCAAAAACCAGCTAGTTTGAGGTGTACCCATCCGAGCTGCCGCAGGCAGCATCCATGGCGTTGGCAACGTAACCGGATGTTTCAAACCGCCTTGCATTCCCTGGGGTCTTTCAACTTCTGTAAAGTGGATTAAAGACAAGCAACTGCGCGGACTGTTCTTGCGAGCGGGTTGCGCGATCCAGGGGGAGCCCATCCGCATGTGCATTGCACCGCCATCGAAGTCAGAGCCAAAAGATCCGTCAGAGGATGGCGCCCTGCTGGCCGCTGAAGACGCACAAAGCCTGAACGCTGAACTGTTGCGTAAGACGCAGCTTTTGCAGACCACCTTGAACAGCATGAATCAAGGTATCTTCATGATTGATGCGCAGGACCGCATCACCACCTATAACCCAAGGGTGTGCGAGCTGTTGGATTTGCCTGAGGAGTTGCTGCGCAATCGTGCCACGGTCAGGGAGTTGACGCAGTACCAAATGCAGCGTGGTGATTTCGGCAACGACGGCCAGCGCGTGGACGCCAACGCACGCAGCTATGTCATGGCCGGGGGGCAGTATTCACAGGTTCCGGCAATCCCCATGCACTACCTGCGCGAAACACCGGCAGGACGCACGTTGGAAGTCATTACAAGCCCTTTGCCAGAAGGCGGCATGGTGCGCACCTTCACCGATGTCACAGACTATGTGCAGGCCGAGTCGGCGCGCAAACATTTGAATGATTTGTTGGATGTAACCCAATCCATGGCACGCCTGGGCGGTGTTGACTTTGATGTGATTAATGACCGCATCTCTTGGACGCTCGGCACTTACCGTGTGTATGAAACCTCGCCAGAGGAGTTCACACCGACTGACGCAGCGAGCATTGCGCGCTTTTACACGCCACAAGCCCAGTCGACGATAGAGGCGATCTACAGCGATACCGATCGCCAAGCCACGTCGCACGACCTGGAATTGGAAATGATCACGGCCACCGGTCGCCGGATATGGATTCACACCATCGGGACCGCAACTTGGGCCAAGGGCCGCTTGTTGAAGCGCACCAGCGTCGTGCAGGACATTGACGACCGCAAGCGAGCCGAAGCGCTGAAGTACGAGAGCGAGCAGCGCTGGAAACTGGCGCTCGAGAGCGTCGGAGACGGCGTGTGGGACTGGAATATTCAAACCGGCGAGGAGTTCTATTCCAAAAGTTTGCTGGAAATGTATGGCCTTGATGAAGGGGATGTCAGCAGTCAATCACGCGAATTTGACGAACGCACGCACCCCGATGATGTTGAGCAGATGCATGCAGACCGGCAGGCGCACTTTGATGGACTGATACCCACCTACACCAATGAGCACCGCATGCGTTGCAAAGATGGCACCTGGAAGTGGGTGTTGACGCGTGGCATGTTGATCAGTCGCACGCCTGACGGCAGGCCCTTGCGGATGATTGGGACCCATACCGACATCTCTGAGCGAAAGAAGGCGGAAGAGTTGATTTGGCAGCAAGCGCACTTTGACCCGCTGACAGGTTTGCCCAACCGCCGCTTGCTTCGTGACCGTCTCGCTCAAGAGATTCGCAAGTGCAAGCGGGAGAACCTCAAGTTTGCACTGCTGTTCATTGATCTGGACCATTTCAAGGAAGTGAACGACACGCTGGGGCACGACCATGGAGACTTGTTACTGATCGAGGCTGCTCGGCGCTTGCGTGCCTGTGTGCGTGAATTTGACACCGTGGCCCGCATGGGCGGCGATGAGTTCACCGTCATCTTGACCCAGCTGACAGAAGAGCGCCACCTTGACCGCATTCTTGCCAAACTGCTGCGGTCGATGGAGGATGTGTTCCATCTGAAAGACGAAAAAATATTTGTATCGGCCAGCATTGGCATCACCATGTACCCCTTGGATGGGACGGATGTGGAGGGCTTGTTTAAGAACGCGGACCAGGCCCTGTATGCCGCCAAAGGGGGCGGACGAAACCGGTTCAGCTACTTCACCCAAGGCCTGCATGAGGCCGCGCAAAACCGGGTCCGTCTGGCAGCCGATTTGCGCGACGCTTTGGCCCACCAGCAATTCGCTGTGGCCTTCCAGCCCATCGTGGAGTTGGCTACAGGACATGTGCACAAGGCAGAGGCGCTGATCCGATGGAAGCATCCGGTCAAGGGCATGATCAGCCCAGCCACATTCATTCCGATTGCCGAGGCAAATGGTTTGATTGTGGATATTGGGGAATGGATTTTTCTTGAGTCGATGCAGCAGGTCAAGGTCTGGCGCGAGACCCTGGACCCCCATTTCCAGATCAGCGTCAACAAGTCTCCGGTGCAGTTTCATTCCAACGGAAACATTTATCCGTCATGGGTGGATCAGTTGGCGTTGCTGGGTTTGCCAGGCGAATGCCTGGCGGTAGAGATCACCGAAGGGCTGCTGCTGGCCAGCAACGAGCATGTTGCCCAGCACCTGATTGAACTGGCCAACGCGGGCATTGGTGTGTCGCTGGACGACTTCGGCACGGGCTATTCGTCCCTGTCGTATTTGCAAAAATTTGACATCGACTTCGTGAAAATTGATCAGTCCTTTGTACGCCACCTTGCGCCGAACACCACCGAACTGGCCCTTTGCAAGGCCATCATCTTGATGGCGCATGAACTGGGTCTCAAGGTGATTGCTGAGGGCGTGGAAACTGCGGTCCAGCGTGACTTGTTGATTGCTGCTGGATGTGATTACGGGCAGGGCTACTTGTTTGCGCGGCCCATGCCAGCCCAAGATTTTGAAGCGTTTGTGGCGGGACTTTCTCAGACGATCCTTGTCGCATGAGGGTCAGAATCAGTCGCCGGTAATCTTTCGGTCCTTGATCAGGCCACCAAAGCGCTTGGCATCCTCCACGGCCTTGGCTGCGAACTCTTGAGGCGTGAGGGGCAAGGGTTCGCCACCCAGACCTTGAATGCGTTCTTTGACAGCTTGCGTGCCCAGGATGCGGTTGATCTCCTGGTTCAGCCGGGCAATGACGGCTGGCGGCGTGGCGGCAGGCGCGTAGAAGCCAAAGACCGTATCCGCGTCAAAGCCTTTCAGGCCCACTTCGTCCAGCGTGGGCACATCGGGGAACAGGGGGGAGCGTTTAGGGCTGCCCACGGCCAGCATCTTCAGCTTGCCCGCACGCACATGGTTCAGACCAATGCCGGGGTCAAACATGAAGTCGAGCTGGCTCGCCAGCAAATCCTGCATGGCAGGTGCTGCGCCTCTGTAGGGCACGTGTACGGCGAAGACATTCGTTTGCGCTTTCATCATCTCTGCCGCCAAGTGCGGAGAGCTGCCGTTGCCCGGTGTGCCGAAGCTCAGGCGACCAGGTTTGGCCTTCAGGTAGGCCAGGAATTCTTGGACGCTGTTGACGGGCAGGCTGGGTTTGACTTCCAGAAAGACCAGCACGCGCGCGGCTGAGGCTACAGGTGTCAGGTCTTTGGCCGGGTCAAAGGACATGCGTGGGTACAGGAACGGGTTGATGGACACCATGCCGCCCGAACTCATGAGCAGGGTATAGCCATCGGCTGCGGATTTGGCCACGGCGTCGCCACCGATGTTGCCGCCAGCGCCGCCTTTGTTCTCGACGACAACAGTTTGGCCCAAGGCTTCTTGCAATGGTTGCGCCACGGCGCGGGCGATCTGGTCTGCTGCGCCGCCGGGCGGGAAGTTGACGACGATCTTGACGGGCTTGCTGGGCCAGGTCTGAGCCCAGGTAGGAAGCGTGATTGCTATCAATGTAATAGCTGTAAATGCACATCCAATATGCCGTAACAGGGTATTTTTTCTCAAATTTTTGCTCACGATGGTCTCCAAGATGTGGTGGAAGTATTTCAGGTTCTGGTGTGGGTTGCTGTCGCAGGTGGGCGGCGCATCCAGCGGATGGGCTGCTCTTTGATGGGGCGAGGTGCCGCGCCGTGCTGGCGCAGCACGCCGTCCAGCAGCTTGCCGCTGTCGTCCGCCAGCGCAGCCTTGCGGGCTTGAGCAATGGCATCGGCGGCAGCTTGCGCATCGGGCAATTGGGCCAGGGGTTGCACAACATGCAGCAGGTGTTCTTTGCCACGCTCGTTGGTACTGCCATAGCCTTTGATGAGTTGCCCGCAGCGCGCAATCTCTAAGCCTAAGGGCGCGCTGCGATGGCAAGCCTGCTGAATGCCGCTGAGCCACTGTTCTATCAGTGCCTGTTCTTGTGCGTAGCGGCTGCCCATGGTGCGCAAGGACTTGCAGGCGGCGAGCGTGCGCAGCGCCAACATGCCAAAAACGGTGTGGGTGCCGATCTTTAACGGCACCGCCCAAGGGGTGAGGCCGCGAGCAACGCGTTGTCGGTCCCAGGCCAGCAGGCGCTTAGCGACAGGTTCAGGCAGCATGCCTGCGATCTCAGGCACGCCGGGCTTGAAGTGCTCAAACACTTTGAGCAAGTCATGCTCCTGCGCCTTGACTTCCTGGCGCACGCGGGAGAGGCGGCTGGACCGGCTCTTGAGATCCGCCACCCGCACGATGTCGTCAAACGCCATCCACAGCGCCAGCCAGCGTGCGGTTTCCTGTGTGGTGGCAAAGTTCAGTTTGCCTGCGGGATCACTTTGCTGGTCTGCCGCCAACACGTCTTGCATGCGGGTTTGATACAGCTCGGCGTAGGCTGCATTTTGGTAGTCCAGCACTCTGGCGTGGCCCAGCGCCAGGATGTCTCGCGTATTGGCAGGAAAATTCTGAGAAAAAACAGCACTTTCCGCTTTTCTAGTAAAGGTTTTATGCTCTCCAAGTGATAGCAATTGTTCAAGCTGTTGAGCTTGGGCGCATTGCGATTGAACTGCGTCATAGGCCAAAGCAAAGCCGCGCAGGCTCGCTTTGCTGGCGCTGCTGCCACCGGCACCCACCACCGCCTCGTAATCAGCGCGTTGGAAGGGAAACAAGCCGCTGCCTGCCACGGCACCCAGCATCACAGCGCTGACCACCGTACCCGCTTGCTGGGCCATGGCTTGCATGTCCAGAAAATGGTGGCTTTGGCTGTTCGCCTGCACCAAGGCCATCAGTGGCGCGGGGTCCAGGCGGCCGTCGCCTGGCACCATGCGCTCGGCCGTGGTCAAGGTGCGCGCTGTGTTGGTCAAAACCCGCGTGCGGTCAGCCGTGGCCATGCCGTTGGCAATCTGGCGCGAGGTTTCCAGTAACTCAGACGACACGATGGCGTCCAGCGCACCGGGCACGGGGCTGAGTGAGAACACAGGCCGTTTCCCGCCGAGTTGCGCAGTGGCCGTGGGGAACACCTCAATGTAATATGTGGTGGCCCCCGTGCGCTGCGCAACACCGGGGATGGAAGTGGCTTGCGCGGCATAACCCGCATGTCGCGCGGTGTCGATCAGCCAGTCGGTCAGCACACCGCCGCCTTCACCGCCGAGGGCGCAGATCAAAAGGGAAATGGAGGACGGCAGGCCAGCGCCGGGCCGCCCCAAGCGGGCCTGAGCCCCCTCGGGGGTCAGCGCAGCACAGGAAGTCGCAAGCGTGGGGGTGTTCATGCTCATGCGGGCCTCAAGACATTGATGATGGAACTGCGCAGGGCAGCGAGCAATCGTTCATGCCAGCGTGGGTTCTGGATCACTTCGGCGCGGTAAAAGCTTGGGCAGAGCGTGGCGGCATGGGCGTTGCTGCCGCACAGGCCGCAGCCCACACAGCCGTCGATCACAGTGGCCACCGGGTCCACCTTGAGCGGATCGGGGTTGTCTTTGAGCGTCAGGGTAGGGCAGCCAGACAGCCGGATACAGGCGTGGTCGCCGGTGCAGACGTCTTCGTCCACGCCGTACTTGACCCGCTCCACCCGCTCGCCACCTTTGAGCAGTGCGGCAATCCAGGGCTTGATGCGGCGCTGGCGCTCCAGCTGGCATTCGCCCTCGGCAATGATGACTTTCAGGCCATTGAAGGGGCTGGTGAAGGCTTCTTTGAGGGTGTCGCGCATGGTGGCAACCTCGTAGCTGTGCACGCTGCGCAGCCACTGGACGCCCAGGCCTTTGAGCGTGGTCTCAATCGTCTGGTTGGTGTGTACCATGCTTTCGCGTTTGTCAGTGGCCAGTTTCTTGGCGGCTTCGCTGGGCGTGGAGATGATGTCCTGCGTGCCGGTGGCAGAGGTGTAGCCGTTTTTAAAGATCAGCAGCACGGCATCGTCACCATTGAAGAGGGCGCTTTGCACGCCAGTGAGCAGCCCGTTGTGCCAGAAGCCACCGTCTCCCATGATGGCTAGTGTTCGGCGCTGCATCATGGGTGACACCCCCGCTCGGCTGGCCAGGCTCATGCCGTAGCCCAGGATGGAGTGGCCTTGCGAGAAGGGCTCGAAGGTGGCAAAAGCGTGGCAGCCAATGTCAGCGGCCACATGAAGTGCGCCAACTTGCTGCTGCGCGAGCTTGATGGCTGAGAACACGGGCCGCTCAGGGCAGCCAATGCAAAAGCCAGGCGGGCGGGCGGGCAGGGCTTGTGGCAACTGCTTGGCAATGCCCGTGCGTCGATGTTGATTGTCTGCAAGCCAGGTTTTGGCTGAGCTTGCCGCGCCGTCCGCCAAATAAGCGTCGGCAAAGCGGCAAAGCCCTGCTGAGATGACTTCTACGCTGTATTCGCCGCCATGGGGCAACCAGTCTTTGCCGTGCAGCGGGGTCTGGATGTCCCGCCTGCGCAAAGTGGTGGCAATGTCTTGCTCGATGTACTCGGGTTGGCCTTCTTCCAGCACCATCACGGCGCGTTTGCCTTGGCAGAAGTCCACGACCTGATCGGGCACGAGGGGGTAGGTGACATTGAGCACCAGGATGGAAATGTCGCTCTCGCCAAACGCATCGGCCAGGCCCAGTTGCTGCAGGCTGCGGATCAGGGCGTTGTACAGGCCGCCCTGCACGATCAAGCCCAGCTCGGCAAGCTTGCCGGGCATGAGCTCGTTCAAACCGTGTTCCACGATATAGCGCCGTGCGGCGGGGATGCGCTCATCGCTCTTGAGCTTTTCGTGCCGGAAGGTGACAGGCGGGTGGGCTAACTTGTTGTAGTCAAAAGCGGCAGGTTCATTCATCAGCGCGCGGGTGGAAATGCGCGGCGCGATATTGTCCTTGGCCTCGAAGCTGCCGCGCACATGGCAGGCGCGAATGCGCAGCTCCAGGATCGCGGGCATGTTAGAGGCCTCAGACAGGTCAAAGCCGTGCTCCACCATGCGCACCATTTGGGGCAGGTCGGGACGCGGGTCCAGCAGGCACAGGCTGCTTTTCATGGCAAACGCGTGGGTGCGCTCCTGGATCACGGAGGCGCCTTCGCCGTAGTCCTCACCCACCACAATCAGCGCGCCGCCGAGCACGCCGGGCGAAGCCAGGTTAGACAACGCATCTGACGCCACATTGGTGCCGACGATGGATTTCCAGGTGACCGCACCGCGCAGCGGGTAATGCAGACTGGCGCCCAGCATGGCGGCGGCGGATGCCTCATTGGCGCAGGCTTCCACGTGCACGCCCAGTTCGTCCATGTAGGGCTTGGCCTGGACCATCACGTCCAGCAGGTGCGATATGGGCGCGCCCTGGTAGCCGCCCACGTAGGCCACGCCCGACTGCAATAGCGCTTTGGTGATGGCCAGGATGCCTTCGCCATGGAAGGTGTCGCCGTCCCCCATGCGCAGGGATTCGATCTCAGTGCTGAATGAAACTTCCATCTTGTCTCCGGTAGAGGGGGGAAGTTTCGGATCTTCACTTCTATAAATCAATAAAATATGGTGACTACTTATTATTAGATTTATGCATATCAATGAGATTGACTTGAACCTGCTGCGCCTGTTTGATGCGGTGTATCGGCAGGGCAATGTCAGTCGGGCCGCGGCAGAGCTAGATTTGACGCAGCCAGCGGCCAGCCAGGGTTTGATGCGTTTACGAAGGCTTTTGGCGGATCCGCTGTTTGAGCGTGCTTCGGGTGGCGTCAAGCCCACACCCAAAGCGCAACACTTGGCTGACGCTGTGCGTCAGGCCATGGCCTTGCTGGAAAGCGCGTTCAATGCGTCAACCGTCTTTGACCCGTTCCAGTCACGGCGCAGCTTTCGGCTGCACATGAGTGATATTGGGGAAGGGCGCTTCCTGCCAGGACTGATGCAGGCCTTGAATCAGACGGCTCCTGGCGTGCGGGTCGAGACCGTTTTCATTTCCTCGACGGAACTCAGTCAAGCGCTGGACAGCGGGCGGGTCGATTTTGCGTTTGGGTTTTTGCCAAATTTGCAGGGTGCGGGGCTGGCCAAAGCGCAATTGCTTGAGGACCGCTATTGCGTACTGCTGCGGCAGGGGCATCCGTTTTTGGCACGGGCGCAGGGGGGCGAGGCAATGCCAGGCGACTTGCTTACTCGCTTGCGTGAACTGGAATTTGTGGCTGTGCGCAGTCACTCCGATACTCTTCGTATCTTGCAGTGGCTTCAGCTGGATGACCGGATTCGCCTAACGACTGAACATTTCACCGTGTTACCGTCCATCGTTCGTGCAACGGATTTAGCGGTTGTCATGCCTCGCGCCATTGCGCAGGGTTTTGATCTGGGATATGCCGTGGTCGATGCGCCCTTGCCACTGAGGGATTTTTCAGTGTCTTTGCACTGGAGCAAGCGCTTTGAAGCAGAAAGCGCGCACCAATGGATGCGTGGGCTGATCATGACGACGTTTCGCGGCTAAGTTGCCGAGGCGGTGGATTGGGGGCACGAATTCGGTTAGAATGCTGGGTTTGGCGCGAACGAATAAGCTGCGATGGGTTGTTAATCCGTTACAGCAGACGGCATTGTCGGGATACCGATGGAGGCAGTCGTTAATTGGTGCGCGTATTTTCCAACTGATTCATCACAGATTTAGGAGCCCACCATGGCCGTTCAGCAAAACAAAAAGTCCCCTTCCAAGCGTGGCATGCACCGTTCACACAATGCGTTGAACGTGCCCGGTATCGCGGTTGAGCCAACAACTGGCGAAACACACCTGCGTCACCACATCAGCCCCACCGGTTTTTACCGTGGCCGCAAAGTGCTGAAGACCAAGTCCGAAGCCTGATTCCCGCCTAATACGAATAGCCCGGTGCTGCCAATTTGGTAGCAACGGGCTTTTTTATTGCATGATTACACTTTCTATTGATTGCATGGGCGGGGACTTTGGCCCCAGCGTGACGCTGGTGGCCTGTGCCAAGTTTCTGGACGCCCATCCCGATGTTGAGCTGCTGCTGGTGGGGTTGCCTGATGCTTTGAGCGGTTTCAAGCATGCACGTGCCCGTGTGGTGCCCGCCAGCGAGGTAGTGGCGATGGATGACCCTGTAGAGGTCGCCATGCGCAAGAAAAAAGACTCGTCCATGCGGGTTGCCATTCAGCAAGTCAAGGATGGTGCGGCTTCAGTTGCGGTCTCTGCGGGTAATACAGGTGCTTTGATCGCCTTGTCTCGCTATCTGCTGAAAACTGTTGAGGGCATTGATCGCCCCGCACTTGCCAGCCAATTGCCTAACTCAAAGGGCACGGCGACCACCATGTTGGACCTGGGTGCCAATGTGGACTGCACGCCAGCACATTTGCTTCAGTTCGCGGTGATGGGTTCGGCTTTGGTTTCCGTGCTGCAAGGCATTGAAAATCCAACGGTTGGATTGCTCAATATTGGCGAAGAAGTCATTAAAGGCAACGAAAATATCAAAAAATCAGCTGAATTGCTGCGATCGGCTGCTAACGCTGGCGATTTGAACTTCTACGGCAATGTAGAGGGTAATGATATTTTTAAAGGAACTACCGATATCGTGGTCTGCGACGGCTTTGTCGGCAATGTTGCCTTGAAAGCCACCGAGGGCGTGGCGTCCATGATCAGTACATTCTTAAAAGAAGCCTTTACACGCAATATTTTCACCAAAATGGTGGCTGTTGTAGCGTATCCTGTGTTATCTGCATTTAAAAAACGTGTTGACTACAAACGCTACAACGGCGCCGCCTTGCTGGGCTTGCGTGGCTTGGTATTCAAGAGTCATGGCTCTGCGGACGCCTTCTCTTTTGAGCAGGCCATGATCCGGGCGTATGATGCAGCCCGAAACCAACTGCTCGACCGAGTTCAAAAACGCATTGCCCATGCGGCACCCTTGCTGATGCAAGCTCCTGATGTTGCGCTTGAACCGGCTGAATCCACTTAAAGCATGACGAGACGTTATTCCCGCATCACTGGCACCGGCAGCTATCTGCCCCCACGCCGCCTGACAAATGCCGACTTGGTGGCCGAATTGGCCGCCAAAGGTGTTGAGAGTTCGGACGAATGGATTGTGGAGCGCACGGGTATCCGTTCGCGTCACTTTGCAGCAGCGGATGTGGGCAGCAGCGATTTGGGTACCCAGGCCGCGCGCCATGCGCTGGAAGCTGCGGGGGTTGACGCCAAGGACATTGACCTGATCATTGTCGCCACCTCTACGCCAGATATGGTGTTCCCAAGCACCGCTTGCATCATCCAAAACAAGCTGGGCTCAGCTGGCGGGGCGGCTTTTGATGTCCAGGCGGTTTGCAGCGGCTTTGTTTACGCCTTGGCGATTGCTGACTCGATGATTCAGACGGGTGCGGCGAACAAGGCCTTGGTCATCGGTGCTGAAGTTTTTTCGCGCATTCTTGACTTTACTGACCGTACGACCTGCGTGCTGTTTGGCGATGGCGCGGGAGCTGTTGTGCTGGAGGCCAGCGACAAACCCGGTATTTTGGCCAGTGATTTGCACGCCGATGGCAAGCACGTCGGCATCCTCTGCGTGCCGGGGCATGTGTCTGGCGGGCAAATTTTGGGCGATCCGCTGTTGAAGATGGACGGTCAGGCGGTCTTCAAGCTGGCGGTGGGTGTGCTGGAAGATGCTGCCCGGGCAACGCTGGCGAAAGCCAATCTGACCGAGGCTGATATCGACTGGCTGATTCCTCATCAGGCCAATATTCGCATCATGCAAAGTACCGCCAGGAAGCTCAAGCTGTCCATGGACAAAGTGGTGGTCACCGTCGATCAACACGGCAACACTTCAGCGGCTTCGATCCCCCTGGCGCTTGACTCCGCCGTGCGCAGCGGCAAAGTCAAGCCCGGCGAAACGCTCATGCTAGAAGGCGTGGGCGGCGGCTTCACTTGGGGTGCCGTTCTGTTGACGCTTTAAGTTTGGGCCTGATAAGTTAGATGGTTCTTTAAGCAAGTACAGACCAATCATTTCTGATTTTGAGCAGTGTCATGAAACCCTTTGCATTTGTATTTCCGGGGCAAGGCTCCCAAACTGTTGGCATGTTGGACGCCTGGGGCGACCACCCCGTGGTGACGCAAACCTTGGCAGAGGCTTCTGAGGCGCTGGGCGAAGACATCGCCAAGCTGATTCACGAAGGCCCTAAAGAAGCCCTGGCGCTCACAACCAATACGCAGCCCGTGATGCTGGTGGCTGCCATTGCCGCTTTCCGCGCCTGGATGGCTGAAACCGGCGCTGCACCTGCGGCCGTGGCGGGGCATTCTTTGGGTGAATACACGGCCTTGGTGGCGGCTGGCGCCTTGACGCTGGCGGATGCCGTGCCCTTGGTGCGTTTTCGTGCTGCTGCTATGCAAGAGGCTGTGCCCGTAGGCACTGGTGCCATGGCTGCTATTTTGGGGCTAGATGCTGCAAAAGTGATCGCGGGATGTGCTGAGGTGACGGCCGGATTTGGGCCAAATTCTGCTGAATCGGTGCAGGCGGCCAACTTCAATGATCCCGCGCAGACCGTCATCTCTGGCAGCAAAGCCGCCGTGGACAAAGCCTGCGAGCTGATCAAGAGCATGGGTGCCAAGCGCGCGCTGCTGCTGCCCGTGTCTGCGCCGTTTCATTCGCAATTGATGGTGCCCGCTGGGCTGAAATTACGGGAACGGCTGGTGAATGTGAATTTGGTGGCACCGACCATTCCTGTGATCAACAACATTGATGTTGCAGTTCAAACGGATCCAACGCTGATCAAGGAAGCTCTGTTCAGGCAGGCTTCGGGCCCGGTGCGCTGGGTGGAGTGCATTCAAGCGATCAAAGCGCGTGGTCTGTTGCAGGTCGTGGAGTGCGGACCCGGCAAGGTTCTGGCGGGGCTCACCAAACGGATTGATGCGGAGATGACAGGCTTGGCCTTGTATGACCCTGCAACCCTGGCTGAAATCAAAGGAGTGTTGGCATGAGTGATGTCAAATTTCAAGGACAAGTCGCGCTGGTCACAGGCGCTTCGCGCGGTATTGGTGCCGCCATTGCATTGGAGTTGGCAACGCAAGGCCTGAAGGTTGTCGGTACGGCCACAACAGAAGATGGCGCCGCCAAGATTTCTGCCGCATTGGCTGGCTTTGCAGATTGCCGCGGTGCCAAGCTTGATGTTAATGATGCTGGCGCTGGCGAAGCGTTGATTGACGAGATCACCAAAGCCCACGGCGCACTGCACGTGCTGGTGAACAACGCGGGCATTACGCGCGATACCCTGGCCATGCGTCTGAAAGACGACGATTGGGATGCCGTGCTGGATACCAATCTCAAGGCCGTATTTCGCATGAGCCGGGCTGTGATTCGCCCGATGATGAAGCAGCGCTATGGCCGCATCATCAACATCACCAGCGTGGTGGGTGCCTCGGGCAACCCTGGGCAAGCCAATTACGCGGCCGCCAAGGCGGGCGTGGCAGGCATGACCCGTGCACTGGCGCGTGAACTGGGTAGCCGCAACATCACGGTCAATTGCGTGGCCCCCGGGTTTATCGCAACAGACATGACCGCTGGACTGTCCGAAGATCAACACAAAGCCTTGCTGACCCAGATTCCCCTGGGCAGCTTAGGCAAACCGCAAGACATTGCACATGCTGTCAGTTACTTGGCGTCGCCTTTGGCGGCCTATGTGACAGGACAGGAATTGCATGTTAACGGTGGCATGTATATGGCCTGAACATCAGGCGATTAGGCGCTGTCTGGAGCCTCGGCTCTAAACAGTAGAATAGCGAAGTTTTTAACAACCCCAAGAGTCAACCATGAGCGATATCGAAGCCCGTGTCAAAAAAATCATTGCCGAACAACTCGGCGTGGAAGAGTCCCAAGTCACCAGCGAGAAAGCCTTTGTGGCTGATCTGGGTGCTGACTCCCTCGACACGGTCGAACTGGTGATGGCCCTCGAAGATGAATTCGGCATCGAAATCCCCGATGAAGATGCCGAGAAGATCACGACGGTGCAAAACGCCATCGACTACGCCAACACGCACCAGAAAGCGTGATGAGCAGGCGCCGCGTTGTCGTCACCGGCTTAGGCATGGTCAGCCCCGTGGGTAACACGGTGGCTGAGTCCTGGGCTAATGTGTTGGCGGGTAAGTCGGGCATTGGCCCCATTACCCAGTTTGATGCCAGTACCTTCTCATGCAAAATTGCCGGAGAAGTGCGCGGTTTCAATATCGCCGATTACATGCCAGAGAAAGAAGCGCGCCATATGGATCGCTTCATTCATCTGGGGTTTGCTGCTGCCTGTCAGGCTGTTGTAGACAGTGGCCTGAAGGTTGGTGACGCACTCGGCGAAGAAGAAGCCACCCGCATTGGTTGCAATATCGGTGCGGGGATTGGCGGTCTGCCCATGATTGAGCAGACCCACGGTGAATTCATGACGCGTGGCGCGCGTCGAATTTCCCCATTTTTTGTGCCCTCCAGCATCATCAACATGATCTCTGGGCATGTGTCGATCAAATTCGGCTTCAAGGGCCCCAACCTTGCTGTGGTTACCGCCTGCACAACGGGCCTTCATGCCATTGGCCAAGCGGCCCGCATGATCGAATACGGCGACTGCGACGTGATGGTGGCCGGTGGCTCTGAATCGTCCGTCTCGCCTCTCGGTTTGGGTGGATTTGCTTCTGCCCGTGCTGTCAGCACACGCAATGACGATCCCACAACCGCTTCTCGCCCTTGGGACAAAGACCGCGACGGCTTTGTGCTGGGCGAAGGTGCGGGTGTCGTGGTGGTCGAGGAATACGAACACGCCAAAGCGCGCGGCGCCAAGATTTATGCTGAAGTGGCTGGCTTTGGGATGAGTGGTGACGCTTATCACATGACCGCGCCCAATGTGGACGGCCCACGCCGCTCCATGCAGATGGCATTGAAAAACGCCGGGGTCAATCCTGACGAGGTTCAATACATCAACGCCCATGGCACGTCAACGCCACTGGGTGACGCCAATGAAACCAACGCCATTAAATTGGCCTTGGGCGACCATGCCAAGAAATTGGTGGTCAATTCCACCAAGTCCATGACTGGGCATTTGCTGGGTGGCGCGGGCGGCGTTGAAAGTGTATTTACGGTGTTGGCGCTTCATCACCAAAAAAGCCCACCCACCATGAATATTTTCAACCAGGATCCCGAGTGCGATCTGGATTACTGTGCGAATGTGGCGCGCGACATGCGGATTGACGTCGCGGTCAAAAATAACTTCGGATTTGGCGGCACCAACGGTACGCTGGTGTTCAAACGCGTTTGATCCCCTCGACTGGTTCGGTATTGCACAACGCCCCACGGGTCAGCTACCCGGTGGGGCGTTCGTCGTTTTACGCTGGCCTTCTGTCGGCAGTCTGGCTCACTGGTGTGGCTTTGCTGCTGGTTTGGGCTGTTCAGTCGGACGGCCTAAATCTTCGCCACGCAGCAATTGCGCTGTTGCTATTCGCACTGGGTAGTTTTGCCGCATGGTCATGGCGTCAATCGGTTCAGGGCGAACTCATCTGGGACGGACAAGGCTGGGCATGGATTTCCGTTCAAGCAACCGAGCCTATCCCTGTTGCGCTTGAATGCCATCTGGACTTGCAAGTCCGGGTGCTCTTGTATGTGCGCGCACTGGACGGCTCACTGGGCCACTGGGTTTGGTGGGAGCGACACCAGAATCCTGTTAGGTGGATGGACGCACGGCGGGCGCTGTTTTCGCACGTTAGACGTCCAGCACCGCAGGCTGCTGACCACGTTCGGTTAATGGCATGACGGACAGCACGGAAGAACCGCTATCGCCTGCGGGTGCGCCTGATCCCGGCCCGGCATCGGCGTCGGACAGCGACTTACTGCTCGTGCAGCGCACCGTAGCGGGCGACCAACGCGCGTTTGAGTTGCTGGTGATCAAATACCAGCGCCGCATCGAACGTTTGATCGCTCGCATGGTGCGAGACGTCGATTTGGTAGAAGACATCGCACAGGAAACCTTCATTCGTGCTTACCGGGCGCTGCCCAGTTTTCGGGGTGAGGCACAGTTTTATACCTGGTTGTACCGGATTGCTGTCAACACGGCCAAGAAAGCGCTGATGGATTTGAAGCGCGACCCACTGGTTTTTGAAAACATGATGGTCACTTCTGATGATGAGGATGAAACTTATCGGTCTAAATCAGAACAAACGACCACAGAAACCCCCGAGATGGTGCTGGCGGCCAAAGAAATTGCCGATGTCGTGAATGCTGCCATGCAGTCTTTGCCAGAAGACTTGCGCCAAGCCTTGACGCTGCGCGAGATTGATGGGTGGACCTATGAGGAAATTGCGGCCACGATGAATTGCCCGATCGGCACGGTCAGGTCGCGGATTTTTCGGGCCCGTGAGGTGGTGTCAGCCAAGGTCAAGCCTTTGCTGGAGAGTCAGTCGGGGAAGCGTTGGTAAGTCACGATCAAAGTGTGAGCAATATATGAACAAGCAGGACAATCACCGCGAAGCCATTTGTGACCTGACCGATGGGCAATTGACGGGTAACGCATTTGATCAAACTGTCAGGCTGATCCATGCAGATGCGGACGCGCGCAGGACTTGGCAGGCTTACCACGTGGTGGGCGATGTTTTGCGTTCGCAAGACTTTGCGGGCTGTTCGCTTGGCGACGGCTTCATCTCCAGATTTCAAGCGCGCCTTCAAAAAGAAGAGGCCTTGTCTGCGCCGGCGGTTGCTCCCGTTGTGACTTCAGTTATGGTTTCTGCCGAAGTGCCCGCCGCATTGACCGCCGTTGCGCCAGTTGCTGCGCCGAAACCTGACGTGACGTATCAGGCGCCCGCTGCGGCAAACGATCCGGCCTTCCGGTGGAAGTTGGTGGCTGGTTTTGCATCCCTTGTGGCCGTTGGCGCCATCGGATGGAACATGTTGGGTTCCTTGGGGGCAGAAGGTAAGGCTGCGCCAGTGATGGCCTTGGCTGCGCCGTCAGTCCAGGTGGTTGCTGACCCTGGGCAAGCGCCAATGGTGATGATTCGAGACCCCAATCTGGATGCTTTACTGGCGGCCCATAAGCAATTTGGCAATGGCAACGCTTTGCAGGGCTCCACGGGCTTCCTGCGCAATGCCACCTTTGAAGGCCCAGCACGGTGATGGAGGCGATTGCGCTAGATCGGCAGATGAAATCTTGCTTTAAAATGCCGTTTCGGCATACGCCAAGGGCATTTACTGCTATTAAATTAATTGCATTTCTCGCATTTGGAACGCATTTCGGTTTAGTGTCGCCGTCATGGGCTGCGCCACAGGGTCAGCTGCAGGATAAGGACAAAGCAGAGGTCAGGCTGCCAGAAAGAACCGCTGACGAATGGCTTCAGCGCATGCAGGGGGCAACCCATCGGCGCAGCTATGTGGGCACCTTTGTTGTGTCTTCCGCAGGTGGGCTCTACAGCTCACGCATCTGGCATGTGTGCGATGGCGCGCAGCAAGTTGAGCGGGTCGAGTCTTTGACTGGCATTCCGCGCTCCACGTTTCGGCGCAACGATGACGTGGTGACGTTTCAGCCATTGACCCGCATTGCACGCATCGAAAAACGTGAAGCGTCCGGGTTGTTTCCGAATCTCAATCAAATCGACGGTGCATCGGTGGCAGAGTTTTACAGCGCCAAGGCTGTCGCGCTGGACCGCACGGCAGGCTTTGACGCCGACGTGGTTCAGTTTGCGCCTAAGGACAAACTCAGGTTTGGCTACCTGATTTGGAGCGAGCGCAAAACGGGTTTGGTAATCAAGGCCCAAACCCTGGACCTGGAGGGCCGTGTGATCGAGCAGTCGGCTTTCTCGGAACTGGTTTTGGACGCTTCTGTTAAGCCTGACCGTTTGGTGCAGATGATGAATCACACCGAAGGCTACAAGGTTGAAAAGCCCGAAGTTATCAAAACAACTGCTGCAGCCGAAGGCTGGCATCTGAAGTCAGCCGTGGCTGGCTTCAAGCCCGTCAGTTGCTTTAAACGCTTGCCCGAAAACAAAGCCCTTGGTGACGGCGCGCTGCAATGGATTTTTTCTGATGGCTTGGCATCGGTGTCACTGTTTGTTGAAACTTTTGACAGGCAGCGCCATCTACAGGAATCCTTGCGCTCGATGGGCGCAACGCAAACGCTGACTCGGCATTTGCGCGAGGGTGCTGGCGAGTGGTGGCTCACTGTCATGGGTGAGGTGCCCACGCAGACATTGCTCAGCTTTGCGCAAAGCCTGGAACGCAAGAAGTAAACCGGACGTAAACCGGGGAACGGAATTGGTTTTGACCAGTCTCAAATCGATCAAATTGAAAAGGGAATCCATGATTCAAATCACGTTGAAACAAATGCGAGTTCCATTGCTGGTGACAGCATTGGTGGCTTCTGCCGCCTTGAGTAGCCTGGTGTTGTCGCCGTTTAAGGTGGGGCATGCCCAGGCGCAAGCATCTGTGCGCACCTTGCCCGACTTTACTGACTTGGTCGAGCAGGTGGGGCCGTCTGTTGTGAACATCCGGACGATGGAAAAGGTGAAGACCGGCGGTCCAGGTGGCGGGAATGAAGAAGAAATGCAAGAGTTCTTCAAGCGATTTTTTGGTCAGCCCATGCCCAATATCCCGGGCGTTCCTCGCCAGGGGCCAAAGCAGAATCGCCCTCAGCAGGATGAAGAGCAACCGCGTGGTGTGGGATCAGGCTTCATTCTGACCAGCGACGGCTTCATCATGACCAATGCGCACGTGGTAGACGGTGCCGACGAAATGATCGTCACCTTGACTGACAAGCGCGAATTCAAGGCCAAGCTGATTGGTGCTGATAAGCGCACCGATGTGGCTGTGGTCAAGATCGAGGCCACGGGTTTGCCTGCGGTTAAGACAGGCGATGTGTCGCGTCTCAAGGTGGGCGAATGGGTGATGGCGATTGGCTCGCCATTTGGACTTGAAAACACCGTAACGGCGGGCATTGTGAGTGCCAAGCAGCGCGACACCGGTGACTATCTGTCGTTCATCCAAACGGACGTGGCCATCAACCCCGGCAATTCGGGTGGCCCGCTGATCAATATGCGCGGCGAGGTCGTGGGCATCAACAGCCAGATTTATTCGCGCACCGGCAGCTTTGCGGGCATTTCGTTTTCCATTCCCATGGACGAGGCACTGCGTGTCAGCGATCAGTTGCGCTCTGGTGGGCGTGTGGTGCGTGGTCGCATCGGCGTGCAGATTGGCCCGGTGACTAAAGACGTTGCCGAATCCATTGGTTTGGGTAAAGCGCAAGGTGCCTTGGTGGGCGGCGTAGAGGCCGGGTCGCCTGCGGAGAAGGCAGGGTTGGAGGCAGGAGACATCATTACCCGCTTTGAAGGCAAAGCGATTGATAAAGCAACCGATCTGCCTCGTTTGGTGGGGGCCACCAAGCCTGGTACACGATCTACGTTGACTGTGTTTCGTCGTGGCAGTTTGAAAGAAGTCACTATCACGATTGGCGAGTTCGAAGCTGAAAAAGTGGCTGCCAAGAAACCAGAAAAAGAAGAGAAGCCAAAAGCGTCAACTGCAGCACAAGCCCTTGGCTTGGCGGTCAGTGATTTGACCGACGCCATGAAGAAAGAGTTGAAGCTCAAAGGTGGCGTCAAAGTCGACGCAGCGACCGAAGCGGCAGCCCGCGCTGGCCTGCGTGACGGTGACGTGATCCTCTCGATTGCCAACACTGAAGTGAGCAACGTCAAAGAGTTTGAGGCCGCAGTCAGCAAGCTTGACAAATCCAAAGCGGTCAACGTGCTTGTGCGGCGCGGTGAATGGGCGCAGTACGCGCTGATTCGTCCGTCCAAGTAATCAAGATCTCAAGCGCATCTTGCGAACTGCCCCCAGTTGCGGGGGGCTTTTTTCGGAAAACTTGAAATGGACGAAGCAGTTAATAATATTTTTGTAAATCCTTTGCGGCAATCTTAGATGTTTGCAATTACTAACCTGAATAGGGTCTTCGATTAAAATGGATAGAATCTAGGCAGAGTAAGTGGCATTCCATGTATATGGGTGCGCTGTTACTCCACCATGCGGGATGCCAGTCAGATGTCCCGGAATCCTCCACAGATCGCCCACAAGTTTTCCAGAATATTGCTTTGTTGATTGTGAATAAATTGTGCATAACTTTTCCGTTGCAGACTTGCAACGAGGGTTTTGAAGGTCAACTGGGGCTGTACTTGACGCCCTTTTTGCCTACAATGAAGGCCCAACCTTCGCAGTTGCCATAGATAGTTGGTTCAGGGCGCGTCTCCAATTGACGCGCCCTTTTTTATTTTTGCGCGCATTTAATTTCAAACACTTGAAGCCCTTTCGTGATGAATCACATCAGAAATTTTTCCATCATTGCGCACATTGATCACGGCAAATCCACGCTTGCTGATCGCTTGATTCAGCGTTGCGGCGGCCTAGAGCTTCGCGAAATGTCAGCCCAGGTTCTCGACTCGATGGACATCGAAAAAGAGCGTGGGATAACCATCAAGGCGCAGACAGCTGCGCTCAAATACAAGGCACTTGATGGGCAAATCTACAACCTCAATTTGATCGACACGCCCGGCCATGTGGACTTCTCATACGAAGTGTCGCGGTCACTGTCGGCATGCGAAGGCGCGTTGCTTGTTGTTGATGTCAGTCAAGGCGTTGAAGCACAGACCGTGGCCAACTGCTACACCGCATTGGATCTAGGCGTCGAAGTGGTGCCCGTGCTCAATAAGATTGATCTGCCCAATGCGGATCTGGACAATGCCAGAAGCGAGATTGAAGACGTGATTGGCATTGATGCCACTGACGCTATTCCTTGCTCTGCGAAAACCGGCATTGGCATTGATGAGATTTTGGAAGCCATTGTCGCCCGCGTGCCTGCACCCAAGGGCAACCCAGAAGGTGCGCTGCGCGCCATGATCATCGACAGTTGGTTTGACAGCTATGTCGGCGTGGTGATGTTGGTGCGTGTGGTGGATGGTCGACTGGCCAAAGGCGAGCGCATCAAGATGATGGCCTCAGGTGCCAGCTATAACGCGGACAACCTGGGCGTGTTCACACCAGCCAATGAACCCAGGCAGTCGCTCGAAGCGGGCGAGGTGGGCTACATCATTGCCGGCATCAAAGAGCTGCAGGCTGCCAAGGTGGGTGACACTGTGACCTTGATCAAGCCTGGCACAGGCGGTGCGGCCTTTACGGCGACCGAGGCTTTACCGGGTTTCAAGGAGATTCAACCTCAGGTGTTTGCTGGCCTGTATCCCACAGAAGCCAGCGAATACGACTCATTGCGTGACGCACTGGAAAAGCTCAAACTCAACGATGCCTCGTTGCACTATGAGCCTGAGGTGTCTCAAGCGCTGGGCTTTGGTTTTCGCTGTGGGTTTTTGGGGCTGTTGCACATGGAGATCGTGCAAGAGCGGTTAGAACGTGAATTTGACCAAGACCTCATCACCACCGCGCCCAGCGTGGTCTATGAGGTCATGACGAATGATGAAAAGGTCATCACGGTCGAAAACCCCTCCAAGATGCCCGAGGTCGGCAAAACTGCAGAAATCCGCGAACCCATCGTCACCGTGCATCTGTACATGCCGCAGGAGTATGTGGGCGTGGTGATGACGCTGGCGGTTCAAAAGCGCGGCGTACAAATGAACATGGCCTACAAGGGCCGCCAAGTGGTGCTGACGTATGAGATGCCCTTGGCCGAAATCGTGCTGGACTTCTTTGACAAGCTCAAGAGTGTGAGTCGCGGTTATGCCTCCATGGACTATGAGTTCAAAGAATACCGCGCTGCCGATGTTGTGAAGGTCGACATTCTGCTGAACGGTGAAAAGGTGGATGCCTTGTCCATCATGCTGCACCGCTCACAGTCTCAGTACCGAGGCCGCGCTGTTGTGGGCAAAATGCGCGAGATCATCAGCCGTCAGATGTATGACGTGGCGATCCAGGCGGCCATTGGCTCCAACATCATTGCGCGCGAAACCATCAAGGCGCTGCGCAAGAACGTGCTGGCAAAATGCTACGGCGGCGACATCAGCCGCAAGCGTAAGCTCCTAGAGAAACAAAAAGCAGGTAAGAAACGCATGAAACAGATTGGATCAGTGGAGGTGCCGCAAGAGGCCTTCCTCGCTATTTTGCAGGTGGAAGATTGAGCGCCGCCGAGGGAAGCGCAGCACGCGTGAGGGCCATGGCCGCTGCGCTGGGCCGCCCCAAGCAAGGCACGGCCCCCTCGGGGGGCAGCGCAGCACGCGCAGCGGCAAGCGTGGGGGCCAGCAAATGATGCCCGTCTTGACAGCCATCATTCTGGCCACCTTTGTGGGTTACATCGGGGCTTGGTACACCGGGGCACTGGAGGGCAACTTTGCTTTGTTGCTGTTCCTGGCGACCGTGGTGACGGGGGCTTATTGGATGGCCGAGCGGTTCATCTTTTTGCCTAAGCGTCAAAAAGAACTGGCCGACCAGATAGCTGAAAAGCAAGCCCGTCAGGCGTCCTTGGCCAAAATGGGTATTCAGCAAACCAATAGCCTGGAGTCCGAGGTGGCCCCTGAGGCTCGCGAACAGATCCTGCGCCAGCCTTGGTGGCTGGATTGGACTGCAGGGCTGTTTCCGGTGATCATTGTGGTTTTCTTGCTGCGCTCGTTTTTGTTTGAGCCCTTCAAAATTCCGTCAGGCTCCATGTACCCCACACTGTGGGTGGGTGACCTGATTTTGGTCAACAAATTTCACTATGGCGTGCGTCTGCCTGTCATCAACACCAAGCTTACCGAAGGCACGCCAGTGCAGCGTGGCGACGTGATGGTGTTTCGCTATCCCCCCAAACCGAGCTTGGACTACATCAAGCGCGTGGTGGGCGTGCCGGGGGACGAAGTGTCCTACCTGAACAAGAAACTCACGATCAATGGCAAGCCGCTCAGCAAAGAGGCTCAGCCCGAGTTTTTTGAGCAAGACTCAATGCGCTACATCAAACAGTTTCAGGAAAAGACAGGGGAAAAAACCCATAACATCCTGAACGATGACGAGCGGCCAGCCTTTATCAACGGCGCAGACGACTTTGCCTTTAAGAAAAATTGCACTTACACCGTAGAAGGCGTGACCTGCAAAGTGCCCGAAGGCATGTATTTCATGATGGGTGACAACCGCGACAATTCGCTGGATTCACGCTACTGGGGCTTTGTGCCCGATAAAAACATTGTGGGTAGAGCCTTTTTCGTGTGGATGAATTTCGGGCACATCAGCCGCATTGGTGCATTTGACTAGGAGGAATGGGTATGACACGACGCAAACAGTCAGGGTTTTCGCTTTTTGGCATGTTGTTCTGGGGCGGCATCATTGCCGTGCTGTTTGTGGTGGGGGCCCAGGCCGCACCCACTGTGATTGAGTACATGGCCATCACCAAAGCCGCCAAAAAAGCGGCGATGGAAGGCAATTCAGTGGCAGAAGTGCGTGGCGCCTTTGACAAGGCCGCACAAATTGACGATATCAAATCCATTTCTGGACGCGACCTTGAAGTCACCAAAGAAGGTGACAAAGTTGTGGTCAAGTTTGCCTACCAGCGCGAGATTCACCTCGCCGGTCCGGCCTACTTGGTGCTGAAGTACGAAGGGCGCAGCAAGTAATGCGTTGTTTGCATGGCTGAGTTGATGTCTGGGCCCGATGCCCAGGGACGTTTGCTGGCCCTGCAGGATCGCCTGCAGCATTCCTTTGCATCCTTGGCCTTGCTGCAACGGGCTGTCACGCACCGCAGTTACTCTGCAGACCACAATGAACGCCTGGAGTTTTTAGGCGACTCAGTGTTGAACCTGTCCGTGGCAGCCCTGCTTTTTGACCGTCTCAAGACCCTGCCTGAAGGTGATTTGTCGCGGGTCAGGGCCAACTTGGTCAAGCAAGATACCTTGCATGAACTTGCCAATGAGCTTCGCATCTCCGAGGTCTTGCGGCTAGGGGAGGGTGAAGCACGCTCTGGTGGCTTTAAGCGGCCCTCTATCCTTGCTGATGCTCTCGAGGCCATCATTGGTGCTGTTTTTCTAGATGCCGGGTTTGCAGCGGCAGATGCATTGGTTCGACGCCTTTTTAAAGGCCTGGAAATTCAGCCGCAGATGGCAGCGGTGGGCAAAGACCCGAAGACCGAGTTGCAAGAGATCCTGCAAGGGCGCAAACTGCCGGTACCCACTTATAAAGTGGTGGCTACCGTAGGAGCCGCCCATAAGCAAACATTTGACGTGGAGTGCGAAGTGCCCTCCATGAATCTGCGTGAACGCGGTATTGGCGGATCGCGTCGTGCCGGAGAGCAGGCAGCAGCGGCCGCCATGCTGGTCAACCTCAAAGGCAAAGCGAAGCCATGAATACTACAAAAAATATAGCTACAAGCCCTGATGGGGCAAGCCAGAACCAGCGCTGTGGCCTGGTTGCCATCGTGGGCAAACCCAATGTCGGCAAATCCACGCTGTTGAACGCTTTGGTCGGTCAGAAGATCAGCATCACGTCACGCAAGGCGCAGACCACGCGCCACCGAATCACGGGCATGCGCACCGTCAAGGACGATTCTGGCGGCGGCAGCCAGTTTGTGTTTGTCGACACCCCAGGTTTTCAAACCATTCACACGACAGCTTTAAACAAGTCATTGAACAAGACCGTGCTGGGCGCAGTAGGTGATGTGGACTTAGTCATTTTTGTGGTGGAGGCTGGCAGCTTTACGCCCGCAGATGCTCGCGTGCTGAAGCTGCTCAAGCCTGGTGTGCCGGTAATCTTGCTGGCCAACAAGCTCGATACCGTCAAGGAGCGCGCCTTATTGCCAGCCTGGCTGCAAGAGATGCAGACCAAGCATGAATTTGCCGAGTTGATGCCCTTGTCAGCCAAGAACAGCAAGGATATTCAACGCCTCCTAGGTGTGTGCGAGAAATACTTGCCGGCCCAAGCTTGGTGGTACGGCGAAGACGAGTTGACCGACCGCAGCGAGAAGTTTTTGGCCAGTGAAATCGTCCGTGAAAAACTGTTTCGCTTGACCGGTGACGAGTTGCCCTACACCAGCACGGTAATCATTGACAAATTTACCGAAGAGCCCGGCAAAACCGTGTCACGCATGGTGAAAATTGCAGCCACCATTGTGGTGGAGCGCGATGGCCACAAAGCCATGGTGATTGGTGACAAGGGTGAGCGCCTCAAGCGCATCGGCACCGAAGCCCGTATGGAACTGGAAAAGCTCATGGACGCCAAGGTGTTCATCGAGATTTGGGTCAAGGTGCGCTCAGGTTGGGCGGACGACGAAGCGCGCGTCAAATCTTTTGGCTACGAATAAGTCTTTGGAATAAGCCTTGAAAGTCGGTGGCAAGGCGCAATGCTTTGTCCGCCAGCAGGGATATTCCCGTCAAGTGCACACGTTCGGTGCGCTCTGGCTATGATGGATTGCAAATCACCCACCGTGAGGACATTCCATGGAAGTCGCCCAAATTACCCTGACAAATTCAGCCCACATGGCGGCAGAACTTAAGTCATTGACCGCGCTGAAGCCAAATCTCTTGCTGGCTTTTGGTTCTGAGGCCTTGCTCAAAGCGCTGGCGGATCCGCTGAAAGCGGCCTTTGCGGATGCAACCCGTATCGGTTGCACGACAGCGGGAGAAATCTCAAGCCAAGGTGTGGCTGATAACACCTGTGTTGTGACAGCTGTCCGTTTTGACAGCAGCCGCGTGGTGGAGTCCTGCACCCAACTGAAGGGCATGGCCGATTCGTTCGATGCTGGCAAGCGTCTGGGGCAGCAGCTGCCTACCGCAGAGCTTCGCGCTGTGCTGGTGTTGGGGCAAGGCGTTGCCATCAATGGCAGTGATTTGATTGCTGGCTTGGCTTCCGTGCTGGGGGCTGATGTGCCCATCACGGGTGGCCTGGCAGGAGACGCCGCAGCGTTCAAAGAATCTTGGGTGCTCAACACCCATGGGGTCAGCAACGATCAGTTGGTGTGCGTGGGTCTCTACGGCGACAAACTCAGCTACGCGCACGGCTCATTTGGTGGCTGGCAGCCTTTTGGGCCTGCCCGCAAAGTCACGCGCAGTGAAGGAAATGTTCTGTATGAACTCGACGGCGAGCCCGCCCTAGAAGTCTACAAGCGCTACTTGGGTGAGCATGCCAAAGATTTGCCTGCGTCAGGCCTACTGTTCCCGTTTTCTATGCTGGGCAGTGATCACAGCGAGGTCGGCTTGATCCGTACCATTCTGGGTATTGATGAAGCCGCAGGCAGCATGACGCTGGCCGGCGACATTGAGTCCGATGGTTATTTGCGCTTGATGCATGCCAGCACCGACGCCCTGGTGGACGGTGCCGAGGCCGCTGCCCAAGCCGCGCAGAAGATGTGGACAGGCACAGGATCGAGCTTGGCCCTTTTGGTCAGCTGCGTGGGCCGCAAACTGGTCATGGGCGGACGGGTCGACGAGGAAGTCGAAGCCGTTGGCGATGTTTTTGGGCAAAAAGCTGTGTTGACCGGGTTTTATTCCAATGGTGAAATCAGCCCTTTCACGGGTAACGCACCGTGTAAGTTGCACAATCAAACCATGACCATCACCCACATCGCCGAGATGTAAGCGCGCAAGCGCTGAATGACGGCAGGACGACCTACCCCATGCATAAGCTTTTGACCAGGCAGATCAAGCGCTTGCTGGGCGGGGACGAAAGCCAGCTTCAATCCGTCGTGCAAGAGCTGTCGGCATTGGCGGCCAAGGCCGGGGCGTCGCCTGCTGCCAGTGCTTTCTTGGCCGGGGTGGAAGGGTTTGTGTGCCGTGTCGATGAGGCGTATCAGCAAAGTGATCGCGATTTGAGCCTCAAAACCCGCAGCCTTGAGCTCAGCTCGACCGAGCTGACCGCCAGCAATGAGCGCCTTCGCGATGAATTGTCCAGCAGAACGCGTGCCATTGATTCGCTGCGTAAAACAGCCTACCGCTTGATGAGTCATGCGGGAGGGGAATCAGATTTACCTGAAGATGACAGCTTGGAGACGCTTTCTGGGCTGATGCCTGACTTGGTGCGCCAGCGCGAGGAAGCCGAGCGCGAACTGCAGACGGCGCTTGACGACCTGGCGGACCAAAAACTGGCTTTGGACCAGCACGGCATTGTCAGCATCACCGACAGCCAAGGGAATATCGTTTACGCCAACGACAAACTGTGCGAAATCAGCGGATACCCACGCGACATGCTGGTCGGTTCAACCCACCGCGTGTTGCGCTCAAACATGCATCCGCCTGGGTTTTTTACGGCCATGTGGAATGTCATTCTGGCGGGCCAAGTTTGGCATGGCGAGGTGTGCGACCGGGCGAAGTCAGGCGAGCTGTACTGGCTGCAAACGACCATTGTGCCGCGCAAGGGCCACGCCGGGGCGGCGTCGCAGTTCATCTCTATCTCCACCGACATTACCGCCCGTAAGCGCATGGAGACCGAAATCAAGTCGGCCGAAGCGCGCTTGCTGCGTATCACCAATGCCGTGCCGGGTGTCGTCTATCAGTGTGAAGTGAAGAACGCCACAACGCGCTACACCTTTGTGAGTGATCGGGTGCAGGAGATCAGAGGTTTCTCTGCTCAAGCCCTGATGGCTGACGGTGCCATTTCCGCGCAGCAAATTGACGAGCAAGACCGTGAACGCTGCATGCGGGGTGTGATCGACGCGGGTAAAAACCGTACCTCATGGATTGACGACTACCGCATCAACATGCCAGATGGTTAGCTTCGCTGGTTGCGCGGATCGATACGGCCTGAAGACGAATTGGCGGCCGATGGCGCCACCATTTTTACAGGCATTTGGCAGGATGTCACCGCCATCAAAGAGGCCTCCGCCCGACTGCGGGATGTGACCGAGAATATCCCTGTTGCGGTATTTCAGTCGCATTTGGGGACAGACGGGCGAATCTCGTTCCCGTTTTGCAGCCCTGCGATCGAGCGTATCTGCGGCGTGCATCCTGATGAGATCAAAACGGATGCGACGGAAGCGCTCAACCGCGTCGACCGAGGCGATGCCGACGCCCTGTCGGATGCCATTGGCAACTCTGCCATCACGGGCGAGCCTTGGAGTCTGGATTTTAGGGTTCATCACCGGGTCAGCAGAGAAGTTGTCTGGGTGCATGGCGAAGCGCAGCCGCGCCGCGCTGCCGACGGTGGCACGCTGTGGAACGGCTACCTGGCCGATATTTCAGATGTGAAACGCGTGTCCGAAGAGTTGATGCGGGCCAAGGAAGGTGCTGAAGCGGCAAACCGCGCCAAGTCCGAGTTTTTGGCCAATATGAGCCATGAAATTCGCACACCCATGAACGGTGTCATCGGCATGACTGATTTGGCGCTGGACACCCCGCTGAACGACGAGCAGCACGAATACTTGAGCATCATCAAGTCCTCGTCCGAAGCGCTATTGAAAGTCATTAACGACATTCTGGATTTCTCCAAAATCGAAGCTGGCAAGTTAGAGATTGAGCGTATCGCCTTCCATGTGGGGCGCACCGTGAGTCAAACCCTCAAGTCGCAGGCGGTGCGTGCCCATGCCAAGGGGCTGGAATTGGTTTGCGATATCGCACCCAATGTGCCCATGACCGTGATGGGCGACCCCGGCCGCTTGCGGCAGATTTTGATGAACCTGATCGGCAATGCGGTCAAATTCACCGAAAAAGGCGAGGTGATATTGCGCGTGAGCCTGGACGGCACTGCCAAGGACACCAACAGGGTGAAGTTCAGTGTCAGTGACACGGGCATCGGCATCCCCACGGCAAAGCTGGGCAGCATCTTTGACGCGTTTTCGCAAGAGGACAGCTCCATCACCCGGCGCTATGGCGGAACAGGTTTGGGCTTGTCCATTTCCGCCCGTTTGGTTGAAGCCCTGGGTGGGCGCATTGACGTTTCCAGTGAACTGGGCAAAGGCAGTCAGTTTTACTTTACGCTGCCCTTGGACAATGACCCCAAAGGTGGCGAAGTCATGCCAACGCCCGGTCAAATTAAGGGCATGCGCGTGCTGATTGCCGACGACCATCGCACCAATCGGCTGTTACTGGTCAACACCTTGACGGGTATGGGCGCGCAGGTGCATGCGGTTGATTCTGGGCTTGACGCCGTGTTGTGGCTGCAAAACCAGGGCAAAAACAGCACACCTTGTGAACTTGTCTTGCTGGATGCCCGCATGCCAGAGTTAGACGGCTTCGACACGGCTCAAAGAATCCGGGATTTGCCCCATTGCAATGAGCTGACCTTGGTCATGTTGTCATCCGCTGGCCTGCAAGGCGACGCCAAGCGCTCGCGTGACGTGGGTTTTTCAGCTTACCTGTCCAAACCCTTTACCCGCGACGAGCTGGTGCAGGTGATTTTGCGTGCCCGTGGCGACGTGAATGGTCACGGCGAAAATTTTGTGACACGCCATGCCATCAAGGATGAGCAGATTGGCATGAACGTATTGCTGGTTGAAGACCATGTGGTCAACCAAAAACTGGCATTGACCTGGCTTCACCGTTGGGGCCACCATGTCACTTTGGCTGTCAACGGGCAAGAAGCGCTAGAGTTGCTGGCAAAGCAGGCCTTTGATGTTGTGCTGATGGACATGATGATGCCCGTGATGGATGGTCTGGAGGCCACCCGGCGGTTCCGGGCCTCAGAGACTGGGTCGCGCACCCCCATCATCGCCATGACGGCCAATGCCATGCAATCAGATCGCGACGCTTGCATTGGCGCTGGCATGGATGCCTATATTTCCAAGCCGATAAAACCAGAAGAGTTACAGGTTTTGCTGCTGCGTCATGGCCAACAACATAGCCTAAATGATGGCGTGGACACGGATTCTAGAGACGAAGTGAGTATGCAATTGAGCGAATTCGACTATGACTGCGCCCTGGCTGCGGCGGACGCCGAGATGGTAGAGATCATTGCCGATACCTTTATCGAGCAGTGGCCTGTGGATTTGCAAAAAATGACCCATGCTTTGGCAAGTCAAGATTTGGCCACGGTGGGCAGGGTATCGCATGCACTCAAAGGCACGCTCGCCATGTTTGGCGCGGCCCCTGCTTCAGATGTGGCACGTCAAATCGAGTCAGATTCAGAAAACGGCCACAGTGCGGGCCTGGTCAGTCAAATTGCCTTGCTGAATGGCGAAGTCAAGCAACTCTTGCAGGCGCTTGAAAGAGTCAAATCCTGAGTCCGTATTAACCCTGCGGAGTGCATGTGCTCCAGCAAAGCTGCACAATGGACAGCACAATTCACGCACTACACGGGAAGGGCTGACGGCATGCCACGCAAGGTACTCATCGTTGACGACACAGAGATCAATGTGGTTCTCTTTGCGGCGCTCGTCAAAAAACTGGGCGACTGTGAGGTAAAAACTTTCTTCAGCGCGCCTGACGGCCTCACCTGGGCCCAATCGAACGACCTGGACTTGGTGATCGTCGATTACATGATGCCCGACCTGGATGGCATCGAATTCATCAGCCGCTTGCGCCAAGACCCTGCCAAAGAGGGTTTACCGATCCTGATGGTCACCGCAAACGATCAAGCCCATGTGCGCTACCGCGCGCTCGATGCGGGCGCTTCTGATTTTTTGACCAAACCCGTCGACAAAATTGAGTTCTTGGCACGCGCCAACAACATGCTCAGCTTGAGCGAGGCGCGGCGCAAGTTATCCGATAAAGCTGCTTGGCTGGAGGACGAGGTGGCGAAAGCCACGCGCGAAATCGTAACCCGCGAGCGCGAAACCGTGGTGCGCCTGTCCCGCGCGGCGGAATACCGCGACCCCGAAACAGGCTCTCATATCATGCGCATGGCGCATTACTCGGCACTGATTGCCAAGGGCATGGGTTTAAGCGTAGACGACCAAAACCTGCTGCTCGAAGCCGCTCCCATGCATGACATCGGCAAGGTGGGCATTGCCGACAACATTTTGCTCAAACCTGGCCGGTTGACGCCTGATGAATTCACCGTGATGAAGCTGCACGCCACCTACGGCTTTGAGATTCTCAAGGACAGCTCCTCTGCTGTCTTACAAGCAGGTGCGGCCATTGCGCAGGCGCATCACGAAAAATTTGATGGTTCAGGCTACCCCGCCGGCTTAAAAGGCCAAGACATTCCAGTATTCAGCCGGATCGTGGCTGTGGCCGATGTGTTTGACGCGCTTACCTCTGAGCGACCCTATAAAAAAGCCTGGTCGCTGGAGCAGGCCAGCGAGCACATCAAAAGCGAGAGTGGCACCCACTTTGACCCCGCTTGCGTCGACAGTTTTTTTGCGCAATGGGACGAGGTGCTGGTGATTCGCGAGCGTTTTAAAGACGACCACGCCTTGACCAAGTTGGCCCAAGAGCCTGAGCGCCCCAGCATTGCCAGTCTTGCAGCAGCCGCCTTGCCACCTGTCTGAGGCAATAATGCAGTCCCCACCCGCACGTTAAAGCGTCCGGCTGGGAATGCCCGGCGCAATATGTTGGCGATAAGTTGATGTGGTGCGCCGTCTTCTGACCTTGATTTTGTTGGCCCCTGTGTGGCCTACCTTTGGCCCCACCCTTGAAGCGTCATCCTGCCGAACTAGCCTATATCCTGCATCGATATGACTGGAGCGAGTCCAGCCTGATTCTGGACGCCTTTACGCGCCGCACCGGCAGGGTTGCCCTGGTGGCCAAGGGGGCCAAACGGCCCACGTCCAGCTTTCGCCCGGTGTTGCTGCCCTTGCAGCCTTTGCACCTGTCTTTTGGTGGCGACGCTGAAATCAAAACCCTGAAAAGTGCCGAATGGGTGGGTGGCCATGTCATGCCCACGGGCGAGGCACTGCTGTCAGGCTTGTACCTGAATGAGCTGCTGATGCGCCTGCTGCCGCGCGAAGACGGCCACCCTGCCTTGTTTGACTTTTATGCCCAGGCGGTGAAAGCACTGGCCGAGCAAACGGCTGACCCCCAAGCTGATGCGCCGCAGGCAGCGTTGCGGGCGTTTGAATTGCTGCTGTTGCGCGAAACGGGCGTACTGCCGCAGTTAGACGTGCAGACTCTGACGCAGGAAGACCTGTCGCCTGCGACGCGGTATACCCTGGTGGCGGAGGGCGGCTTGATCCATGCCGCGCCCCATGACCGTGCACTAAGTGGGCAGCAGTGGCAGGATCTTCAAGCCGCCATGAGCGACACCGCCTCGTTTCAGGCCACCGAACAAGCTTGCGCTGCTTGTCTGAACGAACTCAAACCCCAATTACGCAACCTGCTGAACTACCATTGCGGGACACCCCGCCTGCGTACCCGGCAATTGATGATGGACTTGCAAAACTTATGACGCACCCTGCTAGCCTGCAGCCCCATGCTGCGACCGCCTTATCTGTCAACCTGAACAAAGTGGCCCTGGTGCGCAACACCCGCCACCTGGGGATCCCCAGCGTGACGCGCGCCGCCACGCTGTGCTTGCAGGCCGGTGCGCAGGGGATCACCGTGCACCCCAGGCCTGATGGTCGCCATATTCGAGCGCATGACGTGACTGAGCTGGCCGATGTGTTGAAAGACTGGCCGGACCGGGAGTACAACATCGAAGGTAATCCCTTTCATAACCTGATGGACGTGGTGCAAGGTCTATGCGACCGTGGCACGCCGCCGCAGCAGGTGACCTTTGTGCCGGACAGTGAGGGTCAGTTCACGAGCGACCATGGCTGGAATTTGCCTGAAGACAGCGCGCGCCTGATGCCCTTGATTGCGCAGGCCAAGGCCCTCGGTGTACGTGTGAGTCTGTTCATGGACCCGACGCCAGAAGCCATGGCTGCGGTGAAGGCCACAGGCGCAGACCGCATTGAGCTTTACACCGAACCCTATGCAGCAGCCCATGGTGGCCCGCGTCAGGGTGAGGAGTTGGCCCGCTTTGCCGCTACCGCCGCCGCCGCGCGTGCGCTGGGCCTGGGGGTGAATGCGGGGCATGACTTGAACCGGGCCAATTTGACGGATTTCTTGCGCGCCGTGCCGGGCGTGCAAGAGGTATCGATTGGGCACGCCTTGATTGGGGACGCGTTGGAGCTGGGCTACGCAGCCACGATTCAGGATTACCTGCGCTGCATTGCGTTGGCGGCTTGATTCTTAAAGGCTGCTTGAATGATTTACGGCATTGGCACCGACATTTGCGATATCCGGCGCATCAAGTCGTCGCTGGATAAATTTGGTCCGCGTTTTGCCGAGCGGATCATGGCGCCGGGAGAGTTTGCGACCTATTTGGCGCGTGCAGAGCGTTCTGCTGAGCGGGGTGTGGCCTATGTGGCGACGCGCTTTTCGGCCAAAGAAGCCTTTAGCAAGGCCGTGGGCATGGGCATGCGCATGCCGATGACTTGGCGTTCTTGCGAGGTAGGCAAGCTGCCCAGCGGTAAGCCTTGCATCGTCTTGCATGGCGAGCTGAAGACTTGGTTTGAAGCGCAGGGACTGTCGGCGCATGTGACGGTAACCGATGAGGTGGATTACGCGGCTGCGTTTGTGGTTGTCGAGAAAAATTAGCTGTTTCGGCAATACTGATATGCATTGTTTGCTATCAAAATTGATGAAAGTTATTTGCGTATTGCTTGGTGGTTTGCGGGCTTAAGTGGGGGATCAGGCGAGCGGGGTACGCTGTGCACTCCGTGTCCCCCGGGCCTCGCGGCCCTCCGCCTTGACCTGCGTGCCCAGCGCACTCCACCCACCTGATCGGATTGGGGCCCATGTTGGCTGCGGTGTCTCGGAAAGTAATGGGTGTGGATTGGGATGCCTATGTATTGGCCAAGATGGGCATTCAGCGCAAAATGCTCGCCACAAACTGTCTCATTTGAGAAAAAGACAGGGGTCAGGTCTTGAATTGCCGCATGGCTCCCTTCGACCTTTGCCGCGCTCATGTCTGGCGAAGCGGCTGGCGCTGCAAGGCTTTGAAAATGCATGCAAAATAGCCTTTTCGGTATATTCCATATACTCTTTTAGCTACTAAATTAAGAGCAATGAAAAAATCTAAACCTCAAGCCGCTGTCCACGCGCCACTCATCATCGATGTGGAAGGGCCGGAACTTACCAAGGCGGATAAGCGGCGCCTCAAGCACCCGCTGGTGGGCGGCGTGGTTCACTTTGGGCGCCACTGGCAAAACCGCGATCAGTTGCTGAGCCTGAATGCCGAGATCAAGGCCATTCGTCCCGATATCCTGATCTGCGTGGACCATGAAGGCGGGCGGGTGCAGCGCTTCAAGACGGATGGCTTTACGCATCTGCCGCCCATGCGGGCATTGGGGCAACTGTTTGGGCAAGATGTGGTGCCTGGCGACGGAAGCGGTGCGTTGCGCGCCATGCAGGCGGCCAACGCGGCGGGCTATGTGCTGGGGGCTGAACTGCGTGCATGTGGGGTGGATTTGAGCTTCACGCCGGTGCTTGACCTGGATTGGGGGACCAGCGGCGTCATTGGCGACCGCGCTTTCAGTCATGACGCGCGGGTGGTCAGTGTGCTGGCTCAAAATTTGATGCATGGACTGCTCCAGGCGGGCATGGCGCATTGCGGCAAGCATTTTCCGGGGCATGGGTTTATCCGGGCGGATTCTCATACCGCTGTGGCTACCGACACCCGCAGCCTGAAAGCCATTTTGGCGGACGACGCGGCGCCGTATCGGTGCTTGGCTAACCAGTTGACGGCGGTAATGCCTGCACATGTGATTTTCCCGAAGGTCGATGCACGGCCGACGGGCTTTTCAACGCGCTGGCTGCAAGACATCTTGCGCGAGCAGTTGGGGTTCAGTGGAGCGATCATCAGCGACGATTTGTCCATGGCTGCGGCACGGGTGCTGGACGGCGTGCCGCTCAGTTATGCCCAAAGCGTGATGGCCGCAACGAAGGCGGGTTGTGATTTGGCGTTGGTGTGCAACCAGAGCCTGAACGGCGGCGCGGTGCTGGACGACATGCTGCTGGCACTGGACGGTGCGCTGGCCGATGGGCAGTGGCCTTTGGATGAGTCTGCCGATGCAAGGCGACTGGCCTTGCTGCCGCAGACCGAGCCCCTGTCTTGGGATGTGCTGGTGCGCGAGGCGCGCTACATGCGGGCGCTGGAGCAACTGCCCTGAATGGCCGCTAACGCCTCGCAGGTTTGGCAGCTGCGGGTTTTCGGACGACACGACGGGCGGGTACGGGCACAAAACTGGCTTCGCGCAAGTCGCGTTCAATGGTGGCCTGATCTGATTGCGCTTCGTACTCGGCGCGGTCCACCTGGTCCATCTCCACCTCGCCCAGGCCTTTGATGTCCAGCTCTTGCGCTGCGCCATAGCTCAGGTCAATCATGCGGTTGGGGGCAAAGGGGCCACGGTCAGTGATGCGCACCACGATGCTTTTGCCGTTGGCCGGGTTGCTGACCCGCACATAGCTCATCAAGGGCAAGGTCTTGTGCGCGGCGGTGAGGCCGTACATGTTGAAGCGTTCACCGCTGGCCGTCTTTCTGCCGTGAAACTGGCGTCCGTACCACGATGCCACGCCACGGGTGTTGGTGGGGGCGGCTGATGGGACGGCAGGGATTGCCTGGGCGGGCGGCTGCACGACAGCATCTGAAGGCGTCGGTGCTGAAGGAGCGGATCCGACTGGCAACGTCGCCATATCTGGCGATGGCGATGGCGATAGCACTTGGGCTGGGGCCGTGGGGGCTGGGGCAACAATAGTCTCAGCTTCAGCCGCATCAACAGGCGCTGATTGCGCTACTGCCGATGTGCCCCACAGGCATGCCAAGCACGCCAGGCAGGCCAACAAGCCTGCCGCATCGATGCGTGACCTCAAGCCTCGCGCCGCAGAGCCGGGAAGAGGATCACGTCGCGGATGCTGGGGCTGTCGGTCAGCAGCATCATCAAGCGGTCCAGGCCCACGCCGCAGCCGCCGGTGGGGGGCATGCCGTATTCGAGTGCACGCACGAAGTCGTGGTCGTAGTACATGGCTTCGTCGTCACCGTCATCTTTGGCGGCGACTTGGGCATGAAAGCGCAAGGCTTGCTCTTCAGCGTCGTTCAACTCGGAGAAACCATTGCCAAATTCGCGCCCGGTGATGTAGAGCTCAAAGCGCTCGGTCACTTCTGGGCGGCTGTCATTGGCGCGTGCAAGCGGCGAGATTTCGGTGGGGTGCTCCATGATGAAGGTGGGTTGCCAAAGCTTTTCTTCCACCACTTCTTCAAAGTACAACACTTGCAAACTGGCCAGACTGCGGGTCGAGAGCTTGTCCTTCTCTTCGTTCATTCCGAGCTTCTTCAAGGCCGCAATCAGCCACTGTGTGCTGGCGACATGTTCGCCGGCATCGGTGTGGTGCTGAATGGCTTGTACGATGGTCAGGCGCTTGAAGGGCTGGCTGAGGTCAACCTCTTTGCCCGCGTAGGTGAGCTTCAGTCCACCTGTGGCTTTGACGGCTGCGTCGCGGATCAGCTCTTCGGTGAAGTCCATCAAGTCCAGGTAGTTCCAGTACGCCGCGTAGAACTCCATCATGGTGAACTCGGGGTTGTGACGCACCGAGATGCCTTCGTTGCGGAAGCTGCGGTTGATCTCAAACACGCGGTCAAAGCCGCCCACGATCAGGCGCTTGAGGTAAAGCTCTGGCGCAATGCGCAGAAACATTTGCTGGTCCAGCGCATTGTGGTGCGTGGTAAATGGTTTGGCATTGGCACCGCCTGGAATGGGATGCAACATGGGCGTTTCCACTTCCAGAAAGTCATGTTTGACCATGAAGTCACGCACGCCACTCACCGCACGGCTGCGTGCGGTGAAGCGCTTGCGTGCAGCTTCATCGGTGATCAGATCCACATAACGCTGGCGGTACTTGGTTTCCTGGTCCGCCATGCCGTGGAACTTGTCCGGCAAGGGGCGCAGCGACTTGGTCAGCAATTTCACGCGGGTGGCGTGGATGGATAACTCGCCCGTTTTGGTCTTGAAGACGGTGCCTTCGGCAGACACGATGTCGCCCAGGTCCCAATGCTTGAACAGGGCGTATTGTTCTTCGCCAATGGCGTCACGCGTCACATAGACCTGAATGCGGCCGGTGCTGTCTTGCAAGGTGGCGAAGCTGGCCTTGCCCATCACGCGTTTGAGCATCATGCGGCCAGCCACGGACGCGGGCGTGGCTTCAGCGTTCAGCGCCTCGGTATCTTTGCCGTCATGCGCTGCCATCAAAGCGTGCGCATGGTCCTTGGGTTTGAAGTTGTTGGGGAACGCAACGCCTTTGCCTTCAGTTTGCGCAACACGAATGGCCTTGAGTTTTTCGCGGCGTTCGGCAATCAACTGGTTTTCGTCTTGAGGAAGGGCGTGAGCTTGGGTATCGGACATTGCGTTGCGTTTTTGGATGGGGATAACCCTCTATTGTAATTTTGGATCGCGCCTTGCCCGTCGCCCGCCCAAAACAAGCTGAAATCAGTGTGAAACGCCGTCGCGCCGTAGCACTTTGATGAAGGTGGCCAGCAGAATTTGGATGTCGAGCCAAAGGGATTGATGAGCCAAATAGTGCGCGTCCAGCGCCGCCTTGGTCGCCAGTGGCAGTTCGTCCCGGCCATTGACTTGAGCCCAGCCCGTCAGGCCTGGCACCAGCGCATGGATTCCTAACTGCGTGCGCAAATCAATCAAATCGTGTTGGTTATACAAAGCGGGGCGCGGGCCCACAAAGCTCATCTCACCACGCAGAATGCACCAGAGCTGTGGCAATTCATCTAGGCTGCTCTTGCGCAAGAAACTGCCAATGGGGGTGAGCCATGCATCAGGGTTCTCCAACAAGTGGGTGGCGACCGTCGGCGTGTCAATGCGCATGCTGCGAAATTTAGGCATACGAAAGACCACATTGTTTCGGCCCACGCGGTTCGACCAATAGAGTGCTGGCCCTGGTGAACTGAGTTTGACGGCAAGGGCAACCAAGACACAAGGCAGCAACAAAATGCAGGCTGCCGTTAGACCAAGCATCAAATCGAAAAGCCGCTTCATGACTGCGCCCCGGTTGAAACGGTGGCGTCGAGCGCCTCTTGCACGGTCAACACGGGTTGCCAACCCAGCAATTGGCTGATTTTTCGGCTGTCAACACGAAGGTCGCCGCACAGGCGTTGCACGGCGGCAGAGCGCCCGGTCAACTTGCCCAAAACGCTCAACAAGGGCGGCGGCACTGGCAGCAGCCGGGCCGGACGTCCCATGGCCTTGGCAATCGCCCGAACCAGTTCTGGCGTTGACAGGTCGTGCTGGTCACTGACCAGAAAAGTCTGATTGCTTGCCTGCGGATGGTGTGTGCAAAGGCAAATGGCACTGGCAAGGTTGTGGACCGCGACCAAGCTTCGTTGGTTGTGTATAGCCCCCAAGGGCAGGGGAATGCCGCGCTGCACAGCGCGCATCAGCGCCTGAAAATTCGCGACAACGCCCGGACCATAAACCAGGGGAGGGCGCAAGATGACCACTTCCAATCCCGTTTGTTCAGCCACTGTTTTGAGGCCATTCTCCGCTTCAAGCTTGCTGATGCCGTACGGATCGCGCGCATCGGTCGGGCTATCTTCGGTGAATGCAGAGCTAGGCGCAGTGGATTCGCCCAGTACCTTGACGGAACTCACGTAAACAAATCGCTGCACGCCCATCCGAACAGCTTGATGTGCCAAGGCAAGCGTGCCATCGACATTGACCGCGCGAAAAGCAGCCAAAGGGTCAGTCGCCGTATCGCGCATCACATGAACCCGTGCCGCTAGATGCACCACAGTGTCAATGCCTTGCAAAGCGCTCGTCCAAGACGTGTTGGCATCGATTCCGCTGATCATGTGTTGGTGTTCACGGGCGAAATCGGCAAGCGGCTGGCGCAAGGCCAAGCGAATGTGGGTGCCAGGCAAGCGCTGAAGTTGAGCCAGCGTCGCTTTGCCGACAAAGCCGCTGGCACCTGTGAGGAGAATGTTCATGATCGAAACAGCTCCAGCGCCTTCATCGGGTACTTGGACAAAATTTTGAACCAGTTGGTCGAGATGCCATTGACACGGCAGGCACGAATGACCTCTTGGTTTAAGAGGAGAGTACTTCTCCAGCTCCGGGTGCTGACACCTCCCATCTGCATATGGACCAGCACTTCTGGCAGGTAAGCGTGCTGCAATGGTCCCGCAGTGAACGCGCGGGCAACCCATTCGTAGTCGCCTGCAATCGCGTAATCAATGCGGTAAGGCCCCACACGGTCAAAAACCTCACGCTTCACAAACAGCGCCGGATGCGCGGGCATCCAACCCCAGCCTATGCGCGCCGGTGTGAAGCGGGCTGAGCTGAATCGGCGCACCAATTTGGCGGGATTCTCCGGTTTGAAAAATGCGACGTCGCCGTAGAGTACGTCGAGGCGCTGGTCAGCCATTTGCGTGGCAACGCGGGTCAAAGCGCCAGGGTCCGCATACCGGTCATCCGCATTCAAGATGCCAATCACGTCCCCGGTTGCTAAGGAGAGGCCCTTGTTCATGGCGTCGTAAATGCCTTGGTCTGGCTCGGACACCCACTGAGCAACATGCTTTCCGTGGTTTTGGACAATGGCTGCTGTCCCATCTTTGGACGCGCCGTCAATCACAATGTGTTCGACGTTGCCATAGGTCTGGCTTGCAACCGATGCAAGGCAGCTTGCAAGGGTGTCAGCGCTGTTAAAGCACACCGTGATGATGGTGATCTTCATCGGCAAAGTCATCGCTTGAAGCTCCACCGAAGCAACAGAGCCGAGGCCAATTGCCAGCGCCAAATCAATTGTTGCAAGCGGCTGGAGCTGCTGACGCGGGCACCGTCGCTGGCCGCGCCGCCATGGCGTCTGTAGAGCGACAGCACCTCAGGCAGGAAGGTGACGCGGCCAAGGGTTTGCGCGACCAGGCCCAGCCACATGTCGTGCATAGGGACATTCGCCGGAATGGGCAATGCCCTTGGCAAAAGACTGCGTTTGAACGCGATGCAGCATCCCAGATAGGCATTTCGCCAAAGATTGTTGGCAATACCTGGACGTGATCCACGCAAAGCAAAAAACGAAGGGTGCAAGGTCTCTAACTGGGCATCAACGACTCGGCAATCACTCACCACCATCACCGCATCCGCCAGAGCCGCCAGCATGCGTTCCACTTTATTCGGCAGCCAGACATCGTCTTGATCGCACAAAAACAGACAGTCATGCTGAGCGTTTTGCAATGCCTGTTCAAAATTTCTGACAATGCCCAGGCTGGCTTTGTTTTGATAAATGCGAATCCGTGCATCTCCGATACCTCGGACCACATCGACCGTTTTGTCGGTGGATGCATCATCACAAACAATGACCTCATCTGTTGGCATGAGCTGCGCCAGCACCGACTGGAGTTGCTCGGCAATGTAGCGCTCGCCGTTGTAACAGGCCAGGCATACTGATACGGGCGCCCGTAGCGATGAAATAGCACTCTCGGCAGGGTTGCTCATGGCATGGGGCCTGTCCGCCCGATCAGGCCATCTAGCAGACCACGCATCATCAAGCGAAAACGCAACCAACGCTCGGGTGCAAACGCCAGAAAGAAGAAAAACAACTGTGCCAAACGCGTCAGGTGATAGCGGCGCCAGTGGCGCGCCACAAAGGGTTCACGCAGCAACAGCAGGGCATTGCGAAACATGTAGTAATTGCGCTGTGGGCTGTGGTGCGGCACTTGCCGCGCGCGGCCAAACCAAATCTTGGTGACTTTGTCGCCCAAGCGATGGCCTAACTGCGCATCGGCAACGCCCAGCATGACCCACCCGCGCGAACGTGCCCGCAAAGACCATTCGGTATCCACATGGTCAATGAACCAGTCTTCCCGCATCAACCCAATGGCTTGCAATGCCTTGACACGCAGCAGGCTGCCTGAGGCAATCAGATATGCCGCATGGACTGTTTGCCCCGGAGCATCCCCCGACGGTGCCCAGCGGCCCGGCCAGCCACCTGTCTCAAATTCGAAAAAGCTGCGTCTTTGCGTACGCAGATCAACCGAGCTCGCACCACTTGCGGCGGCTTCGGGGTTCGCGAGCAATGCTTGTTTCAGCAGGGCCACCATTTCAGGTTGTGGTTCACTGTCTTGGTCCATCAGCAAAACAGCATCCGCTCCTGAATTGATCGCTGCTTCGATCCCCCGGTTCTGCGCAAAGCCGATGCCAGCGTTTCTCCCTAAGTCGATCAGCGTCGCGCCGTTTTCCTGGCAGCAGACCTGCAATGACTCGTCGTCGCCTCCGTTGTTGACGATCAACATAAGGTCGACTTGGGGGCGAAGGCTGGCCAGTTGGCGTCCCAATGCGGGCAAGTCAGGCTTGAAGCTGACGGTGACGGATGCGACTTTCAAACCTTAACGGCTTCCATGGTGATGAACTCAGCGTGCGGCAGGTCTTGCGACTGCTGCCACGCATCGCGCAGCCACGCCCAGCGGAAAAAGCTGCGCCAAGATAGCCGGGCGCCAATTTGCGGCAACCCCTTTGCCATGGCATCGCTGTCTTGATATACCGACAAGGCCATTAGGGCCGGCAAGGGCAGTTCCTTGACGCTGAATCCGCACTCTTGAAGTAAATTCCGCAAAGTTATGGGCGTCAACAGGCTCAAGTGGCGCGGTGGGTCTAGGCCCAGCCAATCGGCACCAAAACGCTTGTGCCCTAAAGCGTCGACATTCGGCGTTTGAAGCCACAAACTGCCGCCAGGGCGAAGCATGGCATGCATGCTGAGCAACCACTCACGCGGATCATGAACATGCTCAATCACATGGCTGCAAGTCAGTCGGTCAAAGCTTCCGGCCAGATCCTGAACCTGCTCTAAGCCGCCTACGCGCACATCCAATCCGCGAGCTTGCGCGCTTGCTGCGGCTTGGGCGTCAAAATCGACCCCCTTCACCTTCCAGCCCGCCTGCCGAGCCAGATCCAGATAAAGCCCATTGCCGCAGCCGACATCCAGCAGGCAAGCACCTTCGCGAGGTACGTTTGTTGGCAAGTGACGCATGTGCGAGATGATGAGTTCCCGGACGGGGGCAATCAAGTTGATTAATTTCCCACCGATATCGCTGGTCCGTTGCAAGGGCATTTGCCAGCGATCTTTTCGAAAACCATTCAACGCAGCCTTTATCCAGCCACGTACACCTGACGTTTGCGATGGTGGGACGCCGTCGTTGTGGGTGAAATAGGTGCCGTAGGCGCGCCCAATACTGGCCTGGTTTGGCCTTGGATCCACATAGGCGGATTTGCAGTCGGAGCACGTAAACAACTGCCAGTGGCCTGGTGCGCAGCCAAAGAGCCGATCTGTGACGTCTGCATAGCGCAAGCTGCGTGATGTTGAGCGACAAACCGGGCAATGCGCCAATGTTTGCAGTTCGGCGCTGGGCCAAGCTGTGTCGGCGATAGATTTTCTGGAGGGTGTGCTCATGACAAGGGGACTAAGGCGTCGGGCTATGCGTAGCTGGAGGTGTCGACGCGCATCTTTTTTGCAGAATCAACAAGATCTCTGCTCTTGCATTGATCGCTTCTACGACATGCATATCCGGAATGACCTCTTTGGCTACCAAGTGCAGAAAGTCCAACGCCGTCTCCATCGTAAACGTGTGGAAATGGATTTCCTCCTCACGCGCACTGTAGTCACGAATTTGGCGCTCTAACTGCTCGGGCGGCGGCGGGGGTAGACCTGTGTGCGTGGGGATGGCAATGGTCAGCCACTCTTGATAGTGGTCCAAATTTCGCGCCCGCATCTCAACAGTCTTTTGTTGCGCGCAAAGGAAATAGTCTTCCAACATGTGTTGTGGGCGTGTCAACTTGCGATCTTTGTCGAACGTGATGTCTATCCTTGGCAAAGCGCAATACAAAATACCGCCCGGTTTCAGGACTCTGAACCATTGGACCAAGGCACCCACTGGGTTGGAAGCGTGCTCAAGTACATGGTTGGCGATCACGAAGTCAAAGCTAGACGATGCAATGCCATTCATCAAAAATCCATTGGCCAAATGGTCAACCTGAACCAGATCATTCGGGTTCAGTTCTGGGAATTTTCGGATGTTCTCTTCACGGGGCGTGACGTCTAAGTATTCGACTCGAGCAGATTTCGGCACTCGCAAGGGGTTATGCATGGCCCCAATTTCAAGTCCAACACCTTTGAGGTGCCTTTTTGCCAATTGCATTCGCTGCCAATTGGGGAGAAAACCACTCGCAGGCAATCCCAAGGCCGTGAGAAATGTTTTCAGAGCACCTTTAGCCATCGCCTTCAGGTGCGGTTTTGACCGGTGATTGGGTGAAGTCGTTGTCATGAGGGTGTACTCATTTTTTTGCCGTGCCAGACAGCCCACAACAGCGCGGCGGCACCTAGCCAGAAGACGTCTGCGTTGCTCGGCCACTTCGCGAGGCTGTTTGCGAGTGACAACTGCGTCGCGCCCAGTACCAAGCAGGTGGCAAATGCCCAAGCACCAATGCGAAAAGCCTCATTTCGCAAACTGGGATGAATGCGCGAAGCCGCGATGTAAAGCAGTGCCGTATCAATCGCGCAGCGCAGCGACCAGACTGCGGCAGCACCCTCTATGCCATGGGTCATCAAAGCCCACCAAACGAGCAGCAAATACGGCAACAGCTCTACCAGGTGGAACTTGGCAGTGATATCGCTTCGGCCAGCGCTGTGTAGCAAGGTATAGGGTAAGTGAGCGAACCCGTTGAGCAGCACGCCCAGAGACAGCCAAGCCCACACGGGGCCACCCCATGTCGCCATGTCCGCACCAATCCACCACCTAAGCGCCAATGTGCCCACCAGTCCGCAGACCAGCATGCCTGGCAGCCAGAAGCTGATTAACAGTTGCCCCACTGCTGAAAACGTTCGCTTGAGCTGCTCTTCCTGGTGCTGACTGCTGCCCTGTGACTGCGCCAGCAAAGGAAAAAGTGCGGCCATCATCGCCATGGGAATCGTCGGAAGGCGGATCAGCACATCGAAAGGAACCGTGTAATAGGTGACCGCTGTCACAGAAACGAGCGCGGCAATGGCAAACCTGTCGAAATAGCTGAGAAACGGCCCCACGATATTGCTGACCGATAACCAGCCGCCAAATGCCACGATTTGGCGCAAGTGAATGATGCTGCGAACGGGTTGCGAAAAATGAACCCTGCTGAGCCATCCCAACGAAACGGCGGCGATAGTTCGTACCGCCAATAGTCCCCCAAGTACCCATGCAAGATCAGGCGACCACCTTGCCACGAGCCAGGGCACCACGAATGTCGCCAAGCCCATGGGTAAGCGCACTGCGTTCACAGCAGCAAATCGGCTGCTGGCTTCCAGCACGCCAATGCTGCTGGCGGTCCAAAGCAGTGGCGGGACAGAGAGTGCCAGGAAGACCCAGCCCGTACTGGCTTCGTCCCGCAGCGTTTCTGGCATCTTGAGCGCAGTTTGTGTCACCCACTGGGTCAAGGCAAGCAAAACCAGCGCCCATATCAGGCCCAGCACCAGCATCCAACGGCGAACACGGCGGGCCGCAAATGCGCATTCGCCAGCGCTACGCCCTTGACTTTTTTGCTGGGCCAAATACTGGGTTAGTCCACGCGCCAAGCCCAAATCCAACAGGCCAAAATAACCGACCAATACCCAACTGATGGAGAGCACACCAAAACGGTCCGTCCCCAGTCGGTGAATCAAGTCGGGCACAACCAACACCCCTGCCACCATGGGTAAAACCATGGAACTGATGTTCAAGGCAATATTGAAGTACTGGCGTCGGTCTAACACTGGGCATCCGTGGTGTTGCGTTCACCAACCCGTTGCGCGCTGTTTTTGTCACGCAGCTGACGTGCAGGCGTATACCCCTTTACCAGCGCTTTGAGGTGATCAATGATCAGGCCAGTGTCCTGCTGCTGAACGGCCGACAGCAGTGAATCGAGCTGGGGTGAAAGTTCTGCCCACGGAATGAACTCTTCCCGTGCTTTCATGATGCGATGGTGTGCTGTCGGGCTTGGGTTGTCGCCAGTTAGCAGTTCTTCAAAGAGCTTTTCCCCTGGGCGTAAACCGCTGATCGCAATGGTGATGTCACCTTCGTCTTGCCCCGGTTCGCGGACGCGCAGTCCGCTCAAGGTGATCATGCGTCGTGCCAAGTCGATGATTTTGACGGGCTGACCCATTTCAAGAATAAAGACATCTCCGCCTTCTGCCATGGCCCCTGCCTGCAAGACGAGCTGCGCCGCTTCTGGGATGGTCATGAAGTAGCGGGTAATGTCAGGGTGCGTCACCCGCAAGGGGCCGCCTGCCGCCAGCTGTCTGCGAAACTCTGGCACCACGCTGCCGCTTGACCCCAGCACATTGCCAAAGCGCACCATTGAAAACCGAACTTGACCCGGTGATGCCTTCGCCGCCAGCGCTTGCAAAATCAGTTCAGCGACGCGTTTGCTTGCGCCCATGACATTGGTCGGACGAACGGCCTTGTCGGTTGATATCAATACAAACTGTTCGACCTCGTAATCCATGGCTGCTAAAGCCAGATTTAAGGTGCCGAAAACATTATTGAGTACACCCTCTGCGACATTGCTTTCGACCATCGGAACATGTTTGTACGCCGCAGCGTGGTAAAGCGTTTGGGGGCGGTAGCGTGCAAGGATTTCATTGAGGCGCAAACGATTGGCAATGCTGCCAAGCAAGGGCACGAGGTCAACTTGCAACGCACCGGCATCGCAAAGGCGCAAAAGCTCTTCATGAATGTTGTACAGGCTGAATTCGCTGTGATCCAGCAATATCAGTTGTGCGGGTTTTTCCAAAATGATCTGGCGGCACAATTCACCGCCTATGCTGCCGCCCGCGCCAGACACAAGCACCGTTTTCCCCAGCAGGTTGCGCGCCAAAAGCACGGGGTCCGGTGCCACGGGCTCACGTCCGAGCAAGTCCTCAATGTCCAGTTCGCGGATATCTTGAACGCTGACGCGCCCATTGGCCAAATCCGACAAACCCGGCAAGGTTCGGACATGCACTGGGATGCGGTCGAGGGTTTGAATAATTGCATTGCGCCGGTCGCGTGACGCGCTGGGCATGGCCAGCAAAATGTCCGTGATGCTCAAGGTTTCAACCAGCTCTGCAATGGCTTGAGGCGAATACACGCGCAGATGGTTGATGCTGCGGCCAATTTTCCCAAGGTCATCGTCGACAAAACCAGCAACTGTGAAGGGGCCGCTGGCACCAATACCCGCTGCCGTTTGAACGCCAGCTTCGCCTGCGCCATAAATCAGGAGCCTGGCTTTGGCTTGGCCGTTCGCAGGACCCACGCCGCCCAGCCATGAACGAGCCATGGCGCGACTTGTTACCACCAAGAACAAAAAGAGCAAGGGTTGGAGCAAGCCCACGCTGCGGGGCATCATGTGATCCAGTCCGCGTGACTGCAAACTGAATAGGATGATTTCAAGCGCTACGCCGTAAATGGCGCCTGCGGTGCCGGTTGCAATCAGTGCCTCAACGCCCGTGTGCCGAAAAATTGCCCGATACAGGCCAAACCGCAGAAAAATGGGCAAGGCCAGCGTCGGTGCCAAGGCATACACCAGCCACTGCACGCCTTGAGGGCGGTGCAGTGTTTCCAGGCGGAGACTGAAAGCCAACCACATGGCCAAAAGGCACAGGAAAACATCCAGCGCCAATACAGCTGTGCGCTTGAGCGAGCGAGGCCATTCCAGTATTGAACGTAGCATGCAGGGGTAGAAAACGAGGTGTTTGACAACGGACGAAAGTTAATCCGGTCAAAGCGGAGGGCATCGGCCCAGGTCGCGAATGTCTAAGCAATTGTACCTAGGCAAGATGCGAGGCTAGGCCAAGTTTTGGGCTTGAACTCGGAGGGGGTGACCCCAACTGAGCCAAGTGGCGGATAGTCAGTATCATTGCCTGCAGAATCACAACGTTCACCCCATGCTCTATTCGATATTTTCATTGTTGCTGGATGTCATTGCAGGCCTGATCGGTGGTGCATGCCTGCTTCGCTGGTACATGCAGTGGCGTCGTGTCCCTTTTGCCAATCCCATTGGGCAATTTGTCATGGCGGTCAGCAATTGGCTGGTGCTGCCGCTGCGCCGCATGATTCCCATTCGCTCTGGTTGGGACATTGCGAGCTTGGTCTCAGCCTATTTAATCGAGCTGGCGCAATATGCGCTTTTGTGGCTTGTTGCAGGCATGCCGTCCAGCGCTGTTTTGACATTGCCCGTGCTTGCTGTTTTCGGCGCGCTCCGCATGGCGGTGTCGGGCTTGACGGGGTTGCTGATTGTCTACGCTGTGCTGTCCTGGTTCCAGCCGGGGAGGTCACCCATGGCTGACACTTTGGATCGCCTGTGCCAACCCATGCTTGCGCCAATTCGCCGATTTGTGCCACTGATTGGCGGCGTGGATTTGTCTGCGCTGGTTTTGCTTGTGTTGCTGCAAATCGCAGCCTTGATGCTGGGGTCGGTGCAATTTAGCGTATTGCACTGACCACATTGCCGTCAAGAAACGGCGTCAGCTGGCTGCCGCTGCAGCATGGCCAAAGTGTTCGCGACAGTCTTGCGCAGTTCGCGACGGTCGCAAATCAAGTCAACGGCACCTTTGGTTTGCAAGAATTCTGAGCGCTGAAAGCCCTGCGGCAAGGTGACGCGAACAGTGGACTCAATGACGCGTGGTCCGGCAAAGCCAATCAGCGCTTTCGGTTCAGCAATCACCACATCACCCACAAAAGCAAAGCTGGCGCTGACGCCGCCGGTGGTGGGGTCGGTTAACACGCTGATGTAGGGCAGGCCTTTCTTGGCCAAACGGGTTAGGGATGCATTGGTTTTTGCCATTTGCATCAGGCTGAGCAAGCCTTCTTGCATACGGGCACCGCCTGTCGCCGTAAAGCACACAAAGGGCACCTTTTGCTCAATGGCCGCTTCAACACCGCGCACAAAGCGCTCACCCACTACGGAGCCCATGCTACCTGCCATGAAATCAAATTCAAAGCAGGCAGCCACTAAGTTGATGTTGTGTACTGATCCGCCGATGACCACCAGGGCGTCAGTCTCGCCGGTGTTATCCATGGCTTCTTTGATGCGTTCTGGGTATTTGCGGCTGTCTTTGAACTTGAGTGGATCCACTGGCACCACTTCCTGCCCAATTTCGTACCGACCTTCGTTGTCCAGAAAGGCGTTCAAGCGGGCGCGCGCACCAATGCGGTGGTGGTGACTGCAACTGGGACACACATTTTGGTTTTGCTCCAAATCAGTCTTGTACAGCACGGTCTCACAGCTGGGGCACTTGATCCACAAGCCTTCCGGTACTTGGCGACGATCAGCCGGGTCGGTGTGCTGAATTTTCGGCGGTAATAGTTTTTCTAGCCAGGACATGTTGACTCCACGTAGAGAAAGGATTGGGGAGGATTATGCGTCTAGCGCGCTGCGAATCTCTTGCAAGAAGCCCGTGACGGCACTGCAGACTTTGTCACGGGGCTGATCTTCGATGACTTGGATCACCTTGGTACCAATCACCACAGCGTCGGCCATCTCAGAGATAGCCCTGGCTGTCGCTGCGTCACGGATACCAAATCCGACACCGACGGGAATGCTGATATGACTGCGGATGCGCGGCAACATGGCTTTGACGGCACCGGTGTCAAGCGCGCCAGAGCCTGTCACGCCTTTGAGCGAAACGTAATAGACATAGCCACTGGCCACGTTCGCAACTTGCGCCATGCGCGCATCGGTACTGGTGGGCGCCAGCAAGAAGATCAAATCCAGGCCTGCAGCCTTGAGTTTGGTCGCAAAATCAACGCATTCTTCTGGTGGATAGTCCACGACCAGCATGCCGTCCACGCCAGCCGCGGCAGCATCGCGTACAAAGGCGTCTTGGCCGTGCTTGAGGTCATAGCATTCCACTGGGTTGGCATAGCCCATCAGGACAACAGGCGTGCTGTTGTCTTTCTGGCGAAATGTGCGCACCATGTCCAGTACTTGGGCCATGCCGATGCCTGCGGCAACAGCCTTTTCTCCCGCCTTCTGAATGACCGGTCCGTCGGCCATCGGGTCGCTGAACGGGACACCCAACTCAATAACGTCTGAACCAGCAGATACCATGGCGTGCATCAATTCAGGCGTAATGTCGGCGTAGGGGAATCCGGCCATCACATAAGGAATCAAGGCTTTGCGCCCTTGGGCCTTGAGTTTGGCGAATGTGGGGGTGATGCGGCTCATTTCGCGGCCTTCACAGAGAGACCGCGCATGGAAGGGCGGTCGTAAAAATCAGCACCGGACAAGTCGGCAACGGTGCCAATGTCTTTGTCACCTCGGCCAGACAAGCAGACCAAGATGGATTGGTCGGATCGCATGGTTTTGGCCAGCTTCATGGCATAGGCCACGGCGTGGCTGGATTCCAACGCGGGGATGATGCCTTCGGTGCGGCACAGGTAGTGGAATGCCTCCAACGCCTCGGTGTCGGTGACGCCGACATATTCAGCACGGCCAATGTCTTTTAGCCAAGCGTGCTCTGGGCCGACGCCAGGGTAGTCCAGGCCCGCGCTGATGCTGTGGGTTTCAGTGATCTGGCCGTTGTCGTCCTGCAGAACATAGGTTCGATTCCCGTGCAGAACCCCTGGCACACCGCGCTGGAGCGATGCCGAGTGCTTGCCTGAGTCCAGACCATGGCCTGCCGCCTCCACGCCGATCAGGCGTGTGTGTTCGTACCCGATATAGGGATAAAAAATCCCCATCGCATTGCTGCCACCCCCAACACAGGCAACCACTGCATCAGGCTGAGGGCCACCTGTGAATTCGGGCATTTGTGTGAGGCATTCGTTGCCAATCACACTCTGAAAGTCTCGAACCATCATGGGGTAGGGGTGCGGCCCAGCCACCGTACCAATGATGTAGAACGTGTTGTCCACATTGGCCACCCAGTCACGCATGGCTTCGTTGAGCGCGTCTTTCAGGGTTTTGCTGCCGGACTCGACCGGTACCACTGTTGCACCCAGCAGGTTCATCCGGTAGACATTCGGGCTTTGGCGCTTGACGTCTTCGCTTCCCATATAGACCACGCATTCCAGGCCATAACGCGCACAGATGGTTGCAGTGGCCACGCCGTGTTGTCCGGCACCCGTTTCTGCAATGACACGGGGCTTGCCCATGCGACGTGCCAACATGGCCTGACCGATGGTGTTGTTGATCTTGTGCGCGCCTGTGTGGTTTAGGTCTTCGCGCTTAAGGTAAATCTGTGCACCACCTTGTTCGTGTGACATGCGGGCAGCGTGATACACGGGCGATGGGCGACCCACAAAGTGGGCCAGTTCTGACTTGAATTCGGCGATGAATTCGGGGTCATGCTGGTATTTGGCGTAGGCATCGCGCAATTCACTGATGGCGTGGGTCAGTGTTTCTGAGGCAAAACTACCGCCATAACGGCCAAAGTGGCCACTGGCATCGGGTTGATCGTAAGTTGTCATGGTTTCGGGTCAATTTTTAAAGCGCATCGGCACGGCGCACCGCCGCGATGAACTGATGGATCTTGTCGGCGCTTTTGATGCCCTTATTGCCAGGGCCATCCATTTCCACGCCGGAGCTGACGTCGACGGCCAGCGCGCTACAGCGCGACCGCAAGGCCAGAACGCCGTCGATCACGTTGGCAGCGTCGAGTCCACCAGACAAGACGAGCTGACAGTTGACGCTTTGTGGAAGAAGTGACCAATTAAATGTTTTCCCGCCGCCGCCGTATCCGTCGACTAAGGCGTCGAGCAAAATAGCTTGGGCATTTGAATAATCTTGGGCGTATTTTACGAGGTCAAAGGCGGCACCAGAATCGTCCGCAGGAATACGTGCGGCCCGCAGGTATTGCCTGCCTGCTAACGCGGCAGCGGTAGCGCACTGCGCAGGCGATTCGTCACCATGAAATTGAAGAATCGCAGACGGAACATTGGCGCAAGCGGCTGCAATGTTGACCGGGTCTTCATTGACGAATAGCAGCACGGGTGTGACGAACGGGGCCAAACGGCTGGCTAATTCGGCCGCCCTCTCAGGTGTGACGTACCGTGGACTTTTTGGGTAAAGCACAAAACCAACGGCATCCGCGCCAGCATGCACTACAGCGTCAATGTCTTGTTCACGGGTGATACCGCAAATTTTGATCCGGGTGCGAAGGTTTTTCGTTTTCATGGAAGCCAATCATACGCAGCTGTCCGATGGGGCAAACCCCACTCAGGCGCGTAGACGGGCCCCATGAAATACAAGCCGTTTGGCGAAAAGGTGGGGGCGGCCACTTTTCGTGTTCTTGCCGCCAGCACCTGCCCCATCCACTCTGGTGGCTTGTTGCCCTGCCCAATGGTGATCAAGCAACCCATGATGTTGCGAATCATGTGGTGCAGGAAGGCATTCGCCTCGAATTCAAAACGCCAATAGGCACCATGCTTTGTGATGTCAATTCGCATCATGTTTTTTACCGGAGACAGTGCCTGACACGCGGCAGCGCGAAACGAGCTGAAATCGTGCTCTCCAAGTAAATAACCAGCAGCCGACGCCATCGCTTGATGGTTTAGCGGGTAAAAGGTCCAGCCCACACGTGCGCTCTCGACACTGGGGCGCACCGTGGATTCCAGCACGCTGTAGACATAGCGCCGCGACAAGGCACTCGCTCGGCAGTGGAAGCTGTCAGGCACTTTTGCCGCCCATTGCACCGCAATGTCGGCAGGCAAATAAGTGTTGGTGCCGCGTACCCAGGAGTTGGTGGTTCGGTCCAGGCTGGTATCAAAGTGCACCACTTGCATCAGGCCATGAACGCCAGCGTCTGTGCGCCCTGCGCACAGCGTAGAAACAGGCACCGTGCAAAACTTGCCCAGTGCCGCTTCAAGCTTGTCTTGAACCGTTTGCTGTGAAGCTTGGCTTTGCCAACCTTGGTAGGCCGTCCCTGCGTAGCTGACGCCTAGCGCAATGCGCACGAGTCTGTCTTAACCCAGTTCGGCCAGGAAGCGCTGAGCTTTGGCTTTAAGGTTGCCACTGGCGGCATCGACCACTTCCTGAGCCAGCGTGCGAGCACCGTCATCGTCACCAATCGCTTGGAACTCTTCAGCGAGCGCTAACTTGGTGGCCAGCGCATCATCGGCAGAAACGTTTCTGCCTCGGGAATCTGGGCCGCTGTCTTTAAACACAGAGTCAAGCTCTGCAGGGGCTGACACAGGTTCTAAAGGCGCAGGTGATGGCGCAGCGACGGCAGCATGGGCGATCTCTGCAGCATGCTCAGCCGCTTTCGGCGGATCAAGGTCCAAAGATAAGCCACCGAGATCAAACTCCAGGGGTGCTGGTTCAGATGCCGGTGGCGCTGAAGGCACGTCAAGCGGCATGGAAGCGGTCAGGCGTTGTTCGGCAGGCGGTGTCAACTCGGGGAAGTCTCCCAGGCCCATGGACGAACTGTCAAAGTCGATGGTTGAGTTGCTTGCCGCGTTGCCTGCCGTTGCCTCCTGCGCCGACGGTGCAAGGTCAAAATCAATGGTTGGTGGCGCGTTCAAATCAGCCGCTGAATGCGGGTCATTCAATGCTTGAGCCGCTTGATTTGGTGCTAACTCGTCCGAAAAATCCAGGTCCAGGTCAAGCGGGCCAAAGTTGCTGGCCGGTGCAGGTGGCGGCGCACCAACATCCGTCGCTAAAAAGCCAGACCCCGAATCCGTCGGTGTGTCGTTCAGCGTCAATGGGCTGGTCGCTGCATGGATGGCTGCCGCTTCATCGCCCTCAGGCATGAAGAGTGGATGAGTTGGGTCTAACTCATGGCCAACGGTTGCAGCGTGTGCCCATTCTGGCCCAAGGCCTCGGGAAAGCTTGTGCGCGTCGGTTGCGACGGCAATATAAGCCTTGATGTCACGCCGCTTGGCGTAAATTTGCAAAAGTTTGAAATGAATGGCTGCACGCGACGGATTGGTCCGCACGGCTTCCTTAAGGATCTCTTCCGCCTGCAGATCTCGGCCATATGCCAAGTAGACATCGGCTTCTGCGACGGGGTCGACATCCCCGGCTGCATCCAGTTGGCTGGGGGAATAGGCCAATGAAGAATGCCCGGTTTCGTTTTCCGCCGTATCGACCTTTTGACCACCACTTGCGCCGAAAAACGAGTCTGGTTGCAAGCGGCTTTCCATGAACGAGCTGTCGACCTGGCTCGCTTTCTTGCGTTGACGAGCACGATAAAACGCCAAGCCACCCAGCAGGGCGATTAAGCCGCCAGCACCCGCTGGAACCATGGGGTTGTCCAGCAACTCTGCCAAGAAGCCTGGTTCTTCAACGGGCGCCGCAGGAGCAGGAACGACCGGCGCGGGCGCGCTCGCTACAACCAATGGCGCGGGGCTGGAAGCAGGTTCTGACGCTGCAGTAATTGGTTGCGATGCCGCAGGTTCCGGTGCCGAGGCGACGGAAGCAACAACTGGCGCAACAGGTGCCACGACAGGAACAGTCGGGATGGAGACGGGTTCGCTGGCTTTAACGACGGGCGGTGCTACTGGCGCAGGAGTAGGCGCAACGGCAGGTGCAGGTGCACTTGCAGCAGACAGTTTGTTCAGGTCTGCAATGTTCTTGTTCAGCTCTGCCAATCTGGCTGCTGCGTTTTTGGCCGCAAGCTCGCTGGCTGCTTTGTCTTGTGCCTGGGTATCCGTCTTGCCTGCAACGGAGCCCTTTTGCAAACTGAGTTTGTCCGCAGCGGTATTGCCCGGTTTTTTGTCTTCAACCTGAGCCTGAATCTTGCCAGACGTTGAACGTTTAGAGGCTTCAGTGGCCACAATGGGCGCGCCACTGGCCAACTTACGGCGGAATTCATCAAAGTCGCGGCTTTGAGCGATCACTTCTTGGCTGGCTTGTGCGTCTTGAATCGAATCGAATTGGCCAGCGGATGGCATGTCAAGCACGGCACCAGACTTCAGCCGATTGACATTCCCGGCGATGAAGGCGTCAGGGTTGTTGCGCAACATGGCAATCAACATCTGATCTAAAGAGACCTTGGTGGGCTTGGTTGCCAAGGCAATCTTTGTTGCCGTGTCGCCAGGGCGCACCGTCACGCGTTGGCCATTGCTGGTCGTGTTATTCGCTGTACTTGATGGAGCGGGTGTTGGTGCTGCGCTTGGGGTCGGCTTCGGTGCAACGGCAACAGGGGCGGCCGGAGCGGGTGGCCGTACTGCGGGTGCGCGGGCTGCCGCAACTGGGGCCACTGGAACAGCAGCTTGTGCGGCAGGCGCACTGGCTTGGCGTGTTTCGTTTGCCGATGGTGTGGAAGATACCACTGGGGCCTGGGGCGCAATCGGTGCATTAGCGGCCGCAGCCAATTGCTGCTGTTGGCGACTTGCGGGCGGGTCAAACAACATCGTGTAGTCACGCACGATGCGGCCAGCTGACCAATTGGCCTCCAAGATCAAGTCCAGGAACGGATCATTGACAACACGGTCACTGGTCAGCAACAAATAGACGCGACCGTTGGCGCGACGTTGCATTGAAATCTGGGTGCCCGACAGCATCGGGTTGAAATCCAAGCCTGCACGCTTGAAGACTTCCGGTTGTGCAACCGTTGCACGCAAACTGGCAGCTTCTTCTGAATTGATATCCGGAACATCGATTTCAGCACGCAAAGGCTCACCAAGCGCGGACTGAACCGTCACGCGGCCAAGTGCCAATGCATGGGCAGATTGGCCAACCAGTGCACTGCACGCCAGTGCAACAGACGCAGCCAAAGTGCGCAGAGGAAACGGATTAATTGTCATTACGCAGACCAGATTTCTCGATGCTCATATCTAAAATAAACCATAACATCAATGTGTTAGCCTGACAAGCTGATAAACCGCTTAACCTTTGGGGGCATCGAAGAGTCCCCAAAGGTGACTCTTCGATGTTGCCAAGCTGCAACGCCTTAGGCCTGCAACAAGATACGCAGCATACGACGAAGCGGCTCAGCAGCACCCCAAAGCAGTTGGTCGCCAATCGTGTAAGCGCCCACATACTCGGGGCCCATTGCCAGTTTGCGAATGCGTCCTACGGGGATGCCTAGTGTGCCGGTCACGGCAACTGGGGTCAGATCTTTGAGGGTTGCTTCCTTATTATTAGGTACAACTTTAACCCATGCATTGTCTGCGGCAATCATGGCCTCGATGTCAGCGACTGGCACGTCCTTCTTCAGCTTGAAGGTCAGTGCTTGGCTGTGGCAGCGCATGGCGCCCACACGAACGCAAAAACCATCAACGGGAATCGCTGCAGAACCAAAGCCTTCGCCGATGCCGAGAATCTTGTTGGTCTCGGCGCCCGCTTTCCATTCTTCGCGGCTCATGCCGTTGCCCAGGTCTTTGTCGATCCAAGGAATCAAGCTGCCGCCCAGCGGCACGCCAAAATTGGCAGTTTCGTCAGAAGTCAGTGCTTGCTGCTTGGCCAGAACTTTGCGGTCAATTTCCAGAATGGCGCTCTTGGGGTCATCGAGCAAACTGCGGACTTCGCCATTCAATGTGCCAAACTGGGTTAACAATTCGCGCATATGCTGCGCACCGCCGCCAGAAGCTGCTTGGTAAGTCATGCTGCTCATCCATTCGACGAGACCAGCTTTGTACAGCGCGCCAACGCCCATCAGCATGCAGCTGACCGTGCAATTGCCGCCAACCCAGTTTTTGCCGCCTTTGGACAGAGAGTTTTGAATCACCGGCAAATTGACCGGGTCCAGAATGATGATGGCGTCATCTTTCATGCGCAGGGTGGATGCCGCGTCAATCCAATGACCGTTCCAGCCCGCAGCACGCAACTTGGGGTACACCTCAGTGGTGTAGTCACCGCCTTGGGCCGTGATGATGATGTCGCACTTTTGCAGCGCCGCAATGTCGTGCGCGTCCTTTAGCGTGGTTTCGTTCTTGGCATAGCTGGGGGCTTTCCCGCCTGCATTAGAGGTCGAGAAGAATACGGGTTCGATCAGGGCAAAGTCGCCCTCCGCTGCCATGCGGTCCATCAAGACCGAACCTACCATGCCGCGCCAGCCTACCAGACCGACCAAGTTTCCTACTTTGCTCATCATTGCGCCCTTTTAAAAAAATCAAACATTTGGGGTTTCCCGGCTCGTCGTGGCCGGGGAGGGCGCGTGACGAACCGGGCTGATTCAGCCTTTGGTCGTCTTCGTAATGGCAGCCACCACAGCCTCACCCATTTGCTGGGTGCTGACTTTGGTTGTGCCCGTAGACCAAATGTCCGCCGTACGCAGGCCAGACGCGAGCACCGACTTGACCGCAGTTTCAATGCGTTCGGCGGCTTGGGGCTGGTTGAGTGAGAAACGTAACATCATGGCTGCAGACAATATTGTAGCCAACGGGTTTGCAATATTCTTACCAGCAATATCCGGCGCGCTGCCGTGGCTGGGTTCATACAAACCTTGGTTAGATGAATTCAGACTGGCCGAGGGCAACATACCAATAGAGCCCGTCAGCATCGAGGCTTCATCGGAGAGGATGTCGCCAAACATATTGCCAGTCACCACCACGTCAAAGGCCTTGGGTGCCTTGACCAGTTGCATGGCGGCGTTGTCCACATACATGTGCTGCAGTTCCACATCAGGATACTGGGCGTGCACCTCGGTCACCACGTCTTTCCAGAACTGGAAAGTCTCCAACACATTGGCCTTGTCAACGCTCGTGACCTTTTTGCTGCGCTTGCGGGCTGCTTGGAACGCCACGTGCGCGATGCGCTCAATCTCTGGGCGGCTGTAGCGCATCGTGTCAAAGGCTTCTTCCGCACCGGGGAAATGGCCGTCAACCGCTGTGCGGCGACCCCGTGGCTGGCCGAAGTAAATGTCGCCGGTCAGTTCACGGATGATCAAGATATCCAGGCCCGAAATCAGCTCAGGCTTCAGGCTCGATGCGCCCACCAACTCTTCGTAGCAAATGGCGGGGCGGAAGTTGGCAAAAAGACCTAAATTCTTGCGCAGACCCAAAATGGCTTGCTCCGGGCGCAGAGGGCGGTCCAGCTTGTCGTATTTCCAGTCACCCACCGCGCCAAACAGAATAGCGTCGGCGTCTTTGGCCAGCTTCAGGGTGGATTCTGGCAACGGGTGACCGTGGGCCTCAAAAGCAGCGCCTCCGACCAACGCTGTTTCCATCTCAAAGGGCAAATCCAGCACATTGAGCACCTTGACAGCTTCTGCGACGATTTCTGTACCGATGCCATCACCGGGAAGGATTGCGATTTTCATGACGAAACGAATAATTGGTAGTGCGAAGCCTTCTATTTTCGCATGTCTGGCGGCCCCGGCTCGTCATGGATCGCGCCATCGCGCTCGCCAAGCCATTTGGTCCGACGAGTAGGCACAACGCCATCAGGGTTGTTACACCTCGTTGCAAGCCCCTTTTGCCAAAACGGCCACATTATTTCAAGGAGGTAGGGTGCATGAAAATTCTCGTCGTCGACGACGCACAGTCCGTTGCCATGGTGCTCACGGCAAGGCTGAAATCTTTCGGCCATCAAGTGCTGCTGGCCGAAAACGGCGCAGTAGCCGTCAAAAGCTTTCGCGAATTCGCGCCAGACCTGGTGCTGATGGACATCGAAATGCCGGTGATGAACGGATTTGATGCCACAGACAACATTCGCAAATTTGAGGCATCGCAAGAATGGGCCTGGACACCCATTATCTTTTTGACAGGCTCAGATACCACTGAAAACCTGGTTACGGCCATTGAAGCGGGCGGCGATGACCTGATCGCCAAGAACGCCCCCGAGCCTGTCTTGCGCGCCAAAATGAAAGCCATGGCGCGCGTGGCAGGTTTGCGTCAAAAGCTGGCCTGTGCCAATGCAAACCTGTTGGAACAAGCCAACCGCGACGGCCTAACAGGCCTGCTCAACCGTCGCCACATGGACCAAAGAACTGACGACGCCTGGGCGCACGCCTGCAAGTCAGACGGCAGCTTTGCGGTCCTGATGATTGATATTGACAACTTCAAGCGGTACAACGACCACTATGGCCACCAAATGGGTGACGACTGCCTGCGTCGTGTGGCCACCGCCATCGAAAATGCAACCCGCAACAGTGGTCTCAGCCGTGCATTTGCCGCCCGCTATGGGGGCGAGGAATTCGCCGTCATCCTGCCGCAGGTCAAGCGGGGTGATTTCGAATTACTGGCCATGAGCGTGGTGGCGGCCGTGCGCAACTGCGCATTGCCTCATGTTCAAAATGCCAATTGGGGCATCGTCACCACGTCGCTAGGCGGGGCCTTCATACCTCGTGTCTCAGGTACGCTGGGCGCCTTGTTCCGCACTGCAGATCAACACCTGTATGCCGCAAAGGACAATGGCCGCAATCGGGCGCAAACCTGTGTCCTCGAGGTCGAGGCCATCACCAGCTAGCAGCTAGAAATCATCCCGGCATCAGGCCAATTCAGCGCCCTTGGGCACTGGCCAGTGCACGCTCTAAGAACATCAAGCGGTCTTGCCCCCAAAAGCGCTCACCATTGAACACAAAGGTGGGGGCCCCAAACACCCCGGCGTCAATCGCCTCTTGGCTAAAGTTCTGGTACATCGCCTGCGTGCTGCCTGCTACCTCCATGTCCAGCAGCTTGGCACCGTCATAGCCGTTTTCATTGGCCACCGCCACGCGTACCTCCGGCAAAGATGTATCTCGCTCTTCAGCCCACAGAGCGCGCAGCAAAGCATGCGACAGCACAAACGGATGCGGCCCAGCACCGGCTTGGAACTGGTTCTGCGCCGCAATCACCATCCAGCCAGCGTATTTGTTCCAGTTCGGGTCGGTTGCGGCCCCCTTGGGATAGTGCGTGGGCTCCAGGTTCAGCGGCAGGCCCAGGTACTTGCGCCAGCGGTCCAGCTCCAGCGCGTGATAGCTGCGCCGTGCCTCGGGCCGTGTCTTCAGCGGAATCCCCCCCGTGTGTGGCACCACCGCCTGAAAGTCGTAGGGCTTGAGCACCAGGTTCACGTGGTAGCGCTGCACAATGTCGGCCGTTTGCGGCCCACCCAAATAGGCCCAGGGTGACGACAGGCTGTAAAAGCAATCAACGGTGGGCAAAGGCATGAGGTGTTCTCACTCAAAAATTGGATTATCGTGTAGGCATGAACGCTAACACCCATTCAAGCCCCGCACCATCTTTGCCGCCCGTTCCCTTGCAACAGATCGCATCTCCGCGCAACCAGGCCGCACTGGACACCCTGACGCTTCAAGTCCGCGCAGATCTCGACAAACTCAACCTTCCCCCCGCCAACTGGGTGCCGCCACAAACCAGCCCCGACGGGCAAGTCGTGCTGGACGTGCTGATTGCCGGTGGTGGCATGTGTGGCCAGACCGTGGCACAGGCCTTGATGCGCGACGGCATGCGCAACATCCTGGCCATCGACCAAGCCGCCTACGGCCAAGAAGGCCCCTGGGACACCTATGCCCGCATGCTGACCCTGCGCAGCCCCAAGCACCTGACCGGGCCAGACCTGGGCGTGCCGTCCATGACATTCCGCGCCTGGTACGAGGCCCAGCATGGCGATGGCGAACAAAGTCATTTCGACCCCGCCACCCCCGGCTGGGCAGGCCTGCATAAAGTGGGGCGTGTGGACTGGCGCGACTACCTGCTGTGGGTGCGCGGTGTGATGGCGCTGCCCATCGTCAATCAGACCTGCCTGCTAGAGGTATCAGACCAACCCGGCGCAGACGGCAGCACCCTCATCGCCGCCAAAGTGCAAGACGCCGCTGGCCAGCGCACCGTGCTTTGCCGAAAACTCGTGCTGGCCCTGGGGCGTGACGGATCTGGCGCGCCGCGTTGGCCACGCTTCCCCTCGCTAGATCAGACCCTAAATTCAGATAAAAATACGGCCTTTCGGCATATCTACCATAGTGCAGATGCTATCAATTTTGATGCCTTTCAGGGCAAGCACATCGGCGTATTAGGCGCTGGCGCATCCGCCTTCGACAACGCCGCCTGCGCGCTTGAGGCAGGTGCCAAGGTCACCCAGTTTTGCCGCCGCGCCCAATTGCCCCAAATCAACAAAAGCAAGTGGACCGCCTTTATCGGCTGCTTGGCTGGCTTTGAGGCACTGGACGATGCGCGCAAATGGCAGATCTACGACTACATCTTTTCAGAACAAGTCCCCCCACCCTGGGAGACCGTGCGCCGCTGCGACGCCCACGCCAGCTTCACCCTGCGCCTGGGCGAGACCTGGCTGGACGTGCAGACCGCAGAAGACGGCATAAAAGTGCAGTCACCGCAAGCCAGATATACGTTTGATGCTATCATTTTTGGAACAGGCTTCGACGTGGACCTGATCGAACGCCCCGAGATGGCCCGCTACAGCGCCCACATCGACACCTGGGCAAAACACGTAGGGCCCGTCAAAGCCGCCGCCTGCACCGAAGCGGCAGGCTTTCCGTACCTGGGACGCGGCTTTGAACTCCAATCCGCCGACGGCCAACATGCTCAGGCCTTGGCAAATATCCACCTGTTCAACTGGGGCTCCACCCTGAGCCACGGCGCCGTGGCGGGCGACATCCCGGGCTTGGCCACCGGGGCGCGGCGACTGTCTCAAGCTTTGCTGCAACACTTCTTTGTGGCAGATGCCGACGCGCATTGGCAGACACTGCAGGCGCACAGCGAGGCGGAGCTGCTCAATACCCGGTGGCACAAGGCTGATGAGAATTCAATTGATTGAACGGAAGAATCAAACTGAGTTCATCCGCCAGGCCATTGCCGGTATCAAGGCAACCAAACGCAATGGCGGCGGAATTCCCGCCGAGGCAGTGATTGCGAAACTCGAAGCCAAGCTGGCAGCGGCACGTCAGTCAAAAGTCTCGCGCGGGAAATGACGGGGAATGAAATACCCGGTTAAGTCCAGTGCAGTCGCAGCACTGGCGACAACCCCTTTCTGCGCGAATTGGTGGTTCCATTTGGACGCGCTGGCTAGGTGGCCTTGTTTGAAATTGTCGATGGCAATACTGTCATCATCGGTGCTGTTCGTCATCAACAAGAAGACAATGACCAATTAAGCAGGATTCAGGCAGTGAGGCAAAAAATGCAGGTTTGGCAGATGAATGCAGCCCAAGCGCAGCTTCATGAATTGGCACAGCGTGCGAGCGAAACGCTTATCGAGTTCATGCAACGCTCACCCTTGAAAGGGCTTAATGACTTGGTGATTGAGCGCGATCCCAGCCCTGGGCGTAATGCAAACGGTGACGATGCAACGGCATTTGTCGTCGGAGATTGAATGCCCGTTTTGCGGGCGAAAGCAGTCATCTGATTGGGCTTGCCTTATCATCATTTATAGAGGGACGCGAAAATGAAATTTCACTGCAGTAATGCCGGGCATATCAGGTTGGCGCATCGGCTTGCCTACGTATTCTGCTGCTATTCGAGTTAACCGTCAGATGGCATCACCACCGCTCACAACTCGCGAATACGCATATTTTTGCGTGCTTGGTCCCGGCACGCATCAGCTTGTATCTGAAAAGTTGGGTTTTTCTCCAACTGACGCATGGTCCGAAGGGGACGTTAATCCTCGCAACGGAAAAGTTCGCCAACGCATGTATTGGAAGCTGGAGAGTGGTCTAGATGACAAGGAGCCGCTAGAGCGACACATCGAAAGCCTGCTTCTGGTACTTGGAACTAAGGCGTATGGGCTTCGTGATCTTTGGGTGGAATACGACCTAATCATTTCTTGTGTAGGTCACTACCCGTCAACCGGGCATGGAGTGCACCTCAACCGTGAGGTTGTGCGCCAAGCTGCTCAACTAGGCATCACGTTTGACATGGACTTCTACTTCCTTGAGGACCATGAACCCGGCTAACAATTCAACCGAGAGCGGCTTAGCGACCTCAGCGACTGAGAGCGAGCTGGCGTACATTGCAGCCCTGAATTACGGCCTAGATGCCGAGCGGCACATGGCCGCATTGCGTACTGTGATTTTCGATCAGGGCGGCAAATTTCAAGAAGGCCAACGATGGTTTCCCTATGAAGTTGTAGAACTTGGTGCGCATGCGCTTGCGGCAGGCCATGAGCGTGAGTTCGCTATCTGCACACTCTTAGTCGTTGCCGCTGTAAAAAGTGGCTTGGACTCGGCAACGAGTCTCTCAACGAAGTTTGGTGAACAGGCAGAGTCTTATGACGCACTGCCGCCTGAATTGCGTGAGGCAATCTTGAACGCGTATGAAGCAGCTGAGGGTTAACAGTTCCGCTATCACGGAGTCGCCACTGGAGGAGGCGGCTTCGCCGCAAAGTTTTGGTCCATTTTCCTCAAGCGTTAAACCATACTATGTCAGACTACCTTCGCCTCACGTTGCAACGGGACACAAATGGAACTGGCGAGCTCTTTGCTGAGGTTTCAGTCAATGGCTTTTCCGGTGTGGGTAGCGCTTGGTTCAATCTGAGCCAGATTCACATATTTGGCGAATCTCTCGCTTCAAACTACCCATTGCTAGCTGACGGTGACTATTCGCTGCGAGGTGGTGTGTGGAGCACTGGATCCCCGGATCAGTTATCGGAAGTCAATTTGAGCTTGAAGTTCTATCCAATGGGAGCCTTGGGCGAAATTGGCTGCAGGGTTGACCTTGCGGGCTGCGGCCTGTACGGTAGCAAGGCCGCGCATTCTGTATCGGTAGAGTTGCATACACACTATGAACAGTTGAGGCGGTTTGGTCTTGCCCTAATTACTTTAGTAGATGGGCAAGTAAATGAGATTTCGCTGTAGAAAAGTCGGGCTTAACTCGTCGGGACATCAGGTCACCTGCAGCCTCCATTGCTCTTCGCTTTAAGACTGCTTCGGAGCGGCGGCAAAGACAGCTGTTGGCCTGATGCCGACGGTTGAGTCTTCTGACGATCGGAACCTCTGGCCTCAACCACCCCACCAAGGCAGGCATACCAGGGTGGACAGGCGCAGGCCGATTCGCGCGAGCTTATGGGTGGCGGCGTGACGGCGGTGGCATACGCTTAGAAGCGCAGGCCATCTAGCGATGCTGTTCGCGAGCGTGGCCGGAGAATGGCCATCCTGGTGTGTCTGCCGGACTGCACAGCCAAACAGATTCCACCACAAAGAATATCAATCAATCGACACATTAGCCGCCCGCACCACCTCAGCCCACTTGGCGCGGTTCGCCTTCACCGTAGCGCGAAACTGCTCAGGCGATTCAATGCGGATCGTGTTGCCACCCGCTTCAAACTTGTTGCGCACTTCAGGCTGCTCCAGCACCGCCTTCACTGCACCATTGATCTTGGCCACGATCTGGGCGTCTGTGCCTTTGGGGGCGAAGAGGCCAAACCAGATCGAGCTGTCAAAGCCTGCCGTGCCGGGCAAGCCCGATTCTGCAATCGCGGGAACTTCAGACACGGCGGCCACGCGCTTGGCGGTGGTTACGCCCAAGAAGCGAACCTTGCCCGCCTTGTAATGCGGCATGCCGGTTTGCACCTGGCTCATCATGCAGCAGGTTTCGCCCTTCAGCACGGATGTGATCGCGTCCGGGCCGCCCTTGTAAGGCACATGCACCATGTTCAGGTTCAGGCGTGAATTCAGCTCGGCAAAAGCCATGTGCGTGCCGGTGCCGTTGCCTGTAGACGCAAAGTTGTATTTGCCGGGGTGGGTAGACACTAGATTGACGAATTCAGCCATGGTTTTGGCAGGCATCACATCGGGGTTGACCATCAAGACATTGCTCACGTCCAGAATCAGGGCCACCGGCACAAAGTCGGACTCAACATCAAAGCTCAACTTTTTATACAAGGCAGCATTGCTACCGTGCGTGGCGGCGGTGCCAAAGGCCCAGGTATAGCCATCAGGCTTGGCGCGGGCGACATGCTCGCTCATCAGATTGCCAGCGGCACCCGGCTTGTAGTCAATGATGATGGGTTGGCCCAGCAGCTTGGCCAAAGGCTCTTGAATAGCGCGGCCCACCACATCGACTCCCGAGCCAGCGGGGAAGCCCATCACCATGGTGATCGGGCTTTGTGGCCAGCTTTGGGCTTGCGACAAGCCGCAGCTTGCGAAAGCCGCCACGGCGATGGCGTTGAAAAGGCGGCGACGATTGAAGATGGTCATGCTTTTAGTGTCCTGATGGAATACGGCGGAAATACACAATGTTAAGGGGCAGGCAAGGTTTGGGCCAGCTTAGCCACAAGCTTAGCGCGCGCTCAGGTGAATCGGCTCCAGCACCTCGCCCTGCGGCAAGATGGCACCAATCACACAGGTTTGGTGGTAACCACTGGCTTGCAATGCTGCCACACAGGCGTCCACCTGATCCGGTGGCACGCTGGCCAGCAGACCGCCTGCGGTTTGCGGGTCAAACAGTAGCGGGTAGCGCGGGTGGCTGACAAACTCTTCCTGGTTGCACAGGGCGCGCCGCAGGCGCACATTGGCGGGCTGCAAAGAGCTGAGTACACCTGCTGCCACGCATTCTTCGGCACCGTCCAGCACAGGTAAAGCGTTCAGGTTGATGTTGGCGTCGACCCCACTAGGACGCGTCATCTCCACCAAATGCCCCAGCAGACCAAAGCCCGTTAAATCGGTGCACGCCGTGGCACCATGGGCCTGCAATATCTGCGCGCCGATGCGGTTGCTTTGCACCATGGACTTGAGCGCGGCGTCTATCCAGCGGCCCTTGGCCATCAGGCGCGGCTGGGCAGCAAACAAGGTTCCTGTGCCGATGGGCTTGGTCAAAATCAGCGCGTCGCCGGGCTGCATGCCGCCTTTTTTCATCACATGGCGCATGTCCTCGTCCACCAGGCCATTGATGGCAAAGCCCAGGGCTAACTCCTGACCTTCACCGGTGTGGCCGCCCACCAATGCGCAGCCCGCTTCGTTCAGCACCTCGATTGCGCCTGTCATCATCTGCAGCAGCAAGTCTTCCACTTTGGATTCCAAACCCGGGGGCACGGTGACGATGGCGGTGGCGGACTGCGCCTCGCCGCCCATGGCAAAAATGTCCCCCAGCGCATGGTTGGCGGCCACTTTGCCAAAGAGGTAGGGGTCGTCAATGAAAGAGCGGAAGAAGTCCACCGTGTGAACCATGGCCTTGCCCGGTGGCACGCGCACAATGGCGGCGTCATCGGGGCTGTGCAGGCCAATCAGCACGTCATCGCGCGCGACGGGTTTGAGCGCTCCCAGTGCGCGCGACAGCACCCCCGCACCCACCTTGGCACCACAGCCCCCGCAGCGCATGGCAATGGCCGATATGGCTTGCAGAGATTCTTCGGGCGTCAGCTGTAATTGCTGTGCCGCTTGGGAGGGGGCAAGCGCCGCACTGGGCGCAGCAGGCATGGCTTCAAATTCGCTGAAGCGTTGCATGAAGCTGCGGTCAATCGAATCTTTCCAGCGCCATACCCATTGGCCTGCAAACCCCAGGGGGCCACGTGAGGCCACGGCGTATTGGTCGCCGGTGCTGATCAGGGCTAACCAGTGGCGTTGTGGGCGGTAGGCCTGCAGGCGTTCACCTCGTACGCTGCGGCGCAGGTTATTGGCCAAGGGTTTGCCTTGGCGCACTGCAAATACGCCGGCTTTTTCCAGCGGGCGGCCCACCATGCTGGCAATGTCGCCCGCTGCAAATAGGCTGGGGTCAGTCAAGGATTGCAGGCAATCATTTACTTTGATAAAACCGCGCTCGTCCAGGTCTAGCCCGGTGCTCTCCAGCCAAGTGGCACCCCCCGCCTGCGTGACCCAGAGGATTTCATCGGTCATCAATGCCCGGCCATTGCTGGCCAGCAGGCCACCTTCTGACACCAGTTGCACGCTGGCGTTGTGGTTGACAGTGATGCCGCGCTCGGCCAGCACTTTCACAAATTTGCGTCGAACCCAGGGCGTGTGGGTGGGCAGCAGATCGGTGCTGGCGGTGAACAGGTGGAAATGCAGTTCGTCCGGGTTGCGTCCCATGGCTTGCAGCTCTCGGCGCAGCCGGTATTGCATGGACAGCACCATCTCCACGCCGCCTGCGCCTCCCCCCACCACGGCGATGGTGGTGGTGCCTGGGTGCTGGCGTACCCGCTCCAGTAACTGCAGCCAGCGCTCGTTGAACTGGCGGATGGGCTTCACGGGCACGGCGTATTCAGCTGCCCCCGGCACCTGTGCCAGTTGCGGTGTGGAACCAATGTTGATGGACGCCAAGTCATACGCCACAGGCGGGCGGTGGCGGCACAGCACGCGTTTGGCGTCGCGGTCGATGCCCACAACCTCGTCGCGCAGCAGCCTGGCCCCGGCAAAAGCAGCCAGTCGGCCCAGATCGATGTGAACATCGTCGTAGCTGTAGTGCCCCGAGATGTAACCCGGCAGCATGCCGGAATAGGGCGTGTGCGTGTCGGTGCAAATCAGGGTCAGGCGCACGCCGGGTTCTGGGTTCATGCCAAAGTTCTTGAGCACCCCCACATGGCTGTGCCCGCCGCCGATCAGGACGATGTCACGTAACACGGTGTTCTGCTGGGTCTGCATTCAATGGTTTCCAAGTTCTTCCACCAGGCGTTCCAGCGCCTGCTGTTCATTTTTGGGGGCAAACAGCGGCGCTCGCGCGGCGCACTGCTGCTGCAATTGTTTCATCAAGGGGCTGGCGTGGGGATCGGCGCACAGGCGCAGCAATTGCGCCAGCTTATCCGCGTCGCCCACCTCAAAATACCCTGCGTAGTCGGCCCCCAGCATGCCGACATTGCCGGGCATGCGCGACGCCAACACAGGTGTGCCACTGCAAATGGCTTCCATCAGCACATGGGCACCGCCTTCCATGCGGCTGGTGTGCACCAGGACATGTGCGCGCTGTATGCGTTGCAAGGTCGCGCCGTGCGGCTGACCGCCCAGCCAGCGGTAGCCGGGGCACTGTTGCGCCGTTGCCTGCGCAGCAGTGCCAAGCGCAGGATCTAGCGGCTCGCCAATGTGGTCGATCAAGATGCGGGTTGTGGGCAGGCGTGCATCTTCTTGAGTGTCGCGCGCATTCAAAATTTGAGCCGCCGCCATGAGCGTGAGCGGGTCTTTCTCATGCCGCAAATGGCCCACCATCAGCGCGCGCAAATGGCGGCTGGTTTTGGCCAGGGTCTGCCGTGTGCTCGTGGATTGATAAATCACCGTGGCCTTGTCACGCACAGGCGTGGGTAAGGCCTGCACCGCTTGGTCTTGCAGCGTGATTAATTGTTGGGCAAGCGCCACTGATGCTTGCGCCTGTGGCGAATTACTTAGGTCGCGGTAAAGGTCTGTGCCTGTCAGTACCACGCCCAGTCCGGCACTGCCACGCTGTTCATGCCAAGCCTGCACAGCGTGGGCAGATTTCAGGGCATGCAATGCCAGCATCACATCGTCAGCACCAGCCAATGCGTCAGGCCAGGTTTTGACCACGCGCGCCGCGTGCTTTCGCGACAGCATGCGCTGCCAGCGGTGCGCGGTTTGCCAGTTGCCATTGTTGGCGTCTGCCAGCGCTGGGCTTACGATGACGGTTTGCAGGCGTTTCATCAGACCTTCAGGATTCCATGGTTTCTGTTCTCCATCCTAACCAAAGCCTGGGACAGGCTTTTCGCACAGACCCGGCGGTGGCGCTGGCTGCCAGTATGCGGGCTGTCAGGTTGCGCACCTTGGGCTTGTTGCAGGCTTGGCACCAGGCCATACCTGAGTTGAACATTGCCTATGCGACCGAGCTGAACCCGCCGCTGTGGGAATGGGGCCACATCGCCTGGTTTCAAGACTGGTGGCTTGCCCGCAACCCTGAGCGTGCCTTGGGCGTGGCGGCAGATCCGCTGGTGACCCGGGCACCGTCGCGCTTGGCGCAGGCCGATGCTTGGTACAACTCCAGCGAGGTGCCCCATGCCCAGCGTTGGCAGCTGCCCCTGCCAGGGCTGGACGCCACGCTGGCTTATCTGGCTGACGCACAGGCCCAGTCGCTTGAACTGCTGGCTGAGCTTGCTGCAGGCGCACAGGGTAGCAACGGGGACGGCGCGACAGACGGCGCGCAGGGTGACGACACCAGCCTTTACTTTTGGCGTCTGGCCACGGCGCATGAAGCAATGCACAGCGAGGCGGCGGTCTACATGGCGCAAAACCTTGGCCTGCCCGTGCCGTCTGAACTGGCCTGGGCACGGCCTGCGGCTCTGAGCAATGACCACCAAATCAGCGTGCCTGAGCAGACCTGGTCGCTGGGCTGGGGCAACGCGGCGGGCTTTGCGTTTGACAACGAACTGGCGGGCCAAAGCGTGGACTTGGAAGCCTTTGAGATCGACGAAACAGCCGTGTCCTGGCGGCGCTATCTGCCTTTTGTGCTGGCCACGGGCAGAGCGCTGCCGCCCCATGTGCGGTACGCGGGGCCGCAAATTCAGGTCGTCGAAGACGGGCATTGGCAACAGCAGTGGTTTGGTCATTGGCTGACCATGAACCTGGACGAACCCGCGGTTCACTTGAGCTGGCACGACGCGCAGGCGTGGTGCACCTGGGCGGGGCGACGCCTGCCCACCGAGGCGCAGTGGGAATGTGCGGCGATGACCCAACCCGCATTGGCTTGGGGCAGTGTGTGGGAATGGACCGCCAGCGCTTTTGAGCCTTACCCCGGTTTTGTGCCGCATCCCTATCGGGACTATTCGGCGCCCTGGTTTGGCAGCCGCCAGGTTTTGCGAGGGGCCTCCCGCGCTACGGCTGATCTGATGTGCCACCCGCGCTACCGCAACTACTTCACGCCAGAACGGCAAGACATCATGGCGGGGTTCCGTTCGCTTAAAAAATGATAAAAAAACGGCATATCGGCAATATAGATATGAATAGTTTGCTATCAAAATTAAAGTAATTGATGCTCAGCAAGCCGCCCACATCACGGCAAACTGCTGGTCGTCGTCTTGCCAGCACTGCGGTGCTGCAAAACCTGCATCGTTCAGCATGGCCGAAAAGCGCTGCACCGTCCATTTGTAAGAGTTTTCGGTATGGATGCGCTCACCCAAGGTGAAATGGCGCTCAACTTGGCGCCCAATTTGGTACTCAACTTGGTCGCCTTGCGCCTGCCAGCGCACGGTGGTGGCTTGCGTGGCCTGCAAATGCATCTCAATGCGAGACTGGGCGGTGTTGTACGAGCCCACGTGCGCCCACTGAGCAATCTGAAAATCAGCGCCCAGCAGGCGGTTGATGTGCAGCAGCAGGTTGCGGTTAAAGGCGGCGGTGACGCCCAGGGCGTCGTCATACGCGGCTTGCAGCACAGTGCTGTCTTTGACCAAATCCACCCCAATCAGCAACCCGCTGCCAGGGGCCGATCCGCAGGCCTGGCGCACGCTCTTCAAGAAAATCAAGGCATCTTCGGGCGAAAAATTACCGATGCTTGAACCTGGGTAAAACAGCACGCGGGGATCACTGCTGTCGCCAGCCTCAGGTGGCAGCGTCAGGCCAGCGCAAAAGTCTATGCCGACCCCCACCATGTCCAACATCGGGTACTGGCGCTGCAAGCTGGCCAAGGCACTGCGTAAAAAGTCGACCGAAATATCCACTGCCACATAGCGCTGCGGCGCAAGGCGCTCGAATAAGCTGGCCGCCTTGTTGCAGTTGCCTGCACCCAAATCAATCAGGGTGGCGTTTGGGGGCAGCGCCTGCGCCATGGCGGCACCGTAGCGGGCAAAAATACCAGACTCCACCCGCGTGGGGTAGTACTCGGGCAGCTCGGTGATGGCCTCAAACAGGCGCGAGCCCAGGGCGTCGTACAGGTATTTGGGCGATGTGTGTGCTGCGCTGGCCAGTAAGCCTTGGGCTAATTCGTCGCGAATGACGGCATGGTCAGCCTGATACAGCTGAACAAACTGCGGCGTTCTCATGCGCTTATTTGGTGGCTTTGGCCGCACTGACCATGGCGGCCAGTTGCTCGCCGGACTTGTAATGTGGCACTTTGAACACCAGACGCTTGCTGCGCTGAATGAAGCTGTTGGCACCCGCAACTTCTTCCTTCCAGTATTTGTCGGCCAGCGCCAGATTCGCTGGCTGGTCGATCAAGAAAGCATCTTTTGAGCCTTGACCCCCAAAGATGTAGAGCTTGCCGTTGATCATTTTCCAGGTGTCGGCGTCGCCACCCCATGGGATCCCGTAGACGATGCCGTTGGCGCAGTAGCCGCCGTACTCGGGCAAATATTTGGCAGGTGCTTTGTCAAACAGGGCCTTGTGCTCGGCGCTGGCAAAACGAAAGTCCACGCCCTCGTAGCTGCTGCGAAACTGGCCGTTGCCCTGCACGTATTTGCCTTGCGTGAAATAGGCCACGACGTCAGCACCTTTGAGCATCAGGCGCTGTTCGGGGTTGTCTACCACCGCGTTGACAGGTTTGAAGTGGCCCGACGGATTTTGGGCCACGATGGCGCCGCAGCCCGCCAAACTGAGTGCCACGGTGATCAGGGCAAGGGTTTTGAGTAGAGGTTTGAGTGTCATGTGCGTTCTCGGTTGCTTGGTTCGGGTGGGGCGGTTGGGGCGGTTGAGGCGAGTGGGTGAGATGAAAGGGCTTGCAATAAAAGTGACAGTGTCAGGCCATGGATTCTGTCCTTGACACCTTGGGCACGGGTTTGCCGTGGTGCACATCGGCATAAGGCACAGACCACCCCAAGAGTGAGCTGGCCACCTCGCAGCGCCGGCGCAGGTCCTGGGCGTCCGCGCCCCCCAGGTGCACGATGCCGTAGCGGTAGCTGCCCAGCCATTTGTAGTCACGGGCGATAGCGCCGGCGGACTTGCCAAACACAAACAGCAGCGCATCGGGGTAAGCCTGGTGAAACACCTGGGTTTGCACCTTACTCGGCAGATGCACCCGGCGCTGGGCGTCAAAGTGGCGGTAGACAAAACTGGCAGCAGCCCCGGCGGTGGGAGCCAACCGGGGCACGCTGGCAGGGTCCTGGCCATGCGCCAGTGCCATCACCATGCCATGCAGTTGCAGGCCACTGACACGCTGGTACAGGTCGGAAAACTGCGATGCCAGTCGCGGGTTGAACTCAATCACCGTGAGCTTGCCCGTCGCCGGGTCATGGAAGAACTCCATGTTAAACAGACCGTGGGTGAAACCCACTTCCTTTAAAAACGCAGCGGCAACCTCGGTGGCCTGGTCTTGTACCGATGTGCTCAAGCGGCTGGGATAGTCCCAGCGCATAAACGCCTGCGTGCCAGGGTACATATCGACATCAACCACACCCAGGCGATGCACCTGGCCTTGGTAGACATAGCCGTCCAGGCAGTGCTGAGGGGCATCAACCGGACGCTCAAGCATCAGGCTGTGTGCCGTGCCTGCTGAGGGCAAGCGCTGGCGCATGACGCGCTCAAAGGGCTCTACCAGGTGCCGGATTACCCACAGCTCCCAGGCGCCAAAGCGGGTGTGCTGCTGCAGCTCTGCCTGGCTGTTCACCACGCGCGCCAGCACCGAAAAAGCAGCCTTCACGGGTTTGACAAACAACGGAAAAGTCAAGTTGGCAGGCACATCCTCGCCGTAGGCCGCGTCAAGTCGTTGATAGGGCGTGTTGGCCTCGGGGCAGACGCGGTCTAGCACGTCGCGGGCGTACAGCTTGTGCTGGCAGGCCAAAACCGCATTGACCGGGGTGCCGGGCCAGCCCATGCGCTCGGCCAGCAGCGCAGCAGCCAACACGCCAAACTGCTCATGATTCGACGCCACGGCGCGCACACCTTTGAGCGTAGCGCGCCGCGCCCAGCGCGCCACGAAGCGTTCGATGTCAAACCAAATCAGCTGCGCGTTGCTGGGAAAGCTGAACAAGTCAAAGCCAGCGCTCAGGTGCGGCCAGCGCTTGGCCTGCGCCGCAAAGCCGCTTAAGTCCCAGTCGTAGTTGAACAAAACCAGTGTCTTGCCGGGGCTGGAGGCGGCTAACGGGGTGGTTGATGGGGCAGCTGATGGGGGTGTGGTGCCGCTCATGCGTCTTTAACGTCCCAGGTCGTTGAGGTTCCAGTTGTACTCCAGATGGCTTGGTGTCAACTGGCGGGCTTTCAGCAGGGCTTGGTCGGCGGGGTTGTCGCTCAGTGCTGTGGCGTAGCGCGCGGCGAGCTCCTCAACGCTGCTGATGCCCTGGTGGCCTTTTTCAAAGTCTTCTTTGAACCACTTGAAGATCATGCTGATCTGTAGCTTGCCTTCTGCCACCCGGTTGCGGCTGCGGTCTGACATGAAGCGTTGCATGCCGTCGTCAAGCTGGGCGTCCAGCCGCGCTGCTGTGAAAGCTTCTGGGCGCAGGGCAGGGCAGCCCACGCTGGCACAGTTGACTGCAGCATGGACGCGCCAGTCGGCGTATTTGGGGCGAAGCTGCTCGTGCTCGATCCAGTCCAAATGGCGCTGTTCGCCCAGCAGGGTGAAGAACTTTTTCTTCCAGGCTGACTGCACAAAGCTGCCCAAGTCTTTAATGGATTTGAGATCGGGGTATTTTGTGAGGATCAGCTCCAGCGTGAAGCCGTTGTAGGCGTTGATCAAAAAAGCCATTTGCTGCGCCTTGCTAAAACTGGCAAAGCTGGTCTGGCTGATGGCCGACCAGTCGGACAACAGCTTTTGCAGCACGGCGCGGTCTGCGGCCAAGGCTTTGTAATCGACGCGGGACTGTTTGCCATCCGCCAGCCAGCGCACATGCTTCTTTAGCAAGGCGTCCCAGGCGGCATAGCTGTGGTCCATGTTGCCAGATTCTTGCCCAAAAGCAAGCTTATGGCACGTCCCTATTGCATATGTAGCTATAAATAAAATAGCAAATCGACGTTTCATGTTGCTCAACTTCTCATCCAGTCGTGGTATTTGGCCACCCAAGCCAGCAGTTGCTTGGGCTGGTGGGCACGTTTCCATTCCCCGGCGGCGTATTTGTTGGCCTCGGAGAAGGTCGGGTAGGTGTGGATGGTGCCCAGGATCTTGTTGAGCCCCAGACCATGCTTCATGGCCAGCACGTATTCAGCCAGCAACTCGCCCGCATGGCTGCCCACAATGGTCACCCCCAGGATCTGGTCTTTGCCCGGCACGGTCAGCACCTTGACCCAGCCGTGGGCCTCGCTGTCGGCAATGGCGCGGTCCAGGTCGTCAATGCCGTAGCGCGTTACCTCGCAGGCGATGTTTTGCGCCTTGGCCTCAGCTTCGTTCAGGCCCACGCGTGCCACTTCGGGGTCGATGAAGGTCACGGCGGGGATGACGCGGTAATCCACCTTGAAGCTTTTGAGCTGACCAAACAGGGCATTGACTGCCGCATACCACGCTTGGTGCGCCGCGACATGGGTGAACTGGTAGGGCCCGGCCACGTCGCCTGCCGCATAGATGTTGGGCAGCAAGGTTTGCAAGTATTCGTTGGTGGTGATGGTGCGCTGGGTGGGAATGGCCAGGGCCTCCAGCCCATAGCCCGTCAGGCGCGCGGCGCGGCCTACGGCGCAGATCAGCTCATCAAATTCAATGCGAATCTCCTTACCCTGATGCGATACGACCAGAACCTTGCTAAGCCCCGCCTGCTCGCAGCGCAGCGCCTGATGGCCCAGCAAAACCTTGACGCCGTCGGCACGCAGGCGTTCGGTGGCAAATTGGCTGACCTCCGCGTCCTCGCGAATCAGCAGGCGGTCTGCCATTTCTACCTGGGTCACGGCCGAGCCCAAACGCGCCATGGCCTGGGCCAACTCGCAGCCAATGGGGCCACCACCCAGCACCACCAAGCGGGGTGGCGGGGCGTCCAGCGTGGCCAAATGCGCCCACAGGGTGTCACTGGTCAGCACGCCGATGTCGGCCAAGCCTGGCAGGGACGGCACAATGGGTGCGGCGCCTGTGGCCAGCACCGTCGCACGGGCCGTCAGGCGCTGGGTGCTGCCGTCGGGCCGGGTGATCTCTACCGTCCAGGGGTTGACGAGTTTGGCGTAGCCCTGCACCACGTCCACGCCCAAGTTGGTGTAGCGCTCAATGCTGTCGTGGGGCTCAATGGCAGCCACCACATCGTGCACGCGCTGCATCACGGCCTTGAAGCTGAACTGCGGCGCGGTGGCGCTCAGGCCATAGGTGTCGGCGTGGCGCATCTGGTGGGCGAGTTTGGCTGAGCGGATCAGCGCCTTGCTGGGCACGCAGCCGTAGTTCAAACAGTCGCCACCCATCTTGTGGGCCTCAATCAGCGTCACTTTGGCCTTGACGGCAGCCGCAATGTAGGCCGTGACGAGGCCACCTGCGCCCGCGCCAATCACGATCAGGTTGCGGTCAAACGTCTTGGGTTTTTGACCTTTCCAGGGGGCGTAAACCTGGCGCGCACGCCAGATGTCCAGGCCTTTTTTGAACGCCAGTGGCAGCAAACCCAAGGCGGCAAACGAGGCCAGCAGCCCTGGGCTGAGGATGGACTTGAGTGAATCAATTTTGGCAATCTCGGTGCCCGCGTTGACATAGGCCACAGTGCCCGCAAACATGCCCAACTGGCTGACCCAAAAATAGGTCCAGGTCCGCATTTGCGACAGCCCCATCAGCAAGTTGAGCGCAAAGAACGGGATGATGGGCAGCAGCCGCAGGGTAAAGAGGTAAAACGCGCCCTCTTTGGCAATGCCCTTGTTAACCTCCGCCAACTTGGCACCAAAGCGCTTTTCAATGCTGTCGCGCAGCACATAGCGTGCCGCCAGCATGGCCAGCGTGGCGCCCAGTGTGGACGCAAACGACACCACCACGGTGCCCCAGACCAGGCCAAAGCTGGCCCCGCCCGCCAGTGTCAGAATGGCCGCCCCGGGCAGCGAGAGTGCTGCGATCAGCACATAAACCACAAAATAAACAGCGGTGACGCCCCAGGGGTTGGCGGCGTACTGCGTGGCAAAGCTTTGTTGGCTGTCTTTGATGAAGGCCAGCGAAAAGTACTTGCCTAAATCCAGCGCAAAAAAAACGGCAACTCCGGCAGCCAGAACGAGCAGAAGCAAGAGTTTGGTTTTGGTCATGTGCAGATGGTCGTAGAAGCGGGGCGTTTTCTTACAGGGAGTTTCACGGGGTGGTCAGCCACGCGGCCTAGCCTGTACCATGCAGGCTAGATTTGTTGAAGCCATGTTAACCATCATTCATCCGCGCTCACTGATGCTCTTTGGCCTTTTCTTCGGCCTTTCGTGTGGCGCGCTAGGGTTTTTTGCGCCTGTTGCGCTGGCTAAAGCGTCGTTTGTGCAGGCCCCTTGGCCGACTGATAAACCCACGCCAACGATCCAACTGACCGACCTGCAGGGCAAGGCCTGGCGTTCGGCGGACCTGTTGGGGAAAGTCACGGTGCTGAATTTTTGGGCAACTTGGTGCGAACCTTGCCGCGACGAGATGCCTTCGCTGGCGCGGCTTGCCAAGTCCGCCAGTGACAACCCGGGCAGCACTTTGCAGGTGCTAACCGTCAACTACCAAGAAAGCGAAGCCAAAGCGCGCCGCTTCATGGACGCTGCCAGCTTGAGCTTGCCTGTGCTGCTGGACCCGCAAGGTAAGGCTGCCTCCGCGTGGACACGCAAAATCTTCCCCACCACTGTGGTGATAGATCAGCGCGGCAAAGCGCGCTTGACCATCACAGGCGAGTTTGATTGGAGCAGCGCACAGGCGCAGGCCCTTTTGCAACCTCTATTACAACCTGTAATTCAGCCGCTGCTGATGGAACCTAACGCTGGTTCGCCGTCTAAAGCTGTTCGGTAAACATTTTTTCTCGACCTCTATCCCTAGCTTTGCCCTTACCTTTGCCCGTTTATTTAGCACTCTTTCAAGGACGTCACCATGCCTAAACTTCAACGTCGCCAGTTTCTGGCCACCAGCGCCGCGCTGACTTTGCCCGCCCTGGCCCCTTTTGCCGCCGCGCAAAACCGCACATTCAACCCCCAACCCGGTGAATGGCGCACGTTTGAATTCACCACCCGAGTCGAGGTGCTCAAGCCCGAGGGCAGCACGCGTGTGTGGCTACCAATACCGTCTGTAGACACCCCCTATCAGCAGTCGCTGGAGAGCACCTGGAGCGGCAATGCCACCGCCGCACGCCAGGCGTCGGACGACAAATACGGTGCCAAGATGCTGGTGGCCGACTTTGCGGCCACTGAAGCCAAGCCCTATATTGAGCTGACCAGCCGAGTGCGCACCCAAAACCGTGCCACAGACTGGGCGCAAAAGATCGCGGTCAAGGAAGACGCGGCAACCCTGAAATACTGGACACAAGCCTCCGATCTGATGCCCATCGACGGCATCGTCAAGCAAACCGCTCAAGACGTGACGAAGGGTGCCAAAACCGATTACGACAAGGTACGCATGTTGTTTGACTGGGTGGTGGACAACACCCACCGCGAGCCGACGGTGCGCGGCTGCGGCGTAGGCGACATCAAGGCCATGCTAGAGACCGGCAACATGGGCGGCAAATGTGGCGACATCAATGCGTTGTTTGTCGGCCTGTGCCGCTCGATTGGGGTGCCTGCCCGCGATGTCTACGGCATCCGCCTGGTGCCATCCAAGTTTGGCTACAAAGAGTTGTCAGGTAACCCCGCCAACCTGGCCCGCGCCCAGCATTGCCGCGCCGAAGTGTTTTTGTCCCAGCACGGCTGGGTGGCGATGGACCCCGCTGATGTGGGCAAAGTGATGCGTCTGGAAACGCCAGAATGGCTCAAGACCACCAAGCACCAAGTGGTCGCCCCGGTGAACAAAGCACTGTTTGGTGGCTGGGAAGGCAACTGGATGGCGTTTAACACGGCGCACGATGTGGCGCTGCCCGGTGCGAAAGGCCCGCGCTTGGGTTTCTTCATGTACCCCAATGCCGAAAACGCCGCTGGCCGCCTGGATTCGCTGGAGCCAGACCAGTTCAAGTACCAGATCACCGCCAAAGAAGTTATCGCCTGACACTGACAAGTGCGCATCCGTATGAAAGCATGGCTCTTAACCACCTTTTGTCATGCCAAATCGAATTGAAACCAGCCAGACCGAGGCCAGCAAAACCATCTACTTCAATGAGGCAAACGTCTGGGTCACCGAGGAGCGATTCACCAACGGGATGACCTCTTTCGAGATTGATCACGTCACCGACGTTGCGGTCATCCTTGGGCGGTGGCTACCCCGGCAAGGAGTGTTGGCGTTTTTGGCGGGCTTGGTGCTTCTGCCCTTCTTTTTGTACGTGGGTCTGGCGGTGTCGGCTGCGTCGGTGATGTACTGCATCGCCCATAAACAGGAATATGTTCTGCTGCTGAGCGTTGACGGTGAAGACGTGCGAGTCATGGCTTCTGCGGATCAAGCCTATTTGAAGCGAATTTATTCTGCCCTGGTGGAGGCTATGCGGGCGCGACATGCCCAGCTTAAGACCGGCAAGGCCTGACAAGGTCTTTTTGAAGTTGGTGATTTACTGCAACAAAAGTTAAAAATTCGCATGAATTTTGCGCATGTTTTCCGCAATGATTGCGGACTTGCGGCGCAACTAGCGCTTTTGATGCAGTTTTATACCGATTTTTAGGAGATGAACAATGGCCGACCTATTTGAAAACCCCATGGGCCTGATGGGCTTTGAATTTGTCGAATTCGCCTCACCCACGCCCAATGTGTTGGAGCCTCTTTTTGAAAAGCTTGGCTTCACGCTGGTCGCCAAACACCGCTCCAAAGATGTGGTGCTCTACCGCCAGGGCGGGGCCAACTTCATCGTGAACCGCGAACCCAAAAGCCCGGCGGCCTACTTTGCGGCTGAGCATGGCCCCTGTGCCTGTGGCTTGGCGTTTCGGGTCAAGGACTCACACCACGCCTACAACCGTGCCATTGAACTGGGCGCTCAGCCCATGGACATGCAGACCGGCCCGATGGAGCTGAAGCTGCCCGCCATCAAAGGCATTGGCGGTGCGCCGCTGTATTTGATTGACCGTTTTGAAGAAGGTCAGTCGATTTATGACATCGACTTCGACTTTCTGCCTGCCTACAAAGACACAAAAGACCGCCACCCCAAGGGCCACGGCTTTTACATGATTGACCACCTGACGCACAACGTCTACCGTGGCCGCATGGAGTTTTGGGGCAAGTTCTATGAGCGCTTGTTTAACTTCCGCCAAATCCGTTACTTTGACATTCAGGGCGAATACACCGGCCTGACCAGCAAGGCCATGACGGCCCCCGATGGCCTGATCCGTATTCCACTCAACGAAGAGTCTGGCAAAGGCAGCGGCCAGATTGAAGAGTTTTTGATGCAGTTCAACGGGGAGGGCATCCAGCACGTGGCCCTGCTGTGCGATGACCTCAAGACCGCCGTGGACAGCCTGCAATTGGCGGGTGTGCCCCTGATGACAGCACCCAACGATGTGTATTACGAAATGCTAGAGACGCGTCTGCCCGGGCACGGCTTGCCCGTGTCAGATTTGCAGGCGCGCGGCATTCTGATTGACGGCTCCACCACAGGCGGCCAGAACAAACTGCTGCTGCAAATTTTCTCCGAGACCCTGCTCGGCCCCGTGTTCTTTGAGTTCATTGAACGCCGCGCCGACGAAGGCTTCGGCGAGGGCAACTTCAAAGCTCTGTTTGAGTCGCTGGAGCGTGACCAAGTGCGCCGCGGGGTGATTGCGGCGGCTTGATCGGCTTGCGCTTTAGACCAGCGCTGGCAGCGCTGGCAGTGCGATCTGGTCGTTCTTGCTGAACTGGTAGTCTTTGAACACATGCTCGGCGGTCAGCATTTGATAGCTGCCATCGGCTAGGCGGTTCGTGGTGTCCTTCAATCGATAGGTGCTGCTGCCGCAGGTCCACAGGTTGAAGTCATGCATCTGGGTGCACAGGCAGGTTTTATCAAAAATGTGCAGGCCCTTTTCGGTGCCTGCCAGTTCGGCCTCGCGTGTGAAGGCATTGATATAAGCGCAGTTGCCTTTATCGTCCAGCAAATAGCCATAAGACTCGCAGTTGGGGCGAATGCCGTCACCAATGGCGGGGCTGTTTTTCAGCATGCGCATGGGGTAGCCGGTGGGTGAGACGCCGTTGACGACGATGTCGTCTTCTACTGCTTCAAAATACTTGGTACGCACCTTGGCAGGCAGGCCGGATTCTTCGCACACCGTGAAGCGCGTGGCCACTTGCACCGCACCAGAGCCGCTTTCCAGGAAGCGAGTGGCATCGCTGCCGGTAAAGATGCCGCCCGCTGCGATGATAGGGATGTTCAGCTCTTCGGCCTTTAACCAAGCAATGATTTCATTGCAAATGGTGGCCAGATCAAATTTGGCCCAGTCGTCCATGCCAAAGCCCAGGTGACCGCCTGCCAAGGGGCCTTCCACCACCACAAAGTCGGGCAGTCGGTTCAAACGGGCGTTCTTGCGCAGGAACAGTTGCAATGCACGCAGAGAGGACACGATGATGCCCAGTTTGGCATCGCGAAAACGGGGGTGGTCTTCCATCAGTGCGAATGAGCCCAGGTGCAAGCCAGCGGACAGCGAAATGCCGTCAATGCCCGCGTCCAGCGCTGCCTTCAGGCGAACGCGCAGGGTCTCACGGCTGCCGTTCATGGTCAGCTTTTCCATGCAGTTGATGAAGATGGCACCGTCGCCCGTTTTGGCTTCCATGGTCTTGCCCACGTGGTTCAGCGTGGCTTCGGCCAACTGGCCCAAGTTGAACTGAACAGAAGACTTGTCCATGTTGAAGAAGTTGGACTTGAAGGTTTGAAACTTATCGCGGGTGAACTTGGTTTTAAAACGTCGATCAGACACAGTGGGTGCCATCGCATCTGATATGTGTCCGATGCCGCCCAGGCGCGAAGCCTCCAGCGCTAACGCAGCCGATGAAATATCCACGCCCATGCCACCGATCATGATGGGCACGTATTCACGCTGACCGAGCTTCAAGCGGAAGTCGTCCAAGCACTTCATAGTTCAAACCTTAATCCGGAAAAATGACTGACAAACACCACCAGCATGGCTGGCATTCAAGGCCATGCGTGCCCAGGTGTGCTGCGCCGATTATCACCATGAAGTCTGACGCGGCGTTGCCAGAGCGACAGATTGCGCGATAAACCCCTAATATGCTTGCGGTACGTCAATCGCAAAAGGTCACATTTATGACAAATCGTCGCTCTACGCTTGGTTTGCTTGCGCCGTCAGTGCTGGCACCAATACTCGCGCTAACAATCACTGTCGGATTGAATTTTTCTGCCCTAGCTGCGGACGGCTTAAATGTGGAAGGCGGCGTCATTGCGGCGGCAGAACCAGACGCCACGGGCCTGCGGGTTTACAAAGGCATTCCCTTTGCAGCGCCGCCTGTCGGCGATTTGCGCTGGAAGGCACCGCAAGCGGTAAAAGCCTGGAGCGGCGAGCTGACTGCCAAAGACTGGGGACCGCGTTGCGTGCAAAGCAGCCGTCTGGGAAATTTGGACCCGCTCAACAAACGCATGGATGAAGACTGCCTGTACCTGAACGTATGGGCACCAACACCTTCTGCTGCAGCCAAGGCGGCAGAGGCCTTGCCTGTGATGGTCTGGATTCACGGTGGCAGCAATACCAACGGTGCTGGCTCGCAGCCTGAATACGACGGCAGCGCACTGGCGCGCAAAGGCGTTGTACTGGTCACCATCAATTACCGCCTGGATGTGTTTGGCTTTTTGGCCCACCCAGACTTGACGGCTGAATCCGGTGGCAAGTCATCAGGCAACTACGCTTTGCTGGATCAGATCGCTGCCTTGCAATGGGTGCAAAAAAACATCTCTGCCTTTGGCGGAGACCCCAAGAATGTGACTGTGTTTGGTGAATCCGCGGGTGCCATGGACATATCCCTGCTGATGGCATCCCCTCTGGCCAAAGGACTGTTTGCCAAGGTGATTGGTGAGAGCGGCGGCGCACTCACCCCCATTGCGCCCTTTGGTCCCAAGCCCCTGGCCACCGGCGAAAAGGAAGGACAAGCCTTAGCTCAAGCGCTGGAGGCCAAGTCACTGGCTGAACTGCGGGCCAAACCAGCGGCAGACATCTTGGCTGCAGTGAGCAAAGCGCCCATCACGTATGGCTTTGGCGTGGTGGATGGCTACGTGGTGCCAGAGCATCCGGCTGACCTGTATGCCAAGGGCAAGCACAACGATGTGCCCTTTTTGGGCGGCTGGAACGCTGACGAAGGCAGCCTGTTTGCCGCGCGAATGAAAGCGCCGACGGATGCGCAGGCCTGGGTCGGCATGCTTGGCGGTATGTTCAAGATGCGCGCAGGTCAAGCAACATCTTTGTATTCGTCGGCGGACGCCTCACTAGAAGGCGTCAGGGCAGGCTTCACCACCCTGATCGGCGACCAGATCATCAGCTATGGCGCCTGGGCCTGGGCCGAGAACTTGGCCGCCAAAGGCAAGGCGCCCGTTTACCGTTACTACTTCACCCGCCGCCCGCCACTGGCCCCGGCACTCTCGATCCAACCCTTGTCTGCACCAGGTGTTTATCACTTTGCCGAAGTGCAATACGCGTTCAGCAACCTGCAAGTGCAGGCCGACTGGGGCTGGCAAGACGCTGACCGCAAATTGGCAGACGCCATGAGCAGCTACTGGGTTAACTTTGCCAAGAAGGGCGACCCCAACGGACCAGGCTTGCCCGCATGGCCTACTTACAAGGCGGGTAAGGGCGGTCAGGTGATGGAGTTGGGAGCCAATATTGCCGTGCGGGATGAGCCGAACCGTGATCGGTATGAATTGCTGGACGCGCACTACAAGGCTGCGGCGGGGCGATAGTTCGCTCGAAACAAGCGCGTTGAATTGCAAAAACCCCGCATTGCGGGGTTTTTGCAATTGGGGGTGACGCTAGCGAAAACCCCAATGGTTTTGCTATTTTTGTGCATAAAAATAGTTTCATGCACAAAAAATCCATTGTCTCTCCCCTTGATTCAGACAAAGCATCAACCCCTTTGACTGGGCAAGCTTTCGCGCTGCTTCGCCAGGATGTGATTGGCGGCAGTTTCGAGGCTGGCACCAAATTGAAACTGGACGAGTTGCAAGAGCGGTATGGGTTCTCTAGCAGCCCTTTGCGGGAAGCGCTCAGCCGATTGACGCAGGAAGGTCTGGTCAAGGCGGATGAGCGCAAAGGCTTTCGTGTGGCAGCCATTTCTGCTGACGACTTGAAAGACATCACCCGCATGCGTTTGTTGATTGATGTGCAGGCCCTTGACGATGCCATTGCACACGGGGATGACAACTGGGAGGCCAACATACTTGCGGCACACCATCGGCTCGACAAGATGGAGTCTCGTTTCAGTGACGGCCCCTTGGTGCTCGATGACGAGTGGAGCGGCTTGCACAAGCGTTTTCACATGTCTCTGGTGTCTGGATGTACTTCTGTGCGCCAACTTGCCTGGAGCGAAAGTCTCTTTGACCAAGCCGAGCGTTATCGCCGCTTTTCCGCCAGGCACCGCACAACGAATCGCCGCAAATCCGAGGAGCACAGACACCTGTTGGAAGCCGTGATCGCGCGGGATGCCAAGCTTGCCTGCGCCATGTTGACAGAACACATCCAAAGCACCCTGCGCAACGTTGAGGCGGCTTTGCTGAGGCAGGCCGCCCCCAAATAAGCAGCCCGACAACCGACGAAAAAACGCCACAAAGGAGACTTCAATCATGCTCAAAGTTACTCGCCCCACACCCTCGCATTTCGGTATTTATGTCACTGATCTGGAGCGCATGGTCAGCTTCTACACAGAAGTGTTTGGCCTCACCATTACCGACCGTGGTGAAGGCCGCACTTTCAAGAACACGCTGGTGTTCATGAGTGCATCCCCCGATCAGCACCACCAATTTGTGATTGCTTCAGGCCGACCAGCTGAAGCCACCTTTAGCACGGTGATGCAGATTTCTTTCTCGGTGCCCAGCCTTCAGCATCTGCGGGATGCTTGGAAGTCGGCGCAAGCCCGAGGTGCCACCAACATTCGCGGCTTGAATCACGGCAACGCGATATCGGTCTATATGTCTGATCCTGAGGGCAACACCATTGAGGTGTATGTGGACACACCGTTTTATGTCAGCCAGCCCCATGGTGATCCGCTGGATCTGTCTCGCAGTGATGAAGACATCCTGCGTGAGACGGAGGCAATTTGCCGTGCTGACCCGACCTTCCAGCCCATCGAGCAGTGGGAGCAGCAGTTCTTGAGTCGCGTGCCTACAGCTGGCCTCAAGGACTGACACGATCGCCAACTTTCTTTTTTCCTTTTTCAATGGAGTACGTATGAAACTGCTGTCTTTTTTGGTCCAAGGCCGTGAAACCTGGGGAGCTGTCGTGGGTGATGGCGTGGTTGATTTGGGCAAAGCCATGCCGCAATACGCCACGCTGGCGGACTACATCGCAGCGGGTGCCTACCTACAAGCGGCAGAGCATGTCAAAGGCCGTGCGGAAGACGCCAAGCTAAGCGACATCACCTACCTGCCCGTGATCCCACGCCCCGAAAAAATCATCTGCGCGGTACGCAACTACATGGATCATCACCAAGAGGTGTTGGCCGCTGGTATGCACCGGGAGTTGTCGGAGCAGCCCCCTATCTTCCTGCGGGTGTGGCGTTCGCAGTGCGCGCACAACCAGCCCATCGTCAAACCCGATGTGTCGGATTCGCTGGACTGGGAAGGTGAACTGGCCGTCATCATTGGCAAAAGCGGCCGCAACATCCCGGTAGATAAAGCGTTCGACCATGTGGCAGGCTATTCCTGCTACAACGATGGCAGCATTCGCGAATGGCAGTTCCATGCCAAGCAAATTGCTTCTGGCAAAAACTTCGAGTCCACCGGCGGCTTTGGCCCCTGGATGGTCACCGCCGATGAGATTGCACCCAACCGCCAGCTGAAGCTGGAAGTGCGTTTGAACGGCGAGACGATCCAGTCCAGCCACACGGGTCACATGATTTTCAACATCGCCACATTGATCAATTACGCGTCCACCATTTTCACGTTAATGCCGGGCGATGTGATTGCCACGGGCACGCCCGCTGGTGTGGGTTGGAGCCGCAAGCCCCCGCGCTTCATGAAGCCCGGTGATGTGTGCGAGGTTGAAATCGAAGGCATTGGCATCTTGCGCAACCCCATCGTCGCGCAAAGCTGACACGGCCAATCCCAGAACAAGCGGAGACAAACAATGAATCGCAGACATTTCATCCAGACGAGTTCGGCGGTCCTTGCCAGCACTGCGCTGACGGCCTGGGGTCAGACCTACCCTGACCGACCCATCAAGATCTACCAGGGCTTTGCTGCAGGGGGCAATGCCGATGCAATTGCCCGCTTGATTGGCGGGGAGATCAGCAAAGGTTTGGCGCAGTCGGCCGTCATCGAAACCCAGGCCGGTGCGGGCGGTACCATTGCGGCGGGCTCGGTGGCGCGGGCCAAACCTGATGGCTACACTTTGCTGCTGGCCACAGGTGGCCACGCAGTGGCGGGGGCGCTTTACAACACCTTGGCCTACAAGACCGTTGCAGATTTTGAGATGGTCTCCACGATTACTTTCTTCCCGTTTTTGCTGGTCGTGCAAGCTGACTCCAAATACCGCAGCTTTGCAGATTTGCTGACGGCGGCGCGTGCAGCACCCAAAGCGGTGGCATATGGCTCCGCTGGCATCGGCTCTACCCACCATCTGGCAGGCGAGTTGCTCAGCAAAATGGCCAAAGCCGAGATGTTGCATGTGCCTTACCGGGGCGATGCCGCATCGCTGACGGCTTTGTTGGCTGGCGACGTTCCTCTGGTCATTGCGCCTCCCACGGCTGTGCTCAGCAACATCAAGGCGGGCAAGCTGCGCGCCATTGCCACCACGGGCCAGCAGCGCTGGCCTGGCCTACCAGATGTGCCCACGGTTGCAGAACAAGGTGTCAGCGGCTACGACGTCCGCTCCTGGGCGGGCTTGATGGCCCCTGCCGGCACACCTCGCGCGGTGGTGGATAGATTGAACGCTGAAACCGTCAAAGCCCTGCAAATTCCTGCCGTGCGAATCCGTCTAGAAGAAATGGGTGGCGAGGCGCGGGGCAGCACGTCCGATGAAATGAAGGCCATGGTGGCCTCTGAAGTGCAGCGCTGGAGCCAGGTGGTGGCCGACGCAAACATCCCCAAACAATGAACTTAAGCAATAGCTGAAAGCCAATCCATGTCCTTGATCGAAATCCGCAAGCGCAGCTTGAACATTGAAACGATTTACCACGAAGGTGGCCCCGCACCGGCCACGCCGTTGCGCATTGCCGCTGCTTGCGCGGTGGTACGCAACCCTTACGCTGGCCGCTACGAGCCTGATCTATTGCCTTTCATGGCGGAACTGCGCTCGCTGGGCACTCTGCTGGCCACCGAATTGGTTGAAACGCTGGGCAAAGACAATGTTGAGATTTACAGCAAAGCCGCCATCGTCGGCGTAGATGGCGAGCTAGAGCACGCTGCCGTCTGGCACGAAGCCGGCGGTTGGGCCATGCGTGCAGTGCTGGGCGAGCCCAAAGCCATCGTGCCAGCCGCCAAGGCCGTCGCCGCCACTGGCTACCGTTTGATGGTGCCCCTTCACAACATCCATGCGTGCTATGTGCGCAGCCATTACAACAGCGTCGAGATTGGCATCCAGGACGCGCCCCGCCCCAAAGAAATCCTGTATGCCTTGGTGATGGGCACGGGTGGGCGCATCCACTCGCGGTTGGGTGGTCTGACCCAAGAGAACATCAGCGTGCACGACGGTCAGCGCTGACATGCGGGTCGTACAGGTTTACACCCCAGGCGGCCCGGAGGCGCTGCGCGTCGTCGATGTGCCGATGCCAGAACCCGGGCCGGGGCAGGTGCGCGTCAAGGCTCACACCATTGGGGTGGGTGGCCCCGACCGGTTGATCCGCAAAGGCACATACAAGTGGATGCCACCGCTGCCCGCCGTGCCTGGCAATGAACTGGCTGGCGTCATCGATGCGCTGGGCTCTGGCGTCACGCAATGGGCCTTGGGGCAACGGGTCTTCATCAGTTCGCGTGAGTTGGCTGAGCGCGGCGGTTGTTACGCCGAAGCCATTTGCGTGCCTGAGGAAGCGCCTTTCGCCTTGCCCGACAGCATCAGCTTTGATGCCGCGGTGAGCTTGGGCAACGTGCAATTGGCCCAAGCCCTGCTGCTAGGCTGCAATGGCGGTCTACCTGTCAAAAGCATCCTGGTGCCTGGCGCGGCAGGCGGGGTGGCAGGCGCATTGACGCAACTGGCGCGGCACCACGGCATGACGGTACTGGGCACCGCATCCACGTCTGAAAAGCGCGACTTTGCCCTGGCGAATGGCGTTCACCAAGTGTTCGAGCCCGACGCCGCTGCGTTGCCCACTGCGGTAATGGCACACACCGCAGGGCGCGGTGTTGACATGGCGTTTGACCATCTGGGGGGTGCCATGCTGCTGGCCTGTATCCGCAGCCTGGCGCCTCTGGGCACGGCGGTCTCCTACAACATCATCACAGGTCCGCCTGAGAGCGATGTGTTTGCCGAACTTCGCCTCTTGCTGGGGCGAAGCCTGGCGGTGCGCGCCTTCTCGATCCACACCTTTGACCAGGACCGTACGCAACGTCGGGCGCTGATGGAGAGCGCGATCCAACTGGTTGCTCAAGGCGATGTCAATGCGCCAACAGTCACGGCCATGCCCTTGGCCGATGTCCAGGCCATGCACGAGCTGCTGGATTCCGGTCAGGCCCCTGGAAAGCTGGTGCTAAAGCCTTGATCGCCAATGCAAAAGCCACGTATCCGAAGTCGGATACGTGGCTTTTGCTATACAAGTAATAGCTATAAAACCATACAGCTATTGCCGAAAAGCCTTAAGAATGCTCAATCTTGACATACTCAAAATCCTGCGGCTGGTTGTTGATGCCCACGCGCGGTGGCGCAATCCAGCTGGCGTATTTGCCAGGCTCAAAGCTGGCTTTCATCAGGGAGTTGATGTGGTCGTAGTCGTCGGCATTGACCAGCCAGTCGTCTTTGCCAGCGGCCCAGGCGTCGGCTGAAATCAGCTCGCCCGCCGGGTTGATGTGCACCTTGTTGAACTCACCAATCTTGCGGTTAAAGCCCTTGTGCGGCTGGGTGAACTTGAAGTTGATGCCTGCCTTATCAATCACCTTGTTCCAGCGGTCGATGCCACCCTGGCAGTCGGCGATGTAGTCGTCCAGCAGGCGGCTGTTGATGGCGCGCAGGGCGGGGACGTCTTCGGTGACGAACTTTCCGTCGATCACGCGCAGCACGGGGTAAGTGCTGTTCTCCAGCTGATGGTCATCGGTGAGGGCGGTTTCGTTGAAGCGGCCTTTCAGGCCTGAGCTGAAAGCTTCCGCCGCGTTGCTGGAGATTTCAGAGCCAAACAAGTCGCGTGTGACCGACATGTGGAAGTTGGCTTTCTTCTGGAGCGTGGGCAAATCGACCACACCCAGCTTGCGGATCGCGGCTTTGTCGAACGGATCGCTGATGCCTGCGGCCTTCATGGCATTGCAGGTGGCCTCTATGGTGCGGCCCACGCCGGTCTCACCCACAAACAGGTGGTGCGCTTCTTCGGTCAGCATGAAGCGGCAACTGCGGCTAAGCGGGTCAAAGCCGGACTGTGCCAGCGCGGCCAGTTGCATCTTGCCGTCACGGTCGGTGAAGTAGGTGAACATGAAGAAGCTCAGCCAATCGGGTGTGCGCTCGTTGAACGCGCCCAGAATGCGCGGGTTGTCCACTTGGCCGCTGCGGCGCTCCAGCAAAGCCTGGGCTTCTTCGCGACCATCGCGGCCAAAGTGTTTGACCAGCAAGTACACCATGGCCCACAGGTGGCGACCTTCTTCCACGTTCACCTGGAACAAATTTCGCATGTCGTACAGGCTGGGGGCGGTTGCACCCAAAAAGCGTTGCTGCTCGACCGATGCAGGCTCGGTGTCGCCCTGCACCACGATCAAGCGGCGCAACAGGGAGCGGTATTCGCCGGGCACCTCTTGCCAGGCGGGCTCACCCTTATGACGGCCACAGGGGATGGTGCGGCCTTCTTCTTTGGGTGCCAGCAAAATGCCCCAGCGGTAATCGGGCATCTTGACGTGGCCAAACTTGGCCCATCCGCTCGGGTCCACACCCACGGCGGTGCGCAGGTACACGTCGGCGTTCTGGAAGCCGTCGGGCCCCATGTCTTTCCACCACTCCAAGTAGTTGGGATGCCATTCGTCCAGCGCGCGCAGCAACTGTTTGTCGGACGACAAATTGACGTTGTTGGGGATGCTGTCGTCGTAGCTCACTTCGACAAATGCATCGCTGCGGATGGCTTCGCTGTTTTCTTCGCTCATGGGGTCTCCTGAATGGTGGTGGGTGGAATGGTGGGGTGAAATATGCAATAAAGTGCAATAAATAGCTTAATGTGCATTTTTATGCGTGATTTCAAGGTGCGTTTTGATTTAGGTCAAGCACCACGAAGATCCGGGCTTTGGCTTGGTATGGGTTTCAAAAAGGAATCCGTCACACGCTGACCTGAGAAACATCCGAGAATGTCCGGATGCGACCCGAATTCACTCCCTTGCGAACCACCGCAGCAGTCGCTCTACTGCTGGCGTTTGGCCTGCCGTCTCATGCTGCGCTGGTCGGGCGGGTAGACGCCGTCGCGGCGAATGCCACCATGCTGGCTGTCGGCGGCACGGCCCCGCGCCTGGTGAGCACGTCTACAACGCCTTTCGATTGCGCAATGTCACACAGGAGTTCGCCATGAATCGACACCACCCCGCCAGAAGATCCGCCATCAAAGGCATGGTGGTTGGACTTGCTTTGTGCCTTACGGCTGCCAGCGTTATGGGTGCCAACGTTAAGGAAAAAACCAAACCTGAGGCAAAAAAGGCTGAGGCGACCAAAGCCGAGCTTCCCAAGCGTGACTTCATCATCGAATTGCGCCAAGTCGAAGAAGGGGAAGCAGGCGGCTACACCGTCAGCACGCAAAGCCAAACCACGCCGTGGCCTGCGCAGGCGGTGCGCGTGCGCAATGGTGAAAAGGCCAGTCTGCGCATGGGGCAATCTTTGCCCGTGCAGTGGGTGCAATCGGTGTCGGTGCAATCCTCCGGTGTTAGCGCACCTGGCGTGAACATGCGCAGCAACGGCGCTGGGGTGAGCCAGGCCACCACCTGGCTCAACGCGGGGCAATCGCTTGAGGTGACACCCCGTTGGGCTGGCGGAAAAGACGATGTCGCGCTTGATGTGGAAGTGCAAGCGAGCTCAATCGGCGATCAATCCGCTTCTGGACTGCCCAAGCAAAACCAGAGTCACTTGGCCACCTCTGTGACCGCGCCATTGGGCATCTGGGTGATCATTGCATCGTCAGGTGGAGCTGTTACTGCCAAGGGCAGTTATGGCATCGAATCTGGCGCAGAAGTTCGGCGCACGGTACAGGTGCGGGTGACGGCGCCCTAGGCGTTAAGGCTTGCTCAGCCCTGTTTCGTCAAAGTTAGCCACGCTTTTTTGACCTGCCAGCTTTCGGCCCAGGGCAAGACCTGCTCGGCTGGCATGGGGCGGGAGATGCCGTAGCCCTGCGCCAGGTGGCAACCCATGTTCAGAAGTGCCGCACCATGGGCCAAGGTTTCCACGCCTTCTGCAATGACTTGGCGTTTGAACGCACTGGCCAAGCCAATCACGCCTTCCACAATGCCCAGATCATCGGGGTCAATTAGCATGTCGCGAACAAAGCTCTGATCGATCTTTAAGGTGTCCACAGGCAGCTTGCGCAAATAGGTGAGTGACGAATAGCCCGTGCCAAAATCATCCAGCGAGAAGTGAACCCCCAGCGCCTGACAGCGCCCCAGAATGGATACGGCTTGGTCCATGTCGCCAATGGCGGCGGTTTCAAGCACCTCCAACTCAAACAAGGTCGCGGGCATGGCCGGATGGCGTGCCAGTGCTTGTGCAAGCTGGTCATGAAAGTCTGCCTTCAGCAAATGATTGGCGCTGACGTTCACGCTGATCGAAACCGAAGCCCCCTGACTTGCCCACTCGCTGCCTTGGCGCAGCGCGGTATCAATCACCCAATTTCCCAAATGAGACTCTAGGTCGCTGCCGTCAATGTGGCGCAAAAACTCGCCTGGGGGCACCAAGCCACGCTCGGGGTGTGCCCAGCGAATCAAGGCTTCAACGCCGATCAATTCGCCTGTGATGAGGTTCACCTTTGGCTGGTAGTACAAGACAAATTCATGGCTCTCCAGGGCCATGCGAAGGCGGCCAAGATAGTCGCGGTGAATTTGCGCTTTGCGGTCGGAGTCTGGGTCAAATAATTGGTAGCGGTTTTTGCCTGCATCCTTGGCGGTGTACATGGCCTGATCGGCATGACGCAGCAGCGTGTCGGCGTCCGCGTTGTCATCGGGGTAAAGGCTGACCCCAATGCTGGCGGACACCGTTACCGTTGCCTCGGCCAGTTGTACCGGCGCACTGATGGTTTGCAGAATTCGGTCCAGAATCACTGTGCATTCGCCAGGCGAACTGATATCCGACAGCAGCAATACAAACTCGTCCCCGCCCAGGCGTGACAGTGTGTCGTTGCCACGCAAGATTCGCTTCAAAGCCGTGGTGATGCCAACCAGCAGTTGATCACCAGCCGCGTGGCCATGCTGGTCGTTGACCGACTTAAACCCATCCAGATCCAAATAGCAAATCGCCAGTGATTTGTTCACTCGGTTGCTGCGGATAATGGCTTGGGTCAACCGGTCGCCCAGCAGACGTCTGTTGGCGAGGCCCGTCAAGGGGTCATAGTGTGCAATGCGGTCAAGCTCTGATTCGTGCGCTTTGAGTTGGCTGATGTCTGAGAAGACGCCCACATAGTGTTCGATGGCACCACGCCCATTGCGTACCACGGAGATGGACAAGAGTTCGGGGTAAATCTCTCCATTTTTTCGTCGGTTCCAAAGTTCACCTCGCCAAAAATCGAGCTTGTGCAAGGATGCCCACAGGTCACGGTAAAAGGTGGGATCTTGCTGGCCTGAGGATAGGACTGTCGGTGATTGGCCGATGATGTCAGATGCGGCGTAGCCCGTGATCCGCGTGAAGGCCGGGTTGATCTTGGTAATCAAGCGCTCAGGGCTGACCACCATGATGCAGCAGTATTGAAAAAATTGAATTTTTCCCTGTGAAACGAGAGATTTCTGAGTTTTTTTACTACATCCTGGCTACACAGGAATTCCGGTCCTTTCCGTTTCTTCACTTTTAGGAC
>ERZ724524.5-NODE-5-length-172377-cov-9.563126_pt1 | contig 172377 bp, 170 predicted proteins | sample MGYA00376057_ERZ724524 | MGnify/ENA primary metagenome ERZ724524 (study PRJEB28724, sample SAMN07190888) | wastewater metagenome | isolation source: influent of sewage treatment plant in Hong Hong | place: USA: Christiansburg, Virginia | collected 2016-03-01 ...
CGAGCGAGCCTCGGACTTTCGGCATAAACCAGTCCAAGAATTCCGCCGCACCCCCAAGCTCAAGCCCCGGTCAATCTTGCCCTGCTGATGGTCCAGCCAGGTCTGCACATGGTGCTCGGGTGGTCGAAAGCGGCCTTCGTACACCTTCAGGATTGAGGCATCCAGCAAACCATCCGCCAATGCTTGATCGCGCAAAACGCGCATGCGTTCAACCCCTTTGTTGGGGATCAGAATGCCGCGCCCGTCGCGCTCGTTCAGGTAATCAATGATCACACGCGAGTCATAAACGCTCTCGCCGTCTTCCAGGATCAGGGTGGGAATCTTGCCCAGGGGGTTTTGCTCGCGCAGGCTGTCCGAGGCGCTCAAGGTGTCGGCATTGACAACCTGGACCTGGTCGGTCATGCCCAGCACGCCTAAGGACATGGAAATTTTTCGGCCAAATGGGGTGGCGGGGGACGAACGCAGGGTCAGCATCAGGGTGTCTCCATACAAACAGACGAATACAAGATTTAGCTACTCAATATAGCGGCAAACCGCCATTTTCATGTCCGCTTTGTGTCACCTTGTGCACGCGCTTGCCGCTACGATTTGGCCATGAACAATCCCAAGCTTTGCGCAACTCCGATCACCCTTTGCGGACCCTATCGCACCCCGGCGCAGATGCTGGCGCATCAGTCCTACGACGGCCACAGCAGCGTGCACGACGAGGCCACTGCCGCCAAGCTCGGACTGGCCGGTGCGCCCATTGAAGGCCCCACGCATTTCTCGCAGTTTGAACCCTTGGGTGCTGCCCTGTGGGGAGACCGTTGGTTCAGCCACGGTTGCATCAGCGCGCATTTTCAGACCATGGTGATTGAAGGTGAACAAGTCCAGGCGCAAATGACGCTGGATGGCCCCGGTGACACCCGAGCCCAGATCGATGCGCGCAAGGCAGACGGCACACCCGTACTGACCGGGACCGCCTCTATCGGCCCTGACCATGGCGAAACCGCGCTGGCCAGTCGACTGGCCACGGCGATAGCCCGACCACCAGAAAAGCTCTATGTGCTCGACATACTGAAGGTGGGGCAAAAGGGCAGCGGTGACGAAACCATTTGTGTCGGGTTCGACGACCACCTGGGCGACCTGTATCCCTTCACCCTGCGTCAAAAGTTGCAAACCATCACCGAGCACATCAGCTTTCACCAGGAAGGTGCCAAGACGCCATGGGGCGGCGCGATCTTCCCGATGGAGATGATGAGCGTGATCACCAACGCCTTTGCCAAGCAGGCAGGCTTTGGAGGGCGTCAACCTGCCATCGGATTGTTCATCGATCTGGAGGTGAAGATGCTGGGCCAGCCCGTGCTGGTGGGCAAATCCTATCGCCTGGAGCGTGAACTGCTCTCACTGGGTGCCAGCAAACGCACCGAGGCCATGTGGACACGCACCACGCTGTTTGATGGTGCCACGCCCGTGGCTGAAGTGTTGTTACACCAGGGCGTTTTCAAAGCGTCCTATCCGGGCTATCCGGCAGATGCGCTCTAATCCACCGCAATCTTGCGGTCTTTGATCAGCTTGGCCCACTTGACGGTGTCGGCAGCAACCACGGCTGCCATCTGATCAGGCGTTCCGCCGGTTGGCGTTGCACCAAGCGTGGCCAGACGTTTTTGTAGATCAGGCTCGGCCAAGGCCTGATTGAACGCTGCATTGACTTTGGCGATCACCTCGGGCGCGGTGCCTCGGGGCGCATACAAGCCAAACCAGTTGCTCACATCAAAACCCTTAAGCCCTTGTTCGTTCAGCGTGGGCACGTCCGGGAGGAAGGGCAGGCGATCGAGACTGGTGGCCCCAAGGACGCGCAGCTTGCCATCCTTGATGTTGGAGGCTGAGGTGACATAGTTGTCCATCAGCATGTGGACCTGGCCCGACATCATGTCGTTGAACACCAGGCCCGTGCCCCGGTAGGGAATGTGGGTCATGAACACATTGGCTTGCGCTTTGAATAGCTCGCCGCTCAAGTGGCTGTTTGTTCCGTTGCCGCTGGAACCATAGTTGTATTTGCCAGGGTTGGCTTTGAGCAAGGCGATGAACTCGGCCAGAGTTTTGACGGGCAAGTGATGCGGTACCACCAGCACGCTGCTGGTCCGCGCGACGTACACCACCGGCGCAAAGTCGCGCTCCACGTTGTAGGGGATCTTGGGGTTGGTGATGGGCCCAATCGAATGCGTGCTGCCGGTGGCAATCAGCAGTGTGTAGCCATCGGGTGGTGATTTGGCAACTTGGTCCGAACCAATGGTGCCACCCGCGCCAGGTCGGTTGTCGATCACGATTTGCTGCCCCAGCTTGTCGGATGCCCGCTGGCTGATGGTGCGCGCCAAGATGTCGGTGGCGCCACCGGCAGGGAAGGGCACAACCAAGCGGACCGGCTTGCTTGGGTAGCTTTGCGCCAGCACTTGTTCACAAAAGGCAATAGCCAAAGCTAGCAGTAGCTTGCGTGGTGTTGAGTTGTTCATGGCGGGTAGATCAATCGCTGTAAAGCAGCGTAACCATCGTAACGCCGATGCGAGGCATACTGGTGTCATGCACGCAAACTTTCCCCCACTGCGCGTAGTGGATTCCATCACCGAACTTGGCGCGACAGATGCAGGATGTGTTGCCGTCAGTGGTTCGCACGGCGGCATCAGCTCCGCCCGCTATGCCTTGGCGGCGCGCCCGCTCTTGAGCGTGTTCAACGATGCGGGTGTGGGTAAGGACGCGGCGGGGCTGGCTGCTTTGCCGTTTTTACAGTCCCACGGCTTGGCCGCGTGTACGGTAGCGCACACCACCGCTCGTATTGGGGAAGCGCACAGCACGCTGGCGGATGGCGTGATCAGCCATGCCAATACATTGGCGGTCAGTTTGGGAGCCCGAGAGGGGCTTGCCTGTTCGGCATTGATCCAGTTCATCGAGGCAAACCTGCCACTGGCAACTGTGGTCAATCAAACTTGATGTTAGCTTCTCTGACCACGGTGGCCCACTCGATCTGTTCTGACTTGAGATAAGCCGCGACCTTTTCTGGGGTGCCACCGAGAGGTGAACTCCCCTCATCGGCCAGTTGCTTGAGCAAGGCCGGCGTGGTCAGTGCCTTCTCAACAGCTAAGTTAAGCCGCTTCACCACCTCTGGGGGCGTGCCTGCGGGCGCGACGATCATCTTCCAGTCCACCGCTTCAAAACCAGGGTAGCCCGACTCGGCCACTGTGGGCAATTCCGGCAAGATGGCGAGACGCTTGTCAGACGAGACAGCCAGCGCGCGCAGCTTGCCACCCTTGATCAGTCCCATCACGGCCTGGGGCGTGGCGAACATGTAGTCGGTCTGCCCGCCCATCATGTCGGTCAATGCTGCCACCGCGCCTTTGTACGGGACGTTCATGACACTGATGCTTGCCTTGCGCGACAGCATTTCACCGGCCAAGTGCCCGACCGTCCCCGTGCCCGCCAGGGCTTGCTTCACGTCTCCGGGTTTGGCTTTGGCGGCTTTGATGCCATCGGCCAATGTTTTCCATGTGGAGGCTTGCGGAACCACCATCACGGTAGGGACTTCGGCGACCAGTGCAACGGGGACCAGGTCTTTGCTGGGGTCAAAAGGCATTTTGGCCATGGCGGCTGGGTTGATTGCCAGGTTAGAGGTTTGGCCCATGCCCAAGGTGTAGCCGTCTGGCTTGGCCTTGGCGACCAGGTCCAGGCCGATGTTGCCGCCGCCGCCCGGTTTGTTGTCGATCATGAACGCCCACTTGCTGTCTGCCGTGATCTTGTCCGCAATGTGGCGGGTGATGGCGTCTGTGCCGCCACCGGGTGTGTAGGGCACGATGAAGCGAATGGTCTTTTCAGGCCAATTTGATTGGCAAAAAACAGCGTTTCCGCTTATCCCTATTGCTAATGCAGCTATAAATTTGAGAGTGCTTCGGTTCATGGCGTACTTAAGTTTTGAATGGCGGCGTCGTCGTAGCCCAGCTCCCTCAGCAGGGCGTGGCTGTGTTCGCCCAAGCGTGGCGGGTTCAGCCGCACGCCGGGGCGCTGGCCGTCCAGCGTCAGGGGCATCAGCACGGCTTGCGCGGCCTGGCCGTCGGGCAAGGTGATGGGGGCAAGACCACCGGTGGCCAGCAAGTGCGGGTCGTGCAGCAACTCCTCCGGCCGGGTAATCGGCGCAAAGGGCAGGGCGTGTTCTTCAAAGGTGGCAGCCAAGTCCGCCGCGCTGAAGGGCGCCAAGCGCTCGCGCAGGATGGGCATCACCCACTCGCGCGCACGCACCCGGTCGTTATTGCTCGACAGCCGTTCGTCGGATTTGAGGTCAGCAAAGCCAAACGCATCGCAAAAGATCGCCCAGGCCGTGTCGCTGACCACGGCCAGAAAGATCTGCTCGCCGTCCTTCACTTTGAACACGTCGTACACCGCCCACGCCGAAATACGTGCTGGCATAGGGGCAGCCGCCTTGCCGGTGACGGCGAACTGCATCATGTGCTGCGCCACCAGAAACACGTTGTTCTCGAACAAAGCACTTTGCACCTCCTGGCCTTGCCCCGTCTTCTCGCGCTGCGCCAAAGCCGCCATCACGCCGATGGCGCCAAACATGCCACCCATGATGTCGTTGACGCTGGTGCCTGCGCGCAGCGGGTCGCCGGGGCGGCCGGTCATGTAGGCCAGGCCACCCATCATCTGCACCACCTCGTCCAGCGCTGTGCGGTGCTCGTAAGGACCGGGCAAAAAACCTTTGTGGCTCACATAAATCAGGCGTGGGTTCAAGGTCTTGAGGCTGGCGTAGTCCAGGCCCAGCTTCTTCATGGTGCCGGGCTTGAAGTTCTCAGTGACCACATCGGCCGTGGCGATGAGCTTCAGCACTGCCTCTTTGCCTTCAGGTGTTTCCAGGTCCAGCGCCAGGCTTTTTTTGTTGCGGTTGAACATCGGGAAGAAGCCCGCCCCTGAGCCAATCAGCTTGCGCGTGGCGTCGCCCTGACGGCCGTGGCCAATGGGTTCCACCTTGATGACTTCAGCCCCCAAGTCAGCCAGCACCATGCCGCAGGTAGGGCCCATCACCATGTGGGTGAATTCGACAACGCGAATGTGAGAATACGGCAGACTCCCACGCTCTCTCACTTCGTGTAGTTCGCTGCCCCCCGAGGAGGCCTTCGCGCCTTGGGGCGGCCCGGCGTCGCTCATGGCGTTATCTTGCTCAGACATTCGTCGACTCCTGCACATAGCCTTTCGGCAAGCCCGCCTCGGGCGTCATGCCGTACAGCGGTTCACCCGGCAGGCCCGCCGCCAGGGGCACGCGGGCGGCGATCAGTTTGTTCAGATCAATCCCGGTCTTGATGCCCATGGCTTCAAACATGAACGCCAAGTCTTCGGTGACTACGTTGCCCGATGCCCCCGGGGCGTAGGGGCAGCCGCCCAGCCCCGCCAGCGACGAATCAAAGGTCCGCACGCCCACGTCATACGCCGCCAGGCAATTGGCCAAACCCAGACCCCGCGTGTTGTGCATGTGGGCCGCCCCGGTTTTGTCGCCGATCTCGGCGCGAACCCGGTTGAAGATACGGCGCACCTGGACCGGGTTGGCCATGCCGGTCGTGTCAGACAGGCCCGATTCATCGGCCCCGGCTTCGATCACCGCAGCCGCTAGCCAGACCACATCGTCCTCAGCCACCGCGCCCTGGATCGTGCAGCCAAACGCTGTGGAGATGCCGGCCTCCATCTTCACGTGCGGGGCGATGGCCCGGCGCAGCGCGGCGATGCGGCGCACTTCTTCGACCATCTCTTCGCGCGTCTTGCGCACATTGGCCAGAGAATGCGCTGCGCTGGCGGACACGGGCAGGGTGATCTTGTGCACGCCCGCCTTCAATGCGGCCTCGGCACCACGCAGATTGGGCACCAGCGCCATCACTGTCAGGCCCGGCAGCGTCAGCGCGTGGTGCACTACCTCGGCTGCATCGGCCATTTGGGGCAACAACTTAGGCGGAACAAAGGAGGCGACTTCAATCTCGCGGATGCCGCTGGCGTACAGGGCGTCGATCCAGGCGAGCTTGGCAGGCGTGGGCATGGTGGCCTTGACCGACTGCAGGCCGTCGCGCGGGCCGACCTCGCTGATCAAGACTTGGGCTTTAGATGACATGACAAATGGACTCCATAGGGTCAGACTTTAGCGCGCGCATCCGCCAGCTGTGCGACGTCGGTAACCCGTGCGACATTGTCCGTGGGCACTGCCTGAACATAATCGCCCCTGTTCACATTCATATCCAGGAACCCCATGAACCGCGTTCTCGCCCACACCGGTGCCAAGTACCCCATCATTCAGGCGCCTATGGGCTGGATTGCCCGCACGCCCTTGGCCTCTGCCGTGTCACGCGCAGGGGGCCTGGGCATCATCGAGACCTCGTCGGGCGAGACCGAGAACTGCCAGGCCGAGATCCGCCAGATGGCGACCCTGGGTATGCCCTTTGGCGTGAACCTGCCGATTCGCTTCTTGAAGGACGATGCGATGTTGCGCTTTGTGTGCGAGTCCGGCGTCAAGTTCGTCACCACGTCGGCAGGCAGCCCGGCCAAGTTCATCGCGCCACTGAAAAGCGCGGGCATTACCGTGTACCACGCGGTGCCCACCGTGGATGCGGCCATGAAATGCGTGGACGCAGGCATTGACGGGCTGGTGGTGGAGGGCGCTGAGGGTGGCGGCTTCAAGAACCCGGAAGAGGTGTCAACACTGGTCTTGCTGCAGGCGATCCGCGCACGCACCGATGTGCCCATGATTGCGGCGGGCGGTATTTGCGACGGGCGCGGCATGGCGGCAGCCTTTGCGCTGGGCGCTGAGGCGATTCAGATGGGTACCCGGTTCGTGTGCTGCGCCGAGAGCCCTGTGCATGAGAACTACAAGCAAGCCATTGTCGATGCGCGCGAAACAGGCACCTTCATGCTCAACAAGAAATCCACGCCCTGCATTCGTGCGCTCAAGTCTGATCGCACCACCGCAATCCATGAGGCTGGGGTCATGTCCTTTGAAGACATGAAAGGCATTCGCGGCGTGTACTTTGGTGGTGACATGGAGGCTGCACCGGCGCTGGCGGGGCAGAGTGCGGGCTTGATTGATTCCGTCAAGACGGCCAAGCAGATCATTGACGACACCGTGGCCGAGTTCTTTGCCATCAGCCAGCGCATGGGTGACATGGCACGCAGCCAAAGCTTTGGATAGACCTTGAATGCCGTGGGGGGAATTCCATATTTCCTCCACACTTTGTTGCGACATTGAAGCTTGTCCTAACCCATGGAGAGCTTTTATGCATCGCATCAGACCCCGGTTTTTCATCGCGCTGCTTGCTGCGGCATTGCTGTCCGCCTGCGGTGGAGGCAGTGGCGACAGCGCCAATACAAGCGCCAGCACGGCCACCAGCACAGCGACCATAACCGATGCCCTGATCACCATCGACGGCGCGGGCATGGAGATTCCCGCTGCCTTCACCCGGCGCGAGCGATTGGGTCAACTCATCTTTACCGACCGCAATCTGTCCGAGCCGCCAGGCACGCCGTGCATGGCCTGCCATGTCAACACACTCGGGTTTGCCGGCAACCATGGCTCGGGCATTGGTGTGGCGCAAGGCAGCAAGCCGACCTCGATTGGCATTCGAAACGCCATGACCAACGCTTACAACGGCTTCATCCCCGCCTTTGGTTTTCAAGTGGCCGACGGTGCGGCTGAGGCTGTAGGAGGCCACTTTTGGGACGGGCGTGCCGACACCTTGGCGCAGCAGGCGCTGGGGCCATTTTTGAACCCGCTGGAGATGAACAACGCCAGCGCCAAAGCCGTGATGGACAAAATTGCTGCCAGCAGTTATGCCAACCTGTTCCGCCAAGAGTTCGGCGCCAATGTGTTCGCCAACCCCGATACCGCCTTCACCCAGGTGGGCGTGGTGATTGAGGCACTGGAGCGGTCCAACACCTTTCAATCGTTCAGCTCCAAATACGATGCCATGCTGCGCAAGCAGGTCAGCTTTACCCCATCAGAGCAGCGCGGCATGGCGCTGTTTCAGGACCCAGCAAAAGCCAACTGTGCCGGTTGCCACCTGATGAAGCCCACATCTGCCAACCCGCAGGATTCCTTGTTCTCGGAGTTCACCTATTACGCAACGGGCATTCCGCGCAACCGCGCGATTCCTGCCAATGCGGACGCAAACTTCTTTGATCTGGGGCTGTGCGGACCGAACCGGAGCAAGCCTGTCATTCCTGCCACCATGCCCACTGGCACCACGGCAGAGCAGTTCTGTGGCATGTTCCGCATGCCCACCCTGCGCAACGTAGCAGAGCGCCCAGCATTTATGCACAACGGTTTCTTCAAAGACTTGAAGGAAGTGGTGCGCTTTTATGCCACCCGCGCCAGCAACCCCGAACGCTGGTACGGCGCCAGCGGCCAGCCCGACGATCTGCCCGCGGCCTACCAGGCGAATCTGGAAGTGACCAAGGCACCGTTCAACCGTGCCAAGGGCTCAGCCCCATTGCTGACAGACGCCGAGATGAACGACATCGTCGCTTTCTTGCGCACCTTGAGTGATGGCTACAACTCTGCAGCGCCAACCCCTGCGCCTACACCGCCGCCACCCGCCCCCGCACCATAATCCTTGAATGAAACTGCGCATCGTCCACCAGCTATCACTGCTCCTGATCGGGGCGGTGCTGCTGTCCATGCTGACCGTTGGCGGTGTGGTGTTCTGGAACCTGCGCACTGGCTTTGGTGAATACCTGAAAGTCAGGGACGACGCGCAACTGGACCGCTTCGTTCAATTGCTGGAGCGCAAGGCTGCAGCCGATGAGACCTTGGGCTGGTTGCGTGGATCGCGCCAGGCCATGGAAAACTTGGGCGACGAGTTTGGCGAACTAGAAGGTTTTGGAGGCCGACGGGGGCAGCGGCCTCCGCCCCATTTACGGCCAGGTGGGCTCCGGCCGCCACCGCCTCCGCAGGACTGGGCAGCCGCGCAAGGTGAGCCCCATCCGGGGGACCGACTGCCACCACCGTTCCAAGAGCCACCTCCACCGCCAGCATCTGAACGTCGCCCGCCGGACCCGGAACGTGGCGGTCGGCCGCAAGATCCTGAACGTGGCGCTCGCGCACCACGGGGGCCTGATGGCATTTTGGGCCGAGTGCAGATTTTTGATGTGGACGGCCAGTGGATCGCTGGACGTGCTCAGCCGCAGGGTGAAAAGTTCGTGTCACGCGCCATCAAGGTGGAGGGGCGCGAAGTGGGCTGGGTGCGCCTCACCCGGGAGCCCCAACTGCGCGATGTGGATGCGAGCTTTTTAAAGCGCCAGTACACCGGTCTGCTGCTGGCCATGGCCGCCACCTTGGCGGTGATGTTGGCCCTGGCCTGGTGGGTGGCGGGCCGCTGGAGCCGCCCGCTGCGCAGCTTGCAACAGGCCACGCGCCGTATGGCGCAGGGCGATCTGGGCGTGCAAGTTTCCCCACAGGGCGCGCACGAAATCGCTGGCCTGATTCAAGACGTGAACACCCTGTCCAGCAGCCTGCAAAAGCTGGAATCTGCCCGGCGCATGTGGATCGCGCAAATCTCGCACGAGCTGCGCACCCCACTGGCTGTGCTGCGTGGCGAATTTGAATCCATCGAAGACGGTGCGCGGCAGGCCACGCCTGAGGTGATGGCCAGCCTGCGTGAAGAAGTGATGCAGCTCATCCGCCTGGTGGGCGATCTGCATACGCTGTCCATGGCGGACCTGGGTCAATTGCACTGTGAATTTACGCGCGGCGACGTGGCCTCGGTGGTGCAGCGCGTCGCCAAGCGCTTTGAGGCACGGGCCCTGCAAGTCGGTTTGACGCTCACCATGGAAGCAGGCCCCGACCTAGCCGTGAGCTGGGACTTTGGCCGCATCGAACAGGTTCTGGGCAACCTGCTGGAAAACGCGCTGCGCTATACCCATGCGCCAGGACGTGTCGTGATCAGTTGGCGAATGGCTGGCCCCGGTGTGCGACTGGTCGTGGAAGACAGTGCGCCGGGCGTAGCGCCGCAGGACTTGGCCCAATTGTTTGAACCGCTCTTCCGCGCGGACAGTTCCCGCGCTAGGAGAGGCGGCGAGCATGGCAGTGGCCTGGGTTTGTCGATTGCCCAAGCCATCGTCACCGCACATCAGGGTGGAATCTGGGCCAAGACGTCTGACCTGGGTGGTTTGGCCGTCACCGTAGACCTGCCCTTGTTCGCCCATTGAAGTCCATGATTTTTGTATGACCAGCCACATCCTCATCGTTGAAGACGACGCCAAGATCGCCGACATGTTGGCCAACTACCTGCACATGCACGGCTACAGCACCGAGATCGCCGTCGACGGCATCAAGGCGATGGCGCGGATGCGGTCAAGCGGCGCGGCACCAGACTTGCTTTTGCTGGATCTGATGCTGCCCGGCCAGGACGGCTTAGAGGTCTGCCGCCAGGTCCGCACGTTCAGCGCGGTCCCCATCATCATGCTGACGGCGCGCGTGGACGAGATTGACCGCTTGCTCGGGTTAGAGACCGGTGCAGACGACTATATTTGCAAGCCCTTCAGCCCACGCGAGGTGGTCGCGCGCATCAAGGCCCATTTGCGCCGTGCGACAGGGCAATTGGTCAGTTCACCGCCAGCCAACGGATGGCAGGTGGATGAACCGGGCATGCGCGTGAGTTATGGCGGAGCCGCTTTGCCACTGACGCCCGTGGAGTTTCGCTTGTTCAGCCTGCTGCACGCCCACCCAGGGCAGGTCTTTGGCCGCGCTAGGTTGTTGGACGCTGCGCATTTAGACGTTCGCGATGTCAGTGACCGAGCCATCGACAGCCACATCAAGAACCTGCGCAAGAAGCTGGACGCTGCCAGACCAGAGGGGTCGGGCATCGTGTCGGTATACGGGGTGGGCTATCGGTATGAGGCTGTGGTCAACCTTCATCCGTAACGAAGACAATCGGCACATTCTTCGGAGAACGCATTGGCAACTGAAATCGAACGCAAATTCTTGGTCACGGGCGACGACTGGCGCAGCGCCACGGGCGTGTTGATCTGGCAGGGCTACCTCAATAGGGACAAGCACCGCACCGTGCGGGTGCGAGTGGCCGCAGATCAAGCCTTCCTCACCATCAAAGGTGCCACGCAGGGCGCGACGCGGGCCGAGTTTGAATACCCGATCCCGGTCACTGATGCCACGGCGCTTCGGGCGCTGTGCGACGGCCCCATCATCGAGAAAGTGCGTCGGCGCATTGACTATGCAGGCTTCACCTGGGAGGTCGATGAATTCTTTGGCGACAACGCAGGTCTGGTGGTGGCAGAGATTGAACTCGGCTCAGAGACCGAAGCCTTTGCCAAACCACCCTGGGCAGGGCAGGAGGTGACCGAAGACGCGCGCTATTTCAATTCCAACTTGGCAATGCACCCCTACAGTGAGTGGTCTGAAACCCGGTAATGCCTGACCCCAATCACCAGAGTCAACGGTGGGTCGCGTACATCTTTCGGACAAACTGCATCGTTGGCCGCTCAGCCCATTCCTTCATCTTCGCGGCCACCGCTGAGGGGTACACCGCGCCAGGGTAGATTGGATGCTCTTTGGGCGCCACCACGGGGGCCCACAAGCTGGCGGCCGTCAGGTCCGCCCGCGACCATTGGTCGCCGCACAGATACGGTCTGCCGTCAGACAGCAAGCCGTCGCACCAGGCCAACTCCTGCTCCACAATGGCCAATGACTCTTGCCCTTGGCGGGGGCCAAGGTCCATCATCTTGATCATGATTGGCACAATGCGCGACCACCCCACAGTGACAGCGGCGCGCTGCCACAGCGGCAAGCCCTTGGAGAAGAGGGGCCGCACCAGTTCTGGAGAATTGATCAATGCGTCCGAATAAAAATAGCGGCGCACATGAACACCCAGCACATCGTCCAAGCGCTTTTCGATGGCGCGGACCTGCTCGCTGTCTTTGCCCACAAGGGTCAAAGTGCGCGACTTTGGCTGCGCCTCGCACCAGTCGAGGATCGCATCAGACCCGGCAATCACGCCGTCATGCGTTTGCAGAAACGGCACCGAGCCGCGCTTGGCCCCAAGCTTCTTGGCCAAGCGCCGGTGGGTGCCCACCATCACATGGCGCACTTCGTGCGCGATGCCAAAGTAGTCAAGCGCCCAGCGGGCCTTTTCGCAGTAATGCGAGATGTTGAAGACGTAGAGGATGGGTTTGTTCATAGAAGGCTAACAAGGCATGATTTCGCGCTTGAAACGAATGTTGGCGCAGTTCGTCAGAATTTGGCTCAGTTGTGGCGCAGTTTATTAAACTGCGCCACTCGTCCATAAATGTCGCCACCTGCCCGTTCTACATCGGAAACGTCAATTTCTCCCATTGACGCAACATGGTTACCTGCCGACGGAGATAGTCTGTTGGCATGGCCTGTGAACCCCACACGGGAACCCTTCCGGCGTACTCCCCGAGCAGCCAGAAATGGCGTACGGCCATAAAGCGCGGAATGGCGATCAAATCTGCCTCAGCCACGGGGCGCCCCTTGCGGTATGCCGATATGAAGTGTTGCCACTGCAGCATTGCTTTCTCGCTCATGACGCCATCAGGGGAGCGCGGAATCAGATTCCACGGATAAACCGTCAACTCGTACGACAGGTATCCGGGCCCGGTCTCGTCAAAATCAAAGAAGACGGCATGCTTCTGGTCTTGCATACTGGAATTGACAATGAAGTTGTTGCTGCCGTGAGCATCACCGTGGCAAATCACTTGGATGAGCTCACCTAGCGCCAAGATATCGCTCTGCAGGCGCGCCGCCAGTGCTTCAAATTGCGGGCACAATTCTGCCGTCATGGTAGGAGCGCACAGCAATCCTTCGAGCGGGCGATTCAGCAGGTAGTCCAAATCCAGTGTGTATGCACTGGCAGGGCCCTGATAGCGTTCTCCACACTCATGGAGCCTCGCCAGACCTTGGGCAAAGGCCTGAATATCTTCCGCCGATTCACTTGTGAATTCGCCGTCAACATATTCAAAGAGCATGAGCTGACGAGGGCCTTCTGGCAGCAGCACCTGCACCGCTGCTTCACCGTTCACAGCGGGCAGGCAGCGAGCAACAGGGCATCCAGCCTATGCCAAGTGCGCGAGGACTGCGGACTCAAACGCCACGTTAGGTTCGCCCCGTGGTCGGTCAGCGCAAAGTCTTGCTACGACGCGTTGCCTGCTGGCAAAGGTCAATTTGTACACCTGATTAAAGCTACGGCGAAGAAATTCACTCTCGACCACTTCTCCGAGGGCGTAGTGTGATCGAACGATCCGGGCGATGCTGGCAGCAGTTGGCGTGGATTGCGCGATATCCAGTTTCATATGCCGCCTCCAAATGTAAAAGGGGTGGGATTATGCGCTGTCTGCATTGCAATCTAAACCAGCCGTCGCCTTCAAACGCCCCACTGAGGCAGGCATACCAGGGTGGGCAGGCGCAGGCCGATTCGCGCGAGCTTATGGGTCGCCTAGAGTTGACGGTTGCATACGCTTATAAGTCCTTGGAAATCACCGATACCGTTCGCGAGCGTGGCCGGAGAATGGTCATCCTGGTGTGTCTGCCGGACTACGCTATATCAGAAGAAGCGAAGCACGCACCCCGCAGGAGAGAATCCACAGATGCCGAGCCCCGAATTCGAGAACATCCTGTATCTGACCCAATGCGCGGCCATATTGCGTGCCCAGCTTTCAGGTCAACGCCTGACTGCGCTGGTTGGAGAACTGATTTCGTTTGAAGGCCTGCAAGCCTGTGTGAAAGGAAAAATAGAATGAGCGCAGTGATGCAGGTCGATGGTTTGAGTTTTTCCTATCCAGGGTGCCCCTTGTTCACCGACTGGGGGGCGAACGTCCCCGCTGGCGTGAGTTGCATTGCGGGTGGTGACGGCGCGGGCAAGACCACGCTACTACGCTTGCTTGCCGGGGACTTAGCGCTTCAAGGTGGGGATGTGTACATCCATCCGAATGAGCCTGGATCGATCAGGCTGAGCAAGGACCGGGCGAGCTATGTTCGCGAAGTGTTTTGGGCGGACCCGCGCGATTCCGCATTTGACCAGTTGCTACCTTCCGAAGTGTTCGACCAGATGGCCCAACGCTACCCGCGCTTCAATCGTGCGTTGATGGGGCCTTTGATGGAAGGCCTATTCTTGGCCGAGCATGCACACAAAAAGCTGTTCATGCTGTCTACAGGGTCGCGCCGCAAGGTGTTGCTGGCGGCGGCATTCGCCAGCGGTGCAACGGTGCTGCTGCTGGACAGCCCGTTTGCTGCGCTCGACAAACCCTCGATCCGCGTGGTGAAGGAATGCCTGAACGACTTGGCTGAGTTGCCTGGCCGTGCCTGCATGCTGGCGGATTACGAAGCCCCAGAGGGCATATCGCTGGCGGGGACGTTCGAGCTGGAATAACGCTTTGTATTCCGAAGGTTTACCACACCACCAACGCTTCAGCAAACTGCGAATCGTCAATCCCTTCCTCGGTGTTGCCAACAAATCGTGAGTTCATTGCACCTATTTAAGGTGCGGCTGATTTGATTTTCAGTCGATCAATAAGCAATCAAGGTTGCAATACATTACGGGCATGGATTCTCGCCAAGTTGCACCTCATGATGCCCCAGCGCCGCGTGCGGTGCTTTTCGATGCCTACGGCACGCTGTTCGATGTGTACAGCGTGGCCTTGCAGGCCGAACAGCTTTTCCCTGGCCATGGCCAGGCGCTCAGTGTGCTCTGGCGGGACAAGCAGATTGAATACACGCGCCTGGTGACCACCAGCAACGACGGCGCGCACTACCAACCGTTTTGGGATTTGACCCGCGCCGGATTGCGATACGCCTGCAAGCGGCTCAAGCTGGATCTAACGCCGGCGTTTGAGTCCCAATTGATGAACCAATACCGGCACCTCTCGGCCTTTCCTGAGAACAAGGAAGTGCTGCAGGCCCTCAAGGCCAAGGGCATCCAAACTGGCATCTTGAGCAATGGCGACCCCGACATGTTGGGCATCGCCGTCAAGAGTGCTGCACTGGGTGATTTGCTGGACCATGTGATCAGCGTGGACGGTATACGAAAATACAAGACCCACCCCAAGGCCTATGCCCTGGGTGAAAAGGCCACGGGCTTGGCCGCTTCACAGATTCTGTTTGTGAGCTGCAATGCCTGGGACGCGCTGGCCGCCACCTGGTTTGGCTACCGCACCCTGTGGGTGAACCGTTATCAGATGCCCTTTGAAGAATTGGGCACACAGCCGACGCGCACGGGCAGCAGCCTGCGTGACGTGCTTTCGTTTTTTTGAGCGCTGTTTCGACTTTAACTTTGGAGAGAACTCCCATGACCGCACGTACCCCCGTCCACCAATTGCAGGTGGCCACCGAGCTGTACAACTTCATTGAGCAGCAAGTGCTGCCCGGCACTGGCGTATCGGCCGCCACCTTCTGGCCTGGTTTTGCCGCCATCGTCAACGATCTGGCGCCCAAAAACGCTGCCCTGCTGGCCGAGCGCGACCGCCTGCAAACTGAACTGGACGCTTGGCACAAAGCCAACCCAGGCCCCATCGCCGGTGCACGCGGCATGAAGGCTTACCGCAAGTTTCTGGAAAAAATTGGCTACTTGGTGCCTGTGCCCGCTAAGGTCAAAGCCACGACCAAGAATGTGGACGCCGAGCTGGCCCTGCAAGCCGGCCCGCAATTGGTGGTGCCCATCACCAACGCCCGCTATGCGCTGAACGCTGCCAACGCCCGCTGGGGCAGCCTGTACGACGCGCTGTATGGCACCGACGCGCTGCCCGAAACTGACGGCGCGGCCAAGGGCACCGGCTATAACCCGGTGCGCGGTGCCAAGGTCATTGAATACGCCCGCCACGTGCTGGACCGCTGTGCCCCGCTCAAGAAGGGCTCGCACATCGACTCCACAGCCTACCGCGTGGTGGACAACCAGCTCGCTGTCACGCTCCAGAACGGCAGCACCGTCGGCCTAAAGAATCCGGCGCAGTTCGTGGGCTTCCAGGGCGAAATGACCGAGCCGTCGTCCGTGCTGCTGTCACACCATGGTCTGCACCTGGACATCCGCATCGACCGCAACACCGTGATCGGTGGTGGTGATGCCGCCGGGGTAAGCGACCTGGTGCTCGAATCGGCCCTGTCCACCATCCTGGACCTGGAAGACTCTGTGGCCGTCGTTGATGCCGCCGACAAAGTACAGGCTTACAGCAACTGGCTGGGCATCTTGAAAGGTACGCTGACCGAAGACGTCAGCAAAGGCGGCAAAACTTTTAAGCGTGGTCTGAACCCCGACCGTCAGTACACTGGTCCACGCGGTGAAGACGTGGTATTGCATGGCAGATCGCTGCTGTTTGTGCGCAACGTGGGTCACCTGATGACCAACCCAGCGATCCTGTGGGGCACGGAAGGCAAAGAGATTCCAGAAGGCATTCTGGACGCGGTGGTGACGACCACCATTGCCATGCATGACCTTCAAGGCCATGGCCAGAACGGTATCAAGAACACCCGCAGAGGCTCGGTCTACATCGTCAAGCCCAAGATGCATGGCCCCGCCGAAGTGGCCTTTGCAGCCGAACTGTTCAGCCGTGTGGAGAAGCTGCTGGGCTTGCCTGAGAGCACCGTCAAGCTGGGCATCATGGACGAAGAGCGCCGCACCAGCGTTAACCTGAAAGCCTGCATTGCCGCAGCCGCCAGCCGTGTGGCCTTCATCAACACCGGCTTCCTGGACCGCACCGGCGACGAGATGCATACCGCCATGCACGCCGGCCCCATGATGCGCAAGGGCGACATGAAGTCCAGCGCCTGGATTGCAGCCTACGAAAAGAGCAACGTGCTGATTGGCCTGGAATGCGGCCTGCGCGGCAAGGCACAAATCGGCAAGGGCATGTGGGCTATGCCCGACCTGATGGCCGACATGCTGAAAGCCAAGATCGGTCACCCCAAAGCTGGCGCCAACACCGCTTGGGTGCCCAGCCCCACTGCTGCCACGCTGCACGCGCTGCACTACCACCAAGTGGATGTGTTCGCGGTGCAAAAGCAGCTCGAAAAGACCGACGTGGACGCCGAGCGCGAAGCCATCCTGACAGGTCTGCTGACCATCCCCGTGGTCAAGAATCCCAAGTGGAGCGATGCCGAGAAGCAACAGGAACTGGACAACAACGCCCAGGGCATCCTGGGCTATGTGGTGCGCTGGGTCGATCAAGGCGTGGGCTGCTCCAAAGTGCCCGACATCCACAACGTGGGCCTGATGGAAGACCGCGCCACCCTGCGCATCAGCAGCCAGCACATGGCCAACTGGATTCAGCATGGCGTCGTGACCAAGGCGCAAGTCAAATCCACCCTGAAGCGCATGGCCAAGGTGGTGGACAAGCAAAACGCTAGCGACGCGGCTTACACGCCCATGGCGGCTAACTTGGAAGGTGCTGCGTTCCAGGCAGCAAGCGATTTGGTCTTCAAGGGCTTGGCACAGCCCAGCGGCTACACCGAGCCACTGCTGCACGCTTGGCGATTGAAGGTGAAGGCGGCTTGAGTATGCTTTGCTATTCAGTTGATAGCTGAATAGGCTTATCCAATATGCCGTAACGGCAGTTTGGAATGAAAAAACGGCACCTGCGGGTGCCGTTTTTCTTTACAGCCTCAACTGCCGAGGCCTGGCCTCGAGGCCTTTCAGCACCTTTTGCAACTCGGTCAGTTCGTGCACCCTGCTGCCGATGTCATTGGCCGCAGCGGCTTGGGCCTTGCGGGTTTCTTCGGTCACCACACGGCTGCGTTCGGTCATCGCGTGCCCTTCTGGCTTGATCGTAAACGCAGCAGCACACGAGGCAGTCACATCTTGCCTTCACAATGCAGGCATGAACACGTCAACAGACCCGCTTGCCGATTCACGCCAGATACCGCTGCTGCCAGCTGACGATCCGCAGCGCGTCAGCCTGCACAACGAGGTGCATGCCCGGCCTTCCGCCCGCATCCGCTTACCCGCGCTGATTATTTACGTGGCGGTGCTGAATGAAGGCGTCACGCGCGAGCAGGAGTGTGAACACCTGCGGCGCTTGCCGGGACAAGAGGGACTGACGCCACACGACCTGGCCAGCAACTTCTTGCGGCTGCGGTTCACGGGCTACACCGTCAAGTGGGAGCGGCACACTGAGTTCACCCGCTATTCCATCGTGCAACCTTTGCCGGCCAACGTGAGCCTGGGCGATTTGACGCCGCAGTTGCTGATCGACCCTGTCGTTCCAGCGGAATGGCTGCGGCAGATCCCTGGTCGCACGGTGGCGGCGATCCAGTTGGCAGCCCTGGAAGGCAATTTGAATGATGGCGAGGCCTTGCTTGCGCGCGCGCGAAATTGGTTTGATGGGCGGGCGGTGGTGGCGTCGCAAATGGGTAACGGGCATTCCTGGGCGGTGACGCAGTTCTACATTTGTGCCGATGGCTACGAGCGCATGCTGGTGATCACCCCGCCGGATACCACCGAGACCCGCGTTGGCCGTGTGACCCAGCGCCTGCTGGAGCTGGAAACCTATCGCCTGATGGCGCTGCGCGGCCTGCCGGTGGCCAAGCAACTCGGGCCGATGCTGAGCGAGGCCGAGGCGGCCCTGTCCAGCATCACGGGGATGATGGAACGCAAGGCAACGACCGACGCTGAACTGCTGGACACCCTGGTGGCGTTGGCTGCCAAGGTGGAGCGGGCCACGTCCGAGCACATGTACCGCTTTTCTGCCACGGCCGCCTACAACGCACTGGTGACGCAGCGCATTGCCGAATTGCGCGAAAAAGCGATTCCCGGCACCCAAACCATTGGCGAGTTCATGCAGCGGCGCTTGTCACCTGCCATGAGCACAGTGGCTGCAACATCGCAGCGACTGGCGTCGCTGTCGGAGAGAATCTCCCGCACCAGTGCGCTGCTGCGCACCCGGGTGGACATTGCCACCGAGGCGCAAAACCAGCAATTGCTGGAGAAGCTCACCAAGGGTCAGGAATTACAACTTCGACTGCAATCCACGGTGGAAGGCTTGTCCATCGCTGCGATCTCCTATTACGTGATCAGTCTGCTGCTGTACGGCGCAAAAGCGCTGAAAAGTGCAGGTCTGCCGATCAACCCCGAGATGGCCGCAGGTCTTTTGGTGCCCGTGGTGCTGTGGTCGGTCTGGCGCACGACCAAGCGGATTCACGACAAACTGCATGCCTCACATTGAGGTCCGGACCTGATCGATGAAACCTTTAGCGCAAATACCGCCGTACCCCGCTGACCGTTGCCCTTTGTGTGGGCAGCCCAATGCCTGCGCCATGGAGATTCAAAAGGCCACCGGCAAGGTTCAGGACAGCTGCTGGTGTGTGAGCATGGGCTTCACCCCAGAACTGCTGGCCCAGGTGCCAACCGAAGCACAGGGCAAGGCCTGCATTTGCGCGGCCTGCGCCCGTGCGGCTCAGGCCTTGAGCGCCAAGGCCTTGTCGTAGAGGACGTTCTTTGATTCGCCGCTGATTTCTGCGGCGAGTTTGACGGCAGTTTTTAGAGGCAGTTCGGCGAGCAGCAGCTTCAACACCCGTTCACCGTCACCGCTTTCCGCTTGTGTGGGCGCAGGATGAATCACCACCACAAACTCGCCTCGGGCGTGCTGTGGATCAGCCGCCAGCCAGGCCGAGGCTTCGCTGGCGGGCACGGTATGGATTTGCTCAAACTGCTTGGTCAGCTCCCGCGCCAGGGTGACAGGGCGGTTCCCCAGAATACTTAAGTCTTTGGCCAGCGCCTCAATGCGGTGGGGTGCCTCCAGCAGCACCACGCTGCGCGCCTCGTTTTGGAATGCGGCGATGGCGGATTGGCGCAAGCCCGCTTTGGACGATAAAAATCCCGCAAACAGAAAGCCAGAGGCTTCGTCGCTGGGCGCTACCGCACCACAGGCGCTCAGGGCCGTGATGATGCTGCTGGCACCGGGCAGTGGGAGGACGCGCAGGCCTGCCGCGATCACAGCGGATGCAAGGCGCGCGCCAGGGTCACTGATGGCGGGCGTGCCTGCATCGCTGACATAGGCCACGCGTTCACCGCCTTGCAGGCGCTGGATGACATGCTGCGCTGCTTCGGCCTCGTTGTGCTGATGAACCGCTAAGGTTTGCGCGCCGCCTTTGCTGATGCCGTAGGCGCGCAGCAGGCTTTGCGTGTGACGCGTGTCTTCGCAGGCGACGGTGTCGGCAAGTTGCAGCACATGCAGCGCGCGCAGGCTGATGTCGGCCAGGTTGCCAATTGGCGTGGCGACCATGTACAGCGCGCCTTGCGGATAATGCTGTTGGGCGGCCGCGTCGTGCGCGGCGTCCAGGGCTTTGGCAAATAAGGCGCTCAAAATAGGGCACTCACAACAGGGTTCCTTGCATTCGAATATGGACAGCACCAAACAACAGGGAGATGCCGCCGAAGATGCCGCGCTGGCACATTTGCGTGCGGCGGGCATGAAATTGCTTCAGCGCAATTATCGGACCCCTGGGCGCGGCGGGGGAGAAATTGATCTGATCATGCAAGACCGCGACGGCACGCTGGTGTTTGTCGAGGTGCGCAAACGCAGCAGTGGCAAGTTTGGTGGAGCTGCCGCCAGCATAGGCGTGGTGAAGCGGCGGCGCATCATTTTTGCCGCCCGCTTTTACCTGATGCGCTTAAATAAAGAGCCGCCATGCCGTTTTGATGTCATCTGTGTGGAACCCACAGGCGTTGAATGGCTCAAAGCAGCATTCGACGTCGCTTAATCTTGCCATCGACTGCCCCAGGTATCATCCTTGCCCATGCTAGAACAACGCATCCAACAGCACTTTATTGACAGTGCAGACCTCAAGTACCAATCTGCCGAGCCTTTGAGCAAGCCGATTGCCGCCGCCGTGCAAGCCATTTTGGCCAGCGTGACCAGTGGCGGAAAAGTGCTGGCCTGTGGCAATGGCGGATCAGCCGCTGACGCGCAACATTTTGCGGCCGAGTTTGTCGGTCGTTTTGAGCGTGAGCGGCCCGAGCTTGGCGCCATTGCGCTGACCACCGATACCTCCATCATCACCGCCATCGGCAACGATTACGGCTACAACGCGATCTTCTCCAAACAAGTGCGCGCCCTGGGCCAGCCGGGCGACGTGTTGTTGGCCATTTCCAGCAGCGGTAACTCCGCCAATGTGGTGGCCGCCATCGAGGCTGCGCACGAGCGGGAGATGACCGTGATTGCCCTCACGGGGCGGGGCGGCGGCCAAATGGGCCGCGCGCTGCGCGAAACCGATGTGCACGTGTGTGTGCCGCATGAGCGCACCGCACGCATCCAGGAAGTCCATATCCTGGCAATTCACTGCATCTGCGATGGTGTGGATACCCAACTACTTGGCGAACAGGACGTACCGACATGATCCCTTTGAAATCTTTTTCCCGTTTGACGGCCGTCGCGTTGGCAGCTGCTGGCTTGGTGATGGCTCTTGGTGCATGCGCGCCCATCGTCTTGGGCGGTGCCATGGTTGGTGGCGGCTTTGTCGCCACAGACCGTCGTACGTCGGGGGCTCAGTTGGAAGACGAAGGCATTGAGCTGCGCGCGAACTCCCGTTTGGGCGATAGAGGCCACTTTAATGTCACCAGCTACAACCGCCAGGTTCTGTTGACCGGTGAAGTGTCCTCAGAGCAGGCCAAGGTGCAAGCAGGGGAGATTGTCAGCAAGGTGGAAAACGTGCGTGCAGTGGTCAATGAGTTGGCCGTCGCGGGCACATCGTCACTGTCGCAGCGCTCGTCAGATGCACTGGTCACGGGCCGGGTCAAGGCTGTCTTGGTGGATGCGCGGGATATTTCTTCCAACGCCTTCAAAATCATCACCGAGCGCGGCATTGTCTACATGATGGGGCGTGTGACAGAGCGCGAAGCTAACCGGGCGACAGAGCTGATCCGTGGTGTGAGCGGAGTTCAGCGTGTGGTGCGTGTGCTGGAGTTGATCTCTGAAGAGGAACTCAAGCAGACTTTGCCAACTCCTGCGCCAGTTGCCGCCAGTTCTAAGCCAGCACTCTGAGATTTACCTCAAGGGTGTAACAAAAATGGCGCCGATGGCGCCATTTTTGTTTGCGGTGATCAAGTGTTCGGGTTTATCGCAAGCGCTTGATCAGCGAAGATGTGTCCCAACGGTTGCCGCCCAGCTTTTGCACGTCGGCATAAAACTGATCCACGAGCGCGGTCACGGGCAGGCGGGAACCATTGGTTTTGGCTTCGTCAAGCACCAGTCCCAAGTCTTTGCGCATCCAATCGACCGCAAAGCCAAAGTCAAACTTGTCTGCCACCATGGTCTTGCCCCGGTTGTCCAGTTGCCAGCTTTGTGCCGCGCCTTTGCCGATCACGTCCAGCACCTGGTTCATGTCCAGGCCCGCGTTTTGACCAAAGGCTACGGCTTCGGATAAGCCTTGCACCAAACCCGCAATGCAGATCTGATTGACCATCTTGGCGAGCTGGCCCGCGCCGCTGTCCCCCAGCAGGGTGAACGCCCGAGAGAACGCCATGGCGACCGGTTTGACGCGATCAAACACAGCAGCGTCGCCGCCACACATCACGGTTAGCAAGCCGTTTTGTGCGCCAGCCTGCCCACCAGACACGGGGGCGTCAATGAAGTGAAGGCCACGCGCTTTGGCTACAGCGTAAAGCTCGCGAGCCACCTTGGCAGACGCCGTGGTGTGGTCGACCAGCACGGCGCCTGGTTTCATACCGTCCAGCGCGCCGTCGTCCACGCGCTGGCCATCAGCACCCAGCTTGCCCAGCACCACATCGCGCAAGTCGTCGTCATTGCCAACACAGCAAAACACAATGTCGGCGTCTGCCACCGTGGAGCGTGGCGTTTTCGCATGCTTTAACGGGTTTCCGGCAGCAAACTCGCCACACCATGCTATTGATTTAGTAGCTGTTCGGTTGTAAACCGTCACATCGTGGCCCGCGCGAGCCAAATGGCCCGCCATGGGGCCACCCATCACACCCAAGCCCAAAAAGGCGACTTTGGTTGGGGTGGAGGCTTCGTAGGTTTTTGGGGCAATACTGCTCATGGTGAATTTGTCTCGAATAGGGAAATGGGGATCGATGGATTAAACGATTTGCATGTGCTCTGTGCCAGCAGACAGGTCTTGCGTGCGGGCGCGCTGGCTGTTGAGCTTGATTTGCAGTCGCAGGTCGTTGACTGAATCGGCTGAGCGCAGCGCGTCTTCGTAAGTGATGACGTTGGCTTCAAACAGGTCAAACAAGGCCTGGTCAAAGGTTTGCATGCCCAGGTTGCGGCTTTTCTTCATGATCTCTTTGATCTCGCTGACGTCACCTTTAAAGATCAGGTCAGAAATCAAGGGCGTATTGAGCATGATCTCTACCGCAGCGGCGCGCCCTTTGCCCGCTTGGCGCGGCAACAGGCGCTGGGACACCAGACTCTTGAGGTTGAGCGACAGGTCCATCAGCAACTGGGCGCGGCGCTCTTCGGGGAAGAAGTTAATGATGCGGTCCAGTGCCTGATTGGCGCTGTTGGCGTGCAGCGTGGCCATGCAGAGGTGGCCGGTCTCAGCAAACGCTACGGCATGTTCCATGGTCTCGCGGTCGCGGATTTCACCCATCAGGATCACGTCTGGCGCCTGGCGCAGCGTGTTTTTCAACGCGGACTCCCAGCTGTCGGTGTCTAGTCCAACTTCGCGCTGGGTGATGATGCAGTTCTTGTGCGGATGCACAAATTCCACGGGGTCTTCCACGGTGATGATGTGGCCGTAAGAATTGATGTTGCGCCAGTCAATCATGGCGGCCAGACTGGTGGATTTGCCTGAGCCCGTGCCACCCACAAAGATCACCAGGCCGCGCTTGACCATAGCCACTTCTTTCAGGACCTGGGGCAAGCCCATGTCGTCAATGGTGGGTAACTTGTTTGGGATCACCCGCAAGACCAGTCCCACCTTGCCCTGCTGAACAAAGGCGTTAGCGCGAAACCGGCCGATGCCGGGGGGTGAAATGGCAAAGTTGCACTCTTTGGTGCGCTCAAAATCAGCCGCTTGCTTGTCGCTCATGATCGAGCGCGCCAGCGTCATGGTGTGGCCGCCTTCCAGCGACTGCTGTGACACCTTGGTGATCTTGCCGTCCACCTTGATGGCAGGCGGAAATTCCGCCGTGATAAACAAGTCGCTGCCATTGCGGCTGACCAGCAGTCGCAGCAGGTCATTGATGAATTTACTGGCCTGTTCGCGTTCCATGGTGCATTGGACCTTTAAGTTACTTGGTGATCAATCGAAGCGGCCTTGAGCGCCGCCGGGCCGCCCCAAGGCGCGAGGGCCCCCTCGGGGGGCAGCGAAGTACACGAAGTGACAAGCGTGGGGGCCACATCAATTCGGGAAGTTTTCTGGGATCTTGGCTTTGCCGCGTGCTTCTGCGCCGCTGATGATGTTGCGGCGCACCAAATCCGTCAGGTTCTGGTCGAGTGTCTGCATGCCCATGCCGGAACTGGTCTGGATGGTGGAATACATCTGCGCCACCTTGGCTTCGCGGATCAAATTGCGAATCGCAGGCGTGCCCAGCATGATCTCGTGCGCGGCCACGCGGCCCTGCCCATCCTTGGTCTTGCACAGGGTTTGCGAGATAACGGCCTGAAGTGATTCCGACAACATGGCGCGAACCATTTCTTTTTCGTCCGCCGGGAACACGTCAATGATCCGGTCAATGGTCTTGGCGGCGCTGCTGGTGTGCAGGGTGCCAAACACCAAGTGACCGGTTTCAGCCGCGGTCATGGCCAAACGGATGGTTTCCAGGTCGCGCATTTCGCCCACCAGAATCGCGTCCGGGTCTTCGCGCAGGGCAGACCGCAGCGCGGCGGCAAAGCTCAAGGTGTGGGGGCCAACTTCGCGCTGGTTGATCAGGCACTTCTTGGATTCGTGCACGAATTCAATCGGGTCTTCCACCGTCAAGATGTGGCCGTACTCGGTTTCATTCAGGTAGTTGACCATGGCGGCCAGTGTGGTGGACTTGCCCGAACCGGTGGGTCCAGTCACCAGCACCATGCCGCGCGGCTTGAGGGCCAGTTCACCAAAAATCTTAGGGGCATTGAGTTGCTCTAGCGACAGGATCTTGGACGGAATCGTCCGGAACACGCCGCCGCAACCTCGGTTGTGGTTAAACGCGTTGACCCGAAAGCGTGCCAAGCCTTCGATTTCAAACGAAAAGTCAATTTCCAGGAATTCTTCGAAGTGTTTGCGCTGGCCGTCGTTCATGATGTCGTACACCATGGCGTGAACTGCTTTGTGGTCAAGCGCCTCCACGTTGATGCGGCGCACGTCCCCGTGAACCCGGATCATGGGCGGCAAGCCCGCTGACAGGTGCAAGTCAGAGGCTTTGTTCTTGACGCTGAAGGCCAGCAATTGGGTAATGTCCACAGGAGTCCTCGCTTATTTTTCGGAGCAGAGAAAAGGTTAGCATTGATTATGACCATGATTGCCACCAAGCTGATAACCGTTCGCCAGGCGATAGACGCCGCCTGCCAGCAAGCCGGGCGAGCTGCGGGCGCTGTCCAGTTGTTGGCGGTTTCCAAGACCCAGTCACCCGACGCGATGCGGGCCGCGTTTGCGGCAGGGCAGGTGGCGTTTGGTGAAAACTATGTTCAAGAAGCCCTGGACAAAATGACGGCGCTGGCTGACTTGCCGCTGGTGTGGCATTGCATTGGGCCACTGCAAAGCAACAAAACCAAGCCTGTGGCGGAGCACTTTGATTGGGTGCACAGTGTGGATCGCCTCAAAATAGCGCAAAGACTGAGTGAGCAGCGCCCAACTGGCATGCCGCCATTGCAAATCTGCCTTCAGGTTAACGTGGATGGCGGTGCCAACAAATCTGGCGTGACGCCGGGTGACGCCTTGCCGTTGGCCCTGGCCGTGGCAGCACTGCCACGCCTGCAACTTCGCGGCATCATGAGCATCCCCGAGCCAGCGGCGGGGTTCGAGGCAGAAAAGGCGGTGCATTTGCAAGCCAAGACGCTGTTTGATGACATTGCCCGTGCGCTAGCGTCGCACGGCTTGTCGGCAGCGAAACACTTCGACACCTTGTCGCTGGGCATGAGCGCCGACATGGCTGCCGCGATTGCCGCAGGCAGCACGATGGTGCGGGTGGGGTCGGCTATTTTCGGCTCCCGCGCGCCAAAGTAGCCTTTTGGCTGCAAAGGGCAACAGAACTGCGTATAGTTTTAAGCGCAGATATCCAATACCGCAGCCCAGCCCTCCGTCCTTTACTCCGCGTTTCATCAGCCACCGTCCCATGTCCACCTTTCTGCCACTCGTTCTGACGTTGCCAGAAGGCAGCTTGTTGTACGAGGGGAGCTATGACCTGCCCATGGTCGCGTTGTCGGTTGTGCTGGCCATGTCCGCCGCTTACGCTGCACTGCAAGTGGCCAACGTGGTTCGCCATAGCCGCAGTTTGACCGCCAAGCGGATCTGGACCCTGTTGGGCGGTTTGTGCATGGGATCTGGCATTTGGGCGATGCATTTTCTGGGCATGTTGGCGTTCAGCTTGCCTTGTACCGTCAGCTTCGACCCCCTGCTCACTGCGCTTTCCATCCTGCCGGGCGTTGTCGCCGCCACGCTGGCTATTCGCGTGATCAGCAGGCCAGCCATCACGGGGCACCAATTGATGGTGGGGGGCGTTTTGATGGGGGCGGGCATCGGGGCCATGCACTACGCTGGCATGGCGGCTTACCAGCTGGATGGTCTCATTCAATATGACGTGCGGCTGTTTTTGCTTTCCATTGTGGTTGCCATTGGACTGGCGGTATTGGCACTGTGGATTCGCTTTCGCTTGCAGGCCTGGCAAGGACGCTGGCGTGCTTATGCCATGACGATCAGCGCCGTGGTCATGGGCGCGGCGGTGTCGGGTATGCATTACGTCGCCATGGCAGCGTCCTATTTTGTGCGCGAAGGCAACGTGGGCGACGGCGTCGCGATGCAGCCGCTCTTCATGGTGGCTGTTGTGGTGGCGGTGACGTCTATGTTGATCGTGGTGACGCTGGCGGCGACGTTTATCGCCAGCCCAGTCGACCATGTTTACAGCTGGGGCTACAAAGCCATCGGCCTGGCCATTCCCATCTGGCTGGCCTTGGCGTGGATTGGTTCGGCCTATTACAGCAACAAGCTTGCGGACCAGTCCTATCAGGACTCTTTGATACAGGCCAACAAGCAAATCAACGGCATCACGGACGAGGTAGACAACGCCATTCGTGTCTTGCGCAACCTACCCCGAATCCTCGCGCAAGAAGAGGCCACCCGAAACAACCTGGCGCAACATGGGCCTGCGGTCAAAGCCTCAACGCTTTCTGTGGAAGACCGAAAAGAGAAATGGCATGAGGCCAGCGTCAAATCGGGCTACTTCATGTTTTTGCATGATGCGGCTGTGGGCTTGGACACTGATGTGATCTGGATCGTCAATGCTGCAGGGGACTGCATTGCAGCCAGCAACAGTGGCACCTCCACCAGCTTCGTCGGCACCAACTATGCCGAGCGTGAATACTTCAAGCAGGCTCGCGACGGCAAAGCGGGCTATCAATACGCGGTGGGGAAAGTCAGCAAGGTACCTGGGCTCTACTATTCGTATCCCGTTCAAGATAAGCGCGGTGCGTTCATTGGTGCGGTGGTGGTCAAGCGAGACATCACTGCTTTTCAGCGTTGGACCCGTCCCAACACGGCGTTCTTGGTGGATGACCGGGGCGTTGTGATTCTGGCCGAGGACGCTAAGCTGATGTTTAAGACCATGCCCACCGCCACAGTGGACCAGCTTTCCAAAGACGCGCGCATGAGTCGATACAAACGTGAAAGCTTTGACGCCCTGAGCATGAGCCACTGGGGACGCGATGACAGCCGAGAGCTGTTGACGTTTGCCGGGGGGGCGGTGCCCTCCTTGCTGCTGTCACGCACGCTGGCGGGTGGCGGCGTGCAGGTGTACCTGCCCAAGCCCTTGCCTGAACTGTTGCGAATCGAAGGGCAGCGACCTTGGAGCTTTCTGCTGATCGCCTTAGCCGGGGCCATGTTGATCATTGCCTTATTTGCAGCAGCGCTGTATGTGCGGGCAAGCCGCCAAGCCAGAGACAACGCTGAAAGCGCCAGCCGGGAGAAATCGCAATTCCTGGCCAACATGTCGCATGAAATCCGCACGCCCATGAACGGTGTCATCGGCATGGCGCGCTTGCTATTGGACACGCCTTTGGGCGAGCAGCAGCGCGCTTTTGCGCACAGTATTGCTGTGTCGGGAGAATCCCTGCTGTCCATCATCAACGACATCCTCGATTTGTCCAAGATTGAGGCGGGACGCATGGACTATGACCTCCATTCGTTCTCCATCCCTGTCGTCACCGATGCCGTCGCGTCGGTGTTGACAGTGCGCGCCCAAGAAAAAGGCATTCATTTTTCTGTTGACCTGGACCCGGCCTTGGACACCTATTACCTGGGGGACAGCCTGCGCATCCGGCAAATCCTGCTCAATCTGGCAGGCAATGCGGTCAAGTTCACCGGTGCAGGCGAAGTGCGAGTTTCGGTGAGGGTGAGCGACATGGGGCTCATGTTCCAGGTCAAGGACACAGGCATTGGCATACCTGAGGAAGGCTTGGCCAAGCTCTTTAACAACTTTACCCAGGTGGATGCGTCGACCTCCCGCAAATTTGGTGGAACCGGGCTGGGTTTGGTGATCTGCAAGCGCTTGGTCGAAGGCATGGGCGGAAAAATCGGCGTCGAGAGCGAACCCCATAAAGGCAGCTGTTTTTGGTTTGAGCTCCCCTTGGTTGCCACGGGCGCACCTTCATTTGGGCATTCTGAAATGCCGCCGCTGCCGGAATTTCTCAGCTCAGGTTTGACCGCTGTGCCGGTCGATGCAGCCGCTGCGGCTCCTGTGCCGCTGGTGCCCCATATCCTTTTGGTGGAAGACCACAAGATCAATCAGGTGCTGGCCCTGGAGATCCTCAAGCGCTTGGGCTACACCACAGACTTGGCAGAGAACGGTGTCCAGGCCATTGCGGCAGCTCAACAAAAGGCCTACAGCCTGATCCTGATGGACATGCAAATGCCCGAAATGGACGGCCTGGAAGCCACGCGGCGAATCCGTGCCAACGCAGGGCCCAATCAACACACGCCCATCATTGCCTTGACCGCCAACGCCATGCAGTCTGACCAAGTGGCCTGCAAAGAAGCGGGCATGAATGATTTTCTGGGTAAGCCCTTTTCCAAAAAGGCGCTGGTGGACTGCATGAACCGTTGGACCAAGCAGCCCGAACCTGCGCTTGCCAATCCAGCCTCAAGCTTAAGCGCCAGCTCCGGCGCTTGATCATTCGGTTTACTTGGTCGGCACGGCGACCGGTTTGATGGCGCCGCAGTCGCTTGACAGCCATTTGCCGTTGGCATCCATCGTCATGGTCTCAGGCTTACCCTTCATGTCGCGATTCATTTTCATCTTCATGCTGTAAGCCGTATCGCTGGCAAAGGTGTAAACGCCTTCGCCGCTGGACGGCGGGTTCTTGCAGACAAAGTTCATCTTCAGGCTGGTGGCCGTCTTGTCTGAAAGGGTGGTGGTGCAGTCACCCTGGGTCTGGCTCGGCAGGTGTTGCTTGTCGGCCATCTCTTTGGTGATGCACACTTTGACGACTGTGCCACCGCCCGCTGTGCCACCGCCCGCTGCAGCACCCATGCCGACGCCTTGTTTGGCCATCATGTCCTGCATCATCTTGCGCTGTTCAGGGGGCATGGCGGCCAATTGCTTCTCCATCTTTGCCATGGCCTCTTCAATCTTGGGGTTGCCACCCATCTTGCTGCTGATCTCCCAAAGGCCGGGTTTCGCGGTTTGGGCCAGGCTGAATGGGCAGATCGCTACCGCCACGCCTAGCAATCCGAGTTTGAATTTGATGGCAGCTTTCATAACGGTTCCTTGTCAACGGATTTCGGGCCAATGCATTGTGGCAAGAATCAATCGGTCTGACCAGTGACGGCTTCACACCTCAATTGCCGTGCAAAATAGATTCCCTTGAGAAAAGCATTTGATGCAGGAGACCCCACACCATGTTGAATAAAAGCAAATACGTCATCGCCTTGGCCGCCGCTGCGCTGGCTTTTGTGGGTAGCGCCCAGGCACGTGACCTGGAGGCGATCAAAAAGGCTGGCACGATCCAGTTGGCGTCTGAAGGCGCCTATCCGCCCTTCAACTTCTTTGAAGGCGGCAAGCTCAGTGGCTACGAGATTGATGTAGCCGAGGCGGTGGCCAAAAAACTGGGGCTGAAAGTCGAGTGGAAGACGTTGGGCTTTGACGCGCTGATCTCCGCCGTGCGGCAAGACCGCTTTGACGCTGCCATTGCGTCCCACGGCTACTCCGAAGAACGCGCTAAATCGGTGGACTTCACCTCACCGCATTACTGCTCGGGCGGGCAAATCGTCGCCAAAACAGGCGGGCCTTTGAAGGTGGCGGACCTCAAGGGCAAAGTCATTGTGGTTCAGTTGGCCACCAGTTACGCCGATGCCGCAACCAAGCTCCCTGGCGTGAAAGAGGTCAAGACCTTGCCCAAAGACACCGACGCCATGGGGGCACTGATGGGTGGCCGAGCAGATGCCTGGGTAACGGATAAATTTGTGGCCAAGAGCTCGGTTGAGAAAGTGGGCGGCAACAAGCTGCAACGCGGCGAGATGGTCTTCACCGAAAAAGTATCCTTCATCCTGAAGAAGGGCAACACAAATCTGCAAACTGCCTTGTCAAAAACCGTGGACGAACTCAAAGCCGACGGCACGTTGGCCAGCATCGGCAAGCGTTGGTTCAAAGAAGACATTTCCGTCTGCCAGTAAGTGCCCCCACAAGTTCTGAGCAAGAAACCAAGATGAGCGATTACACGCCCCCAGCGCCGGGCTGGCTTGCGCGCATGCCTGTGAAAAAGCGCACCAGTTTTCAGATGGGTCTGGCGGTGCTGGGGCTGTTTGTGTTTTTGTGGGTGCTGTCTACGGTTTTGGCGCCCTTGCCAAAACCGATTGGCCCTGCCGCACAGCAGTTTGCCGATGGCGCGCGCACCACGGTCATGTTGACCCTGGTGTCTGGTTTGCTGGGGGGCGCATTGGGCATTGGCCTAGGTCTGGGCAAGCTGTCTGCCGTCAAAGCGCTGCGCTGGCCCTGCGAGTTTGTGGTTTGGGTGGTGCGCGGTACGCCGCTGCTCACACAAATTCTGTTCTTTTACCTGGCCCTGCCTGCGATAGCGCCAGAGTTGCAGTTGTCAGAGTTCTGGACGGCGGTAATCGCCTTGTCGATCAATGTGGCGGCCTATAACGCTGAAGTCTTCCGTGCCGGCGTGCTGGCAGTGCCCCGGGGCCAGCGCATGGCGGCCAATGCTTTAGGCATGCGGCCAGCGCAAGCCTTTATCAGCATCACCTTGCCCCAGGCCATGCGTGTGGCTTTGCCAGCGCTGGCCAACAACATCGTGGCGCTGCTGAAAGATTCGTCTTTGGCCTATGCCATCGGTGTGGTTGAGATCAACATGATCGCCCAGCGCGTGCAGGCCGAAAGTTTTGAGCCGGTGCCCGTGTTTGTGGCCACGGCCTTGATCTATCTGATCCTGACCACGGCCATGACGCAGTTCTCTGGGGCCGTGGAGCAGCGCATGGCGGCAGGCCATGTGCATTGACGAAAGCCGTGCGATTTGTATTTTTTGTGGCGTGCAGCTTGGCCAGCGCGTGACCACTTCCCTTTTGGCCCGTTTCTGGAGTTGAGCGTATGAAGTCTTTCCCCTCGCGTTTCAAGACGGTGGCTTGCCTGAGCGTCATGTTGGCCCTGGGAGGCTGCGCGTCTACCGCAGTCAGCACGGCACCTGCGGCTGGCGCGCCCGCGGCAAAGGCCGCCAACACCACCGGCCCGTCGGGCAGCGGCGTCAACAACGCCTTGTTGCATGCTGTGGCCTGGAAGCAAACCGCCGCCGAATACCGCGCGTTGTACTACCAGGGCTTTAATGTGGCCCGCATGCATGTTGAGGCCGCCATTGCCAAGCGCAAGCCCGGTGACAAGCCGCTCGCCGTGGTCACCGACATGGACGACACCGTCCTGCACGCCCTCAACTACTGGGGGCATCTGGTCAACAAGAACCTGGACTACTTTGACGACCCGATCTGGGACGCCTGGATTCCTCAGAACAAGGTCACCGCCTCACCAGGTGCCAGCGAATTCCTGAAGTTCTGCGCTGACAACAACGTCGAGGTCTACTACATCACCAGCCGTGAACAGGGCGAAAAGACCTATGAATACGCGCTGGGCCACCTCAAGCACCTGGGCTTTCCGTATGCCGACACCAAGCACCTGACCGTGCTGCGCGACACATCCAACAAGGAGAAGCGCCAGGACGAAGTGATGAAGGATTACAACGTGGTCGTGTTCCTGGGCGACAACCTGAACGACTTTCGCCGCAAGTACTACCTCAAGAACGATGTGGATGGCCGCATCAAGATGATGGAAGGCGACCGCGACAAATACGGTCGCAACTACATCGTCTTCCCGAACCCTACCGACGGCCACTGGCTGGCGGCGATTTTTGGCGACTCTGAGCCGCCGCCGACCGACGCCAACCGCGAGATCATGAAGAAGGCTGCCACCAAATCAGCGTGGAGCGTGAACTGATTCCATTTCAAAATCCTCCGTGTCGGCGTTGCAAAGCCTTGCCGTGCATCAGCACTGTCAGCGGCTTTGCGCCTTGACACAAATGATTTGGAAACGGAATATTGATCGGTGCCGAGGGATTCACAGCGCCAGCCGCGACGAGTCCTTCACTTCTTCCATCACCGCGTAGGTGCGGGTCTCGCGCACGCCGGGCAGCTGCCACAGCACGGTGCCCGCAAACTCGCGGTAAGCCGCCATGTCGGCCATGCGGGTTTTGAGCAGGTAGTCAAAGCCGCCCGCCACCATGTGGCATTCCATGATCTCGTCGCGCACCTGCACAGCGGCTTTGAACTGCTCAAATACATTCGGGGTGGTGCGGTCCAGCAGCACCTCCACAAACACCATCAACCCGCGGCCCAGTTTGATCGGGTTCAGTCTGGCCTCATAGCCCAGGATGTAGCCCTCACGCGCCAGGCGCTGTGTGCGGGCCAGCACGGCGGTGGGCGATAGCGTCACCGCCTCGGCAAGCTTCAAGTTGGAGATGCGGCCATCGGCCTGCAAGACATTCAGGATCTTGAGGTCAATGCGGTCCAGATCGGGGTTGGATTCGGTTGTCACTGGTGAATTGTTCGGTTTGTTTGGTGAAATTCAGTGATTCATTCTGCATTAAAGCCGGGAACATCGCTGCATTCACAAAGAAACTGGAGTCCCGCCATGTCCCGCCTGCCCACCGCCTATCGCCCCGAGGCCGCCATCGTCGCCCAAAGTCTGGCCAGCTTGCAGCACGCGCTCGACTGGGCTTCTGCCGCCCAGCATGCCCAGCCCTGGGTGCAGGCCGTGCGGCGCAACCCGCCGCCGTTTTGGGCCATGGAAAGTCTGCTCAAGGAATACCCGATCTCCAGCGCCGAAGGCCTGGCCTTGATGCGCTTGGCCGAGAGCCTGCTGCGCGTGCCCGATGCCGAGACTGCGATTGCCCTCACCGCCGACCAACTCAGCCGGGCCGACTTTGACGGCGCGGGCGATGGCGCGCTGGCGCGGTTGTCGTCGTCTGCCATTGCGCTGTCAAAAAAGTTCTTGCCCGGCGCTGAGCAACCGGCAGGCCTCATGAGCAAGCTCGGTGCGCGCACAGTGGTTGCGGCCACGCTGCGCGCGGTGCAACTCTTGGGTCACCAGTTTGTGCTGGGCCAAAACATCACCGAGGCCTTGGGCAAAGCCAAGGCTGCGCGCCAGCAGCAAGCCAACACGCGGTTTTCGTACGACATGCTGGGCGAGGGCGCCCGCACGCAGCGCGACGCCGACCGCTACTTGCAAAGCTATGTCAATGCTATTCAAACCATAGCTTCCCACGCCGATCCAGCTTGCCCAATTGAGCATAAAGATGGCATCTCCATCAAGCTCAGCGCGCTGCATCCACGCTACGAAGACGCGCAGCGCGAACGGGTGCTGGCTGAGTTGGTGCCCAAAGTCTGGACGCTGTGCGCGCTGGCGGCCGACGCGCAAATCAACCTGACCATCGACGCCGAAGAGGTGGACCGCCTGGAGCTGTCGCTGGACGTGTTTGAAGCGCTGGCCGCGCGCGTGGCGGCTGAAAAGCCCAGCTGGCGAGGTTTTGGCCTGGCGCTGCAGGCCTACCAAACCCGCGCGCTGGACCTGATGGCGCATGTGATTGGTTTGGCACGCAAATACCGTCTGCGCTTCATGTGCCGCTTGGTTAAGGGCGCTTACTGGGACGCCGAGATCAAACGCGCGCAGGAACTGGGCATGCCGCACTACCCGGTGTTCACCCACAAGCACCACACCGATGTGAACTACCTCGCGTGCGCCCGCGCGCTGCTCGACGCGCCGGATGCGGTGTATCCGCAGTTTGCCACCCACAATGCCGGCACCATCGCTGCCATTTTGCAAATGGCAAGCAAGACCCCCACGCTTGCTCCTTCGCGTGCTGCGCAGCCCTCCGTGGGGGCGCAACCCGCCTTGGGGCGGCCCGGTATCGGCTTGATCGCACCGCAATTTGAATTGCAGCGCCTTCATGGGATGGGCGAAGGAATCTATCGCGAGGTGCTTGCCAATCCGCTGATCGCCTGCCGCGTGTACGCACCCGTGGGCGCCCACCGTGAACTGCTGGCGTATCTGGTGCGGCGTTTGCTCGAAAACGGCGCCAACTCCTCGTTTGTCCACCAGTTGGCCGATGAGTCGGTGGGCATGGACGAACTGTTGATTTCGCCGCTGCGGCTGGAGCCCGAATCGTCTCTGCCACTTCCCCCCGCCATCTTTGGCCCGGCGCGACCGAACAGCACCGGGGTGGATCTGACCGACGAGGCCATGCGTGCGCCCTTGTTGGCGGCGTATGAATCGGTTCAGGTGCCCGTGGTGCCTGAATATGATGTCAAAAGCCTAGTTTCGGCAATACAGATAAGCGTGAATAGCTACAAAAAATGGAGCAAAACACCTGTCGCGCAGCGGGCTGCCATGCTGCGCACCGCTGCTGACAAGCTCGATGCTGCACTGCCACGCTTTGCTGCCATGCTGGTCAAAGAGGCCTTCAAAACCTGGGGCGACGCCGTCAGTGAGGTGCGCGAGGCGGTGGACTTTTTGCGCTACTACGCGCTGGAGGCCGAGCGCATCATGCAGCCTATCTCGCTGCCACAGGCCTGCGGCGGACTTGCCTTTGGTGTGACTGGCGAGACCAACACCCTGAGCCTCACCGCGCGCGGCCCCTGGGTTTGCATCAGCCCCTGGAATTTTCCGTTGGCGATCTTCATCGGCCAGGTCGCGGCGGCGCTGGCCACCGGCAACACCGTGCTGGCCAAGCCCGCCGAGCAAACACCGGGCGTTGCACAGGCGGCGGTACAACTTCTGCACGACGCGGGTGTGCCCACAGGCGCTTTGCAACTGATGCATGGCCCCGGCGAAACGGTTGGCGCGGCACTGGTCGCGGCACCCGAGGTGGCAGGGGTGGTGTTCACCGGCTCCACGAAGGTTGCCAAAATCATCCAGCGCGCGCTGGCGGTCAAGGACGGCCCCATCGTTCCTTTGATCGCCGAGACCGGCGGCATCAACGCCATGCTCGTGGACAGCACCGCACTGCCCGAGCAGGTCGCCGATGCGGTAGTGCAAAGTGCGTTCCGCAGTGCAGGTCAGCGCTGCTCGGCCTTGCGGCTTCTGGTGCTGCATGAGGCAATAGCCGACAACGTGATCGAAATGATTCAAGGCGCAGCGGCGGAGCTGCGCTGTGGCGATCCCGCGCAGCTAGCGACCGATGTTGGCCCGGTGATCGACCGCGAGGCCTTTACCGGCATCCAACGGCATCTGGATCGCCTGAATACACAGTCAAAACCCCTGTTAAGGCAATCTACAAGCGCAGATGCTGCTATCAATTTAATATCGCCCAGTGCATTTGAAGTGCCGAGCATCGACAGCGTCAAGCAAGAAATCTTCGGCCCGGTGCTGCATATTGCGCGTTGGGGCTCAGGTGATCTGGCCGATCCTCTGGCCGTGATGACTGCGGTCAACCGCCTGGGTTACGGCCTGACCCTGGGCATACAAACGCGTATCGACAGCCGTGCCAACCAGCTGGCCCAGGCCGCTCGTGTGGGCAATGTGTACGTGAACCGAAACACCATTGGTGCCGTGGTGGGCTTGCAGCCCTTTGGTGGCGAGGGCTTGAGCGGCACAGGCCCCAAAGCGGGTGGCCCGCACTACCTGTATCGCTTCTGCGCGGAGCAAACCATTTGCATCAATACGACTGCGGCGGGTGGCAATGTTGCCTTAATGAATTGTTAATATCAGCACAAAATGATGGCCCTGTTGCGAAAACCTGACCAAATTCCGCGTTAAGCTCATCAAAGTGTGGTAATTTTCACGTCAAACCCGAACAGTTCGTGACCCAGTTCACGGATACTCGGGTAAGTCATGAGGATGTGTATATGAGCGGTAGTCTGATGTTTTGGTTGGTGCTGACGATGGTGGCCATCTTTTTGGAGATGCTCACCCGTACCTTCACATTGATGACCCTGGCCATGGGGTTTGGTACTGCGGCGCTGTTGGCTTGGTTAGGCTTTGGCATCGTAGGGCAGGTGATTGGCTTTATCTTGATCGGTGGCGGTGCCATGATGTGGCTTCGCCGTTCTGACAAGGGCCAGGAACTGCAGGAAACCGAAGAGTCCCGCTACTCCATCATGGGTGACGACGGCGACGTGGTGCATGTGTCCCAGTGGGATACTGGTGACAGTGTCGACATCACCTACCGTGGCCGCTCTTGGCAAGCCAAGCTGGCGAAGGGCCAAAAAGCCCACCGAGGTTTGTACCGTGTGCGTGAAGTGCGCGAAGGCAAGCTGGTGCTCGAAGAAAAGCACGACGAATGACCGTCACCTGATTTCAAAACACAAAAGGCTCTGAACGGGCCTTTTGTGTTTTTGATGCAGGCAGTTTTATCAGTTCAGCATCATGCTCAGCTTGCGGCGGTAGCTGGACACCAGCGCCGACTGCGGGTCTTCGGTCATGGCAGCCTTGCCTGCCAACTCAATCCCGCCAGCCGTTTTGCCGTGCGATTCAGGCGACGCTTTAGGCTTGGGCGGTGTCATCAGTTCCAAAATGGCCACGAAGGTTTTGCGGGCAGCTTCGTCATTCCATTTTTTGTCCCGCATAATGATTTCCAGCAACTCGTCCAAGGCGGCGGGCAGCTGGCCTTCGGCAAACAGGCAGCGGGCTTTGGCGTACCGGGTGTCAAAGTCGCGCTTATTGACTGCGATGGCGGCGTCAAACTGCTCCAGTGGCCAGTTGCCACGGTCGTCTTGGTGCACAAACTCCAAGGCCGCCATCCACTGGGCCAGGGCTTCAAAGCGCAGTTGCTTGGGGATTTGCGAAAGCACGGGGGTCAAAGCCGCGTGGGCCTCTTCAAAACCGCCCAAGCCAATCAACAGCTTGGTGTAGTCGTAGCGCACATCATCATTGGCGGGGTTGGTAGTCAGCGCGTCTGCCAGTTTGGCCAGAGCGGCTTGCGGGTCGCCAGATTCCACCAGGGCACCTGCCTCTGCCGCTTCGGCTTCGGCCATCAGTTCATCCTCGCTGGGGACGTGTTTGTCTAAGAACGCGCGCAGCTTGTCTTCAGGGATTGCGCCCGTAAAGCCATCCACCGGTTGGCCGTTCATCAGCAAAATGCAGGTCGGGATACTCTTGATGCCAAAGGCACCTGCCAGTTGCGCTTCTTCGTCCGAGTTGATTTTGACCAGTTTGAAACGTCCACCATAGTCAGCTTCAAGCGTTTCCAGGATGGGGCTCAGTGTTTTGCACTGCCCAGATCTGGGGGACCAGAAATCCACCAACACGGGAATATCCATCGAGGCGGCAATCACCTCGGTCTCAAAGTTTTTGATGTTTACGTCGATCATGGCGGTCAAGTGAGGCGTGAAACCTTAAAATTCAACTTCTGACCCGGATATTTGCCGGGCAATGCTCGAGTTTACGGGCAAGCACTTGCCCTCTTTCACCTCTACGCTTAAGCGCGGCCCCGTGCCGATCATGGAAAGCAGCATATGACCACTCCCCTGATAGGCGTTGTGATGGGTTCCAGCTCTGACTGGGAAACCATGCAACAAGCCGTGCTGATCCTGCAGCAGTTTGACATTCCCCACGAAGCGCGGGTCGTTTCTGCCCACCGCATGCCTGACGACATGTTTGCCTATGCCGAAACTGCAGCGGCCAAGGGGCTACGGGCCATCATCGCGGGCGCGGGCGGTGCAGCTCACCTGCCGGGCATGTTGGCGGCCAAGACCACGGTACCCGTGCTGGGCGTGCCCGTTGCCAGTCGCCACCTGTCGGGCATGGATTCGCTTTACAGCATTGTGCAGATGCCCAAAGGCGTGCCGGTCGCCACCTTTGCCATTGGCCAAGCCGGGGCTGCCAACGCGGCGCTGTTTGCTGTGGCCATGCTGGCCAATCAGGACGAGGGCTTACGCAAGCGGCTGGACGCGTTCCGGCAAGCCCAAACCGAAGGCGCGCGCGGCATGCAGCTGCCGCCCCTCTAACTGTGATGCCCCCACGCTCCGCCGTTGCACGGGTTGCTGCCCCCATCAGGGGGAGGGGCCCAAGATTTGCCTGCTGTTGGGGCGTCGCCCGCCTCGGGGCGGCCCAGCGGCGGTCTGGCTACGCACGGCATAGACGTATTTCACTTTAAGGATCAAAAGGCATGAGCTTTCCATTGCTGCCCGGTGCAGTTTCCAGCCGCACAGGCGCACCCATGACCCTGGGTGTGGTGGGGGGCGGCCAGTTGGGGCGCATGTTTGTGCATGCTGCCCAGCGCATGGGTTACCGCACCGCGGTGCTGGAGCCCGATGCCAGCAGCCCCGCAGGTTGGGTCAGCCATGTGCAGGTCAAAGCCGCTTATGACGACGCGGACGGTTTGGCCGAGTTGGCGGCGTGCTGTGACGCGGTGACCACCGAATTTGAAAACGTCCCCGCGCAAACATTGCAAACCCTGGCCGCAACGCTGCCCGTGTCGCCCGCAGCGCAGGCGGTGTCAATCGCGCAAGACCGGGTGCGCGAGAAGGCGCATTTTGTGCAATTCAGCTCGGAAAGCGGTGTGACGGTTGCGCCTTATGCCGTCATTGAAACCGCAGCCGATCTGGCGGCGGTCCCGGCCAAGCTTTTCCCTGGCATCCTGAAAACGGCGCGTTTGGGCTACGACGGCAAAGGCCAAGCCACTGTGAATAACGCCGCTGAATTGGCGCAGGCCTGGGAAAAGCTGGGTCAGGTGTGCTGTGTGCTGGAGCAAAAGCTGCCACTGGCGGCCGAGTGTTCGGTGATCGTGGCGCGTGGGCGCGATGGGCAGATCGTGCACTTTCCGCCTCAGCTCAATGTTCACTGCGACGGCATCCTGGCGGTGACCGAGGTTTTTGATGAAAATATCCCCTCACGGCAATCCACACAAGCCATTGAAGCTACCAAATCAATAGCAAATGGCCTGAATTACGTGGGCGTGTTGTGCGTGGAGTTCTTTGTGTTGCAAGACGGCAGCCTGGTCGTGAACGAGATGGCCCCGCGCCCGCACAACAGCGGCCACTACAGCGTGGACGCTTGCGACCATTCGCAGTTTGACTTGCAGGTGTGCGCACTGGCTGGCTTGCCGCTGCCGCAACCGCGCCTGCACAGCCCCGCCATCATGCTCAACTTGCTGGGCGATGTGTGGCTGGACGCTGCGGTGCCGGGGCAACCCGACTGGGCCGCGCCACTGGCCTTGCCCGGCACCCATTTGCACCTGTACGGCAAGCTGGACGCCAAACGTGGCCGCAAGATGGGGCACCTCACCGTGACTGGAGCCAACATCGAACAAGTCCGCCAGACGGCCCGGCTGGCTGCCAAGCTGCTGGGTTTGGCGGCATTTTGAGCAGGGCGCAGCCATGGTGATCAACGGGCAAAGCGATGCTAGCGTGGCGCAGGCTGCCGATGTACTCCAAGCTGGGGGCCTGGTGGGCCTGCCCACCGAGACAGTTTATGGCTTGGCCGCAGATGCTTGCAATGACCAAGCTGTGGCCAAAATTTTTGTGGCCAAAGGGCGGCCCAGCGACCATCCGCTGATTGTTCATGTGAGCGACGCTGAGCAAGCCAAGCGGTTTGCGCATACCGTGCCTGACTTTGCGGCGGCACTGATGAAAGCCTATTGGCCCGGCAGCTTGACGCTGATTCTGCCGCGCGTGCCAGATGTGGCTGCGGCCAGCGCAGGCGGGCAAGACTCGGTGGGGCTGCGCTGCCCCTCACACCCCGTTGCGCAGGCGCTGCTCAAGGCGTGTACGCAGCGGGGCGTGTGGGGCTTGGCTGCACCCAGTGCCAATCTGTTTGGCCGGGTCAGCCCCACAACCGCTGCCCACGTGCAGTCGGAATTCGGCGACGAACTGCTGGTGCTGGACGGTGGCCCCTGCGATGTGGGGATCGAGTCCACCATCGTCGACTGCACCCGCGCTCAACCGGTGCTGCTGCGCCCGGGTGTGCTGACCCGTGCCGAGATCGAAAAAGTTTGCGGTCAGCCTTTGCGCAATCCTGCCGACTTGGCCCAGCCAGCGCCACGCGCATCAGGCACCCTGGAATCGCACTATGCGCCTGACGCTCCTGTTCGCTTGATGAATGCCAAGATGCTGCAAACCGCGCTGGATTTGCTCGATGCTGATGCCGTTGGCATGGGCGTATGGTGCCGCTCGCCGCTCAAATCCCGCTCAAGCCAGCTGAACCTGCGGCGCATGCCCGATGACGCCCTTGCCGCGGCCAACCAATTGTTTGGCGTCCTGCGTGGCTTTGACGAGCAGGGCTGCAAGCTGATCTGGGTTGAAACGCCTCCTGACACGCCCGAATGGGAAGGGGTGCGCGACCGCTTGCAGCGTGCTGCAGCAACATAAGTGTTCCTTGCCAACCCATTGCCCGACACGCCGCATGCATAGAGGTGTTAGCAAGGTGTGCTTAACAAGGGGTGGTTAAACTACCCGCAACTCACTGGCTTGACCTTTTTTACCCAACAGGCCTTACCCCCTAGAACCGGATTTGGAGATACGAATGACTGGACAAACGACGCGGCGCGGATTTCTGCTGGCTGCTGGTACAGGCGCAATGGTGGGGGCGGCAAGCTTGGCGGGCTGTGGGTCCGGCACCATTGATTCCGCACTGACACCCAAGCGCTTCATTGGTTTTGGCGATGGTTTCAGCGATTTGGGGCAAGGCGGCGCGCGGTTCACGGTGAACGACGGCAACGTCAATAACTGGACGCAGCAGATGGCGACCAACTACAACTTGCCTTTGACCAGCGCAAGTGCCGGTGGCTTGAGCTACGCCCAGGGCAATGCCCGCGTGGTCAGCAACCCCGACGCAGCGGGTAACGCCAGTACGCTCAGCATCAAGCAGCAGATCGACAGTTTCTTGGCCAGCAACAGCTTTGTGGCGGGTGACGTGGTGATGATCAACGGTGGTATCAGCGACATCGTTTTTGAAACCATGGCCTCCATTGCAGGCACACAGACCAGTGCGCAGGCCTTGGCCAATGTGGCCGCCGTAGGCGTGGCCTTTGGCAATCAGATTCAGCGCTTGGTTGCAGCAGGTGCCAAAAACGTGTTGGTGACCGGCGTGTACAACATGTCCAAATCAGCATGGTCCACCGCCACGGGCCAGGCGACCTTGTTGGACGCGGCCAGCAGCAAGTTCAACGAACAACTGCTGGTCACCATCGTGAATCTGGGTGCCAACGTGTTGTACGTCGATTCGGCGTATTACTTCAACCTGATTTTCGCGTCGCCCACTGCCTACAACATGGTGAATTCCAGCACCGTGGTGTGCACCTCGGTGGACAGCGGCAACGGCATTGGCATTGGCGCAGGCCAAGTCAGCTCCAAGCTCTGCAATGCCAGCACGATTGCCTCGGGCTTGGCGTACAACAGCTACCTGCATGCTGACAGTGTTTACTTCACGCCAGCGGCGCATGTGCTGTTCGGCAACTACGCTTACACCCGCCTGCGCGGGCGTTGGTAAGGCGAAGCAGCCTGCGCTGCTAAAGCGGCAGGCTTAAAAGGTTTCCCAGTCGTCATCCTTGGCCGCAGCTGCCGGGGCAGGTGCGGGAGCCTTGCGCGTCGGTGCAGGTGTCAACGGCAGACTGGCTGCAGCACTGGCTGCAGCACTGGGTGCAGGCGACGGTGAAGGCCGCGGCGCGGGTGCTGCAGAAATCTTTGATTTGACCGCTGGCCGATACTGCGCTGGCGCAGGGCGCTTGACCGGCGAAGGTGCTGGCGCATTTGCGTTTGACCGAGCACCCATGCCTTCATTGCTCAACTTAAACACCGCCACGGCCTCCACCAAAGCCAAGGCTTGCGTCTTCAAACTGTCAGCCGCAGCGGCAGACTGCTCCACCAGTGCCGCGTTTTGCTGCGTGGTCTGGTCCATCTGCGTGACCGCTTCTCCTACCTGCGCCACACCCTGGCTTTGCTCCTGGCTGGCCGAGCTGATCTCGCCCACGATGTCGGTCACGCGGCGAATGGCCGTTACCACCTCGCTCATGGTGTCGCCCGCTTTATCTACCAGCATGCTGCCTTGGCCCACGCGCTCCACGCTGGCGGTAATCAAAGACTTGATCTCTTTGGCTGCCTCGGCACTGCGCTGCGCCAAGCTGCGCACCTCGGCTGCCACCACCGCAAAGCCACGGCCCTGCTCACCCGCGCGGGCTGCTTCTACCGCAGCATTCAAGGCCAAGATGTTGGTTTGGAAAGCAATGCCATCAATCACGCCAATGATGTCCGCAATCTTTTGAGAAGACTCATTGATGCCCTTCATGGTGTCCACCACCTGGCTCACCACCTCGCCGCCTGCCAGTGCCACGGAGGAGGCCTGCTGCGCCAACTGGCTCGCCTGCTTGGCGTTGTCGGCATTGTGGCGAACGGTAGAGCCCAGCTCTTCCATGGAGGCGGCGGTCTCTTCCAGTGCGCTGGCTTGCTGCTCGGTGCGGCCCGACAAATCGTTGTTGCCCTGGCTGATCTCGGCGCTGGCGGTGGCCACGCTGTCGGCATTGATGCGCACGGAGCTCACCACGCGGGACAGCGAGGTTTGCATTTCGCCAAGGGCTGCCAGCAGGGGTGAGAACTCGTCGTTGCTGTCATCGTTGATGCGTTGACTCAGGTCGCCATCTCGCACGTGCTCAGCGACTTGCTCTGCCAGACCGACCCGGCGGCGCAGGGAGCCGCTGATGTACCACGCCAAGGCCAGCAAACAAATGCCAACGATGACCACCGACACCAGCATTTGGTTGCGTATTGACATCACAGAGTCGTTGATGTCCCCAATGTCGGAGGAGAGCACGTCACCCAGGCGTTTCTTTTGGGAATCCAGTTCGTGCAACAGTTCGTTGCGTTTGGGAATGGTTTTGTTTACCAGAAAGTCGAAAGCTTCCTCTTTCTTGCCAGCCTCAATCAGCTTGATGTTTTCACCCCCAAGAATCCAAAACTCCGCCATCAGTGGTGGGATTTTGACAAAAGTTGCTTGCTTAGCGGGCGTGTCCAGATGCTTTTGAAAAGCGGCCAAGTCTTCTTCCATCGCCTTGCGCTTGGCACCAATGTCGGTCAGTGTGGTTGCCAAGTCGGCGGGCGTTCGCACAAGAATGGAGTGACGGATTTGCAATGAAACCCGGGTCACGTTCAATTCGGTTTGCGCCACACGTTGCAACTGCGGCACTGCAACGTCGCGTGCATGCTCTGCGTCATGCTGGATGGTCGCGGCCTTGAACCATGTCATGGTGGCGACGGCACCCAGCAGGGCAATCATCAAGGCGGCCACTAAGTACAGCCGACCTGTGATGCCAAAAGATTTCAAATTCATACTGCCTCCAAAAGTGAGGAAAAATTATTCGGATTTGGGTGCCGGATAGTGCTTTACAAATCATTACAAACGATCGCGACGATTGAATTCCCGACTTGCAATCATGGTTTACATATCAGGGTTTCTGCTAGTCATTAGCTCTCGCTCTCTCTACGAAGGCATGAAAAGCATTGCGACCAAAGCCGTCAATTCACAGCTTTTCGAGTGCGCGCGGGCGTCACTGCTGTGGATCGCACGCCCTCAGCCCCCAACTTAAACACCGCCACGGCCTCCACCAAAGCTAAGGCTTGCGTCTTCAGGCTGTCAGCCGCAGCGGCAGACTGCTCCACCAGCGCCGCGTTTTGCTGTGTGGTTTGATCCATCTGCGTCACCGCTTCACCCACCTGCGCCACACCCTGGCTTTGCTCCTGGCTGGCCGAGCTGATCTCACCCACGATGTCGGTCACACGGCGAATGGCCGTCACCACCTCGCTCACCACCTCACCGCCCGCCAGTGCCACGGATGAGGCCTGCTGTGCCAACTGGCTCGCCTGCTTGGCGTTGTCGGCATTGTGGCGAACGGTAGAGCCCAGCTCTTCCATGGAGGCTGCAGTCTCTTCCAGGGCGCTGGCTTGCTGCTCGGTACGGCCAGAAAGGTCGTTGTTGCCCTGGCTGATCTCCGCGCTGGCGGTGGCCACGCTGTCGGCATTGATGCGCACGGAGCTCACTACGCGGGACAGGGCGGTTTGCATTTCGCTCAGTCCACTCAGGATAGGGCTGAATTCGTCGTTGGCGTCGTCGCGCAAATTGGTGCTGAGGTCGCCATCGCGCACGCGGTTGGCCACGTCCTCAGCCAAGGCAGCGCGCTTGCGCAGCGTGGCGGCCAAGTAAACCGCAAAAGCGAACAGGCCGATCACGATGATCATGCTCACCACGATCAAAATGGTGGTCGTCTTGTGGATCCGGGAATCGATGTCGGAGATGTCTTCTTTCAGCCCATTTTCCTGAACATGAACCAGTTCATCTAGAACGGCCAGCACTTGGTTGCGGGCGGGAATGGTTTTATCAACCAGAAAGGCAAAGGCGTCGACCTTTTTGCCCTCCTGAATAAGTTTGATGTTGGCTTCACCATGTATCCAAAATTCCTTGACCAGCGGCTGCAGTTTTTCCCACAAGACGCGCCCTTGAGGCGTAAAAAGCGCGACGCCATAGTCTGTATTGGCCTTGTCAATGATCTGCCGCTTGGCCGACACATCGGCCAGGGACGCGTTCATTTCCTCCGGTGTGCGGGCCAAAATGGCGTGACGAAGCTGGAGCGAGACGCGCGTGACGCTGAGTTCCATCAAGGCGGCGCGCTGGAGCTGAGGCACCCGGGCGCTGCCTGTACGGTTGGTGCGATCTGACACCTGTGCCAAGTCCGAATACACGGTGCTGACCAGCCCCGCGAGGGCCAAAGTCACCAGAATACACAGCAGGTACAGGCGTTTTGAAATGTTGAGGCTGGACAGGATTCCCATGGTGCTTTTCCTTGGCAAAGTTCGGCGGAACTGCTTTTTGTAGAAAAACCATCATCCGAAAAAACGCCGCATCACGCTGGCCAAGTTTGCCAATGCCAGACAGGGGGAGGGCATCTGCCGCCTCGCCAGCCCCATGCAAGTGCGCTTGCCAGGTCAACCCAACTTAGCGCGGGCCGTATCGAAACCGCATGACCAAAATGGCACTCGATAGTGCCAGCGTGATGACATTGGCGATCACGATGGGCCAGGCATTCAGTAACAAACCGTAACCGAGCCAAAGCGAAATCCCCAGCGTAAACACGCTGTACATGCCTTTGGAGATACCGCTCACATCCTTGGTCTTAAAGGTCAGCCAGGCTTGTGGCACAAAGCTGAATGTGGTCAAGCTGGCAGCGGCGTAGCCGATCAAATCGGTGGCGGTTATGGGCATGAAACGTGGGCGTCAATGGATAGCGAAAAAAAGCTCAAAAAACCTCAGTCAGCCTGAGTCCATTCAATGAGCGCATCAAACACGGGGCGCGCAGCATTCACCACGCCAGGCGTGGGGTGATTGGCAATGGCCACCAGAACATAGCGCTTGCCGCTGTTGCCCAGCACATAGCCCGCAATGGCGGCCACATCGTCCAAACTACCCGTCTTGAGTTGAGCAGAGCCTTGGGTAGATCGCGCCTTGCTGTGCCTGAGCGTGCCGTCAACGCCCGCGATGGGTAAGGACGCCAATAGCTCTGCGCTAACGGTCGACTGGTAAGCACTTTGCAACATTTGCGCCAAGGCTTGGGGCTGAATCCGTTCGATGCGTGACAAGCCAGAGCCGTTTTCTAGCAAAGGGGCGGGGGCAAGTGGCAAACGGTCAGACCACCAGCGTTGGATCACACTGCGCGATGCTTCAAACGTCGCGCGAGGCTCTGACCTGGCCGTCGTGCGGCCCGCTGCCGCTGCCGCTGGCGCTTGCGTCCGCCCGAGTGTGAGCAAAACCTGTTGCGCCATCACGTTGTTGCTGAACTTGTTGATGTCACGCACCAGCTCTGCCAACGGAGGCGACGGGTGCTCAAAGGTGGGGCGTAAGCGCGCAGGAACCTGCCCGTAGACCACGGCACCAGACAGCTTGCCGCCTTGGTTCTTCCACATGCCCTCCACCGCCCGCGCTGCGTAAGCTTTGGGCTCGACGTAGGCAATGGGCCAAATTCGCTCACCGCAAGACGCTGCATAGCTGCCGTCAAACCGGACGAGTTGTGGGTTGCTAAAGTCAGCTTTCAGCGCGCTGCGGTAATCCGCGCAGTTGCCTTTCAGCAGCGGTACGCTGGTAGGGATTTGCACATCGGCAAGGGGTGGCTCACTGCTGACATGGGCAACGCCCTTGGCGCGGTCAGGCGAAAACTTAAAGATGATGGCTTTGAAGTTGATCAGCAGCGCATCGGGTGTCGCGTTGTAGGGGCGTAGCGGTTCGCCATCGAACTTGGCGGGGTCAAGATCAGGCACGTCAAAGGCCGACCGATCCAGCACGATGTTGCCGTCAATCTGTTGAATACCCAGAGCCTGTATGCGCTGCACCAAAAGCACGAGGCGCTCCAGCACCAACTTGGGATCGCCCTGGCCTTTGATATACAGGTTGCCCTTGAGCGTGCCATCCACCACAGGGCCGTCAAGATATACCGGCGTGGACCAGGCGTAGCCCTGCCCCAATAAATCAAGTGCAGCATACGTGGTGACCAGCTTCATCACGGAAGCGGGGTTCATGCTTTGACTGGCACGGTGGCTCAAGCGAGCAGCCGTGCGCCCAGGCGCGCCTTGGGCGTCCATCACCACTAAGCTGATGGCGTCCAGGGGGATCTTGGCTCGGGTGAGTGCCGCTTCAATCTCTGGCGGCAGGGCTGACGTTTGCGCCCAACTGCTGCTGGCCAGCCACCAACAGCCTGTGGCGATCAGCGCGGCACCGTAGCGGCGCATCAATCGACTTTGGCTCCAGACGCTTTCACCACTCTTGCCCATTTAGCGATTTCGCTGTCGATCATCTTGGCAAATTCAGCAGGCGTGTTGCCACCGGGAATCGCGCCTTGGGCCAAGAGTTTTTCGCGGATGGCGGGAGAGTTCAGGGATTTGCTCGCCTCCACCTGGATGCGGCTCACGATGTCGGCAGGTGTATTGGCAGGTGCCAAAAGGCCAAACCAAGAACTGGCCTCGTAGCCCTTAAGCGCAGCGCCGCCCGCTTGCTCCACCGTGGGGGCATCCGGCAGGGCGGATGACCGCTGGCCACTGGTGACGGCCAGGGCCTTGAGTTTGCCTGCCTTGATATGGGGCAGGGCGGAGGGCAGGTTGTCAAACATGATGTCGATGTTGCCGCCCACCAAATCCAGCAGCGCAGGGCCCGAGCCGCGGTAGGGAATGTGGGTCATGAACACGCCGGTCATGCTCTTGAACATTTCGCCTGCCAAGTGGATCGAGGTGCCGCTGCCACTGGACGCCATGTTGATGCGCCCCGGGTTGCGCTTGGCGTATTGGATGAAGTCTTGCACGGTGTTGATGTTGTTGGCGCGTGCTTTGTCGGCGTTCATGGCCATCACATTGGGCACACCCGCTACCAGGGTGATGGGGGCAAAGTCTTTCACCGGGTCATAGGGCATTTTGTCGTACAGCGCTTTGTTGATGCCGTGCGTGCCCACCGTGCCCATCAGCAAGGTGTAGCCATCGGCTGCAGATTTGGCCACCAGGTCAGCGCCCACATTGCCGCCCGCACCTGCGCGGTTTTCCACAATGAAAGACTGCCCAAAGGCCTTGGCCAGTTCCGGCGCCATGGCGCGGGCCAGAATATCGGTGGTGCCGCCGGGTGCAAAAGGCACAACGATGCGTACGGGTTTACTGGGCCAGGCAGCTTGTGCCCCAGCAAGTTGAGGGATCAAGCCGGTAGCTATACAAATGCTAGCTAACAATGTACGACGTATATGCCGAAACGGGGTGTTTTGTTTGAAATTTTGCGTCATTGAAGTCTCCAGAACAGCGGACATTGTGCCTGCGAAGCTGCGCAGGTGCAGGCGGCATGACACGGCCTCATTTGCGGTGGGTCAAAAAAATGCCGCGACAGCCTGTGGGCTGGCGCGGCAAATGAGAAAAGCTTTTTGCTGGTTTTGCAGAATCGGCGCAGATCAGTCTGCGTAGACGCCAGCGGCCTTGATGACGGGGCTCCACTTGGCGATTTCTGCGGCGACAAACTTCTTGTGCTCAGCGCCTTCCACGCGCTTATCGGTCACGATCACAGCGCCCAGACCTTCTTGTTTCTTCATGAAGGCAGGGTCTTTGAGTGCGGCTTTGAGCGCTGTGTTGATCTTGGTCACCACATCCGCAGGCGTGCCCTTGGGTGCGTACAGACCGTGCCAAATGGAAACCTGGAAGTCCTTGACGCCAGACTCTGCCAGTGTGGGCAGGTCTTTGAGTGAAGGTGTGGTCAGGCGCTTGGCGGTGGTGACGGCGTAAGCCTTGATCTTCTTGGCTTCGATCTGGCCCGTGGTGTTGGTGGTCTGGTCGCACATCAAGTCGATCTGGCCGCCCAGCAGGTCGTTCATGGCAGGGGCGGTGCCCTTGTAGGGGATGGTGGTCATGTCGATGGCCAGCGCATTTTGGAACATCAAGCCGCACAGGTGGGAGGCAGACCCCACGCCTGCATTGCCCAGATTGATCTTGCCCTTGTTGGCAGCGATCCAGGCGGTGAGTTCTTTGTAGTTGTTGGCTGGCATGCTGGGTTTGGCAACGAGCGTCATGGGGACTTCGTTGATCAGACCGAGGTATTCAAAGTCGCTCTCTACCTTGAAGGGTAAAGTGCGCAGCAGACTGGGCATGGTAGCCATACCAATGTGGTTCAGCAGCAGGGTGTGTCCATCAGCGTTCGCCTTGGCCACTTTATTGGAGCCAATGGAGCTGCCCGCACCGGCGGCGTTTTCCACCACCACGGCCATGGCACCCAGCGGGCCACGGATGGCCTCAGCCAAGTCGCGCGCCACGCGGTCGGTCGGGCCGCCAGCCGTGAAGGGCACCACGATGGTGACGGGCTTATCCTTGATGGGGAAGTCAGCAGCATTAGCACCAGCAGCCAGCGCGACGGCGGCCAGAATCAAAATCTTCTTCATGAGGGTCTCCAAAGGTTTGCACGGAATGTGGAGCGATCCTAGCGGCGTGCGAGGCGAATGCCATCGCGGGAACTACTTAGGTGGGCACCCGCGCTGGGCACAGTGTCACAGTTTGATGATCAGGTCTTGATCGGGCGCAAAGTTGGCATGCAGTGGCAGCAGCGCGCCGCCCAGCGCCCGCGCATCGGAGCCGATGCTGCCGGGCAGCAAAGTGGTGTGCCACAGGCCTTCCCAGCTGTACTTGGCCAGGGCTTGCTGGGTTTGTTCGATCAGCAGAGTCAGCAAGGGGCGGCACAGCGAGCCGTCGATGACCACCGCGTCCATGTCGAGGAAGGCGGTGGCACTGATGACGCAGTGGGCCAGGGCGTCGGCGCAGTGCCTGGCCCAGGCCAGTGTGTCGGCGGCCATGGGCTCGCTCAGGGCGCGCTCGTCGTAGGCGGCGCTTGGGTCCAGGCCCTTGGCGGCAAAGCGTTGCTCCAGTTCCCACAGCGAGGCATGGGCGATCAGTTGTTCTGGCGCACTCACAAGTGCACCCCCATGCGAACCTGATTGCCCACCCGACTGCGCTGTCATGTGCATGGGCATGGACGCCACCGCGCCCGCATTGCCGTGCAAGCCGCGGTGCAGGCGCGAGTTGATGACCAGGCCGCCGCCGACAAAGGTGTCGATGAACAGGTACAAAAACGACTTGAGCTCATGGCCCCGCCCAGACACCAGCTCCGCCACACAGGCGGCAGACGTGTCTTTGATGAAGTTGACCGGTAGCTCCGTCATGGCCTGCACCTCGGCGCCCAGGTCCATCTGGTTCCACTCTGAGGATTGCGCTTCTGACAGGCCCAGCATGCGGTGCCAACCGCCCAACTGGTAAGGCGCCGCAACGCCAATGCCGACCAGGCGCGGGCTGAGTTCGCCCAGCGAGTCGGCCAGCTCGCCCAGCCGCTCGCCCAAGGCCGGCAGCAGGGTGTCGGCATGGGGAAAGGCATAGGGCAGGCTCAGGCGTTTGCGCACCTGGCCGGTAAAGTCCAGCAGCAGCCAGTCGGCGCTGCGCCGACCGATCTTGATGCCGATGGAAAACGCGCCGTCCGGGTTCAGCGCCAACGGGATGGACGGCTGGCCGATACGACCGCGCAGCGGCTCGTGCCGCAAGATCAATTGGTCTTCTTCCAGCCGGGTGGTGATGAGCCCGATGGTTTGCGCGGTCAGGCCTGTCAGGCGCGCCAGTTCGGCCTTGGGCAGGCTGCCGTGCTGGCGGATGGTTTGCAGTACCACGCGCTCGTTGAACTGGCGCATGCCCACATGGTTGGAGCCACGGGCGCGCAGCAAGGGTCGTGCGGAAGGAGTCATGTCGCCAAGTTTCGCGCAAGTCCTGGGGGTAGCGTCAATGTGCGAGACATGCCGCGTCCAGCTCGTCTGGCCTGACTGCACCGGTCATCACTGCTACGGTGTCGGCCATGCTGATTTTTTTGGGGTTGAGCACGCAGCCGCGCTTGCCCAGGCGGGCAACATGGATGCGGTCGGCAATCTCAAACACATGCGGCATGTTGTGCGAAATCAGGATCACGGGCAGGCCTTTGTCGCGCACGCGGCGGATCAGTTCCAGCACCATGTTGCCTTCTTTCACGCCCAGTGCGGCAGTGGGTTCGTCCAGGATGACCACATGCTCGGCAAAGGCCGCTGCGCGGGCCACCGCCACACACTGGCGCTGGCCGCCCGAGAGCGTCTCTACCGCCTGCGTCATGGACCGGATGCCGACCTTGAGATCGTTCATGCGCTCGATGCTGACCTCTAGCATTTTTTTCTTGTCCAGCATGCGGAGCACGTTGCCAGCAAAGCCCGGGCGGCGCAACTCGCGGCCAAGGAAGAGGTTTTCTGCAATGGTCATGGCGGGGGCCACGGCCAGGTCTTGGTACACCGTCTCGATGCCGACCTTGCGGGCGTCCATCGGGCTCTTGAAGTGGATGGTCTGGCCGTCGAGCTGGATCTCGCCCTCATCAGGCACGGTGGCACCAGACAGGCACTTGATCAGCGAGGACTTGCCAGCGCCGTTATCACCAATCACCGCCAGGATTTCACCGGCGCGCAGCTCGAAGTCGGCCCCGTCCAGGGCGGTGACCTGGCCGTAACGTTTGACCAGGCCCTTGGCCTGCATCACGATTTTTGGGGCACTCATCAGCGGCCTCCCTTGCGCGAAAGTTGATCCACTGTCACGGCCAGAATAACCAGAATGCCAGTGATCAGCACCTGGTACACCGACGACACGCCCATCAGCGTGAGGCCATTGCGCAGCACACCGACCACGATGGCCCCAGCCAGCGTGCCCAGTATCACGCCCCGGCCGCCAAACAGGCTGGTGCCGCCTAGCACCACCGCAGTGATGGCGTCCAGGTTCTCGGTCTGACCGCCGTTCGGGTCGCCGACCCCGGTGCGCGCCACGGTTAAAAGCGAGGCAATGCCGTAAAACACACCGGCCAGCACATAGACGCCCAGCAGCACGCGATCGGTCGGGATGCCCACCAAGCGGGTGGCCTCGGGGTTGTTACCCACGGCATACACATGGCGGCCCGAGGCGGTGTCGCGCAGCCAGAACCACGTGCCAAGGTAAAGCACGATCATCAGCACCACGCCGTAAGCGATCTCGGCGCCGCCAAGCTGGAAGGTGTTGCCCAGCCAGGTCATCATGTCGGGCACGTTGGTGACGGTCTGCGATTCTGAATACAGCTGTGTGATGGCGAAGGCGATGTTGAAAGTGCCCAGCGTCACGATGAACGCGGGCAGCTTGATGCGGGTGACGAGCAGGCCATTGATCAGGCCGAACAGCGTGGTCACGGTCATGCCCAGCAGGATGGCGAGAGCCGGCGGCAGGCCGTAGTCGGCAGCCACCTTGGTCATCACTATGCTGCCGAGGGCCATCACCATGCCGCAGGACAGATCAATGCCAGCCGTCAGGATGATGATCGACTGGCCGATGGCGATCACGCCCACCACCATCACCTGCTGCATGATCAGCGCGAAGTTGGCGCCGCTGAAAAAATTGTCGGTGCTTAGACCGAACACCAGGCAGGCCGCGGCCAGGGCTATGAAGGGCCCCAGCTGGCTCAGTGGCGGAAGTTTGTCTTTGAGCGTGTTCACGGCAACTCCTGGTGGCTGCCCCGCGCCGCGCGGTGCAGGCGGCGGGGCACATGCCTAATTACTTCTTGCCCCAGCACAGCTCGGTGCCAACCTTCACGTCTTTGCTGTCCACGCCCTTGACGGCATTGGCAGCGATCAGCGTCACACCGGTATCCACATAGCCGCTGGATTTCTTGCCGCTCTTGGCGTATTCGACACCCGCTGCCACGCCCATGGAGGCCATCTTGAGCGGGTATTGCTGCGAGGTGGCGGCAATCACGCCTTTGCCCACGTCAGCAATGCCAGCGCAACCGCCGTCCACCGACACCACGATCACGCCTTTTTCTTTGCCAGCCTTCTTCAGCGCGTTGTAGGCACCGGCGGCGGCGGGTTCATTGATGGTGTAAACCACGTTGATGCCGGGGTCCTTTTGCAGGCAGTTTTCCATCGTGGTTTGGCCCTTGGCCTGGTTGCCGTCCGTGTCACCGGCGCACACCGTTTCGGGTGTGGAAGACAGCTCGTTAGATTTGGCGTCGTTTGCCTTCAGACCAAAGCCGGACATGAAGCCGTTGTGGCGCTGGGCGCCCACCGGGTGGCCGGGGAACAGGTCGAGCATGGCGATCTTGGCAGGCTTGCCACCCAGGGCTTCCTTGGCGTACTGGCCAATCAGCACGCCGGCCTTGTAGTTGTCGGTGGCAAACAATGCGTCTGCACCTTCGAACGGGCTGTCGAGTGCGATCACCTGCACGCCTTTGGCCTGGGCCTTCTTGACGGCGGGGAGGATGGCGTCGCCGCTGGACGTGATCAGGATGGTTTTGGCGCCAGCCGTGACCATGTTCTCGATGGCGGTGATCTGGGCAGCGGTGTCGCCGTCTTTCTTGCCAGACGCGCTCATCAGCTTGGCACCAAGCTTCTTGGCTTCGGCTTGCGCGCCTTCCTTCATCTTCACAAAGAAGGGATTGGTTTCGGTCTTGGTGATCAGGCCGATCACGGGCTCACCGGCCGCGAATGCGCTGGAAGCGGCAAAGGCAAGGGCGGTCAGGCTTAGGGTGGCGAAGGTCTTGTTCATGGGGTTGTCTCCAGGTTTCAGAAATACTGACAAAAGGGTGGGTCAGGCAAACTCGGTAGGGGCTTGTGTACCGGCTTTACCGACCGGCGCAGCGCCACTATACTGGCGATGGACTAATTAAATCAAGTTACTTTATTTATGGAAAACCCTGATACCCCGATCCAGGTGGTCACGGCCGGCGAAGCCCTGATCGACATGATTCGCCAGGCCGATGGCCGCTATGCTGCCTGTCTGGGTGGTGCGGTATACAACCTGACGCGCGCCCTAAGCCGCCAGGGCGTGGGCACGGCTTACCTCAACCCGCTGTCGCAAGACGACTTGGGCCAGCAGTTGGCAAGCCAACTGCTGGCCGACGGCGTGACGCTGGCCCAACCGACACCCGTCCACGAATCCACCGCCATGGCTGTGGTGGGTTTGGACGCCAATGGTCACCCCAGCTATTCGTTCTACCGCCAAGGCGTGGCCGACCGCTGCGTCGATGCCACCACGATGAACCAGCAAACCGAAAGCTACCCCGCCCTGAAAATCGTGGCGACAGGCTGCTTGGCACTGGCGCCAGAAGATGCCAGCCACTACCTGCCCTGGCTGCAGCGTCAACGCGAGCTGGGCAAGGCGGTGGTGGTGGACGCCAATGTGCGTTTGTCTGCCATGCGGGACGTGGCGGCTTATCGACAAAATGTGTTGTCGGCTGTTGGGTTGGCGCACATTGTCAAAGCCAGCGACGAAGACCTGGACGCCTTGCAGATCGCTGGCGACACGCCGCTGGCCAAGGCGCGCACCTTACTCGCCAGCAGTGGCGCCCACTTGTTTGTGCTGACCTTGGGTGCGCAGGGCGCATGCCTGATCAACCGAGCAGGGCAGGTTTGGCAGGCACGCGAGGCTGCACCTGTTGATGCGGTGGACACGGTGGGTGCGGGGGACTGCTTTCTGGCCGGCTTGCTGGCAGCCTTGTTGCATGCCGGGCCTGATCCGCTGAGCACTATTGCTGCATTGGATGAAGCCACAGCACACGCACTGTTGAAGCACGCCTTGTCCAGCGCCAGCATCAACGTGATGCGCAGCGGTTGTGTACCACCCACTTGGGACGAGGTGAGCAGCCGGGTAGCGGAAATTCAATATGAATTTGGAGGCTTCGGCAGGTAGTACGGGCTTATGTTGCTATTGTTTATGTAGCATCCGCCGTCTGCACGCATTCGATCCGAAGGCACAAAAGCGCCTGAGTTGGCGCTTTCTGCATTGACTTGATCTGGCAAGGTCTTGTTGATCCCGAGAACTCAAAACCGATAGGCCATAGCTACTTGTAGCTTCTGGCGTCTTCAATCACCTTGCCGTCATTGGCCAAGCTACCAACGGCACACAGCACCACCTCACCACGCAGCTTGGTGACATCGCGAATCGCATCCGCAATGCGCGTTGCCAGGCCTTCAGATGTTGACGAAGCCTCCACGTGCAGCGCCATGGCATCGTTGGCCATCTCCCCGCTGACGACCAGCCGGGCCTTGCTCACTTCGGGGAAACGCCGCGCGATTTCGGCCACTTGGCCAGGGTGAACAAACATGCCGCGCACCTTGGTGGTTTGGTCTGCGCGTCCCAGCCAGCCCTTGATGCGCTGGTTGGTGCGGCCTGTCGGGCATGGGCCGGGGAGGATGGCAGACAAATCGCCCGTGCCAAAGCGCACCAGTGGGTAAGCTGGGTTAAAGCAGGTCACGACCACTTCGCCCACTTCACCTTCGGGGACGGGATCGCCTGTGCCAGGGCGAACGATTTCCAGCAGCACGCCTTCGTCGAGCACCAGGCCTTCGCGGGCTTCGGTTTCATACGCAATCAAACCCAAGTCAGCCGTGGCATAGCTTTGGTAGCCCGCCACGCCATGGGCCAAATACCAATCACGCAGACTCGGTGGAAAGGCCTCGCCACCAAACAGAGCGCGCTTGACGCTGGGCAGAGCCACGCCCATTTCGGCCGCTTTTTCCAGGATGATTTTTAAGAAGCTGGGCGTGCCGATGTAGCCTGCGGGTTTGAGTTCGGCCATGGCCTGAACTTGCTGCTCGGTCTGCCCTGTGCCGCCCGCGAACACGGTCGCGCCCAATGCGTGCGCACCGCTTTCCATCATGGCGCCTGCGGGAACAAAGTGGTAGCTGAAGCAGTTGTGGATCAGGTCGCCAGATCGAAAGCCTGCCGCGAACATGGAGCGCGCCATGCGCCAGTGGTCTACACCGGTGCTGTCGGGCTCATACAGCGTGCCGGGGCTGGCAAACACGCGGGGCATCTTGGGGCCAAAACCAATGGACGCGAAGCCGCCAAACACATCGCTGGCCCGGTGTTTTTGTTGCAACTCAAGCAACTCGTATTTGCGGGTAACGGGCAGCAGGGCAAGCGCTGCGCGGGTGTTTACCTCGGCGGCGTTCACGTCTTTCAAAATCTGCGCAAAAGCGGCGGTCTTGGACTTGGCAAACGCAATCTGGCCGGGCAAGCCGACGAGCAGGTCGCGCTCGCGTTGTGCGGGATCGCGGTGTTCGAGAATGTCGTAATAAATATCGTGGGAATGGGTCATGCCAACCACCGCTTTCTGCGCTTGTAGCTTTTCACGTCTTTGAAACTCTTGCGCTCGCCACCACCCATGCCAAGGTAAAACTCCTTGACGTCTTCGTTGTTGGCAAGATCCGAGGCCACGCCATCCATCACCACGCGCCCGCTTTCCATGATGTAGCCATAGTCGGCGTACTTGAGCGCCATGTTGGTGTTCTGCTCAGCGAGCAGGAAGGTTACCTTCTCTTTGCTGTTCAGGTCTTTGACAATGTTGAAGACCTCCTCAACGATTTGAGGCGCCAAGCCCATAGAGGGCTCATCCAGCAACACCACGCTGGGGTTTGACATCAACGCGCGGCCGATGGCGCACATTTGTTGCTCGCCACCCGAGGTGTACGCCGCCTGCGAGGTGCGGCGAGTCTTCAGGCGTGGGAAGTAGTTGTAGACCTTTTCCAGATTGCGAGCAATCTCGGCCTTGTCGGTGCGGGTGTATGAACCCGTCATCAGGTTTTCTTCAATGCTCAGGTGAGCGAAACAGTGGCGCCCTTCCATCACCTGCACCACGCCACGCTGAACCAGATCAGCAGGCGTGAGGTTTTCAATGCGTTCCCCGCGCAATTCGATCGAGCCTTTGGTGACCGCGCCTCGCTCGCCTTGTAGCAGGTTGGAGATGGCGCGCAAGGTCGTGGTCTTGCCTGCGCCGTTGCCGCCAAGGATGGCCACAATTTGACCTTCAGGCACCTGCAGGCTTACGCCTTTGAGCACCAGGATCACGTGGTTGTAAATGACCTCGATGCCATTGACGTTCAGAACAATGTTGGGTTTTTCCATGGGTTCTCTCGTTGTCCAATCGAGAAGGCCAGTAGCAGGCCCTCTCGATTGGCGGCTGATCCAGCCGCCAACGCTCAAGCTATCAAGACTGGCAATCCGCTGGTGTGCGGCGTGTCAGCTTCTTGTCGGCGAGGTACTTGTCAGCACCGGCCTTGACCATGGGTTTCAGGATCTGGTCATCGGCTTGGTACCAGTCAGACGAAAAGCCCCACTTGGCACCGTCCCAGGTTTGCACGCGCGCCCAGGTAGAGCCCATGTGGTCCGCACAGCTGGTGCTAAGCGGGCGCATGATGCCGGAGAAGCCCAGGGCGTCCAGACGCTTTTGGTCCAGTGCCAGGTTCTCAAGACCCCAGCGAACTTGCTCTGCCGTCATGACTTTGCCTTTGCCGTAGCGCTCTTGCGCACGGCGAACGGCTTCGACCCCCAGCATCTGGATGATCACGCCACGGGTATACAGAACCGAGCCCACTTCGTCTTTAGGACCTGTGCCTTGACCCTTGTCATGCACGGTCTTCAGGATGTCTTGAATCACTTTGGGTTGCTGGCCAGAGGTGTTCAATGCCAAGGCGTTATAGCCTTTAGCGCCTTCGCCTACGTCCTTGACGTCAGGCTCAGCGCCTGCCCACCACACGCCGTACATCTTGTCACGAGGGAAACCGGTAGCTTGAGCTTCTTTCAAGGCCGTGGAGTTCATCACGCCCCAGCCCCACAGCAACACAAAGTCAGGCTTGCTCTGGCGCACTTGCAGCCAGGTGGCCTTTTGCTCTACACCGGGGGCGGTGACAGGCAGCAAAGACAGGTCAAAACCATGCATCTTGGCGCGTTCTTGCAACAAGGGAATTGGCTCTTTGCCAAATGGGCTGTCGTGGTAGACCAAGGAGATCTTCTTGCCCTTGAGCTTGTCAAAGCCGCCTTCCTTCTTGGCCAGATGCTGGATCAAGATGTCAGCACCGGTCCAATAGCTGCCCATGAAGGGGAAGTTCCATTTGAAAGCATTGCCGTCTTGTGCCACCGACAAGCCGTAACCCAGCGTGATCAAGGGGATCTTGTCTGCAGCGACCTTTTCGGTCAACGCAAAGGTAATGCCCGTTGCCTGAGGGTCGATCAGCGTGACGCCGGGGCGGCTCTTCAGGCGCTCGTAGCATTCCACGCCGCGGTCGGTGGCGTAACCCGTTTCGCATTCTTCAAAAGTGATTTTGACGCCGTTGATGCCGCCGTCGCGCGCATTGACCATCTTGATGTAGTCCTGCTTGCCGTTGGCCCATGGCACACCGTTGGGCGCGTAGGGGCCCGTGCGATAGGACAGCAGTGGGAAGAACTGCTCTTTGGCCTGCGCGAACGCATTGGTCGTCAGCATGGCTGCGCCAGTTGCGATCACGCCTGCGGCGATAACCAGTTTAGAAAGCTTCATGCGAGTCTCCTGTGAATGAACGTGGAAAGTGAACGGGAAAAGATGAGCAAGAAAATCAATGTGGGAAAGGCCACAACCGCAGCTTTTGTTTGCCAATGGCCCAGAGCTTGGCCAAACCGTGCGGCTCGACGATGAGGAACCACACAATCAAGGCACCAAAAATCATGAGCTCAGCGTGCGAAACACCTGCAGTCGAAATTTCAATTCCGACAAGTGCCGCAACAGCTGGCAGAAACTGGTTCAGGAAGATGGGCAGGATCACGATAAAGGCCGCACCAAAAAAGCCACCCGCAATAGAGCCCAAGCCACCAATGATCACCATGAACAAGAGACGGAATGAGATTTCCACCGAGAATGCGGCAGGTTCCCATGCACCCAGGTAAACAAAGGCCCACAGCGCACCCGCCACACCGATGATGAATGAGCTAACGGCAAAAGCGCTGAGCTTGGCGTACATGGGGCGGATGCCAATCACGGCTGCGGCCACGTCCATGTCACGAATCGCCATCCACTCGCGACCAATGGCACCACGCACCAAATTTTTGGCCAACAAGGCAATCACAACTAATAGACCCAAGCAAAACCAGTATTTGCTCACGGCGCTGTCAATGGGCAAGCCGAAGAACTGAAGACCCGAGACCGAGATAGAGCCCGACGGTGAGTCGTTCGTCAGCCACTTGATGCGCAGGAACATCCAGTCGCTGAAGAATTGCGCCGCAAGCGTTGCCACTGCCAAATAGAGTCCTTTGACACGCAGGCTTGGCAAGCCAAACAAAATGCCAAACAGCGTGGCACACAGACCGCCCAGAATCAAAGCAGGAATCAATGGCAGGCCAGGAATGCGGACAAAAAAGTTGTACGCACCGTAGGCGCCGACCGCCATGAAGGCGCCTGATCCGAGCGAAATCTGCCCACAGTAACCCACCAAAATGTTCACACCCAGTGCGGCCAAGGACATGATCACGAACGGAATGAGCACCGCACGGAACATGTAATCGCTGGCCACCATGGGCACTACAAAGACGGCTACCAGAAGCAGAATCGCCATGGCAATGCGGTCTTGCGCGATGGGCAAGATTTGCTGATCGGCGCGGTAAGAGGTCTTGAACTGACCATTTTCACGGTAAAGCATGATGGTTCTTTTCTTCTTTAAACGCGGTCAATGATTTTTTCGCCGAAGAGTCCTTGCGGACGGATCAGCAAGAAACCCAAAGCCAGCACATAGGCAAACCAGATCTCGATACCACCGCCCACAAATGGCCCCAGGTAAACCTCTGATAGCTTTTCGCCCACACCGATGATCAAGCCGCCAATGATCGCGCCGGGCACAGAGGTCAAGCCACCCAAAATGACCACAGGCAGAGCGCGAAGCGCAACGGTTGCCAAGGAAAACTGCACGCCCAGCTTGGAGCCCCAGATCATGCCGGCCACTAATGCCACCACGCCAGCCACGCACCAGACAATCACCCAAATGCGGTTCAGCGGGATACCGATGGACTGCGCGGCCTGATGGTCGTCGGCAACGGCTCGCAGCGCGCGACCGGTGGAAGTTTTCTGGAAGAACACGCTCAGTAATGCCACCAAAACTGCAGCGATCAAGGCGGCATAAAGATCCTCCTTGTTGATCAAGATGCCACCTTCAAACAATGTGTCCAGGATGAAGATCGGGTCCTTGGGCATGCCAATGTCGATCTTGTAAATGTCACTGCCAAAGATGGTCTGGCCCAGACCTTCCAGAAAATAGGTGATGCCCAAGGTTGCCATCAACAGGGTGGCGCCTTCTTGATTGACCAGATGGCGAAGCACCAGACGTTCAATCAGCCATGCCACGATGAACATCACTGCGCCTGCCACCACAAAGGCAAGCAGTCCAGCCACAAAAGTGTTGCTGATGCCAGTCCACTGCGGAATCCATTCGGAAAAGCGCGCCATCGCCAGCGCTGCAAACAGCACCATGGCGCCTTGCGCGAAGTTAAACACGCCAGACGCCTTGAAGATCAGCACAAAGCCAAGCGCTACCAAGGAATACAGCATGCCCGCCATCAGGCCGCCAAACAAGGTTTCTAAGAAAAAAGCCATGGTCCGATTCCTCAGTGTGAGGTGCCTAAATAGGCACTGATCACGTCTTCGTTGTTACGCACTTCGTCGGGGCTGCCGTCGCCAATTTTCTTGCCGTAATCCAGCACGACGACACGGTCGCTGATGTCCATCACCACACCCATGTCATGCTCAATCAGGACAATGGTGGTGCCGAACTCGTCATTCACGTCGAGCACAAAGCGGCACATGTCCTGCTTTTCTTCCACGTTCATGCCAGCCATGGGTTCGTCTAGCAACAGCACTTGTGGCTCCATCGCCAGTGCCCGGCCCAAGTCCACGCGCTTTTGCAGGCCGTAGGGCAATTGACCCACGGGTGTCTTGCGGAAGGCTTGGATTTCCAGAAAATCGATGATGTGTTCGACAAATTCTCGGTGCTGTTCTTCCTCACGTTGGGCGGGGCCAATGCGTAAGGCTTGCATGAACATATTGCTCTTGATGCGCAGGTTGCGGCCCGACATGATGTTGTCGATCACACTCATGCCCTTGAACAGAGCCAAGTTCTGAAAGGTGCGTGCCACGCCCATTTCCGCAACCTGGCGTGAGTTCATGTGTTTGAAGGTGTTGCCCCGGAAGGTGATGCTGCCTTCCTGCGGTTGGTAGACGCCGTTGATGCAGTTCAACATCGAACTCTTGCCTGCGCCGTTAGGGCCGATGATCGCGCGGATCTCATGCTCCTTGACGTTGAAGGAGATGTTCGTCAAGGCCTTGACACCCCCAAAGCTCAAGGAGATGTTCTTGACTTCAAGAATCACGTCACCGATCTTTTTTGCGCCCGTATCGATCATGCTGGCGTCGTTTGTGGTTGCTGCTGTAGTCATCATGCTGCCGCCTTCACTGGGGCAAAGGTTTTGCTGTCGCCCATCTTTAGGGTTGCACTGACGCTGCCACTGCGGCCATCTTCAAACTTAACGGCGGTTTCAATGAACTGCTCGGTTTTGCCGCCGTAGAGTGCGTCAACCAGTACTGCGTATTTCTCGCTGATGTAGCCGCGCCGGACCTTATTGGTTCGTGTGAGTTCGCCGTCGTCCGCGTCCAGCTCTTTGTGCAGTACCAAGAACCGATGGACTTGGCTACCAGCCAGCAGCGTGTCTGCTGCGAGATCGGCATTGACCTTCTCCACGCACTCCTTGATGAGTTGGTACACCTCAGGCTTTTGCGCCAGATCGGTATAGCCTGCATAAGGCAGATTGCGGCGTTCAGCCCAGTTGCCTACGGCCTCCATGTCGATATTGATCATGGCGCAGACGCGTTCGCGGCCGTCTCCCAGGGCCACGGCTTCCTTGATGTGGGGGAAGAACTTGAGTTTGTTTTCCACATACTTGGGTGCAAACATGGCACCGTCGTTTTCACCACCTTTGAGGCGTCCCACATCCTTGACGCGGTCAATGATCTTGAGGTGACCGTGTGCATCCAGAAAGCCTGCGTCACTGGTGTGATACCAGCCGTCAGGGGTCAGCACTTCTGCGGTGGCGGCAGGGTTCTTGAAGTATTCCTTCAGCAGGCCTTGCGACTTGACCAGCACTTCACCGTTGTCGGCCAGTTTGATCTCCACACCTTGCACGGGCACACCCACCGTATCCGAGCGGGCTTCGTGATCGGGCTGCATGCAGACAAACACAGCGGTCTCGGTGCTCCCGTAGAGCTGCTTGAGGTTGACGCCGATAGATCGGTAGAAGCTGAAAAGGTCTGGCCCAATGGCCTCGCCTGCGGTGTATGCCACACGAACACGTGACAGGCCCAGGGTATTGCGCAAGGGGCCGTACACCAGCATGTTGCCCAAGGTGTAAAGCAGTTTGTCGGTCAAACCAACGGATTTGCCGTCCATCAAGGTGGGCCCCACGCGCTTGGCGACATCCATAAAGTAGTGGAACATGCTGCGTTTGATGGTGCCAGCATCTTCCATGCGGATCATCACACTGGTGAGCAGACCTTCAAAAACACGTGGAGGCGCAAAGTAGTAGGTAGGACCTATCTCTTTGAGGTCGATGGTGACGGTGGCGGCGCTTTCGGGGCAATTGACAACGTAGCCACGTTCCAGCCACTGCGCGTAGCTGAAAATGTTTTGGCCAATCCAAGCGGTCGGCAAGTAAGCCAGCACTTCTTCGTGATCGGTCATCTTGTCAAAAACAGAGCCAGCCTCGGCTCGGTTAAGCAAGCTGAAGTGCGTGTGCACGACGCCTTTGGGTGTGCCGGTCGTTCCGCTGGTATAGAACATGGCAGCCACATCACGCGGTTGGGCTTTGGCAATTTCGGCTTTCAAAAAGCCAGGGTTCTTGGCCGCAAAGGCTTTGCCGGACTCAATCAGGCTTTCCAAGGATGCCAATCCTGGTTCGTCATACTTTCGCAGACCGCGCGGGTCATCAAAAAAGATATTGCTCAGGCCGGCGCATTGCTCGCGAATCTCGAGCAACTTGTCAACCTGCTCCTGGTCCTCCACAACGCAAAAGCGTACCTCAGCATTGTTGAGCGGGAAAACGCATTCAACAGCAGCAGCGTCTTGGTACAAGGGAACGGGAATGGCCCCCAGGCTTTGGGCGGCCAGCATGGTGGCATAAAGCCGCGGACGGTTTGCACCCACCACTACCAGATGCTCGTTGCGCGTGAGGCCAGCCTCGTGCAGGCCACATGCGATTTGCTCGACCAGGGTTGCAAGATCTGACCAGGTCAGCGTCTGCCAAATACCGTACTCTTTTTCACGCATGGCTGGCGCCTGGGGCCGTTTGGCAGCATGCATGAATAAAAGCTTGGGAAAAGTTGTTTCCATTCCACATCCTTGACTTACACATCGGGACTCAACCCTCTGTTGGAGCGGATGTTAGGGATTGGTTTGACGTTATGTTGTCGTTGCGACGACAATTTAGGGGTCATCCCTAAGCGGACATACCCTGAACCATGATCCCAGATCAAAGCCTGTACCAGCGCCGCCGTCCACCGACCGAAGCAGAGTTGGATGACATTCCGTGGTTGGACCGTCTGCAGCCAAGTGAGCGATCAATGGTGATCCCAACCATTGATGTTGCCGATGCCAAACCTGGCGACTTTGTCTGCCGGATTGGACGCCCCGTCACGTATTGGTTTGGGGTTGTGGAAGGCTTGCTCAAAATGAGTAGCGACAACAGCCAAGGGGTGACCATGACCTTTACCGGCGTGCCACCGGGCGGCTGGTTTGGCGAAGGCACGGCGCTCAAGCGTGAGCAGTACCGCTACAACATCCAGGCACTGCGAAAGAGTGTGGTGGCGGGGATCCCCGTCGATACTTTTCATTGGCTGCTGGATCATTCCATTGGGTTCAATCGGTTTGTCATGAACCAATTGAACGAGCGGCTGGGGCAGTTTATTGCGGCACGGGAAATTGATCGAATGAACGATCCCGATGTCCAGGTAGCGCGCAGTCTGGCGGCCTTGTTCAATCCGGTGCTGTATCCCGGTGTGGGCGAAGTCTTGCGCATTACCCAGCAGGAATTGGCGTATTTGGTGGGGTTGTCACGCCAGCGCGTCAATGAAGCGCTGAGCACATTGCAAGGCATGGGGGCCATTCGCGTGGAATACGGTGGCCTACGTGTGCTGGACTTGGCAGCACTTCGAAGCAGCATCGACAAAGGGTGACGAGGCCTCCGTACACAGGTGTTCGCGTTATCCCCAGTAGCGTGTAAGCCCGAGTAGCATGAGCATAGTGCTTTCCCCTTCCACGAAAGAGATTCATGCGTTATTTCAAATTGGCAAGTGTTGCAGGCGCCGCTGCGCTATTGGTTGCCTGCGGTGGCAGTTCTGACCCCAGTCGTGGCGCTTTGCTAGAAACCCCCACCGTCTTGACGACGCTAACTGCTGCGCAGATTGATGCGGGAACGGCAGCATCGGGCCTTCAGGCCATCTCTGGGAAAGCAAGATGCGATGTCAAGGTGGTTCCGCTGAATTACGCAACCATTGGCGTTAATTCCGAATCCGCCAATTCCTCTGGCGTGCTCTTGTTGCCAGCGGGCGCGTGTACAGGTGCTGCACCATTGCTCGCTTACGCGCGTGGCACGGAAGTCTTGAAGACACGCACACTGGCCAATCCAACCGATGGCGAGACCTTCTCGTTGGCGGCCATGTTTGCGTCGCAGGGCTATGCGGTCGTGGCCACCGACTACCTGGGCTTTGCCAAATCAACTTACGCCTATCACCCCTATTTGCATGCAGATACCGAGGCCAGCGCAGTGGTTGACTCGATTCGCGCGGCTCGAAATGCTGGCAGTGCTTTGAGCTTCAGTTACTCGGGCAAGGTCATGCTTTCCGGTTATTCGCAGGGCGGGCATTCTTCGATGGCTGCCCACCGTGCCATCGAGCGTGACAATGCGGGCGAAATCTCTGTGGCCGCTGGTGCTCATTTGGCAGGTCCCTACAACCTGTCGGGCTCGCTCAAACTGCCAGTTGCTATCGCCGGCGTGCAGTTCTTCGTACCGTTTATTGTGACGTCCTGGCAAAAGGCTTATGGCAACGTGTATTCCGATGTCAAGACGGTGTTCAAGGCACCGTATTCGGATTACATCGAAAGTCTGTTGCCAAACCCTACATTGACCTACACAACCTTGGTCACGTCAGGAAAGCTTCCCGGTGCGTTAGGTGAAACGCCTACACAAGCGCGCGACGCTATCTTCCAGGCCGCTTGGTTAACCGATACGCAAACTAATGCTAATAACGGTGCTTATTTGGCGGCTAAGAAGAACGACCTTCTGGGTTGGAGTCCAAAAGCCAAGGTCTTGCTGTGCGGTGGCGCGGGTGACCCCACGGTGCCGCCTTCTATCCACCAAGCAGTAATGAAGGCAGATTTTGACAGCCGTTCGCTGACCAATGTCACATCAGTGGACGTTGATGCTTATGTTCAAGCTACGTTTGGCACCGCAGGCAAAGCGCCCACAGATCCGACCAGCGCTGCGTTTGCCACCTACTATGGCAATTACCACGGCACATATGAGCCGCCGTTCTGCTACGCCCAGGCCAAGGCGCTGTTTGATACGGTGAAGTAATTCCCATCAAACGGTAGAAGCGGCAGAACTGGCCTTAATCGGCGAGTTCTGCCCTGGCCAGCTCGACCTCCAGGCGCTCCATCGCGTCAAAGGCGTCAATGGCGGCGGCCTGTTCATACAGCGCTGTAGCCTCTTTCATGCGTTTGTCGCCTTCCAGCATGACCATGCCATTGGCGTATTCGATCATGGCAATGGCGGAGTTTGGATTCAATACCAACGCCTGCTTGAACAAACGCAGGCCCACCTCTTTTTTGGCACCATAGGTCATGCCGCCAATCAGCGGGCCCACTTTGTCAATGACCTCGGCATGAAACGCACCCAAGGCCACATGGGCATCTGAATGCTTGGCATTCAGTGCAATGGCTTTCTCAAGCGCATCTTTGACCTTGCTGCCTAAACCCTGTGCCAGCGCCTTAGCCACGCTGATACCTTGGCTGTAGCGCCCCAATGCATAGGCTTGCCAATGCCAGGCATTGGGGTTTTCTGGGTCTGACGCCGCTTGCGCTTGAGCCCTGGTTGCCGCTGTGGTGTACAGGTCCAACTTGTCTTTTTCTTTGAGTTCCAGATAGGTCGCGTAGATGCATGTGGCTTTGTTAGCCAAGGTGATGCCTGCGCCCCCCAGTTTCAGGCCTGCTTCGGTGGCTTGGTGGAATTGGCCGTTGTGAAAATGGGCCCACGCCTCCAGCAAGGCAGCGTCTTTAGGCAAAGGTTCCAGGTCACTGGCATGCAGACGCTCCCAGTGTTTTCGGACACTGCTGGCGTCGAAAGCATAGTCACCCGCAAAGGGAAATGCGTTCCATTTGGCCATGAGAATCTCCTGGGTGCTTTTTCATTGTTATGTGGATTCGCTTGTCTGGTATGCGCCAACCAAGTTCAACAAATGGGTGCGTTGGCTGGGCTCTAAATAAGGCACCAGCAAGTTCAACACATGCTGCGCACCACGCATCAGTGCATGTTGGGCACTTTCTGGTTCTAGCGCGCGACGAGGGTCACGCACATATTCAAAGCTGAGCCAGTAGGTCAGCACCACCACCATGCTGGTGGCAGTGGCCTCGACTTCCCGTGAGTCGATGTTGATTGAACCCGCGCGGCTCATACCGTCAAGCATGCTTTTGACGGAACGAGTCTTGTTCTTCAGAATCCACTGGAAATGCGTTTCCAAACGTCTGTTCTTGCTCAGCAGATCGTTCAAATCACGGTACAAAAATCGGTATTGCCAAATCAGCTCGAACAGCGTGTGCATGAAGAACCAGGCGTCTTCTACATTGCGCACACCATCGCTGGCATTGAGCAACTCGCTCAGAGATTTCTCGTAGCGGTCAAACAAGCTGTTGATCAGCTCGTCTTTGGCCGGGTAGTGGTAGTACAAATTACCGGGGCTGATGCGCAACTCCGCCGATATCAGTGTCGTGGAGACATTGGGCTCGCCAAAGCGGTTAAAGAGGTCAAGTGTGACCTCCAAAATCCGTTCGGCCGTGCGGCGAGGCGCTTTTTTCGCCATGGGGTGTTACCTAGTCGTGTTGGACGGACTGTAACCCAGACCGGTGTCAAAGGGCATCAGGGAAGGCGAGTATGCCTGCAGGTCATCGAGCACAGAATGCAGGTTTTGAACGGCCCGCCCAAGACGGGTGCGAGGCGCATAGGCGGCTTGGTCCAGCAGCACGCGGCGGTGGTCAGCCAGCACGCCTGGGCGGGCATGCACGCCGTGACGCGCCAGTTTGTCGGTCAGAACACCTGAGCGCAAAAGCCCCAAGGTTTGTTGGTAAGCATGTTCTGCCAGATGTCGGCGATTGGAATAGCTGAAGGTATTGGCCAGGTACAGCTCGGCATCGCGACGGTCAGGCTCAATTAGCACGATGTCGGTGCCTGGGTAGGCTTTTTCGTAATGCTTCATACCCAGCTCCATGCGCGAATGAATCATGGAGCGGAAGGTTTGGCTCAGTACCGATGGGAGTCCACCGTCAATGATCTTGGGGATGCGGCGCGATTGGCGGCGGCTGTCATCAATCGTGGCGTCAAACGGCACGATCGGGTTCAGACAAATCACCAGGTCCATGCCCTCGTCCATGGCAACAGATGCATGCATGGTCTTTTTGAGCGCACCATCGACATAGTATTTATCGTCAATTTCAACCGGCGGGAACAAACCCGGTAGTGCGGAGCTGGCCTGCACGGCGCGTGAGATGGGCACGTGGTCCCAGCCGGGCTGACCAAAGGGCGCTGCCTCGCCGCTGTCCAAGTGGGTCGCTACCAGCGTTAACTTTGTCTTGAGCTTGCGAAAATCATTGGTGCGCCCAGGTTGGGAGAATTGCACACTCAAGCGGCGATGGATTTCTTCGTTCGAGAAAATACCTGTCGGCAAACCAGGGCTGAAGCGCTCGAGGGCGTGGGTAAGGGATTTACGTTTGATTGCGAGTTCCCAAAATGCCTCGATCATCAAGCCCGGCAGCATGATGGCGCGGCGGGCAAATTCGTCATAAGCCGGCATCATCAACCAAGCGGGGTCAAACACGTCGCTGGCGGGGCTGTTGTTTTCAATGAAAGACCCGCACAGTTGACGCGGCGTCAAGCCGTTAGCCATCGATGCCGCGATAAATCCCCCGGCTGATACGCCAACGTAATGGTTCAACTTTGTGAAGTTGATGCCCGTTAACGCATCTTCGAGCGCGCAAAGCGCACCGATTTCGTAGATGGCACCCATAGGGCCGCCACCCGCCAGGGCGAGGGCAATTCGAGGTGCGGACGGCGTGCTTTGTTTGCGCATGATCATTGTCTCTTCAAGTCAGGTAAATGCTGCGCTGCAGCATGACGGGCATGAAAAAGGGCGCCGAAGCGCCCTTTGCTGATACCGTGAGGAATCGCATTAAACAGTGGCTGCGGCCTCGACTGGCGCAGCCTTGCGGGCAGCAGCGCGTTTGGCAGCTGGCTTGGCTGCACCATTGGCGACCTTAGGCGCGGCTGCTTTTGTGGCGGACTTGACTGCAGCTTTAGGTGCGGCAGGCTTGGCTTCAGCTAGGGCTTCAGCCTTGACGGATGGCTTCTCTGCCTTGGCAGCGGGCTTCGTCCCAGCGGCCTTGCTCAGTTTTTGGACGCTCTTGTTCAGTTCTTCAATGCGCTCCACCAAGTCAGCCACTTCTTTGGATGACGGTACGCCGAGCTTACTCAGGGCTTTGGCCACGCGCATCTCAAAAATGTTTTCCAGCTTGTCCCATTGACCTGTGGCCAAAGAAGTCATGCCAGTTGCCTTGGACGACAGGCCAGATGCCATGTCAGCAATCTTGCTGGTGGCTTCGCTGATTTTTTCTTCTGCAACTGCTTGTGTTTTTCGCTGAATGGCCAAGCCTTCTTTGACCAAGGATTCAAACGCTTTACCGCTTTCGGTCTGTGCCTTAGTGAAAGCGCCCAGCCCAGCCAGCCAGATTTGTTGTGCAGATTCTTTGACCGAACCCGTCAATGGAACGGCGGTTTGTTTTTTGGATGCGATCTTTTGCAGCTTCTTGACCATGGATAACTCCGATATGTTGACGGGGTGCGGCACGCGCTTGTGCAGCAATGGGGCAACTGTACGCGCTGAAAGGCTTGGCGTTTAGGCAAAAGCTTCTAAATGCTTAAGGTGAAGCAGACCAGTTTGCGCGGGTTTGTGCTGAATCAGAAGGGCTGGCGTTTGGGCACAATGCAGGCTCATTTTGGAGGCTTCCATGCAGTATTTTGTAACCGGTGCGACCGGCTTCATTGGCAAACGGCTCGTCAAGAAATTGCTTGAGCGCAAAGGTGCGGTGGTGCATTTCCTGATCCGCCAGGAAAGCGAAGGCAAGGTTGCGGGTTTGCGTGAGTTCTGGGGCGTCAGTGCAGCGCGCGTCAAGCCTGTGTTTGGGGACCTGACCAGCAAGAAACTGGGCGTTGCTGCTGATGTGGTTAAGCAACTCAAGGGCCAAATCGACCATTTTTACCATCTGGCAGCGGTGTACGACCTGAGCGCCGATGCCGAAAGCCAGGTGGCCGTCAACATCGATGGCACCCGCAATACCGTTGACTTTGCCAAAGCCATTGATGCCGGACATTTTCATCATGTGTCGTCCATCGCGGCAGCAGGCTTGTACGAAGGCGTGTTTCGCGAAGACATGTTTGAGGAAGCCGAGAACACCGATCATCCGTATTTCATGACCAAGCACGAAAGCGAAAAACTCGTGCGCAAAGAAAACAAGCTGCCCTGGACGGTGTACCGCCCCGCCATGGTCGTGGGTGACTCTAAAACCGGCGAGATGGACAAGATCGACGGCCCGTATTACTTCTTTAAGCTGATCCAGCGCATGCGCCAGATTCTGCCGCCCTGGATGCCCAGCGTCGGACTGGAGGGCGGCCGCATCAACATCGTGCCGGTGGACTTTGTCGTCAATGCGCTTGACCACATCAGCCATCACCATCGCACCAGCGGCAAATGCTTCCATTTGGTCGACCCAGAAGGTTACCGCGTGGGCGATGTGCTCGACATCCTGAGCAAGGCAGCCCACGCCCCCAAGATGAACCTGTTCATCAACGCAGCGCTGCTGGGCTTCATCCCCAAATCGGTCAAGAAAGGCCTGATGGCATTGGCCCCGGTGCGCCGCGTACGTGCAGCCGTGATGAAGGATTTGGGCGTGCCGGAAGACATGCTCACCTTCATCAACTTCCCAACGCGTTACGACTGCCGCGAGACCACGGCTGCACTCAAGGGCTCTGGCATTGATTGCCCCAAACTCCCGGACTATGCATGGCGTTTGTGGGACTACTGGGAGCGTCATCTGGACCCTTCCTTGTCGATCGACCGCTCACTGCGAGGCACGGTGGCGGGTAAGGTGGTGTTGGTGACCGGAGGCTCGTCTGGCATCGGTCTGGCCGCTGCGGCCAAGTTTGCGCAAGCCGGTGCCATCACGATCATCTGTGCCCGAGACGCAGAAAAACTGGCGGAGGCCAAGAAAGAAATTTTGGCCGAAGCTGGCAAAGACGCCATCGTGCTGACCTATTCGGCTGATATTGCCAACGAACAAAGCTGCAAAGAATTGGTTGCCAAATTGGAAGCCGAACACGGTGGTGTGGACGTTCTGATCAACAATGCCGGCCGCTCGATCCGCCGCGCCATTGAAGCCAGCTACGACCGCTTCCATGACTTTGAGCGCACCATGCAGCTCAATTACTTTGGCTCACTGCGCATCACCATGGGCCTGCTGCCCGGCATGGTTGCCAAGAAGAAGGGGCATGTGGTCAATATCAGCTCCATCAGCGTGCTGGTCAATGCGCCGCGCTTCTCGGCCTACGTGGCCTCCAAAGGTGCGCTGGATGCCTGGACACGCTGCGCTGCTAGCGAGTTTGCAGACCAAGGCGTGACCTTCACCACGGTCAATATGCCTCTGGTGCGCACCCCCATGACGGCCCCCACCAAAATTTACGACAGCATGCCTTTGCTAAGTACCGATGAGGCCTCTGACCTGATCGTCAAGGCGGTGGTCGAAAAACCGGTCCAGGTCGCCACCCGACTGGGTATCTCTGTTGGCTTGCTCCACGGCATTGCGCCACGCATTACCCAAATCTTGATGAATACGACCTTCCGCATGTTCCCCGACAGCGCTGCGGCCAAGGGCGAAAAGGGTGCCAAGGCCACGCTGTCTCCCGAAGCGATTGCAATGTCAGAAATGATGCGGGGTATTCACTTCTAAACGCGTTCAGTCTGCCAAGACGAAGTTGCCCACTTCGTCTTGCAACGTGTTCGCCTCTTGGCGCAGAGTTCGCGCTGCGCTCGAGGTTTCCTCCACCAATGCCGCATTTTGTTGCGTGCTGCGGTCCAGCTGTTGAATGGAGTCTCCGATTTGCTCCACGGTGGCGGCTTGCTTGGTGGCGTTCCCTGCAATTTCCGCCAAAAAGCTGTCAATCTGTTTGGCGTTATCGACCACATCGCGGATCGCGTTTCCAGCTTGCTCCACCACGACAGTTCCTGCTGCCACCTTATTGACGCTGGCGGTGATCAGGGATCGGATCTCGCGGGCCGCCTCTGCACTGCGATGCGCCAGACTGCGCACTTCGCTGGCTACCACGGCAAAACCACGGCCCGCCTCGCCAGCTCTGGCTGCCTCAACGGCCGCGTTGAGCGCCAGGATGTTGGTCTGAAAAGCGATGCCATCGATCACGCCGGTGATGTCACCGATTCTTGAGGAGGACGTGTGAATCTCCTGCATGGTTTGCACCACGTCATTGATGACTTGTCCGCCGTGCGCAGCCACGCTGGCGTTGTCGCGCGCAAAGATCGCGGCATCTTGCGCACGCGCAGCCATCTCAGAGACCGTTTCTCCCACTTGCGCCATGGCCGCAGCTTGCTGTGCCAGCGTGGCAGCAGCGTCTTCGGTGCGTCCTGAAAGCTCTGCACTCGCCGTGGCAATCTCGTCACTGGCATGGTGCAGATGGTCGGCAGATGTCTGCACGTTTTGAATCAAGTGGCGAAGGGCATCGTAGGCCAGTCGCAAATCAAGAATCAACGTAGCTGGTTCGTCCTTGCCCCACGGCATCGCCGGTATGCGGCGTAAGTCGCCAGCTGCAATCTCCTGCAGATGGGATTGCATCAATTGCAAACCCCCTTTGGTGACCAAATAGAAGCTGTAAAAATAATAGATTGCCAGCCACACCACAGCCAACACGAGCAGGCTGCCAAGCAGCATGCGTTGCTTCATCCGTGCAACCCGCTCGTCCAGCAACTTATCCAGTGCAGGCAATGCCTTGTCATAGAACGAGAAGAATTTTCCCAATGCCGCCTCGCCGGTTTCGTAATACGCGGTAGGTGTCCATGCGCCATCAGCCAAGATCTTGTCAGGGTCTTTCACTTTGGTTAAATATTTCTCAGCATCGTCCCAGGTCGCCATGTTCAGCAGACTGGCCATGGCTGGGTTTGCCTTCAGGACACGTTCAAGCGCGCTGCGGCTTTGGCGCAGACCATTGTTGGCACCTGCGGCCCACACGCCATAGATGTTGGTTTCGCGCTTGGACATTTCCTTTTGCGCCAACTGGTCCTTGGCGATGGCATAGGTACCCCAGCCCCACAACTGTGCTAAATCTTCGCCTGTTTGCGGCATGGTCATCACCAAGGTATTGACCAAATAGGCGCTGTCTATTGACGGGTCTAGCGCCAGGTTGGATGCGTCGCCAATTTGAAACAACAACTTGGAGAGTTGCGTGCTGGTGATTTCAAATTGCTCCCAAAGCGTTTGGTCGGCCAGATTGGTGAGGACTCCTGATGCCTGCCAAGCCCCTTTGAAGGTGGCCAAGTCAGCGGCAAGACCAAAGGCATCTTCCGAGCTGTTGATATGGCTCTCAAAGGCAGCCAGTGCTTGATCGGTTTGGGCGCGCGCCTGGCTGTACTGGCTGCTTCGGTCAATGCCACCTAAACCCGCTCGTGCCGCGTTTCGAGCCGTCAAAAAGCCTTTATACAGAGGCAAAACTTGTGTGAACGCGTTCAAGCCTGTGCGTTCCTTTTCACTGAAACGAATCTCCTCCATTTGTGCCGATGCCAACAATTGACCAAGCAGCGCAATGGGCGCAGCAAACAGCAGGCTGATCAAAATCGCCTTCCAGCCAAAGTTCAGCTGGCGCATCAGCTTGACGCCTGGCGCCCACATGCCGTGGGGATAGAAATAGCCGTGCTGTCTGTTCGCCGACGCTGGCGTTGCCGACATGGTGTCGTGCATGATGAAACTCCCTTTTTTAGACCCGAATTCTGCGAAGAGATTTCGTCCTCCTCTCGCAAGAATTCTTTATAGCCCTTAAGGTCTTTTCCCTTGGGGCACAGGGGTCAAAATTGGGGTGTTTTGTAAGCGAAAAGTAACGAAATGCAAGAACCAGTAACGTGCCGTTACACAATCCGGCATTCTGTTAACTTGACGTTACAAACGGCGCAACATTTGCTCACCAAGTGTCGACCATCGGGCTTGGGATTTCCAGCGAATTCAATGTTGTGGATGCCAGTCCATTGATCAGCCAATTGCGAGTTTCAGCAGGATCAATCACCGCGTCAATTTCCAAGGTTGCTGCCATGTTCATGGCCTCGCCGTTAGCGTACTGTTTGTCCACAAGTTGCTTGAACAAGGCATCGCGCTTGGCACCTTCAGGCACGGCCTCCAGTTCTTTCTTGAACCCTAAGCGAACTGCGCCTTCCAGCCCCATGGCGCCGAACTCACCTGTAGGCCAGGCCACCGTGAATACCGGTGCATCAAAGCCTCCTGCCGTCATGGCCTGCGCCCCCAGACCATAGCCCTTGCGCAGAACCACGGCAAAGAAGGGAACGCGCAGGTGTGACTCCACCACAAACATGCGGCAGCAATGCCGCACTTGGGCCTGCGCCTCAATCTCAGGCCCCACCATGAAGCCAGGTGTATCGACGAGTGACACGATGGGCAGACCATGCGCGTTGCACAGTTGCATGAAGCGCGAGGATTTGTCCGCCGCATCCACGTCTATTGCGCCACCCAGGTGCTGTGGGTTGTTGGCGATGATGCCGACTGCCTTGCCGTCAATGCGCGCCAGCGCGGTCAAGATGCCGGGGCCGTAGCCCGCGCGCAGTTCCAGCAGTGAATCTGTATCCACCAGTCCGCGCATGACCGAACGGATGTCGTACACGCGCAAACGGTTCTCGGGAATCGCCTGGCGCAGTAGGCGTTGATCGGGGGCGTTGCCGTGCGGTAAGTCACCCTGAAAGTACGCCAGATACTGCTTGGCGACTTGGACGGCTTGAACCTCATCATCCACCAGCAGGTCGATCACGCCGTTGCGGCTCTGTACACCGCTGGGCCCAATCTCTTCGGGCTTGTAGCTGCCAAGGCCACCCCCTTCGATCATGGCCGGGCCGCCCATGCCAATGTTGCTGGCCTTGGTGGCGATGATCACGTCTGCGCAACCGAGCAGCGCGGCATTGCCTGCAAAGCAGCGGCCATGCACGATGCCCACCACGGGCACCTTGCCGGACAGCGCTGCAAATTGGCTGAAGGTGTGGTTGTTCAGACCTGCCACCAGCGGCATGTCCACGTCGCCGGGCCGTCCGCCGCCGCCTTCAGCAAACAGCACGACTGGTAACTTGAGCTTGTGGGCCAGCGCCAGCATGCGGTCCTTCTTGTGGTGGTTGCGCCAGCCTTGGGTGCCCGCGAGCACCGTGTAGTCGTAGGCCATGATCACGCAGCGGGACTGTTCAGCCCCAAACTGTTTGGCGTTTACGGTGCCGATGCCGGTCACCATGCCGTCGGCGGGCGTGTTGGCGATCAGGTCTGCCATGCTGCGTCGGGTGGCCTGGGCTGCGATGGCGAGCGCGCCGTATTCGATGAAGCTGCCGCCGCGCAGTGTGGCCTGCACGTCTTGTACCGTTTGCGCCTCGTCAGCCAGGTCGCACAGCGCCGCGATGTTTTCACGTGCTGTACTGCCGCCTTGGGCATGGCGCTTGGCGACAGCCGCTTCGCGGTTGGCGTCCAGCGTAAATGCGTGGCGATCTTTGACGCGTTGCAAGTCAGGGCGGATGTGTTCCGGGTCAATGCATGCCTGCTCGACCTGGGCGACCGCATCAGCGTCTACTGGTTTCATCAACACGAGGGCCTGGCCTTGTGACACGTAGGCTCCTGCCACCGCGCACATCTCCAGCACTCGTCCTGCGGTTGCGGCGGTAACCAAGTGTTCCATCTTCATGGCTTCCAGCACGGCAACTTGCTGCCCAGCAGCTACCAATGTGCCAACCGCCACATCCAGTTGAACGACCTTGGCAGCCATAGGGGCACGTATGGCGGGGCGGGTATCGGCATTTTTTGATTCAAATACCTGCTTTCCGCTTGTCAGGTGTGCATTGTTTGCTATCGAATTGGTAGTAAATGCTTTGGCAGCATCCACCAAGTCAACCAGGTGTTGCTCGACAAAGCGCGTATGCACCTGCTGACTTTCCCATTCAGGTCGAGCGGCAATGGCTTGCAGCAGGGCAAGATTGGTATCAACCCCGCCAATCGTGCATTCGGCCAGCGCTCGGCGCGAGCGTCTGGCAGTCTGTGCAAAGTCCCCGGTGCTGTGTACGATCAGCTTGGCCAGCAGAGAGTCGTAATGCGGCGAAGGGGTGCAGCCGCCAAAGCCGTGGGTGTCCACCCGAATTCCAGGGCCTTGCGCCAGATTGAACTGGTTTAAGGTGCCGCTGGACGGCAGCGCCTGACCTTGTGCGTCCAAAGTCTCGGCATTGATGCGCCACTGCACCGCGAAACCCTGCGATTTGGGCGGACTCGCTGCGTCAAGCCCCAATTCTTGCAGCGACTTGCCCGAGGCGACACCCATTTGAAGTTGGACCAAATCCAGCCCCGTAACGGCTTCGGTGATGGTGTGCTCAACTTGCAGGCGCGCATTGGCCTCGATGAACACGAATGGCAGATCATTTGATGTCTCGTCCACCAGGAATTCAAACGTGCCCAAGCTGCGGTACTGGCAGGCGCGGGCTATGCGCAGTGCGGCAGTAGTGATTTGTTCTCGCATGGCCGGGCTTAAGCTGGGGCTGGGTGCGATCTCAATCAGCTTCTGAAAACGCCGTTGAATGCTGCATTCACGTTCGCCCAAAGCCATCACGCTGTGGCCGTCGCCAATGACCTGCACCTCGATGTGCCGGGCGCGCTGCATCAGGCGCTCGACATACACACCGTCCACGCCAAAGGCCGCGCGGGCTTCAGACACGCAGCGTGCATAGGCCTCTGGCAATTCCGCTGCCGTATTCACCACCCGCATGCCGCGCCCGCCGCCGCCGCCAATGGCCTTGATGACGATGGGTGTGGTTTGCGCGCCGGTTTGTTGAGACGCAAAAAACGCTTCAGCCTCTGCCAAGCTCACGGCATGGTCCAGCCCCGGCATCAAAGGCACATGCTGGGACAGGGCTAACTTGCGGGCACTGGCTTTGTCGCCAAACAAGGCCAGGTGCGCAGGCGTTGGGCCGATGAAGCACAGGTCTGCTGACGCGCAGGTCATGGCAAAGTCGGCTCGCTCGCTCAAGAAGCCGTAACCTGGGTGCAATGCATCACACCCTTGTTGGCGTGCAATGTTCACAAGCCGCTCACCGTCAAGGTAAGCGGCTGGTCCGGTGGCGTTCAAAGCCACAGCTGCATCGGCTGCGCGGACATGCAAGGCCTGCGCATCGTCTTGCGCATAGACCACGACGCACTCCATCCCCATATCATGCGCAGCACGAACGAGCCGCATGGCAATCTCGCCGCGGTTGGCAATCAGTATCTTTTTGATCATCACATGTCTTTCAGGAATCTGCGCAGCACCTTGCCCGCACCTGTCGCGGGTAGGGCTTCGATAAAGCGCACTTCACGTGGTGCTTTGTAGCTGGCCATGTTCTCGCGCGCCCAGGCCTGGATGGCGGCGGCGTCTTTGGGTGCGCCGGGTTTTGCGACGATGAAGGCGCGCACCACCTCTCCTTTCTCAGGATCGGGAACGCCAATGACGGCGGCTTGAGCCACATCCGGGTGCTTGATCAGAATGGTTTCCACCTCTTCCGGGAACACGCTATAGCCCGACACCTTGATCATTTCCTTGAAGCGGCCGATGAAGGTCAGGTAGCCATCGGCATCGATCTTGCCCATGTCTCCGGTGTACACGCAGCCATTGCGCAGGGTCTTGGCCGTGGCCTCGGGCTTGTTCCAGTAACCTTTGAAGTTGCCTGGGCCCTTAATGACGATCTCGCCCACCTCACCCGTGGCTACACGTTGATCGGTATCGGGGTTGATGATCAAAATGGTATTGCCCGGCGTGGCCTTGCCATGCGCGCCCCAGCGGATGGCGTCATAGGGCATGTAGGTGTCGCACGTATGGGTCTCGCTGAGGCCATAGGCCGCTTCAAACGAATTGCAGTTGGGCGCGTACTGCTTCCACTGTTGCGCCAGCGGTTCGGTAAAGGTGATGCCAAAGCTCGTGACCGGATTCATGCGCAGGCTGGACAGATCGCGCTCTTTGGCCTCGGGAACAGCCATCACCGCCACGTTCATCGGTGCAATGCTGTACCACCAGTTGATTTGGTAGAGCGGGATGGCCTGCAGCACCGCGACGGGATCGAAACGGTACAGCAACACACTGGTGGCGCCTGCGTACACCGGGCAGTTGATGCCCATCAGCATGCCCGCAATGTGGTACAGCGGGGCGATGGACAGCAGCACGTCACCCGATTTCACGCCATTGCAGTTGGCTGCAGCCGCCGTCTTGAAGAGCGCATTGCCATAGGAGAGCATTGCGCCCTTGGGCAGGCCGGTGGTGCCAGACGTATAGGTCATCAAGGCCACATCGTCCATGCTGAGCGTGACCGCAGGGCTGGCCGCGCCAGACCGAGTGATGGCCAGAAAGTCTTCGGTGCCTTCAGGGAAAGGTTCGGCATTGGCTTTCATTTGCAGCAACTCTGCTGGCACATTCAGGCTGGGCGCATCGGGCAGCAGGTCGCCATACCGCACCACAAACACATGCTGCAGGGCCGTCTTGCCAAACACCTTGTCCACAATCGGCAGCAGCACATCGGCTGCCACGATCACGCGGGCTTGCAGGTCGCTGAGCTGGTATTCCAGCTCGTGCTCCTTGTACAGCGGCCCGCAAGGGCAGACGATGGCGCCGAGCTTTTGAATGCCAAAGTGGGCCATGATGTACTGCGGGCAGTTGTTCATGAAAAGCGCCACCGGCTCACCCTTGGCCACGCCAAGCGCTTTCAGGCGGGCGGCAAAGGCGTCGCTTGCGCGGTCTAACTCGGCCCACGTGATGGTCTGGCCGTACCAGATGCAGGCGGCAGCATCAGGGCTTGCGCGGGCATGTTCGCGCAGGTAATCATGCAAGGGGATTTGAGGTGTCATCTTGTCTCCATGGCGTCAAACCTAGGGTTAGCGCCGGGGTCTTGTAGGGGGCTTTGTTGTCACTATCGTGGCAGATCAATGGTACTGATCGCTATAACTTTGGCGACAACAGCGAATCGCTGCCTTGTCACCTGAACACAAGGAGCATGACAGATGAGCACACAATTTTCTATTGGCCGTTTGACCCAGACTGCATTCGCCGCTGGCGCTTTGTTGGCGGGCTCGGCCTATGCACAATCCACCTTCAAGATCGCCTACATCGATCCATTGAGCGGCCCGTTTGCCAACGTGGGCGAGTTGATGCTCACGCACGTGCAATACGCGGTAGAGGACATCAACGCCAAGGGCGGCGTACTGGTCAAGGGCAAGGAGGGCACCAAGCTGCAGCTGCTGCAGTTTGACAGCAAGCTGTCTGCCCAGGAAAGCCTGGCCGCACTGCAGGCCGCCATCGACCAGGGCGCACGCGCCATCGTCACCGGTGGATCGGGCTCGTCTGTGGTGGCTGCCTTGGTAGAAGCCGCCTCCAAACACAACGAGCGTAATCCCGAGAAAGCGGTGCTGGTGCTGAACCACTCGTCCATCGACCCGGATTTGACCGGTAAGCGCTGCAGCTTCTGGCACTTTCAATTCGAGGCCAACACGGCGATGAAGATGAAGGCCCTGGCCAACTTCATCAAGAAGCAGGACGACATCAAGAGTGTGTATTTGCTGAACCAGGACTATGCCCACGGCAAGCAATGGGCCAAGTACGGTCAGGAGATGGTTGGCTTGGCCCGGCCCGACATCAAGTTTGTGGGCTCTGACCTGCATGCCATCGGCCGCGTCAAAGACTTCTCGCCCTACATTGCAAAGGTCAAAGCATCGGGCGCAGACAGCATCATCACTGGCAACTGGGGTCAAGACATGACGTTGCTGCTTAAGGCGGCAGGTGACGCAGGCCAAAACTACCGCTACTTCAACCACAGCGCAGGCTCGGTGCCCGGCACGGTGCTGGCGGTGTCGCAGTCCAAAGTGGGCCGTTTGACCTGGGTGGCCGAATGGCACCCTGGTGAAGCCGAAGTGCCCCGCGCTGAAGCCATGGCCAAGGCCTACAAAGCCAAGAGCGGCAAAGACTTCTTGGCCCCGCGCATTGAGATGACGCCACAGATTCTGGCCGCGGCGATCAACAAGGCCAAGTCACTCGACCCCAAAGCCATCGCCTTGGCTATGGAAGACCTGACCTACGATTCCGTCGTCGGCCCCGTGCGCATGCGTGGCGAAGACCACCAGTTGCTGCTGCCCCAAGTGGTCAACACCATTGCGCCGGTCGATGGCAAGTCGGTGAAGGTGGGCTGGGAAGGGACGAACTACGGATTCAAGACCGATGCTGTTTACACAGGTAATGAGCTGGCGCAGGGGACGGAGTGCCAGATGAAACGGCCTTAATTTGGGCTGCGCGTTTTTGTTCTAGGAGTGGTTGAGCGTGGCGGCGCAGAGTACCCCGTCGGCCTGATCCCCCACTAACCCCAGCAAACCACCCGCAAGGAAAGCAAAAGCCTTAGCCCAACAACCGAGTCAACGCTTCCTGATACTTCCCAACCGTCCTTGAAATCACCTCCGCAGGCAAAGCAGGAGCAGGAGGTGCCTTGTCCCACACTTGCGCCTCCAGCCAATCCCGCAAAAACTGCTTGTCATAGCTCGGCGGATTGCTCCCTTCGGCATAGCCTTCCACGGGCCAGTAGCGGGACGAATCGGGGGTCAGCACTTCGTCCATCAACACCAACTCGCCGCTGGGCGTCAAACCAAACTCAAACTTGGTGTCGGCAATGATGATGCCCTTCTTCAAGGCGATCCCTGCTGCCGTGCTGTAGAGCTGAATGCTGATGTCGCGGATCTTGTCGGCAAGCACCGGGCCGATCATTTTTTCGACCTGCTCAAAGCTGATGTTCTCGTCGTGCTCGCCCACCTCGGCCTTGGCGGCGGGGGTGAAGATGGGTGTTGGCAGCTTGCTGGCGTTCTTCAGGCCTTCGGGCAAAGGCACACCACAGACCGAACGGCTCTCTTGGTATTCCTTCCAACCGCTGCCTGCCAGGTAGCCACGCACCACAGCTTCCACTGGGATGGGCTTCAGGCGTTTCACCAACATTGAACGGCCCTTAACCTGGGCCACTTCGTCGGCTGCCACCACGCTTTCGGGCACATCGCCTGTCAGGTGATTGGGGCAAATGGCCTTGAGTTGCTCAAACCAGAACAGCGCCATTTGCGTCAGCAGCGCGCCTTTGCCCGGGATGGGTTCGCCCATGATCACGTCAAATGCGCTGATGCGGTCGCTGGCCACCATCAGGATGCGGTCGTCGCCCACGGCGTAGTTATCGCGGACTTTGCCCCGGGCCAACAGGGGGAGGGAATGGATGCTTGAGGTGTGAAGAGCGTTCATGTGCTGTGAAAGATAGCCAAATAGCCGTGCGCGGGAAACAAAAAGGGCCGCTTTCACCGAAGTGGAAGCAGCCCCGCTTGCTCAATCCTGGAAGATTTGCTTAAGTGATGAGCGCTTAATTCACCACCTGAGCCAGTTCACCCTTACTGTACTTCGCCGCGATCACTTGGAGTGATTCTCCCTTGATTTTACCACCTTGTCCTTCGCACCCAAATTCCAGGTATCTTTGCTTGCAAATGGCCTTGGCTGCTTCGCGTGCTGGCTTGAGCCATTCACGGGCGTCAAACTTGTCTGGATTCTCAAAAAGGAACTTGCGCACAGCGCCGGTCATGGCCAGGCGAATGTCGGTATCAATGTTGATTTTGCGTACGCCGAACTTGATGGCTTCCTGGATTTCCTCGACGGGTACGCCGTAGGTTTCCTTCATCTTGCCGCCAAACTGGTTGATGATCGCCAGCAGGTCTTGCGGCACGCTGCTGGAGCCGTGCATGACCAAGTGCGTGTTGGGGATGCGGGCGTTGATTTCCTTGACACGGCTGATGGCCAAAATATCGCCCGTGGGCTTGCGGCTGAACTTGTAAGCGCCGTGGCTGGTGCCAATGGCAATGGCCAGGGCGTCGAGTTGTGTGGCTTTGACAAAGGTGGCGGCTTCTTCAGGGTCGGTCAGCATCTGGCTGTGGTCCAGTTTGCCCACGGCGCCAATGCCGTCTTCTTCGCCCGCATCGCCTGTTTCCAGGTTACCCAGGCAACCCAGTTCGCCTTCAACGGTCACGCCTGTCTTGTGCGCCATTTCAACGACTTTGCGGGTGACTTCCACGTTGTAGTCAAAGCTAGAAGGCGTTTTGCCGTCTTCCATCAGCGAGCCGTCCATCATCACCGAACCAAAGCCCAGGTCGATCGCGCCTTGGCAAATTTTGGGCGATGTGCCGTGGTCCTGGTGCATCACCAGCGGGATGTGGGGATAGGCTTCAGCGGCAGCCTGGATCAGGTGCTTGATGAAAGGCTCACCAGCATACTTGCGGGCACCTGCACTGGCTTGCAAGATCACGGGGGCACCGACTTCGTCAGCCGCCGCCATCACGGCTTGCACCTGCTCCAGGTTGTTCACATTGAAGGCTGGAATCCCGTAGCCGTTGACAGCGGCGTGGTCCAGCAGTTCGCGCATTGAAACGAGTGCCATGGTGCAAATCCTTGCTTTAAGTTTTGGTAACCGGTTTGTAACTGGCCCAATTTTAGCCCCGTGGCACCGGGGCTTTCCTTACTCTGCTCTGCAAATCTTGAGCATATTGGTGCCGCCAGGCGCGCCCATGGGTTCGCCACAGGTGATGGCGTACACATCGCCGCTCTTCACAATGCCACGCTTGCGCAGGTATTGTTCGGCTTGGGTCAGGGCTGAATCGCGGTCGCTGCTGGTGGTCATCAGCAAGGGGCGCACATTGCGGTAAATGGCCATTTTTCGCTGGGTGGCAATGCGCGGCGTCAACGCGTAGATTGGCACATGGATGCGGTGGCGGCTCATCCACAGCGGGGTGCTGCCGCTGTCTGTCAGTGCCACGATGGCTTTGGCACCGAGGTGGTGGGCCGTGAACAGCGCGCCGACGGCAATGGTCTGGTCAATTCGGGTAAAGGATTTGCCGGTGAAGTCGGCGTCCAGTTCGACGTCTTCTGCGGACTCTGCGGCTTCACAGATGCGGCTCATTTCCTGGATGGTTTCCAGCGGGAACTTGCCGGAAGCCGTTTCGGCCGACAACATCACGGCGTCGGTGCCGTCCAGCACTGCGTTGGCTACGTCGCTTACCTCGGCGCGGGTGGGGACTGGTGCGCTGATCATGCTTTCCATCATCTGTGTGGCGGTGATGGCAAATTTATCCATGGCGCGGGCCATTTTGATCATGCGCTTTTGCAGGGCCGGCACGGCGGCATTGCCTACCTCTACGGCCAAGTCGCCACGCGCCACCATGATGCCGTCGCTGGCCTTCAGGATGGCTTCCAGGTGGGGGATGGCCTCGGCACGTTCGATCTTGGCGATCAGGCCGGGTTTGTGCTTGTATTCAGCACCTGCCACGTTGCACAGCTGGCGTGCCATTTCCATGTCGGTGGCATTTTTGGGGAAACTCACGGCCACGTAGTCGGCCTGGAAGCTCATCGCGGTCTTGATGTCTTCCATGTCTTTGGCGGTCAAGGCCGGGGCGGTTAAGCCACCGCCCTTTTTGTTGATGCCCTTGTTGTTGGAGAGCTCGCCGCCCAGATTAACCGTGGTGTGCACCGCTTCGCCAATGACGGCGTCTACCGTCAACTGGATCAGTCCGTCGTTCAGCAGCAGGATGTCGCCGGGCTTCACGTCTTGCGGCAGTTCTTTGTAGTCCAGGCCCACGGCGTGGACATCGCCCAGCGCGGTGCGCTCGCCATCCAGCACAAACTTCTCGCCGGGCTCCAGGAAAACCTTGCCTTCTTCAAACTTGCCCACGCGGATCTTGGGGCCCTGCAGGTCGGCCATGATGGCCACTTCGCGCCCTGCGCGGCGCGCGGCCTCGCGCACCATGGTGGCACGGTTGATGTGATCTTGTGCGGTGCCGTGGCTGAAGTTCAGACGCACCACGCTTACCTTGGCTGCTATCATTTTCTCTAGCAAATCCACATCGCTGGATGCGGGGCCTAGGGTTGCCACAATCTTGGTGGCGTGGCGTGGGATGGGAGTCTCCATGGATACCTTCTGGTCTTGCATTGCTTGGGCCACCATTGTGGCAGCGAAGTTAAGACCTCAGGTACATGCGAGGAACAAAACTATTCTGCTGACACCAGTTTCGCTGCATCCATCGCGGCGACCAGTCCTTCATCGGTGGGAACAACCCACACTTCCACTGCGCTGCCCGGCGCGTGAATGGCGGTAATGGCGTCACCGGTGGCGGATTGGTTAGCTGACTCATCCAGCTTGACGCCCAACCAGCCAAGTTCCGCGCAGACCTGTGCCCGCAGCGCCGTATCGTGTTCGCCAATGCCGCCGCTGAAGGCGATCACATCCAAGCCGCCCAGGCAGGCGATCATGGCGCCAGATTCGCGCAGCACCCGGTAGGTAAACAGGTCAATGGCCTTCTTGGCCTGGGGGCTTTCGCTGGCGCGCAAGGTGCGCATGTCTGCAGAAATGCCCGACACGCCCAGCAGACCGCTTTGCTTGTACAAGAGCTTTTGCAGGCGATCATGATTCCAGCCTTGCTCTAATAAGTAGAGCAATACACCCGCATCCAGATTGCCAGAACGAGTCCCCATCATCAAACCGTCCAGCGCTGAGAAGCCCATGGAGGTGGTGCAGCTCTTGCCGCCATTTGCGCCGCACAGGCTGGCACCGTTGCCCAGGTGAGCCATCAACACCCGGCCATTGGCACGGGCGCTGTGGGCTTGCAGCCGCATCATGATGTACTGGTACGACAGGCCGTGAAAGCCGTAGCGTCGCACGCCCTGGTCTGTGACCTCGGCGGGCAGTGCAAAGGCCTGGGCCATTTCTGGCAGCGTGGCATGAAAGGCGGTGTCAAAGCAGGCCACCTGTGGAACCCCGGCAAACGCCTTGGCAAACGCACGGATGCCTTCCAGGTTATGCGGCTGATGCAAAGGCGCGAGCGAATTGAAACGCGTTAACTGGCTCAGGATGTCGTCGGTCACCACCACGCTGGCCGAGTACAACTCGCCGCCATGCACCACACGGTGGGCGACGGCCTTGATCTGGGGCAGGCTGGGCAATGTCTGCAAAAGCTGGCGCAACTGGGACAAAGCTTCAACAAACGGGTCTGTCTGGGTGGCCTGCAGCGACCGCCGCTGCTTTTCACCGTTCAGCGTCCAGTCCATGGTGGGGGTGCCACCGGGCTCCAGGCCTTGGATGTTGCCGCTCAGCACATGGGCCAGGGCTTGATGGCCGCTGGCGGGGTGCAAGGAGAACTTGAGCGTGGAAGACCCCGCGTTGACAGACAAAATCGCCATGCGTGCTCCGCCCTAAGCTTTCCAGGTGTTGCGAGGATGGTCGCGACGGGCGTTGTGGGCTACCACCACGGCCAGCAAGGCCGATGCCACGCGAGACATCGGGCCATCGGCACGGCTGGTCAATGCGATCGGCACACGTGCGCCTAACACCAAACCCGAGCCCGTGGCACCCGCCAGATATTCCAACTGCTTGGCCAGCATGTTGCCGGATTCCAGATCAGGCACCGCCAGGATGTCGGCGTCGCCCGCTACGTTGGAGGTGATGTGTTTGACCAGTGCGGCATGGGCCGAGATGGCGTTGTCAAATGCCAAGGGGCCGTCAAGCAAGCCGCCTTTGATTTGGCCTCGGTCTGCCATCTTGCACAGGGCGGCTGCGTCGATGGTGGACGGGATGCTGGGGTTCACCGTCTCTACCGCCGACAGGATGGCCACCTTGGGGCAAGCCACGCCCATGATGCGGGCGAAATCGATGGCATTTTGGATGATGTCCACCTTCTCGGCCAGCGTGGGCTGGATGTTGAGGGCGGCGTCGGTGATCAGCAAAGGCTTGTCATACAGCGGCACATCAAAGCGGAACACGTGCGACATGCGGCGACCTGTTCGCAGCTCTGGGCGGGCCAGCACAGCGCGGATCAGCTCATCCGTGTGCAAGCTTCCCTTCATGATGATCTCCACCTCGCCCGTGGCAGCCAGCTCTGCCGCCTTTTCGGCAGCCGCGTGGCTGTGGGGCACGGAGATGATCTCGGCCTTGCTCAGGTCCAGTTCGTTTTCCTGGGCCAGGTGGCGAATGCGCACCTCAGGGCCAATCAGCACGGGGATGATCAGGCCATGGGCAGCCGCGTCCATCGCGCCGCTGAGAGACTCAATGTCGCAGGGGTGCACTACGGCACAGCGCACGGTTTCCAGGCCATCGGCCAGGGTCAGCAAATCCTTGAAGCGCGCTTGCGGGTCAAACAGCTGGATCTGGGGTGCGTCGACTTTGGGCAGGCGCACTTTTTTAGTTGGCGCCATCACCTTGGCGGTGCCGTACAAGACCTTGTCGCCCTTTTGGTTGGTGACCTGGCAATCCAGTTCTACCCGCTTCTTGGCGTCGTCCTTGCTCAGCACCGTGGCCATCACCGTCAGCGTGTCGCCAATGCGCACTGGCTTGGTGAAGTGCAGGTTTTGCTCCATGTAAATGGTGCCGGGGCCGGGGAACTGTGTGCCCAGCAGTGCAGAGATCAGCGCGCCGCCCCACATGCCGTGCGCAATCACGCCGTGAAAGGCGGTGTCGTTGGCGTATTCCGCATTCAGGTGGGCGGGGTTGGTGTCGCCAGACACGGCGGCAAACGCCTGGATGTCGGCTTCGGTCAGGGTGCGGATCAGGCGGGCGCTCTGGCCCACGCTCATTTCGTCGTAGGTGACGTTTTCAATCCATTCAATGTCAGCGGTCGAATTCATGATGGCTGTGCTTTCGTGTGAATCAGTTCAATACAAAAATGCGTGCTCAGGCGACGGCGTGGCAGCCGGCGTCCACATAAATTGTCTGGCCCGTCATGCCGGAGGCGGCGTCGGTGCACAAAAAGGTGCTCAAAGAAGCAATCTCTTCCAGGGTGACCAGCCGCTTGAGCGGCGCCTTTTGAATCGCGTTTTCGACCAGTTCATTGAACGAGTCAATGCCAGACGCCGCGCGGGTCATGATCGGGCCAGGCGACACCGCATGCACCCGTATGCCTTGCGGGCCAAGTTCCAGCGCAACGTAGCGTACCAGCGATTCCAGTGCGGCCTTGACCGGGCCCATCAAGCCGTAATGCGGCACGGCCTCGTCTGCGCCCAGGTAGGTCATCGTGATCATGCTGCCGCCCTGCGGCATGTGCGGTGCGCACAATTTGGCAAGCGTTGCAAAGCTGTGGCAAGACACCTCCATGGCACGGGCAAAGCCGGTGCTGGAGCTGTCGATCACCTGACCATGCAAATCCGCCAGTGGTGCCCAGGCAATGGAGTGCATGACGAAGTCGATCCTGCCCATGTGCTGCACAGCGGCCTGCACCGTGGCTTCGAGCTCACCAGCCTGTTCGACATCGCAGGTCACCAACTTGATGCCAGCGGGGCCGGTTAAAGGTTCAACAAAACGCCGTGCCTTGTCGTTCAGGCAAGTGGCAACCACCTCGGCACCCTGTTGGCTTGCCAGTTGGGCACAACCCCAAGCGATGCTGTGGTCATTGGCCACGCCCAAGATCAGGCCTTTTTTGCCTTTGAGGCTGAAGGCGGGGGAGCTGATGTTCATGTTCATAAAGATATGGTGCAGTGCAACAGTGACAGTTCAAAGTCAAGCTGCAAGCGACGTAGCCGCCTGCAGCAAAAAGTTAAGGAATCAGGCGCGTGAGAGCAAACCTTCCAGGTCCACGCCGTCGGCTCCGGCCTTAAAGCCTTCGCGCGACATGTGCCGCTCAACATCGATCATGATTTGCCGCGTGGCGCTTGCGCCCACTTGATCGACGAAGTCTTTTTCAATGCCGTAGCGCATCACGATCAAGCCACGCAGCTCCCGTCGGGTGTGGGCCACACGGCGGTCCAATCCACCCCAGGGGCGACCATGGCCGTGCCGCTCAGCGCGACGCTCTACCGAAACGGGTTCAGGTGGGGGCGCATGCAACACGCTGGCAATGTGTTCGTCATCGTCCAGTGAAATACCCAGGGCGATGGCCAAGCGTGCAATGCGAGAGTTCAGCTCCTCAATGGAACGCTCCATGCGATCCAACTGGGCGTGGTCCGCTTGCGCATTGGCTAGCGCATTGGCTTGCACCTCAGTCTGCATAGCGCACCATCACGTAGTCGCCAGGCGCATTGCACAGCGCCTGTTTGGCAGGAATGGCTTTGGCGGCCACCTGCTTGCCAGACCGCTCGGCCAGCCAAGCGTGCATGGCTTCCCACCAAGAGCCTTCATGCAAGGGCGCTTTGGCGACCCATTCGTCGGGTTCTGTCCAGTCGTGGCCCTTTTCAACACTGGCCATCTGGTAGCTGCGGTTGGCATGGCCTGGCTCGGAGATGATGCCAGCGTTGTGCCCGCCTGCGGCCAGAATGAAGGTGGTGTGTGTGTCTGTTGTGAGGTGAATTTTGTAGACCGAGCGCCAGGGCGACACATGATCACGCACCGTGCCCACCACCAGCATGGGGGCCTTGATGTCCATCAGCGCCACGCCCATGCCCGCCACGCGGTAGTGGCCTGCGGCCAAGGCGTTGTTCAAGAAAAGGGACGACAGGTATTCGGAATGCATGCGCTCGGGCAGACGGGTCAGGTCGGCATTCCAGCTCATCATGTCGTTGCCAATTTCGTCCTGTCCCAGCAGGTAGCGGCGGGTATTGCGCGACCAGATCAGGTCACGCGAATTCAAAAACTGGAACGATCCGGCCATCTGCTTGCCAGACAAATAGCCCTTTTGGGCCATGTCTTCCCGCAGGGTCTTGAGCTGGTCATCGTCAATGAACACGCCCAGCTCGCCCGGCTCGGTAAAGTCAGTCTGTGCGGCCAGCAGGGTGACGCTGGCCAGTTCTGGCAGCTCGTCAAAGGCGGCATGGTCTTCCTGGCGGCGGTGCGGCATCGCTGCTTTTCCCTTGGGGCCCTTACGAAGTTGCGCACGCCGACCCAACGCCGACGCAATGATGGACAAGAACGTGCCGCCCAGGCAGTAGCCCAAGCTGTGGATGCGCTCAGCACCCGTGGCCGTTTTGACCGCAGCCATGGCGTCCACCACGCCGAGCTGCAGGTAGTCTTGCATGCCCAGTTCGCGGTCGGTCGCATCTGGGTTGCGCCAGGACACGATGAACACGGTGTGGCCTTTGCCCACCAGGTAGCGCACCATGGAGTTCTCTGGCGAGAGGTCCAGGATGTAGTACTTCATGATGCAAGACGGGATGATCAGCAGAGGCTCGGGGAACACCGTCTTGGTGCTTGGCGTGAACTGGATCAACTCAATCAGATGGTTGCGGAACACGACCTTGCCTGGGGTGATGGCCACGTCCTTGCCCACGGCAAAGTCCAGCTCGGCCAGGGAGTCGGGGTTGGCCTCGGTACTGGCCTGGCGCATGGCCATCATGTCGCGGGTGTAGCTCTCAAAGCCTTTGAGCCAGGTCTGGCCCATGGATTCCTGGCCTTTTTTCAGGACCTCAGGGTTGGTGGCGGCCCAGTTTGAGGGCGACAAGGCGTCCATCCACTGGCGGGCGAAGAAGCTCATCATGTGCTGGTGGTGGCGCGAGACGCCTTCCACCTGGGTGGCGTCACCCCACCATTTTTCACTGGCCTTGAAGCTGTCTTTGAGGGTGTTGAACGGCCATTGGCCCCAGCCAGCGTCTTTGAAGCGGCTGTCTTTTTCGACGACAGTTTGGCCATCTGCTGCGCCGTGCGGCTTGCCTGCAAGTGAGGCCGCGAACACTTGGTAGGAGAACTTGGCCGCTTCTTGTGCCAGTTTGAGTTGGCGCTCAGGGGACGCTGCCAGGTGCATGGCCCAGTCGGCATAGGCGAGGGACAAGGAGATGGGGGACATGCCGCCGCTCATCTTGGCCAGCTGGCCGTGGATCAGTTCGTCCAGCGATTTGCCGGGATGGGCTGCTGATGGGTTTGCGTTGGCGGCAGTGTTGTTAGGCTTGTTCATGTTTGACCGAGGCGGCTGGTAAAGGTGTTTCCAGCAGTAAGACCATTAAGCCATCAGTCTAGGGTTTTCCCTAAGCCCTTGGTTTAGAGTGGGGCATTTATTCGGTTTGTCTTTTCGGCGCTTCGGATTTTTGGCGTTTTGGTTGTTTGGGCGCTTTGGGATTTTTGGGGTACCGAGCGCCGGCAGCCACGCCTGGATGGACATTCTCCGGCCACGCTCGCGAACGGCACCCCTGGCATGCGGGCCGCGTCAAGCGTATGCCACCGCCGTCACGGCGCGACCCATAAGCTCGCGCGAATCGGCCTGCGCCTGCCCACCCAGGCATACCTGCCTCGGTGGGGTGGTTGAGGCCAGGGGAGCCAATCGGTACAAGAATCGAGGCCTGGAGGCCTAGAGTTAACTAAAACGTGCTCTCTTTGTCGGTATTTTTATACTTGTATAGAAATGACCAAAAACCGTAAAAATCAAGGCTAGAAGCCAGTTTCGGGAGGATTTGATGTCCAGTTTATCGAGCAAGCGCCAGTTTCTAGAGCAGGTCTTGATCTGGAAATTGAGTTAAGCAGCTATGGTGCGCCTTTTCCTCTCTCTCGCGCTTGCCAGCACTTGCATTGGTGGGCTAGCGCAATCGAAAGTGAAACTTGATGCGGATGACGTTTCGTTGCAAGATGGGCGCACTGTCGTCGAGCTAGTGTCTCGTCTGTTGCCATCCGAGGATGTCTACGCCCAAAAATCGCCAGGCCAATTTCCCCTACGCGTCCGCGTGCTTACGAACGTCAAGGTTTCGATGAATGGCACTCCGGTATTTGTGCCACGCTCGGCCTATGCTGACCTTGCATGGGTGCAGCATGCGACACTGCATCACGGCATTCTGATGGTTCAGGGTGGCGATGCAAGCGAGTCTTACAACGTGCGAATTCGTTTCAACAGCAAGCGGGTTATGGAACGCCGCGTCTTTGCAGGAAGCAGCGGGTCTAATCTTCTGGAGATGACAAATTACCGCGAGGTTATTGTCGAATGAAGTGCGGGCTGCTTAACATTTCGGCCCACGCGGACACACAACAGCAGGTTGCCGCTGCGCGGCGGGTGCTGTGCGTCGGTGGCCTCCAACGTTAGCCAAGCAACTACCGCCATCGCCAACTCCAGGAAACCCCATGTCCAAACTTCGCGTAGAGAGTTTCACCATCTCCCTAGACGGCTTTGGTGCCGGGCCTGATCAAGACCTGAACAATCCACTGGGCGTGGGCGGAACCTCGCTGCATGGTTGGGCGATAGCAACCCGAACGTTTCAAAAGCAGTTGTTCGGCTCTGATAGTGGCGAAACCGGCATTGACGACGACTTTGCGGCGCGCGGTTTCCAGAACATGGGGGCCTGGATTTTGGGGCGGAATATGTTTGGTCCGGTTCGTGGGCCTTGGCCGGATGAGCGTTGGCGCGGCTGGTGGGGTGACAACCCGGTGTATCACGTCCCGGTGTTTGTGCTGACCCACCGCGCGCGGCCGCCGCTGGTGATGGAGGGCGGCACGACTTTTCACTTTGTCACCGAAGGCCTGCTCGTTGCGCTGGAGCGGGCCCGCGAAGCCGCCAATGGCAAGGATGTGCGACTGGGTGGCGGCGTGAATGTCATTCAGCAGTTTCTTCGCCAGCGCCTGATTGACGAAATGCACGTCGCCATTTCGCCGGTGCTGCTTGGTGCGGGGGAGCGACTGTTCGACGGTGTCAATCTCCCCGCCTTGGGCTATGACTGCACAAAACACGTGGCGTCGCCACGGGCGACTCACATGGTTCTGTCGCGGCAGTGATCCCGGCGAAGGCTAGCGCTTAGCTGGCCCCGCCTGAGCGCGATTGCTACCCATCAGCTTAGGTTCGCTGACGGTGCGCTGAGATAACTGCCGCCGGGCCTCAGCCTTCAGCCCGCTTTTGCAAAATCTCAAACGCAGGCAGGGTCTTGCCTTCCAGCACTTCCAGAAAAGCGCCGCCGCCGGTGGAGATGTAACCCACCTGTTTTTCAATGCCGTATTTGGCAATAGCGGCAAGCGTGTCACCACCGCCTGCTATCGAAAACGCAGCACTTTCGGCAATCGCATGGGCCAGGGTCTTGGTCCCGTTCTCGAACGCGGCGAACTCAAATACGCCTACAGGGCCGTTCCAGACGATGGTGCCGGCGGCTTTGAGTTGCTCGGCCAGCTTGGCGGCCGTTTGGGGGCCGATGTCCAGGATCAGGTCGTCGTCGGCCACGTCGGTGGCCGCTTTGACGGTGGCAACGGCGTCTGCTGCAAAGGTTTTGGCGCAGACCACATCTGTCGGTATTGGTACGGCAGCGCCTCTGGCCTTCATGGCTTCGATCACGGCTTTGGCCTGGTCAAGCAAATCTGGTTCGGCCAAGCTCTTGCCAATCTTCAGGCCAGCGGCCAGCATGAAGGTGTTGGCAATACCACCACCGACAATCAGGCCGTCTACCTTGCTGGACAGGGCTTGGAGGATGGTTAGCTTGGTGGATACCTTGCTGCCGGCCACGATAGCGACCAGTGGGTGTTTGGGGTTGGCCAGGGCTTTGGAGATGGCGTCCATTTCAGCCGCCAGCAAGGGGCCAGCGCTGGCGATGGGGGCAAACTGGGCCATGCCGTAGGTGGTGGCTTCGGCCCGGTGGGCGGTGCCAAATGCGTCGTGCACAAAGATGTCGCAGAGTGCTGCGAGCTTTTTGGCCAGATCGGGGTTGTTCTTCTTTTCGCCTTTGTTGACGCGGCAGTTTTCCAACAGCACGACTTGGCCGGGCTGAACGGTTACGCCATCTACCCAGTTAGCAACCAATGGCACCTCGCGGCCTAGCAATTCGCCCAAGCGCTTGGCGACAGGGGCCAAGGAGTCTTCAGGCTTGAATTCACCTTCGGTGGGGCGGCCCAGGTGGGATGTGACCATGACCGCAGCACCAGCGTCCAGCGCCATCCGGATGCAAGGCACCGAGGCGCGAATGCGGGTGTCTTCGGTGATGTTGCCAGCGTCGTCTTGCGGCACATTCAGGTCCGCACGGATAAAGACGCGTTGATTCTTGGCGCGGCCTTGGGCGCAGAGGTCGGAGAAGCGGATGAATTTCATGGTGATATCAACTTTCAGGATTCAGAAATTTTAGGTGGAGCTCATTGCCCCAAGCTGACCAAATGGGAGGGGGAGGCACCCGGCACGCAGGCCAAGGCAATGCCTTTGTCCAATGTGACCAGTCGCCCGCCATGCGACACGGCCAAGGCCAGCAGGTAAGCATCCGTCAGTTGGGCGGGGCGAATGGTGTAGTTCCAGTCGATCTTGTCGCTGGTCACGGTATTGATGTCATCTGCCCAAAATTCATGCAACGGGCTCTGCATGGCGCGGCGCAAGCCGCCCACCACGGTGCTCATGGGCAGGCGGTTGGGGTAGTTGGGTTGCGAGAGGATGCGCACACAGCCGTTCAAGGTGATGGGGCAACTTGCCCATCCAGCAGAAGCGTTAGCAGGCAACCACTGAGTGACCAACGGGTGATGGATATGGCTGGCGTCCAGCAAGGCAATGAGGATGCTGGTGTCTAGCAGGGCGCGCACGGAGATCAGTCCCCGGTTTCGTCGCGCAGCGTACGCACCATGTCGTTGGTGACAATTTTGCCGCCGCTGGTCAGTGGCACAAAACCATAAGCTGCGACAGGTTCTTCGGTGCGCAAGGTGGGCCCGGCGTCACCGTACGCCATGCCTTGCTGGATCGCACGGCGCATGACATCAGAGATGATCTTTCCCGACGTGGTGTGGGCCGCACGCGCCAAAGCCTTCGCGGCATCGAGCACGTCTTCATCAATGTCTAGTGTGGTGCGCATGGTGAAATTGTATCTGATGCGAGTGCATCAGATGTCAAAACTTTGCAGTCCAACAGTTACCAGCCTAAACCCACATGCAGCGGCACGTACACCGCCATGCCCACCACAATGGTGCCCAGCACGGCTTGGCCCTTGCCGTGACGCCAGAAGAAAAAGCCTACGCCTGCTGCCACGGCGTACACCCGGGCGTCTTGCCAGGTGGTGATCAATTGGCCTTGCAGCATGACCACCTCGGGGATCACTACGGCAGACAGCGCCGCAATCGGCGCATATTGCAAGCCGTGGTCTGCCCAGGGCGGCAGCTTCCAGGGCTTGCTTGAAATGAAGAAAAAGCAACGCGCCAGCACGGTGACGCAGGCCAGCAGCAGGATGGTGATGACGGTCCAGGCGTCGGTGTCTCTCATGGCGCGTCCTCACGGGGGCGAAACAGGGCGGTTTGCTCCAGTATCAGGCACATGGTCACCGCTGCTGCAATGGCTACCAGGATATTGAGCTTGAGCGGCAAAGCATAGGCAGCCACAGCGGCGGCACCACCCATCACGCAGGAGACGACGCGCAATTGCGACGTGGCCAGCGAGCACAAAATGCCCACCAGCGCCAGGATGCCTGCAAAACCCAGGCCCCATTCCGTTGGGATGAAGTTCGACAGGCCCACGCCAATGATGCTGGCACCCACCCAGGACGCCCAGTTGATAAAGGTGTTGCCAGACAGGTAGGCCTGCTGCTCAGCGCGCTCGGCATCGGTCTCGCCAACGCGCGGGAAGGTCTTGACGAACAGCACGTAACTTAAGTCCGCCGTCAGGTAGCCTGCCACCAGTCGCTTCCAGAGCGGCAGATGCATCATGTAAGGGCGCAGGTGGGCGCTGAACACCACAAAGCGCAGGTTCACGCAAAAGCCGGTGGCCAAAATCACCCACATCGGGGCGCCTGCCATGATGAGTGGCATGGCGGCGAGCTGGGAGCTCCCCGCAAACACGACGATGGACATCAGCAGGGACTCAAACACGCTCAAGCCCGACTTGACCATGGCAACGCCCGTCATCAAGCCCCAGGCCGCCACGCCAGGGGCGACGGACATGATGTCCAGCGCACCGCGCCGAAACGCCGGGTGGGAGTAGTTGGCTCGTTGAAAGAACATGGGGGAAGATTGTGGTCTAACGGCGTTGGTCGGTGAGCAGGCGCGAGGCCAGCCCGCTCAGGACCATGCCCATAAAGTAGCGCTGCACCGACAACCAGGTGGGATGGTTGGCAAACCACAAGGCCATGCGTGCGGCAGACAAGGTAATCAGCAGGTTCACCGTGGAGCCAATGAAAATTTGTACCGTGCCAAAGCTCAAACTCTGCAGCAAGACAGAGCCGTTCTCAGGGGAGATGAACTGGGGCAGTACCGACAGGTAAAAGATCGCCACCTTCGGGTTGAGGATGCTGGTCAGCAAGCCCATCACAAACAGCTTGCGTGGGGATTCCTCCGCCAGGGTCCGCACCTCAAAAGGGGACCTGGCACCAGGCCGAACCGCCTGCCATGCCAACCACAGCAAATAGGCGGCACCCGCCCATTTCAGGATGTCGTAGCCCAGGGGTACCGCCATGAATAGGGCGGTGAGGCCCACCGCCGCTGAACACATGTGCACCGTGAAACCCAACACCACACCCAGCCAGGACGTGAGCGCCGCTTTGCGCCCCTGACACAGTGAGCGCGAGATCAGGTAAATCATGTTCGGCCCGGGGCTGAGCGCCATCACCAGCGCAGCGCCCGAGAAGATGAATAAATCGTGGCTGTTGATCACTGAGGTTCCTCCGTTCCCTTCAGCTCCAGGGAAGGGGTGAATCCATTATCTGGACAGGCCCAGCGTGCTTGCGACAAGTTCTGTCTGTCCCCGGCCAAAGTCCACTGCCGACATGCGTTTGGCCCCCGCGCGTTGCAACTGCGTCAGGCGCAGCACGCCGTCGCCCGTCAACACGTCGACACCGTCGGAAGTTTGAGCCAAAACAGTGCCTTTCGGCATATCTGTATTGATCTGTTTGCTATCAAATTTGATGCAATGTGCTTCCCAAATCTTCAGCAGCTCGCCGCCAGCCGTGGTGTGCGCGCCGGGGAAGGGGTTGAAGGCTCGAATGCGCTGGGCAAGAGTGGCGGCGGGCAGGGTCCAGTCGATGGCGGCCTCGGCTTTTTCGATCTTGGCAGCGTAGGTGATGCCTTCTGCGGGTTGCGGTACAGGTTTCAATTGGCCTGCTGAGGCGGCGTCCAGCACATCGACCATCATGCGTGCGCCCAAAGTTGCCAGTTTGTCGTGAAGGCTGCCGGTGGTGTCGGTGGACTCAATCGGCAAGGATTCCATGGCCAGCATGTCACCTGTGTCCAGCCCTGCGTCCATTTGCATGATGGTGATACCGGTTTGGGCGTCACCCGACTCGATGGCGCGGTGGATGGGGGCGGCGCCGCGCCAACGCGGCAACAGGCTGCCGTGGATGTTGAAGCACTTGAGCCGAGGAGCGTCCAGCACCCATTGGGGCAGGATCAAGCCGTAGGCGGCCACCACGCAGGCGTCGGCCTGGGTCTCCAAAATAGCCTTCTGCGCGGCAGCGGCGTCCTCTGGGTATTTGCCGTCCAGGCGCAGGCTGCGGGGTTGAGCAACCGGGGCACCGATCTGCAAAGCCAGTTGCTTGACCGGTGAGGCCTGCAGTTTCATACCGCGCCCAGCAGGGCGGTCGGGCTGGGTCAGCACCAGCACAATTTGGTGACCAGCGTCATGCAGGGCTTGCAGGGCCACTTGGGCGAATTCCGGTGTGCCCGCAAAGATCAGGCGCAGCGGCCGCGCGGTTTTGTGCAGCATTTAGCGATTGCCTTCAGCTTTTTCGTCGCGCTGAAGCTTGATCATTTTGGTCTTGATGCGGTTGCGCTTGAGCGGCGACAGGTATTCCACAAACACCTTGCCGAGCAAATGGTCCATCTCGTGCTGTACGCAGACGGCCAGAAGTTCTTCGGCCTGGATCACGCGCGATACGCCGTCCCCGTCCAGCGCCTTGACGTGGACTGACGTGAAGCGCTCCACGCCGTCATAGATGCCAGGCACAGACAAACAACCCTCTTCATTGAGGATCTTGTCGGGGCTGGTCCAGACAATTTCGGGGTTGATCAGCACCAGGGGCTGGTTGCGCTCGTCGGACGTGTCGATCACCACCAGGCGTTCGTGCACATCCACTTGGGAGGCGGCGAGGCCAATGCCTTTGGCGTCGTACATGGTTTCGAGCATGTCGGCGATCAGGGTTTTGATGCGGGCATCCACCGACTGAACCGGTTTGGCGACGGTGTGCAGACGGGGATTCGGATAACAGAGAATAGGAAGCAGAGCCATGTCGCTATTTTCGCCACTTTTGAGGCGGGATTTGGTCACGTGACATGGCAGATTGGTGGCGCTTCATTGCCGATTCAAGGCCTTGGGCGCAAAATCGCGTGTAATTTGTGAACTTGGCTGCCGACTGAACAATGAAAAAACTAAGCCTCATCGCCGTAATCGTGGCCAGCGTCTGCACAGGCGCTTGGGCGCAAAACTACCCCATCACGTCCGCGCAAAAGTCGACAGCGCAGCAAGTGGCGCAAACGGGCGTACCGCTAGAAGACTTGGCCCCCAATGCGCCTGACAGCTATACCGTGAAGGGTGGCGACACCTTGTGGGCGATTTCTGGCATGTTCTTGAAGACACCTTGGCGCTGGCCTGAGCTGTGGGGCATGAACCTGAACGATGTGCGCAATCCCCACCGCATCTACCCTGGCCAGTTGCTGGTGCTAGAAAAGTCCAATGGCCGTGCCCGTCTGCGCATGGGCGGCATCTTGGGGCGAGAGGGCGACGCGCCGATTGACACCATCAAAGTGTCGCCACGCACCCGCTACGAGACACTGGCCGAAGCCGCGCTGCCAACGTTGTCAAATCGCTACATTGAGCCGTTTTTGTCCGAACCCGTGATCGTGGATGAAACTGCGCTCACCAAAACCCCGCGAATTGTGGCCACGCAAGAAGGTCGCGTGCTGCTGAGTCGTGGCGACCGCGCCTACGCGCTGGGTGACACAGCCACCCCGATTCTGGGCGGCAAGGATGATCCGCGTGAATACCGCGTATTCAGAAATGTGACGCCACTCAAAGACCCCGTCACCGCCAAGGTGCTGGGCTACGAGGCGCAGTATGTCGGCAAAGCGCGGGTGGCCCACGGCCAGACGACCAAGGTGGAGCCCGATAAAGACGGTAAACCCAAGGTAGAACTGGTGCCGGCAACCATTGACATCATTGGTGCCAAAGAAGAAATGCGCATTGGCGACCGCTTGCTGCCCGAGCCACCACGCCAGTACACCAACTTTGTGCCCCGCGCACCTGAAGAAAAGGTGGAGGGTCGCATCGTGTCGGTCTACGGCAGCGCGGTGGTCAATGCTGCGCAGAATCAGGTCGTGGTGATCGATAAAGGCACCCGCGACGGCATGCAGGTCGGCCACGTGATGGCGGTGCTGAAGGACGGCGCGCGGGTGCTGGACCGCACCATGGGCAAGCCCGAATTCATCAAGCTGCCGGACGAACGCAACGGTTTGTTGATGGTGTTCCGACCGTTTGAAACCTTGTCTTACGCGCTGATTCTGGAGATCACCGACGGCGTCAAAATCGGCGACAAGTTCACGACGCCGCAGTAATTCGGTCTGAGCGACAGCCATGGATGATTTGGCAGACTGGCTCCGGCTGAGCCTGGTTCCCGGCGTGGGCAGTGCCGCGGCGCGGCGTTTGCTGGCCGCGTTTGGCTTACCCAAAGCGATTTTTGCCGCCAGTGAAAGTGCACTCAAGCAGGTGGTGACACCCCTGCAAGCCCAAGCCTTGTTGCAGTTGCCGCCTAAGTTTGAGGCGCAGTGGGCACTGACTCAAACTTGGCTGAGCGGATCTGGCGGCGATGGCGAAGCAGCGGTTCAGCGGCGCTTGGTCACATTAGGCGACCCCGATTACCCTGCTACTTTGCTTGAGATTGAAGATCCGCCTGTGTTGCTGTACATGCTGGGCCGGGGGCAATTTGGTACGGGTGCAGGGCAGATACAGGCGTCAAACAGCGTTGCTATTGTGGGCAGCCGCAACCCAACGCATCAAGGTGCAGAAAACGCTGAGCGCTTTGCCAAGGCCTTTGCATCGCAAGGTTTGACCGTGGTGTCGGGCATGGCGCTGGGCGTGGACGGTGCGGCACATCAAGGCGCGTTGATGGGGGTTCAGCCCAGCAGCTTTGCCGCGACAGTTGCCGTGGTGGGCACAGGGCTAGACCGGGTCTACCCGCGCCAGCACCGGGATTTAGCCCATCAAATCGCCGCGCATGGCGTGCTGATCAGCGAATACCCGCTAGGGACGCCGCCTCTGTCGCAGAACTTTCCCAAGCGAAACCGTTTGATCTCGGGTCTCTCACGGGGCACCTTGGTGGTGGAGGCCGCTTTGCAGTCAGGATCGCTCATCACGGCGCGCATGGCGCTGGAGCAGGGAAAAGACGTGTTCGCGATTCCGGGCTCCATCCATTCGGTGCAAAGCCGGGGCTGTCACGCGCTCATCAAGCAAGGGGCCAAGCTGGTGGAGTCCGCCGAGGATGTGCTGGAGGAGTTGAAATTCCAGTTTGCTCCCAAAAATATAGCTAATACCGCAGATGCAGATTGCCGAAATGGCCTTTTTGATGCCCCATCCGCGCTGTTGGACGCCTTGGGGCACGACCCGGTGGCGCTGGATGCCTTGCAAGCCCGCACAGGCATCGATACCGCAAGTCTGCAAGCGCAGTTGCTGATGCTGGAGTTGGACGGGCAGGTCGCACGTTTGCCAGGCGGCTTGTTTCAGCGGGTGGGCGTCGCATGAAGCCGCTAGCGGTGCCCTTGGGTCTCTGGCTGGCATGCAGCGCGTGCCAGCCGACTCTAGTCGCCGCACAGGGGATAACGACAGCGCCGCCCAGCGCTCTGGCAGTTCCCGCAGCTGATGTGTTCTCTTTGGGCGTGGCCTTGGGTGAAGCGCGGTATCACGCCCGCGAGAGCAGCCCTTCGGGCGGCACCTTGAATACTGAAGACGGGCGTTTGCCGACGCTGACGGTCGCAGGAGCGTGGCAGCGCGGCCCTTGGCACGTGAGTGCGTCCCAACTGCTGGCACGACAGGATCTGGCCTACCAAGGCTACACACAGATTGGCATTCCCTTGAACACGACCACGCGGCTGGCGTTGGGGAATACGTCTTTGCTTGCAGGCTACGGTTGGCAGGTCTCCGACCAAGGTCGACTGCGCGTGTCAGGCGGGCTTGAGCATTTGCGAATTGATCGTCAGATTCAGCCCGCGCTGGGATCTTTGCCCTTGCACGAAACCTTGAGCCTTTTGAGAGGTGTCGCCGGCTTGCAATGGGCACACGGTGGTGAACTGGGCATGCGCTGGTCTGCTGGCCTGGATTGGTTGCACAGTGTGCGCTCACGTCTGGCCGTGGACACCTACGGTGTGTACGACCCGATCACACTGCAGCTGGGACGCAGCAAGGATTGGCGCGCTCATGTCCACGCGAGCTACCGGTGGCAAAGCGGATGGACCGGGAAGCTGATGCTCTCCACGGAAACCATTCGGCCAGGTGCCAGTGCCCAAGAGGTCTGGACGCAGCAGGGCGTTCCAGCTGTCAGCGTGCGTTACCCCGGCAGCCGACAAAGTTTGACGAAACTTCAAGCGGGATTGAGCTGGCAGTTTTAAGCTGACAGTGCTGAGCTGGCCGAGCTGAGCTGACCCAGCTGAGCCCGCGCTGAGCCACGGAGTCGTTCGCAATACGCCCCCATTTGTGGGTGGCTACCCCCCTGATCAGGGGGTAGCCACGGGCCATGATCTGAATAGACTCACCCGGCGTTCATCATTTTCATAAGGCCAACTTCCATGACAAAAACGACTCTGAGCCAATTGTTTGCCGCTGTGGCGGTTTCTAGCCTTGCTGCTTGCGGTGGAGGCAGCTCCAGCTCGACGCCCGCACCCGCCACCTCAACCAGTCCGGCTCCTGCCCCGGCTGCGACGCCTACGCCAGCTCCTACGCCCGCACCAGCACCTGCAGCTACCCCGACGCCGGCACCAACACCAGCGCCCGCACCTGCTACGACCCCAGCACCCGCACCTGCGGCAACGCCTGCGACGGTGCCGTCTCCCACCAGCACGCCCACCGCAACGCTGAGCAGTTCGCAAACCGAGGCGACCAATCTCGCCACCGAGGCCAAGGCAGGTTTGGCCGCAGCAGCCAATGCCTCCGCTGGCAACGGCGTGAAAACACCGTTTGGCGTGCAAACTGCTGCACTGCCGTCAGGCGTCACCGCCACGCTGCAGTGCAGCTTGTTGGGCGCTGGTGGCACGGGTAGCATCACTTATGACGCCCCTACCGCTTTGGCGACAGGTTCAACCTTTGTCATCACCTATAACGCTTGCGGGTTTGCGGGATACGCCTACAACGGCACGGTCAACATGGTGTTTGACCGTTACGCCAGCCCAACAGACTTTGCCTACACCGTGAGCTACCAGAATTTCACCGTCTCGGGCAATGGCTTGAGCAACCAAACGGTGAGCGGTAAAGCCAGTTGCAGCTATACCAATGGCGCGGCATCATGCTATTACAACGACGGTACGCGCGGCTGGAGCTCCACCATGACGTACACCAACGGGACGGTGAATGGCTCTTACGCTGTCAACTATGGCAGTGGCGCCGTCACGGTGAGTTATTCCAACTTTGGCGCTACAGGCGGCACCGCCACCATCACAGGTGCCAATGGAAGCAAGGCGGTGATCACGCGTAATTCGGCCACCAGCTTCACGGTGTCCATCACCACGGCAACGGGTGCGGCGTCTACGGCGTACACCGTGACCTTGTAATTCATGGCGACGAAGGGGCTGGGAGGGTGACACTTCCCAGCAAAAAGGCCAGCAACTTCGCGGGAAGTGCTGGCCTTTTCTGCAATGTACTGAAGAAATCGCAGTTGTCAGTTGGCAATGCGCTCGGGATTGGCGTCCAGCTTGGCCAAGGCATCGCGTGTGGCACGTGCGGTGAGCGGTTCGTCCTCTTGCGGGACCAGCAGTGCGGCTTGCAAATAGGCGGCCAAGCGACGTGCCTGGATCAGGAAACTGCGGCCATCGACAGACGCAAACAAGTGCAATTGCTTTTGATCGCTGCGCCAGACGTACTGAACTTGGCTGGTGATGCCGTTGTGGTTCAAGGTGTACCAGGTGCCGGGTTGCAGTTCTTGCGCCCAAGCGACCATCGCCTGATTAGGCTTGGATCCGCCATCTGCCACCACCACAATCGCACTGGCGTCGATGCCCACCAGCATTTCGATGCTGGCAGCGTCCAGTGGAATATCGCCAGACCCGTCCTGGATGATGAAGTCTTCCAGGTGCGACAGGCGTTCTGCCATGGCGTCGATGCGGTCTTGCGGGATGGATTCAGTTTTGGACATGAAGGCATCCGCCAGCGTGTCGCCAATCAGCTTGATATGACTCTCTTGCTGCGCCCCTGGGTAGCCCAGCAACACCATGCCCTGGCGCAGGCGTTGCAGCAGATGAGGCAAATCTTGAATCACACGGGCGCGGTCTGCTCGGCTGGGCTTGGCACTGGCCGCCCAGACCAAATCCGACGCGGTGCGCTTGAGCAAAATAGTGTCCTGATGTTGCGCACCATGCTTGATGGCGGCCACGGCCAGCACTTCGGACCAGACTTTGAACAGAAAATCGCGAATATCGTCGCGCACCGGCATGGTGTTGAGCATGCTGCGCATCTCAATCGTGTACTGAATGGCCAGGGTTTCTTTTTGCTCGACCTGCTGCGCCAAGGTAACGACCTTGCGGGCCATGTCTTTTTCGGTCAAGAATTTGGACAGGAATTTCTGGAATTCGTCGTAAACCAGTTGAAACACGCGGCGACCCGTATCGGGGTATTGCTCAATCACCTGCACCACGCGCTTGATTTCGATCTCCAGCGCACTTCCACTGATGGCGCGCGAGTCAAAACCCAAAACGCAGGACCCCATGTGGTCAATAAGCTTGCGCGCGGGGTGATGCAAGGTGCCGAAAAACTCGGGCTCAATCAGTGCGACACGCATCACGGGCATCTGCAGGCGCGCAAACCAGACGCGGATGGCGGCTGGGATGCGTTCTTCCGCCAAGATGCTTTGAAACATCAAGGCCACGATTTCGATGGTGGCCTTTTCGCTGGTGGTACTGGCCTGCTTCTTGATGGCTTGTGTGCGGTGATTCAGGTCACTCGCCATCTGCGCCACGCCAGCCGAATCAGGTGTGGCCTGGGAATAGTTGCCGCCTCGGCCGCCACTGGGTCGGGTATCAGACGCTGTCGCCGCCACCGACTGGTTCAGCGCTTTGACCAGTTTGGGCGAAAGCTGCTCGGGACGCGTCATCGCGTACTCGCCGTGGCCGTCGCGCTCGCCTAGAACCCGTTTAAGTTGACCCAGTAAGCCTTGGGCTCTGGCTCTTGAACGTGCCAGCGGCGTAGAGTCTTCAACGCCGGATGAGCCGGAGTGCTCCGAATTCCGGCTGTCGCTGCCCGCAGGGCGAGGGGCCATGTCGTGGGTAAAGCCCGGCTGCGGGGGGGCGCTGGCGGTCAGTCGGATCTGAGATTTGAGATCGATCTCAGGCAAAACCCCTTTGTCGATCAAGAACTTGTTGGCTTGGCGGTAGCCTTCGGTCAGCGTTTCCAGCATCTGAAGCTGAATGACATCCTGAACCAGGTTCCAGTCGTCACGCGACAAACCTGTTTTGGTCCACTGCTCGACCACCGTTTGGGCCATGATTTCGGGGCGCAAGACGTCTTGGGTAGCCAGTTCGCGTGTGCCTTCCAAGTGCAACACCCGCAAGCGTAAATCGTTCAGCTCAGCACCCGCCTTGTCCAGGATTGACAGGGCAAGCCGTGACGACAAAATCTTGTTTTCGACAGCATCGTCTTCCAGCAAGGTCATCGCACTGACGTCGAATCTCCCCCGGCTGGCAGCAGCATTGGGAGGGATTAATGCCTTTTGCCATGCCTTGACGGTGTTGCTTACCCATTCTTGGCGATGCACCATGAAGGCCTGTTGCCCGTCGCGACGCTTTTGAACCTCTGGAACGCTACCGGCCAGAGAACCTAAAGCCACCATGCGCTCTGACACCACGCCTGCAATTGACGTCATTGCGCCACAAGCATGGGCGACAAATTGCTCACGAACCTGCTTCGCCAGGCGCAATTGGCCGGGTGGGGCGGGAGGCATAGGGATCATGCGGTTAGGGGGCCTGTCTGTTTCCTGAAGAGATTAAACCATTGCGCCGGAGTTAGGGTCATTCGGATCAGTGGATTTGACGGATGATTTAACCAGATCTTCGCGTTTGATGCCCAACCACATGGCAATGGCGGCGGCCACGAACACGGAGGAGTAAATGCCAAACAAAATACCAATAGTTAAAGCCAAGGCAAAGTAAAACAGCGTTGGACCGCCAAAAAGCAACATCGACAAAACCATGATCTGAGTGGATCCGTGGGTAATGATGGTACGGCTGATCGTGGAGGTGATCGCGTTGTCGATGATCTCAACGGTGCTCATCTTTCGGTATGTGCGAAAGTTCTCACGAATCCGGTCAAAAATCACCACGGACTCATTCACCGAATACCCGAGCACGGCAAGCACAGCCGCCAGCACGGGCAGTGAAAACTCCCACTGGAAGAAGGCAAAAAAGCCAAGAATGATGATCACGTCATGCAAATTGGCCACGATGGCGGCCACCGCAAACTTCCACTCAAACCGGAATGCCAAGTAAAGCATGATGCCTGCAACCACAAAAGCCAGCGCTTTCAAGCCGTCGGTGGCCAGTTCTTCGCCCACTTGAGGGCCAACAAATTCCGTACGCTGCAAATTTGCAGTAGCGTCCGCAGCCTTCAGCGTACCGATGACTTTCTCGCTTTGCTGGGCTGAACTCACGCCTTTTTGGGCGGGTAGGCGGATCAGCACATCCCGTGAGGTGCCGAAGTTCTGAACCTGCACATCTTGCAAGCCTAAAGCACCAATGCTGGCGCGAATTTTCTCAAGATCAGCGGCTTGGCTGTAGCTGACTTGCATCACCGTGCCGCCGGTGAACTCCACAGACAAGTGCAGGCCACGGCTGAACAAGAAAAATACGGCTGCCAAAAAAGTGAGCAGCGACACGACGTTAAATATCAGCGCATGCCGCATGAACGGGATATCGCGCCGGATTTTGAAAAATTCCATGATTTATTCCAGTACGTTCCAGTTTCAGGCGGATTCAGTCTTGGTCAGCGCAGTGCCACCGTCAGGTCGCCAGACCGTGCCAATCGACACGCCCTTGAGTTTCTTTTGACGGCCATACCATAAGTTCACCAAGCCGCGCGAGAAGAACACGGCTGAGAACATGCTGGTCAAAATACCAATGCAATGCACTACTGCAAAGCCGCGCACAGGGCCAGAGCCAAAGGCCAGCAAAGCAATACCGACGATCAGCGTACTGATGTTGGAGTCGAGAATCGTGGCCCAGGCGCGGTCGTAACCGGCATGGATGGCGGCCTGTGGCGCGGCACCTTTGCGCAACTCTTCGCGCACACGTTCGTTAATTAGCACGTTGGAGTCAATCGCCATACCCAGTGCCAAGGCCATCGCGGCCATGCCGGGCAAGCTGAGTGTAGCTTGGAGCATGGACAGAATGGAGACCAGCAGCAGCAAATTGACGCCCAGAGCAATGCTGGAAAACACGCCGAACATCATGTAATAAATGCACATGAAGGCCACGACCACCAGGAAGCCCCAGGTCACGCTGTGAAAGCCTTTGGCGATGTTTTCGGCACCCAGTGTGGGGCCAATGGTGAATTCTTCGATGATCTCCATCGGGGCGGCCAAGCTACCCGCACGCAGCAGCAAGGCCGTGTCGTTGGCTTCCATAGAGGTCATGCGGCCGGATATTTGTACCCGTCCGCCACCAATTTCGCCACGAATGACCGGTGCGGTGACGACTTCGCCTTTGTTCTTTTCAAACAGCAAAATTGCCATGCGCTTGCCGACGTTTTCGCGGGTCACGTCTTTGAAGATGCGAGCGCCTTTGGCGTCCAGCGTCAGGTGGACGGCGGCTTCTTGCGTCTGATTGTCAAAGCCGGGCTGGGCATCTGTTAGGTTTTCACCCGTCAGCATGACCTGTTTCTTGACGATCACGGCCTGACCGTTGCGGTCCAGGAAGCGCTCATCACCAAAAGGCACGGGCCCTGATCCGCCTTCGGCCGCGCGGGCTTCGGCGCTTTCGTCCACCATGCGCACTTCAAGCGTGGCAGTGCGGCCCAGGATGTCTTTGGCTTTGGCGGTGTCTTGCACGCCAGGCAACTGCACCACGATGCGGTCCAGGCCTTGCTGCTGAATCACAGGCTCCGCAACCCCGAGTTCATTGATCCGGTTATGCAGGGTGGTGATGTTCTGCTTAAGCGCCTGGTCTTGAACTTTGCGAGCGGCTTCTGGCTTGATGCTGGCGCTGAGTTTGAAGTCAGAACCATCGGGGCCGTCGGTCATCGCCAGTTCAGGAAACTGGTCTTGAATCACCCGTTTGGCCGCGTCCAGCGTGGCGTTTTCGCGAAAGCGGATGTCCACGGTCTGCCCATTGCGCGAAATTCCGCTGTGGCGGATGTTCTTTTCGCGCAACTGGGTGCGGATGTCACCTGTCAGGGCTTCGGCCTTTTTGCTCAGTGCCGCTTGCATGTCCACTTGCAGCATGAAGTGCACGCCACCGCGCAAGTCCAGTCCTAAATACATGGGGAAGGCGTGCAGTGCGCTGAGCCAAGCTGGCGAGCGCGACAGCAGATTTAACGCCACCACGTAATTCGGGTTGTTGACGTCAGGGATCAAGGCCTTTTGAATCGCATCCTTGGCCTTGATTTGCGAATCGGTGGTTTCAAATCGCGCCTTGACGGAAGCGCCGTCCAGACTAACGCCATCGGTCGCGATATTGGCGGCCTTGAGCGCTGCTTCTACCTGGTTCTGGGTGCTGGCATCGACCTTGATCGAGGCTTTGGCCGCAGAAATTTGCACCGCAGGCGCTTCACCAAAAAAGTTGGGCAGCGTAAAAATTACACCCACCAGCAGCGCGATCACGATGATCGCGTATTTCCAGACCGGATAGCGGTTCATATCTAGCTTACTTCAGTGAGCCCTTGGGCAAAACTTGGACCACAGCATGGCGCTGCACTTGAACTTCCACACCCGTGGCGACTTCAACACTCAGGAAAGACTCGCCCATTTTGGTGACTTTGCCAACCAGGCCGCCAGCGGTAGCAACTTCGTCGCCCTTGGCCAGCGCATCAATCATGGCGCGGTGCTCTTTTTGCTTCTTCATCTGGGGGCGGATCATCACAAAGTAAAGAACCACAAACATCAGCACCAGAGGCAACATGCCCGTAAGCGATGACATCATGTCGCCACCCGCAGCGGCGGCAGGAGCGGTTTGGGCATAGGCGGAAGAGATGAACAAGATGGACTCCACAGAAATCGGTAACAAAAATCGGTAAGGCAAAGTGGTCGACTGGCGTTTGTAGATGCCAGCGCACGCACCTCAGCGCAACCTTCCATTGTAAGGGTGCCCCGTTGCGGGGCTATTTGCCTGATTTGGCGCTGTTCTAGCGCCGAAAGGCCCAGTAGCGACCTAGCAAGTAGGTTTGCGCGGCGGCAAGCACCAGCGCCACGGCCAGGGCGAGTGTGGGCCACCAGCCAACCCAACGGGTTAACACGACAAAGACAAGCTGGTTTGTGAAAAATCCCGCTATAGCAGACAGGCCAAACCGCATCAAACTGACCCAAATGCTGACGCTGGCATCCGGAAAGCTCAAGAATCGGTGACCCAAAAAACTGAACGCAAAGGCCAACACAAAAGCCAGCGTGTTGCTGACTTCTGGCCATATGCCAGGTAACCAGTGTTCATTGAGCAACCAGAACACCAGCAGATGGACGGCAGACGCCACACCGCCCACCGCCAGGAACCAAATGCCTTGTTTCATCAATCCACGTCCTAAAACAGCAAACCCCGCAAGGTTTGCACCTGCGGGGTTGCACGAGAGTTAAGAAAGCCCGCTTATTTCTTGAGGCAGTCGCTCATGAACTTCTTGCGCTCATCGCCTTTCATGCCTTTGGCGTCCACGTTACAGGTTTTCATTTTTTCCTGTTGCGTGGCCTTTTTGGCGCTCAGACATTCTTTCATAAAGGCCTTACGCTCGTCGCCTTTTTTATCCGCTGCGTCCACATTGCAAGTGGCCATCTTGGTTTGTTGCTTGGTTTTCCCCTCGCCATCTGCGGCGTGGGCAGCGCCCATGGACAAGAATAGGCCCAGGGCCAAAACAGACAAAAGTGATTTCATAGCAAGACTCCAGAGGTTCAAAGGGTTGAAAGAAACATCAGTGCGCAAAGCATTGTGAATCCGAATAGACAACGCAAACCCCCCTCCACTGGATGACAACGCAAACTGTGCACAATTTCCTCATCGGCCCGCAAATTCGGAGCCCCGTAAAATCGCTCGCATGTTATCTGTCAAAAAAGAATTGCTCGCGGTCCTGGCGGCTGAACTTGAAACCTTGTCGTCTGGTGCGGGCAGCAAAGCCGCATTTGAGTCGCCCAAGGTGGCGGCTCACGGCGACTTTGCCTGCACGGCGGCCATGCAACTGGCCAAACCTCTCAAGCTGAACCCGCGCCAACTGGGCGAGACCTTGCGCGACAAGCTGCAGCAATCTCCCGTCTACCTTAAGTGGGTAGAGGCCATCGACATTGCGGGTCCAGGCTTTCTCAATATCAAATTGAAACCGCAGGCTAAGCAGCAGATCGTCAACGAAGTATTGCTTGAGGGCACGCGATTCGGTTTTCAGCCTGAGCGAGCCGAGAAATTGATGGTGGAGTTTGTGTCTGCTAACCCCACTGGTCCCTTGCATGTGGGCCATGGACGTCAGGCGGCGCTGGGAGATGCCATCTCCAATTTGTTTGAAACGCAAGGCTGGCAGGTTTGGCGTGAGTTCTATTACAACGATGCCGGGGTCCAGATTCAAACACTGGCAAACAGCGTTCAGGCACGGGCAAAAGGTTTCAAGCCTGGCGACGAAGCTTGGCCCGAATCCGCCTACAACGGCGACTACATCGCTGAAATCGCGGCAGACTTTCTGGCCAAGAAAACCGTCAAGGCGGATGACCGCAGCTTTACGGCCAGTGGCGACGTGAACGATCTGGACGGCATGCGCCAATTTGGTGTGGCCTACCTTCGCCACGAGCAAGACCTGGATTTGCAGGCCTTTGCACTCAAGTTTGATCACTATTACCTGGAATCCAGCCTGTATGCCGACGGCAAAGTTACGGCGGCCGTGGATAAGTTGGTCAAAGCCGGAAAAACCTATGAGCAAGACGGCGCCCTTTGGCTGAAGTCCACGGACTACGGCGACGATAAAGACCGTGTGATGCGCAAATCAGATGGCACGTTCACCTACTTTGTCCCTGATGTGGCCTATCACATCGCCAAATGGGAGCGCGGCTTTAGCAAAGTCGTCAACATCCAAGGCACAGACCATCACGGCACCATCGCCCGTGTGCGCGCGGGGCTGCAGGCTGCCGACGTTGGCATTCCCCTGGGTTTCCCAGACTATGTGTTGCACACCATGATTCGTGTGATGCGTGGCGGAGAAGAGGTCAAAATTTCCAAGCGGGCGGGCAGTTACGTGACCTTGCGCGATTTGATCGATTGGACCAGCAAAGATGCCGTGCGCTTCTTTTTGCTCAGCCGCAAGCCCGACACAGAATATGTCTTTGATGTGGATTTGGCTGTTGCCCAAAACAATGACAACCCGGTGTATTACGTGCAATACGCCCATGCCCGGATTTGTTCTGTGTTGGCAGCCTGGGGCGGTGACGTGACGACCCTTTCACGTGTGGATTTGGATTGTCTGCAAAGCCCGCAAGCGCAAAGTTTGATGTTGCTTCTGGCCAAATACCCCGAAATGCTCAGTGCCGCTGCGCGTGACTTTGCACCGCATGACGTGACTTTTTACCTGCGCGAACTGGCCGCCAGCTACCACAGTTACTATGATGCGGAGCGGATTCTGGTGGACGACACAGCGGTGCGAGACGCCCGCTTGGCGCTGGTCGCAGCGGTGGCGCAAGTTTTGCGCAATGGTTTGACGGTACTGGGCGTGAGCGCGCCAGTCAAAATGATGAAAGAGGGCTCGACATGATGAAAAGCGCTTCCCGTCAACATGGCGGGACCTTTCTGGGTTTGATTATCGGCTTGGTGCTGGGCCTAGGGCTGGCCCTGGCCGTGGCGGTATACGTCACCAAAGTGCCTGTGCCCTTTGTGAACAAGGGCAATACCCGCAACGTCGAACAAGACGCGGTAGAAGCCAAGAAGAACAAAGACTGGGACCCAAACGGCATGATTCAGGGTAAGTCTGGCGTGCGCTCTGCGGCGGGTGCGGTGACGGACAGCTCGTCGGAAAAAGACGCAGCGCCAGTGGTCGCTAAAGCGGGTTCCACCTCAGATGCAAAGCCAGAACCAAAATCTGAGCCCAAGTCAGAGCCGAAAGCCGACGCCAAGAGCGACAACAAGCCCGTCGCCAAGATTGATAGCAAGCCGGACGTCAAACCAGATCCCAAACCCGACGTCAAACCCGAGCCCAAGAAAGAACCAGCAGGGTCAGCGGACCCGCTGGGCGACTTGGCCAAGGCAAAGTCTGGCGGTGCGACGGTTGATCCGTTCACCTACATGGTGCAAACCGGGGCCTTTAAGGGCTCTGAAGAGGCTGAGGCGCAACGCGTCAAACTGATGTTGACCGGGGTGGACGCCAAGGTCACTGAGCGTGAACAGTCTGGCCGCACGGTGTTCCGCGTGCGTTCTGGCCCGTATGAGCGCCGTGAAGAAGCCGAAAAAATGAAGGAAAAGCTCGAAGCCGTGGGCTACGAGGCCGTCATGGTGCGAATCCAGCGTTGAACTTATTGCTTTGCATTACGTCCTAGAACCCAGGAGTGATTGATATGAACCGTCGTGAATTTCCCGTGCGTGCTCTGGCTGCTGCATCTGTTGTGGGTGCCTTGGGTTCGATGCCTTTCTTGTCAGCACAGGCCCAGGCCCGTAAGTTTGAGGATGGCGCTGATTTCATTTCCATGGACAAGCCCGTGGGCGTTGAAGCCGCCCCTGGCAAGGTCGAGGTGGTTGAATTTTTCTGGTATGCCTGCCCGCACTGCAATGCCTTTGAGCCCCGACTGGAAGCCTGGTTAAAGGTTTTGCCCCGTGATGTGAGTTTTCGTCGCGTGCCGGTGGCGTTTCGTGACACCTTCGTCCCGCAGCAGCGCTTGTATTACGCGCTGGAGGCCATGGGCAAGGCGGAGGAATTCCAAACCCGCGTGTTCAGTGCCATCCATGTGCAGAAAATGGCCTTGGATACCCAAGACACCATTGTTCCGTGGGTCGAAAAGCAAGGGCTTGATAAAGCAAAGTTCCTGGAGCATTACAACTCCTTTGGCGTGTCAACCAAAGTGCGCAAAGCCAAACAACTTCAAGATGCGTACAAGATTGACGGTGTGCCATCCCTGGGCATCGCAGGACGGTATTACACGGACGGCACCTTGGCCAAAAACATGGACCGAGCCTTACAGGTGACAGAATTCCTGATTGCAGAGGCGCGCCGCACGAAAGCGTAAAGGGACCGGAAGAAGCAGTTCCAACACGCAAATACGCGTAAACCCTGATAAAGCCTGTCTACGACAGGCTTTTTGCTTGGCGGCCCCGTTACAATGACAGCAAGTTTCATGCCTCCATGCCAAAAACAAAACGCCCCCTCTCACTTTTACGTCTGGCCCCAGTTTTTCTGGGGTTTTTGCTTAGCCTTGGGGGCAGCGCGGCGAATGCTGAAAAAGCCGACCGTAACAAACCCATGAACATTGAGTCAGATGCCTTGCGCTATGACGATCTCAAGCAACTCAGCATCTTTACGGGCAAAGTGGTGGTCACCAAAGGCACGATTGTGATCCGTGGTGCCAAAGTGGAAGTGCGGCAAGATCCCGAGGGTTACCAGTTTGGCACGGTGACTGCTGAGCCTGGTGCGCGCGCCTTCTACCGCCAAAAGCGTGAAGGCCTGGACGAATTCATTGAAGGCGAGGGCGAGGTCATTTATTACGACGGTCGCGCAGATACCGTCCGTTTTAGCACTCGCGCCGAAATGCGGCGTTACAAGGGTGCACAACTTTTTGATGAGTCGAGTGGCAGTGTCATTGTTTATGACAACACGACCGATGTGTTCACGGTCGACAGCGGTGCTTTGCCGGGTACGCCGGGCATCGGCGGGCGAGTGCGGACCATGCTCACACCAACGTCCAAGGCTGAAGGTACGGCTGCACGGCCCACAGCAAGCGCGTCTGCTCCGGCTTTGAAGCCCAGTAATGCGCTGGGCGACAAGAAGTGAGTGATCTGAAACCGGAACCGGCCATGGTTGGGCAAACGGCCGCCACATCTGAGCAGACCTCGTCCGCGCCTGATCCGCGCAGTTTTCTCGTGGCCAAGAATTTGCAGAAGACCTACGGCAAGCGCATGGTGGTCAAAGACGTTTCGCTGGATGTGGCCAATGGCGAAGTCGTGGGATTGCTGGGCCCCAATGGCGCGGGCAAGACCACTTCGTTTTACATGATCGTGGGTTTGGTGCGTGCCGATGCAGGCCGCATCACCATTGACGACAAGTCGATTGAGCGCATGCCCATTCACAGGCGCTCGCGCTTGGGGCTGGGCTATTTGCCTCAGGAAGCCTCGATTTTTCGCAAACTCAATGTTGAAGAAAATGTGCGCGCAGTGCTGGAACTGCAACGCGACGAGCATGGTGAACCCTTGACCAAGCTTGCTCTGAAAGAGCGACTGGACCGTTTACTGGAGGAGTTGCGGGTAGACCACCTTCGTGAATCCCAAGCCCTGGCTTTGTCGGGAGGTGAACGTCGGCGGGTGGAAATTGCCCGTGCGCTGGCCACCAATCCGCGCTTCATTCTGCTGGACGAACCCTTTGCGGGCGTGGACCCCATTGCCGTGATCGAGATCCAGCGCATCATCGGGTTTTTGAAAGCGCGCGGCATTGGCGTGCTGATCACCGACCACAACGTGCGTGAGACCTTGGGTATTTGTGACCGCGCCTTCATCATCAGTGATGGCTCGGTGTTGGCGCACGGCGTGCCGTCTGAAATTGTGAACAACGTTGAAGTGCGCCGGGTATACCTGGGCGAGCATTTCCGGATGTGACCAAACGATGAAACCGGGCCTCTCGCTGCGCGTCTCGCAGCACCTCGCGCTGACACCGCAGTTGCAGCAGTCCATCCGGCTGCTGCAACTCTCCACGCTCGAACTGGCGCAAGAAGTCGAGCAAATGCTGGACGAAAACCCTTTTCTGGAGGTTGATGCAGATCACCCGCCGCAGGAGGATTTTGGCCTACCCCAAGCGGATGCGCCCAAGCAAGACGATGGTTTTGAGGCTGATTTTGCTTCCGTTTCGATAGCAGACAATCCACGTCAATCAAGCCAAGAAGCTGAATTTGATGGCTCAGATAGCACTTCTGCGCCGTCCAATTCAGACGATGCGCCCAATTGGGAGGGTGACGGCACGGTAGAGGTCAAACCTGATGACGCTGAGTGGGGATCTGATGCGCCTTCTGCTAAGTCAAGGGACGACGACGGCGAATTTGACAGCATGTCGCTGGCGCATGTGCACGAATCACTGCCTGAACATCTTCACCGCCAAGCCTTGGGCCTGCGCCTGGGGGCAGAAGACAAAGCTGCCCTGCATTTTTTGATTGAGTCGCTCAACGACGACGGCTATCTTGAAGAAAGCCTGGAATCTTTAGCGCGTGGACTGATGAAGTCTGACGACCAGGAGATGCTGGAAGCGCTGCTTCATCACTTCACGGTCGCGCTGCGCTTGTTGCAAAACATGGACCCCACGGGCGTGGGCGCACATGACTTAGGTGAATGTCTGCGCTTGCAGTTGCGTGAACGCATGGCAGAGTTGGAGGCTGATGGCGGCAGCGATGCGGTGCGCACGGCCATGGCGATCTGTTCCCAACCGCTGGATTTGCTGGCGCGACGCGATGTGCGTCGCCTGGCACAACAGTGCAGCGCCAACGAAACCCTGATCAAGGCCGCACTGGCGCTGATCGCGCGACTCGAGCCTCGGCCTGGACGTCGCTTTGTCGAGGTGGAGCGCAACTTCATTCAGCCTGACGTGATCGTGTCTGCCATCCGGGCCAGCAACATGGGGCAGGCGCGCTTTTCGGTGCGGCTCAACCCCGACGTGATGCCCAAGCTGCGCGTGCACGACATTTATTCCAATGCCATCAAGCAAGGGCGCGGTGGCGATCACCAAGGTTTATCGCAACGCTTGCAAGAAGCGCGTTGGTTCATCAAGAACATCCAACAGCGCTTTGACACCATCCTGCGGGTCAGCAGCGCCATTGTGGAGCGGCAAAAGAATTTCTTTGTCCATGGTGAGCTGGCCATGCGCCCCCTGGTGCTGCGCGAAATCGCGGATGAATTGGGCTTGCATGAGTCCACCATCTCGCGCGTGACCACTGCCAAATACATGGCGACGCCACAAGGCACGTTTGAGTTGAAGTATTTCTTTGGCTCGGGCTTGGGCACTGAGACGGGTGGCAACGCGTCCAGCACGGCGGTTCGCGCCCTGATCAAGCAATTTGTCAGCGCCGAGAGCACCAAGAAACCCTTGAGCGACAGCCAGATATCCGACATGCTGAAAGAGCAGGGCATTGAATGCGCCCGTCGTACTGTGGCCAAATATCGCGAGGCGCTGAAGATAGCGCCAACTAACTTGCGCAAAGCGCTTTGAGGCAAAAACCGTGAACCACCTCCAGCTTTTCTTGCCTTGCGCCGCCGGTGTCGAGGAATTCCTGGCAGAAGAATGCCTGAACATCACGGGTCAAGAGCCCGGCACGCTGAAAACCACGCGCGGCGGTGTATTGGTGGAGGCGTCTTGGCGCGATGTGATGCTCTTGAACTTGCATTGCCGTCTGGCGCAGCGGGTGCTGGTGCAACTGTCCTACGCAGAATACCGCAGCGACCAGGACATTTACGAGAACGCCTCTCAGGTCGCCTGGGAGATTTGGTTCACGCCCAAACAAAGCTTCAAGATCGAAATCACCGCGCAGCACAGCCCGGTCAAGAGTCTGAATTTTTCTGCGCTGCTGGTCAAAGATGCCATTTGTGACCGTTTTCGGCACAAATCGGGTGTGCGGCCGAATGTGGAAACCCGCTGGCCTGATGCCCGTGTGTATGTCCACTTGAACGCCACGCACCAGACGCTTTACATCGACACCTCGGGCGAAGCCCTGTTCAAGCGCGGCTGGCGCACAGACAAAGGCGACGCCCCGCTGAAAGAAACCTTGGCCGCTGCCATGATCGCCGCCAGCGGTTGGGACGGCCAGTCACCGCTGTATGACCCCTGCTGCGGCAGCGGCACTATTGCCATTGAGGCAGCGCAGATCGCTTGCAACATTGCACCTGGCTGCCAACGCCGGTTTGGCTTTGAAAAGCTGCTGCCGTACCAAGCACATGTCTGGAGTGCTATCAAATCAGAAGCTAAAGCGGCCGAACACAAGGCCGAAGCGCCCATTTTTGGCAGTGATGTGGCCCACCGGATGGTGGACTTTGCCATGCGCAATGCCGAACGCGCCGGGGTCGCAGACGTGGTGCAACTGCGCGGCGGCGATGCGCTGCAACGCTTGCCCCCATGCGACCAGCCGGGCATTTTGCTTTTGAATCCACCTTATGGTGAACGCATTGATGCCGCGGGGTTTGCGGGCGCGGCGTCAAACGCGCGGCCAAATCGCGGTGGGCGCGAATCTGCCTGGGTAGACCCGACCGATGAACCCGGTCAGCCACAGATCGGCGCAGGCGATGCTGCCGCCATGGACAGCTTCTTTCGCCAACTCTCGACCCACTGGAAGACCCATTTCATGGGGTGGACGGCTTGGGTGCTCACGCCCGACCTGAAGCTGCCAGGGCGCATGCGCTTTAAGGAGTCGCGCCGCGTGCCGATGTGGAATGGCCCGATCGAATGCCGCATGTTCCGGTTTGAGATTTCGGCCATGCCAGCGAAGGCAGCTCCCTTGGCGCCCGAGGCACCGAAAGCGTAAGGGCCAAGCGGTGCCAAGCTCTGCGCTGGTGGTGCTAGACACCAATTTGGTTCTGGATTTGTTTGTGTTCAAAGACCCGGCCGTGGCAACTTTGAAGACGGCGCTGTCGAGCGGCGAACTCACCTGGATCAGCACCGAGGCAATGCAAATTGAATTGTCTCGCGTGTTGACTTACGGCCACATCGCGAAGGCCTTAGACCACAAGCAAATGTTGGCCAAGGAGGTCGAAGAGCTGGCGTTCAGCCTTGGGAACCTCGTGCCTGTGCCGCCCCCGGGAAGTCACGGTGTTCGTTGCAGGGACCGCGACGATCAGATGTTTGTGGACCTGGCGGTGGCGCATCAGGCCAGCCTGCTCAGCAAAGACAAAGCCGTGCTGGCACTGAAGAATCCTCTTAAACGCTGGAATGTCTCCGTTTTGCGCCAATGGCCCTAGCTAGGTGCTGGGATGCATATGGGAATAGTTCACCAATAGCCCTAGGCCGCAAAAGGTAACATTTTGTGTCTGCAGGTATTTTCGGATCGCGCTATGCTGGCCATCTAGAGCCCTGAGCGAATACATGGAAACCAAGCCCACAGAACTGATGTTAGAGGTGCACGAGCTGCGTATCGGCATGTTTGTGCATCTCGATCTGGGGTGGATGGACCACCCTTTCCCGCTGAATCGCTTCAAGATCAGCACCAATAGCCAGATCGAACAGATCAAAGGTTTGCGCCTGAAGCAGGTCAAGGTCATGACCGCTTTGAGCGACCCGACCGCGTTGTCGAATGAAGATGCCGTAGTGCCTGTTCAAGAGGCACCGCTGTCTGCAGAAGCTTTGGCGCAGCAACAAGCCGCTGAGGCGGTAGCCGCGCGGCGTCAATTGCTGGCGCAGCAAAACGCTGACCTGACGCGCTGTGAGCGGGAGTTCTCCAGCGCCACAGGCGCATGGAAGCAGGTCGCCACCTTGGTGCAGCGTGATGTAAAGCAGGCCCTGCAAGAATCTGAAACCCTCGTAAAGGGCCTGATCGATCAACTGTCTTCGACGCGTGAGAGCAATATCCGCTTGTTGTCAGAAACGGCTGGGGATGGCAATGCCTTGCATGCCCTGAATGTGACGGTGATTTCACTGCTGTTAGGCAGGTCTTTGCAGTTGGATGATGCTACGCTCAGTGACATTGGCTTGGGCGCTTTGCTTCACGATATTGGCAAATTGGCCTTGCCTGATCGCTTGCGGTGGCACAGCGACAAATTCACCGCGGTGGAAGAAAAAACCTACCGTGAGCATGTGCTGGCAGGTTTGAAGATGGGCGAGAAAATGGGGCTGTCACCCGGCACCATGACAGTGCTGGCACAGCACCACGAAACCGCAGACGGCAAGGGCTACCCCGCAGGCATAAACAAAGAGGGCATGAGTCAGGCCGCCCGTGTGGTGGCCTTGGTCAACGCCTATGACAACTTGTGCAATCCGGGAAACGTGGCGCTTGCGGCAACACCCCACGAAGCCTTGGCCATGATGTTTGCGCAGATCAAACCGCGCTTCGATTCGGCTTGCCTAACGGCCTTTATCCGCATGATGGGCGTCTATCCGCCGGGGTCGGTGGTGCAATTGAGCGATGAACGCTTCGCCCTGGTGGTGTCGGTCAACGCGTCGAGGCCGCTTCGTCCCAAGGTCATCGTGCATGACATGAAAGTACCAGCGGAAGAGGCCTTGATTGTGGATCTTCAGACCGAGCCTGCGTTGGGTATCCGGCGCAGTCTGCATCCACGCCATTTGTCTCGGCCCGTGTTGGAGTACCTGTCTCCACGCAAGCGTATGTGCTACTTTTTTGAACGCACGACAGAGACGAACAGCGTGGTTTGGATCGACTCAGGCCAAGGGCAGGGGTCGGGAGGCGGCGAGTGAATTTTGCTGCGCAGTGCCAAGCCTGGATGGATGAGCTCCTCGAGGCGGCTTGCCTGGTTGACGGTGAATCCCTGACGCTGGTGGCGGTGAATCCGGCGGCCGCGCGCATGCTGGGCGAAGACGTCTCGGCGCTGATTGGTCGGGATGTGACCGAGATGATGTTGTCACCTGAAGACATGGTGTACTGGGACGAGGTACGCCACCTTCATTCGCTGGATTCATCAGCTGATCAAGTGCACGTTCCTCTGCCGCTGCATTCGGAGAGTGTGGTGGCCAAGCTTGACGGCAATATGCTGGCGGTAGAGCGCCGCGTTTGCTTGCTTTCCCGTGAACTGACGGGGGGCTGGGTGGGCACAAGTGCGAATGAAAGTGCAGGCAAAAGATACTACTTGTGGACCATGCTGGACAACAGCGCGCGGCAGGAAACCGAAGAGAAGCTGGAGCGACTGCTGGCCGAAATGCGTGCAACCCTGGAGTCAACTGGGGACGGCATATTGGTGACTGACCTGCACGGCGGCATACAGGCCTTCAACAAGCTCTTTAGCAAACTGTGGCAGCTGGCACCTGACATGCTGACACAGCGCAATGATGCGGCCATTTATCACAGCATGCGCGCCCAGGTGCTTGATCAAAATGCCTACGACAAGCGCATGGTGAGGCTGTCTGACGATCCCTTGTTGCAAGAGTCTGGCATTTTGAATCTTCAAAATTCCCGCATGTTTGAGTACCAGACCTTGCCGCAGTTTGTACGCGGGCAGCCCATTGGGCGGGTCTATTCGTTTCGAGACATCACAGATCGCCTTGCCAGTGAAGAGCGCTTGCGGCTGGCGGCCAAAGTGTTTGAGTCCAGCATCGACGCTATTTTTGTGTCCAACAGTGCGCACCATATCTTCACCTCCAACACCACTTGCCAGCGCTTAATGGAGCGCACGCCCGAGCAACTTCACGGCGTGGCGTTGACTGACCTGTTGAGCGTGCCGGATGAGCAAGAGGACTTGACCAGCATTCTCGACGGGCTGGCTGCCAAGCAGCGCTGGGAAGGCGAGCTGCGCTATAACCGTGCCGATGGCAGCCAAGTGCCCTTGCAGGTGTCGCTGGTTTACATGGCGGGTGACCGTGGGGGCCCGATGCACTGCATTGGCCATGCACATGACTTGACGGAAACCTTGGCCGACAAGCAGCGCATTCATGACCTGGCATTTCGCGATTCACTCACTGGCCTGCCCAACCGCGTGATGCTGCACGAGCGTGGCGACCATGCGATTGCCATGGCCAGCCGGGAGGGGCACGGCTTTGCGCTCATGTTCATTGACCTTGACCGGTTCAAGTCCATTAACGACACCTTGGGCCACAGCTTTGGTGACATGGTGCTCAAGCAAGTGGCGGAGCGCGTCAAACGGTGTTTGCGTCCCTATGACACCATGGCCAGATTGGGGGGTGACGAGTTCGTGGTCATCCTTCATCAGGCGGATATGTTGACCGCAGAGTTGGTGGGCGAGCGTATTCTGGAGGTGCTGATTGCGCCCTTCGAGCGCGACGACATGCGCTTTATCGTGACTTGCAGCATAGGGGTGTCGCTGTACCCGCAAGACGGCACCGACATGAACGAGCTCATCAAGAATGCAGATGACGCCATGTACCGCGTCAAAGAACAAGGCAGAGCATCGCTGCGGTTTTACCAGCGGCAAATGAATGTCGATTTGTTGGCGCGCATGAAACTGGACCACGCCATGCGCCTGGCCTTGCAGCAAGGCGATTTCCGTTTGAACTATCAACCTCAAGTGCATATTCCGACGGGGAATGTGATTGGCGCAGAAGCACTGATCCGCTGGCGCGACCCTGAGTTGGGCGAAGTGTCGCCGGGCCGCTTTATTCCAGTTGCCGAAGAGACGGGATTCATTGTGGCCATAGGCGACTGGGTGATGGTCGAGGCCGTGCGCCAGGCCTCTGTCTGGTATGCGGCGGGCATGAAAATTCCCGTGTCGGTGAATGTTTCGGCGCCACAGTTTCAGCAAAAGAACTTTGTCGAAAAGGTCGCTCACGCTTTAACTGCGGCTGCCTTACCGCCAGAAATGCTGGAGCTTGAACTGACAGAAAGCATTTTGATCGGCGACGCTGACAGCACCTTTTTGCTCCTGCGTGAACTGGCTGACCTGGGCATTCGTCTGGCCATTGACGATTTCGGTACAGGTTATTCAAGCTTGGCCTACCTGAAACGATTCCCGATTCAGCGGCTCAAGATCGACAAATCATTTGTCGATAAATTGCCTGACGATGAGAGCGATGTCGCCATCACCAATGCCGTGATCAATCTCGGCCACGCCCTCAAGCTCAAGGTAATCGCGGAAGGGGTGGAGTCCGAGTCGCAGCGCGACTTTTTGTTGGCCGCAGGATGCGATGAGTTTCAGGGCTGGCTGTTTTCCAAAGCGCTTGCGCCCGAAGATTTCGAGCGATTGGTGCAGCAAATGGCGGCAGGTTCTGCTGCGCCTTAGTGCTCTGCTTAGACGGCCTTAACCGCGTCGGCCTGTTTGTTGTCCCACCAGCGCTCCGACAGGTTAAAGCTCTCGGCCCGCACCAGTGGCCACCAGTAGCGAAACACCGCATGCAGATCGTCAATGTCGGTTTGCAGCAATGCACCCGCTTCAACCTGTGGCACCAGGTTTGACAGCAAGCGAACCTCGTTCTCATTGACCCGACGAACGATGTGATGGGTGCGGATCTCGTGGGTGTGTGACAGGCCAGCTGCTTGCACGATCTCTTTCAGTGCTTTCAAGGTTTCGTCATGAAAGCGGTAAACCCGCTCGGCCTTGTCCGGCACCACCAGCGCCTGTTGGCGATGGGTGTCCTGCGTGGTGACACCTGTCGGGCAATGCCCGGTGTGGCAATGCTGAGCCTGAATGCAGCCCAGCGAAAACATGAAGCCGCGTGCGCTGTTGACCCAGTCGGCGCCCAGTGCCATGAGTCGCACTGCATCAAAGGCGTTGACCACCTTGCCCGCGCTGCCCAGGCGGACCTTGCCGCGCAGCCCCAAGCCTTTGAGCGTGTTGTGCACCAGCAGCAGACCTTCTTGCACCGGTGCGCCCACATGGTCGGTAAATTCAAGCGGGGCTGCACCCGTCCCGCCTTCGGCACCGTCCACCACAATAAAGTCGGGCGTGATGCCTGTCACCTGCATGGCTTTGGCCATGGCAAACCATTCCCAGGGGTGACCAATGCACAGCTTGAAACCGGTGGGTTTGTCGCCAGAGAGATCGCGCAGGCGCTGGATGAAGTGCATCATCTCGATGGGGGTTTTGAACGCACTGTGGCTGGCGGGAGACACGCAGTCTTCGCCCACCGGTACACCACGCGCCTCGGCAATTTCAGGTGTGACCTTGGGGCCAGGCAGCACGCCGCCATGGCCTGGTTTGGCGCCCTGGCTGAGTTTGATCTCGATCATTTTGACCTGAGGGTCGCGTGCGTTTTCGGCAAATTTGTCGGCGTTGAAAGTGCCATCGGGATTGCGGCATCCGAAGTAGCCAGATCCAATCTCCCAGATGAGGTCTCCCCCATTGGCCCTGTGGTGGACAGAAATTGACCCCTCGCCGGTGTCATGTGCAAAGCGGCCCTTCTTCGCGCCCGAATTGAGCGCAAGAATGGCGTTCGCAGACAGCGCGCCAAAGCTCATGGCTGAAATATTGAACACGCTGGCGTTGTAGGGTTGTGCGCGCTCTGGCCCAATGACGATGCGAAAGTCGTGAGATTCAATGTGGGTGGGCGCAACGGAATGATTGATCCATTCGTAACCTGTTGCACCCACATCGAGTTGCGTGCCAAAAGGGCGCTTGTCAGATTCGCCTTTGGCGCGCGCATAAACAACGGTGCGCTGAGAGCGCGAAAACGGCGCAGAGTCGTTATCGCCTTCAATGAAATATTGACGAATCTCGGGGCGAATGAATTCCAGCCCAAAGCGGATGTGGCCTATGACGGGATAGTTGCGCAAGATGGCGCGCTTGGACTGCTCGATGTCATAGAACCCAACAGCAGTGAGGCCAGCAAACACCAAAAACCCTAAGACCGTCCAACCATCAATGCTGCCCAGCAGCGAACTTAACAGGCAATAGATGGCGCCCAAAATGCACAGGCCAAAGGCGGTGTACCGAATTGGGTAAAGCCTGTTCAGGGTTTCCAGCATAGTCGTCCTCTTGTCCGGGGTTGTGCAGTCATTATGCTTTTATGCGTCCGATTTTTCAGGATGGGTTTGTACGGGGCGCTAGACGGGGTGCAGTAAGGCCATCGCATTTTGACGGGATAAGGTCAAATCAACACTTGGGGCAAGGTTTCCGCCAAAAAGTCAAACACGGCTCGAATGCGTGGCGTGCTACGGATCTCCCGGTGTACCGCCAGCCACATGGGCAGGGGCGGAATGACAAGTTGCGGCAGCACCGCTACGACTTCTGAATCGGTGCGCGCAACATAGTCCGCAACAAAGCCTATCCCCAGCCCCGCTCGCACCAGGTGCCAGTAAGCCACAAAGTCGTCACAGCGCACAGGGAAGAATTCTGGCGTCAGGTTCAAGCCAAAATGGCTGAATCCCCGGATGAGGATATCGTCCTGGTCATGCCCGATGACGGTGTGTTTGAGGAGGTCCATGGGTTCCAGTGGCACGCCATGGCGCTGCACATAGCGCTTATGTGCGTACGACCCCAAGCCAACGGCGCCCACCCGACGTGCGATCAGCGAGCTTTGCTTCGGCGGCACCATGCGCAACGCAATGTCAGCCTCGCGGCGCAACAAATTGCTGACCGCATTGCTGGACACCACCTCAATCTGAATGTCTGGCAGCACCTCTCGCATTTGGGCAAGCAGTTCAGGCAGCAAATAAGTCGCCACCGTGGTGCTGGCCGTCAGACGAACCGTGCCCGCCAGATTAACTTGGGCCTTGGCCAGACCTTGCGACAAGCTGAACGCCGCTTGCTCCATTTGCCGGGCGGATTCGGCCACGCTCAGCGCCATGGCGGTGGGACGCAGGCCACGCCCGGTGCGCTCAAACAGCGGCACACCCAGTTGGGTTTCCAGTTCTGCAATGTGCCTCCCCAATGTGGGTTGGCTCGACTTCAATGCCTTGGCGGCGCCGAGCAAACTGCCGTGCTCCAGCGCCGCCAAAAAGCTGCGAACCAAGTCCCAGTCAAAGTGTTTGATATTCATTTATGAAATCCTGATATGGCGACTTAGGCAATTGTCGAATAACGGGGAAGTTTCCACAATCCATCCCATACCGATTTGCAACGCATTGATGAGGAAACCGACATGAGCACCCACCGCACCGTTTTGATTCTTGGCGCCCGAGGCCGATTTGGCCTAGCCGCCGTTCGCGCGTTTGCCCATGCGGGTTGGCAAGTGCTGGCTCAAGTGCGCCCTGACACCCAAAAGACCGATGAGTTGGGTGCGCTACCCGGTGTAACCCGTTTGTCCATTGGCATGGGGGACCATTCGGCCCTGCTGGCGGCCGCCACTGGTGCGACCGTAGTCGTCCATGCCCTGAACCCGCTCTACACCAACAAGCAATGGCTCACCGTGGCACCTGCCTTGCTAACGCAGTCCATCGCGCTCACCCGTGCATTGAATGCTTGTCTGATGCTGCCCGGCAACGTCTACAACTACGGCAAAGACATGCCTACCGTCTTGCGTGAAGACACGCCGCAGCAAGCCAACACGGTCAAAGGTCAGGCACGCATTGCAATGGAGCAAGACCTTGCTCGGGCTTGCGCCGATGGGCAGATGCAAGCCGTGGTAATCCGCGCAGGCGATTTCTTTGGTTGTGGCAAAGGTTCTTGGCTGGACCAGGCCATGACACCTAAGCTGGCGAAAGGGCAGATGACCTACCCCGGTGACATGAACACGCCCAGGGCCTGGGCCTATCTGCCAGACCTTGCCAAAGCGTTTGTGGCCGTCGCGGAGAAACGCGCTGAACTACCCGCGTTCGACACCTTTAACTTCGGCGGCTATCAGTTGACTGGGCACGACTGGGTGAATGCGCTGACCTCTGTTGCCCAAGAGCAAGGCTGGGTCAAATCCAATGGAGCGCTCAAAGTGGGCAGCTTACCCTGGCCACTGATCCGCATCGGGTCTGTCTTCAACCCGGTGTGGGCGGCTCTGCTGGAAATGCGCTATCTGTGGAACCGGGCGCACAGACTGGACAACGACAAGCTCGTAGCCTTCCTGGGTGCCGAGCCACATACCGCGTTGCCTGCTGCTTTGCGGTCAAGCCTGAACGATTTGGGCTTGCTGGGAGCGCAAACACCCGCTAACGACCAGATGTCTTTCCAACCAACACTGTAACCATCATGAAACGACGTGCATCTCTTCTATTAATTGGTGGCGGCCTTATTTTCGCCGCCGTGCCCACGCTGACCGCGTGTTCTTCGGACTTGCCGGCGCAAGCACTGGTCGCATGGCAGGGCCCCGGCAATGAACCCGACGCGCGCAAATGGATGCTGAGCTACGCCATCCTGGCACCCAACTCACACAATCTTCAGTCCTGGCGTGTGGACTTGCGGCAAGACGGCTTGATCACCCTGTATTGCGACACGACGCGGCTGTTACCCGAGACGGACCCGTTTTCTCGGCAAATCATGATGGCTCAAGGCACTTTCCTGGAATTGCTGGACATGGCGGCACGCGAGAAGGGCTTTCGAGCTGAGATCAATCTGTTTCCAGAAGGTGAGTTTGGCCCCAAGGCCGTAGACCATCGCCCAGTCGCTCAGGTCCGTTTGACGGCAGATCCTTTGGTCACGAAAGACCCCCTGTTTGCGCAGATTCTCAAGCGTCACACTAACCGCGAAGCCTATGATGCGAAAACTGTACAGGCTGATGCTTTGACTGCAATCCAAGCCTGTGTGGTGTCGCCTGGCATGCAGCTGGGTGTGCAGAGTCTGGGCGATGCTTTGCAACAACACCGTGCTATTGCCAAGGAAGCTTGGCGCATTGAACTGACGACGCCTCGGACGATCTTGGAGTCCTACAAAGTCTTACGGGTCGGTCCAGATGAAATTGCCAGACACCGGGATGGGCTTTCTTTGAATGACCCGATGGTGCGGGCGCTGGTCAGTCTGGGCCTGTTCGACCGCAGCAAGGCACCTGCGCCTGACGACATGGCCGTGGCAGGGGAGATCAAGAAATTCAACACCAAAATCGACTCCACCAGTGCATTCTTCTGGCTCATCACCGAGGGCAACGATCGTAAAACCCAGGTCAATGCCGGCAGGGCCTACGCGCGAGCTCAATTGGCGGCAACTGCGCAGGGCCTGTCTATGCACCCCTTGTCGCAAGCGCTGCAGGAATACCCCGAGCAAGCCAAACCCTATGCAGACATCCATCGGCTGTTGGGCGCCGACCCCGCTCGGCAAACGGTGCAGATGTGGGCACGGCTGGGATACGCGCCAGAAGTGCAGGCTTCACCGCGTCGAGGCGTGGCGAGCCACCTGATCAGTGCCTGATCAAACGCCCCTGGCCCTGTCTGCATGAAACTGCGCCACAAACGCACCGAGACGCCCAGCGTCCAGCGCGTCGCGCACTTCCTGCATCAGGTTCAAGAAGTAATGCAGGTTGTGGATGGTCGCCAGCATGGGGCCCAGCATCTCGCCGCAACGGTCCAGGTGGTGCAGGTAGGCGCGGCTGAATCCACCGCTGCTGCTGCCGTCTGGCCGGGTGTGGCCCTTGCAGCAGTAGCAGGTGCAGGTGCTATCCAGCGGCCCTTGATCGCTTTTGTGGCGGGCGTTTCGGATCTTCAGGTCACCAAAGCGGGTGAACAAATGTCCATTGCGCGCATTGCGGGTGGGCATCACGCAGTCAAACATGTCCACGCCGTTTTGCACACCGGCCACCAAGTCCTCGGGTGTGCCCACGCCCATCAGGTAGCGGGGTTTGTCTGCAGGGAGCCGGTGCGGGGTATGCGCCATGATGCGCAACATCTCATCCTTGGGTTCACCGACGCTGACGCCACCGATGGCGTAGCCTGGTAAATTCATCTCGACCAGCGCAGCGAGAGATTCCTCGCGCAGGCTCTCGAACATGCCGCCTTGCACGATGCCAAACAGAGCGTTGGGATTGCCTAATTTTTCAAATTCGGCCATGCAGCGCTTGGCCCAGCGGCGGGACAACTCCATGGAGACGCGGGCTTCTCGCTCAGTCGTCAGTTTGCCTTTGGTCTCGTAAGGTGTGCACTCGTCAAACTGCATGACGATGTCGCTGTTCAGCACCGTCTGGATCTGCATGCTGATCTCGGGCGTCAAAAACAGTTTGTCACCATTCACTGGTGAGGCAAAACGCACACCTTCTTCGCTGATCTTGCGCATCTCGCCCAGCGACCACACCTGAAATCCACCTGAATCCGTCAGGATCGGTTTGTTCCAACGTTCGAACTGATGCAAGCCCCCAAACTGGGCCATCACGTCCAGGCCAGGACGCATCCACAGGTGAAAGGTGTTACCCAGGATGATCTGCGCGCCCATTTCTTCCAGGCTGCGCGGCATGACTCCTTTGACGGTGCCATAGGTGCCCACGGGCATGAAGATGGGGGTTTGGACAACGCCGTGGTTAAGCGTCAGCTGACCGCGACGGGCATGGCCGTCTGTGGCTTTGAGTTCAAATTGGAGCATGAACCTTGTCCGGTATCACTAGGCAGGTTTGTGCGCAATGATGGCAAAACCTTCAACTGCTTTGCCATTCTCAGTGAATAGCGTCACCTTAGTCGGGTCAATCTGGTCGAATCCTGCGTCTTTGCACAGCTCCTGTATGTGGCTGAGTTTGTGTTGATAACGCAATCCATTCTTCAGTACCAAATCCGGTCCAGCTTCAGATGCGACTTCACACGAGAAAATGAAGTGACCACCTGGAACGAGCAGCCTGAAGGCGTCGGGCACTACTTGACTCAAATCGCCAACATACGGGAAAACGTCGCATGCTGCCAGTACGTCGTACAGGGAATCAGGTGTTGCCGAAAGGGCGTCCAACACGTTGACCGTATGAATCTTGTCATAGACCTCATGTCGAGCTGCCTGTTCGATCATTTGAATGGACAGGTCAACACCAACCATGGCACCCTTAATTCTGCCCAACTTGGCTGCGACCAAGCCTGTGCCGCAACCGAGGTCTAAGACATTTAACTCAAGTTTTGGATAGCGTTCGCGAATCCACTCAGCAGCTAATTGGGGAAGCGTGTATCCCATTCCCGTGGCCACGACTTTTTCGTGAAATTTTGTTCTGCCATTGTCAAAAACAGCCAACACAGCCTCTGCTGGCATAGTCTTTGGCGTATTGCCTTGAGCAACTTCGTTCCAGTAGGCAAACAGAGGGTTTGCGGGGTCCAAGGCAATCAGGGCTTCGCTGTCTTGTAATGCAAGTTCGAGGTTGTTCGCGGCGACTGCTACCTGCGTGCGTCCGAGAAGCGCTGAAACATCGCCCGGACTGCCTTCGAGAATCGCTCCGTACGCCGCAATTGCCAAGTCGTTTTGACCAAGAGCATGATGATCCCGTGCAACCAAGTACCGAAGATTCTGATTTTCAGGCGCCAAAGTTACAGCTCGAGCTAACCATTCGAGCGCCTGCTTGTTTTCATTGACACGATGTGCCATATCAATGACGCGGTAAAGGACCTCAAGATTGTTCGGGTCCAATTTGACGGCTTTGCGTGCTTGAGCCATTGCTTCGTCGATTTGCACATTGCGTTCGAAAAGCAAAGCAAGTTCTGTCACCGCCACGCTCCATTGCGGCGTAAGCCTGATGGCGCGCTGAATAAGTTCAATAGCGCCTTTTGTGTTGCCGACAGCTTCGGCTGAGCGGGCCCCCAGCAAGAGTGGTCTTGGGTCGGTCGGAAACGCCTTATGCGTCGCGTTGAGCTCTTTGGCGGCCTCTGTGTGTAATCCAGATCCAATCAGATCAGAAATCACTTGAAGGCGCGCGACGATAGGTTCAGCCTGAGTCTGGATACTGCTCATGAGAATAGGTGTGTAAATGGTGAAGCCTGCCCAAACCTAAGGCTGTGGCGGACATAATTAACCTGAGCAGGGCATAACGTAGAGCTGATAGATCAGCAATTGAACATCACGGTTACGTTCACCCTGGCAACCGCGAATTATCCTGCATTGGGGATTCAAATCCCACGGCCTAGCGTCTGCGCTCAACGCGCGTCTGTAGAGATCACAGAAATCTCAGTTTCTGGCTGTTCAGAACTCGCCCAAGCCATAGCTCCCAGCACCCCCAGCCCCAATGCAACGCCACAGGCTAAAGCAATGCGGCCGATCAGTTGGTATGCGGTTGTCATGGTGTCTGTGGGTGAGGGGTTTTGAGCTGGGCGCAAGTGTCGCCGAAAATTTGGTGATTTATTGCCACAATCAGCGGTAAGCCGCTAAATATTTCGCGTTTGCGCATTCCATCACTTCGGCAATTCGTTCTAGGCCTTCTCCAGCAGCATGGCGTCGCCGTAACTGAAGAAGCGGTAGCCGTGTTGAATGGCATGCCGATACAGCCCCATGACCTGTTCGTAGCCCGCAAAAGCGCTGACCAGCATCATCAGCGTTGACTTGGGCAGGTGGAAGTTGGTCAGCAACACATCCACTACCTTGAAATCAAACCCTGGGGTGATAAAGATTTTGGTGTCGCCCTCTGTTTGCCCGGTAGCTGCCCAGGATTCCAACGTACGCACGCTGGTCGTCCCCACGGCAACGATGCGGCCGCCGTTCTCCTTAGTTTGGCGGATCAGGTCAATGGTGGCTTGCGGAACCGCATATCGTTCGGCGTGCATTTGGTGTTCCGCGATGTTCTCAGTCTTGACCGGCTGAAAAGTGCCAGCGCCCACATGCAGGGTGACGGCCGCTCGTTGAACACCCTTGGCTGCCAGTTCGGCGAGCAAGGCCTCATCGAAATGAAGTGCGGCCGTGGGGGCAGCTACAGCACCAGGGGCCCGGGCAAAAACTGTCTGATAGCGGGATTCATCCTCGGCATCATCCGTGTGGGTGATATAGGGCGGCAGGGGCACATGGCCGTGCTGTTGCATCAGGCCGTAAGGGTCTTCGCTGAACATCAGGCGAAACAGTGCACCGTCGTCCGCAGGCCAGCGGCCCACCAGCGTGGCGCTGAAGCCGCCCACCATCTGCAGTACCGTGCCGACGGGGGGCTTTTTGCCTACCTTCATGTGGGCCACCACCTCATTGCCTTGCAGAACGCGCTCCACCAGCAGTTCCAGCTTGCCCCCCGTCGGTTTCTCGCCAAACAGGCGCGCCTTGACCACCTTGGTGTCGTTGAAGACCAGCAAGTCGCCCGCGCGCAGCAGGCCGGGCAGTTCCCGGTAAATCCGGTCCACTGGTGGATTCGTGCGTCCGTCTAGCAGACGCGAGCCGCTGCGCTCAGCTGCTGGGTGCTGGGCGATCAGTTCTGGGGGCAGGTCAAAGTCGAAATCACTGAGGGTATGGGCTCGCATGGGCGAGGAGGATACGACATGCCAGGCGCGCCAACTCGCCGGGCACAATGGCGCCATGCCAGCTCCCGTGTCCAAGCCTCCCGTCAAAACCGCCGCCAAACCCGGCGCAAAGTCTGGTTCGGCGTCCAATGCTTTGAGCGGCCCGCAAAAAGCCATGCACAAGCTAGGCTTGCGCCGCCCGATTGACCTGGCCCTGCATTTGCCACTGCGCTACGAGGACGAAACCCGCATCACCCGGCTGTCTGATGCCAACGAGGGTGATACCGTACAAATTGAAGGCACCGTCACCCACAGCGAGGTGCAGATCCGGGGCCGTCGCCAACTGGTGGCCACGGTAGACGACGGCACCGAGACCTGCACCCTGCGCTTTTTGAACTTCTACCCCAGCCAGCAAAAAGCCCTGGCGGTGGGCAACCGGGTGCGCGCCAGGGGCGAAGTGCGCGGTGGATTTGCCGGGCTGACCATGGTGCACCCGGTGTGTAAATCGGCTGAAACCGCCTTGCCAGAGGCGCTTACCCCGGTGTACCCCAGCAGCGCCGCGCTGCCCCAGACCTATTTGCGCCGCGCCATCCATTCGTCACTTGGCCGGGCGGATCTCAGCGAATCCATTGCGCCTGAAATTCTGAATGAAACCAACCGTTTCGGCATAACCAGTCTACATAATTCGCTATCATTTTTGCACTATCCTAGACCAGACGTTACCCTGGCTACGCTGGAAGACCGCAGCCACCCGGCCTGGCAGCGGCTTAAGCTGGAAGAACTGCTGGCGCAGCAAATCTCTCAATTGCAAGCTCGGCAAGAACGCGCCGTGCTGCAAGCCCCCGCCTTAAATGCGAGCCATGCGTCGGACAGCCTCTATGCCCAATTGCTGGCCACATTGCCCTTTGGCCTGACGGGTGCGCAAACCCGGGTGGGCGACGAAATTGCCCAGGACTTGGCCCGCCCCGTGCCCATGCACCGTCTGCTGCAGGGTGATGTGGGCGCTGGAAAAACCGTGGTGGCGGCGTTGGCCGCCGCCCGTTGCATCGACGCGGGCTGGCAATGCGCGCTGATGGTGCCCACTGAAATCTTGGCTGGTCAGCACTTTGCCAAACTGGTCGCCTGGCTGGAACCGCTGCTTACCCCCCGTGGTCTGCGCGTGGCCTGGCTTACAGGCAATGTCAAAGGCAAAGCCCGGCGTGAGATGCTGGCCGCGATTGAGTCTGGCGAAGCAGGCTTAGTCATTGGCACCCATGCAGTCATCCAAGACAAGGTGCAGTTCAAAAATTTGGCACTGGCCATCATCGACGAGCAGCACCGCTTTGGCGTGGCCCAGCGCCTGGCTTTGCGGGAAAAGATGGACTCTGCGGGACGCGAGCCCCACCTGCTCATGATGACCGCCACTCCCATACCGCGCACCTTGGCCATGAGCTACTACGCCGACCTGGACGTCTCCACCCTGGACGAACTCCCCCCGGGCCGCACCCCCATCGTCACCAAACTGATTGCCGACAGCCGCCGTGACGAGGTAGTCCAGCGGATCGAGCAGCAAATTTCCCAAGGGCGGCAGGTTTACTGGGTTTGCCCTCTGATTGAGGAAAGCGAGGCGCTGGACCTGGTCAACGCCACCGCCACCCACCAGGCCCTGAGCGAAGCCCTGCCCGACCAGATGATCGGCCTGCTGCACTCGCGCCTGCCGGTGCCTGAAAAAACTGCCGTGATGAGCCTCTTCACCCAAGGCCAGATGCAGGTGCTGGTCAGCACCACGGTGATTGAGGTAGGTGTGGACGTGCCCAATGCCAGCCTGATGGTGATCGAACACGCCGAGCGCTTTGGCCTGAGTCAGCTCCACCAGTTGCGCGGGCGTGTGGGCCGCGGCGCAGCAGCGTCTGCCTGCGTGCTGCTGTATGGCACGGGCGAGAGTGGGCGCCTCTCTGACACCGCAAAAGCCCGCCTCAAAGCCATGGCCGACACCAATGACGGCTTCGAGATCGCCCGGCGCGACCTGGACATCCGCGGCCCCGGTGAGTTCTTGGGATCGCGCCAGTCAGGTGCCGCCCTGCTGCGCTTTGCCGATTTAGAAACAGACGGGGCATTGCTGGACTGGGCGCGCCAAGCTGCGCCACGCATGCTTCGAGACCACCCGGAACTGGCACAGCGCCATGTCGAGCGGTGGCTGGGCACCAAAGCTGAATTTCTCAAAGCCTGATGCTAGGATGCCGGGCTGCTTCCATCCGGTCGTAACCAAGGTAGTGAATGACCCTTACCGAACTCAAATACATCGTCGCGCTTGCCCGTGAAAAGCACTTTGGCCGGGCGGCTGACGCCTGCCATGTGTCGCAGCCCACGCTGTCGGTGGCCATCAAGAAGTTGGAAGAAGAACTGGAGGTCAAGCTCTTTGAGCGCAGCGCCAACGAAATCACCGTCACGCCTTTGGGCGAAGAAATCGTGCAGCAGGCGCAAAGCGTGCTGGAGCAGTCCGCCAAGATCCGCGACATTGCCAAGCGCGGCAAAGACCCACTGGCTGGGCCTTTGCGCCTGGGCATCATTTACACCATCGGGCCCTACCTGTTGCCCGACTTGGTTCGCCAGACGATTGCGCTATCGCCCCAAATGCCCTTGATGTTGCAAGAGAATTTCACCGTCAAGCTGATGGAAATGCTGCGTACCGGCGAGATTGACTGCGCCATTTTGGCCGAGCCTTTCCCCGATGCCGGACTTGCCATTGCACCGCTGTACGACGAGCCCTTCATGGCAGCCGTGCCCAGCAGTCACCCCCTGGCGCAACTCAAAAGCGTGACCGCCGAGGTGCTCAAGAAAGAAACCATGCTGCTGCTGGGCAACGGCCACTGCTTTCGTGACCATGTGCTGGAGGTCTGCCCCGAGTTCGCACGTTTCTCCAGCGACGCCGAGGGCATTCGCAAAAGTTTTGAAGGCTCGTCCCTTGAGACCATCAAACACATGGTGGCCGCAGGCATGGGCGTCACGCTGGTGCCGCGCCTGTCCGTGCCCAAAGACGCCATCGCCGTCAAGGCGCGCCGCCGCAAAGAAGACGCGTCTTACGTCAAGTATCTGCCCGTTGTTGACGGTGTGGCGGGCGACTCGCCCACGCGTCGCGTTGTGCTGGCGTGGCGAAAAAGCTTTACCCGTTATGAAGCCATTGCCGCCCTGCGCAATGCCGTGTACGCCTGCGAGCTGCCCGGCGTGACACGTTTGTCCTGAGACCTGAACAATGAAATCTAACCAAGCTGGCATCCTGCAAGACCTGCCCCGTGTGGCGCGGTACCTCAGTTTTACCTTGGGCGATGCGTCCGGCTTGCCCGCAGCACTGCGTCGCTTAGTAGACCTTGCCGATGGCGACAAGCTCGTTGTGGGTTTGGGTCAGCACACCGTGTCCGCGCTCGGTGCTCAGGTGCCCGGTTTGCGGCCGTTTCCTGAGTTCAACGCCACTGTACCTGTGCCCGCTACCCCCGTTGCCCTGTGGTGCTGGCTGCGAGGCAGCGATGAAACCGATCAAGGCCATCTACTCCATTTGGCTCGCCAAATCGAGCAAGCGGTGGCGCCAGCCTTCAAGTTGGCCGATGTGACCGATGCCTTCAGCCATGCGGCAGGCCGCGATTTAACCGGCTATGAAGACGGCACCGAAAACCCCGAAGACCCTACGCCGGTGGCCTTGATCAGCGGCGCAGGCCCAGGCTTGGACGGTGGCAGCTTGGTCGCAGTGCAAAAGTGGGTGCACAAGTTTGACGTGATCGCCAACATGCCGCAGCAAACCAAAGACCACACCATTGGTCGACGTCAGTCGGACAACGAAGAGCTGGATGACGCGCCTGAATCCGCACACGTCAAGCGCACCGCACAAGAAAGTTTTGAGCCTGAGGCCTTCGTCTGGCGTCGCTCCATGCCTTGGACTGCGGGGCAAGATGGCGGATTGATGTTCGTGGCCTTCTGTCAGACCCTGGATGCCTTTGAAGCACAAATGCGCAGCATGGCGGGGCTGGACGATGGCGTGGTGGATGCGCTGTTTGGTATCTCCCAGCCCGTCAGTGGCGCCTATCTGTGGTGCCCTCCGATCAAAGCAGGGCGGCTGGACTTGTCCGCGCTGAAGCTTTAGAGCATGAAGTCTTTTTTCAACAACTTCTCCCTCTACCTTGACCTGATCCGCTGGAACCGTCCGGCGGGTTGGCTGCTGCTGCTGTGGCCCACGCTCAGCGCGCTGTGGGTGGCGGCTGGCGGCTTTCCGGGCTGGCATTTGCTCGCGGTGTTTACGCTGGGCACCATCCTCATGCGCAGCGCGGGTTGCTGCGTGAACGATGTGGCCGACCGCGACTTCGACAAGCATGTCAAACGCACGGCACAACGGCCCGTGACCAGTGGCGCCATCTCGGTCAACCAGGCGCTGACGTTTGGGGCAGTGCTGGCCTTGATTTCATTCGGCCTGGTGCTGACGACCAACAATGCCACCGTGCTGTGGTCCTTCGCCGCCCTGGCCATCACGCTGGCCTACCCGTTTGCCAAACGCTTTGTGTCCATGCCCCAGGCGGTACTGGGTGTGGCCTTCAGCTTTGGGATTCCCATGGCCTTTAGCGCCGTCACCGGCAGCGTGCCGCCGCTGGCCTGGTGGCTGCTGTTGGGCAACCTGTTTTGGGTGCTGGCCTACGACACCGAGTACGCCATGGTCGATCGCGATGACGACCTCAAGATCGGCATGAAGACCTCGGCCATCACCCTGGGCCAGTTTGATGTGCCATTCATCATGCTGTCGTATGGTGTTTATCTGGCTATTTGGGTCTTTGCGCTGATGGGGCGGCCATTGGGTGCTATTTTTTGGGTAGCGATTGCTGCAGCGGCGATTCAGGCCGGGCGGGACTATTTTCTCATCAAAGACCGGACACGCGAAGGCTGTTTCAAAGCCTTCCGACTGAACCACTGGATTGGGTTCACGGTGTTTTTGGGGGTGGTGGGGAGCTATCTTTGATGCACAAATCTTGGCGGCTTTGCATGCACTCTTTTCTCCGAATTGCAGGTTTCTCTTTCTTAGTGCTTGCCAGCATGCCGATTCAGGCACAGTTCGTGATTCTAGAGAAGCCGAAGATTCAGGCATGTCGTTACATCGCGTCCTCCGCAGGGGTTTTCACGAAATGCCTTCAAGGCGTGGAGGGGCTTGAAGATTTCAGTCATGACAAAGCTGAAATTGTTGAAAAAATCCAGCGCATTCACGCGAATTCGAGTGAAGAGGATGTGCGTCGGATACTTGGAAATCAACCACGTGTGATTAAGCCAACCGTTCGATTGAGTTTTGGTGGAATGCACTACCAGTCGAACTCAATTAGCTGGTGGGCCTTGCCAGAAACAGAGTTAGCTGAGGAACAGCGTGTTCAAGCCGGGACGGTTGAAGTTCAGTTTGTCAACGGATTCGTTACGACTGTGTGGTGGCATCGACTGAATTCCTATTTGCATTTAGAGCATGCGGTTTTGCAGTGTGTATTGGGATGCACCGATGCGCCGACCCATAGATGAGGGTGTGATTCGTTCGGCGGAATAAACGGAGATGCCTGTTTGTTAAGCGCCCGAAGTACCTTGTTGTCCGCTGTGATTAACCAATTTCCGGACCGTTTCAGAAGTGACTTCAAATTCGCGCCCTGACAATGGGCTCTCGGCTTCTCGTTGCAACGCTTGTGCTTGACCCCGCGTGAGTGCGCCGCGTCTCATGAAGCCAGCTAAGAGGGGGCGGAACTCGCATTCACTGGGCGCGACCTTCTTGTTTGGCGGAGTCAATGTGTGCAGCCATGAATTGCTGCTGTCCCAGACTTTCACGCAAGTTGCGGGCACGCGCTAATCGGTCCGACACGGTAGTGGAGGCTGAAAATAGGGCAGCTTCCAGGCAAACAATCGCTTCGCTATTCATGCTCCGGCGGTGCGCCAGCGCGGTGGCTTTCAGCCGCTCGTAAACCGCGTCGGGGATGTTTTTGAGTGTCAGAGTTGCAGGCACTTTGCCATCCTCGTCAGTCGCTCATAACTGCCGATAAACCACTTCCGCCAGTTTCAGCAACTGTTCGCGCGTCAGCTTGCCGCTCAGCGCATAGCCAAAACCCTGGTCTACCCAGTAAAACGCGGGCACGGCCCCTTGGTCGGCGTAGCTGAAGGCCGTCTCACCTGTCTTGGCTTGCGGGTGAGTAGCCGTGACTGCCCCGATGTACAGCGTGAGGCGCTCGCCACTTGCGTTTTGGAACATGAATTGCGCGCGTGCGCCGTCGTCGCCCGGTAGCAGGCGTCCACCGACCAGATCAAAGCCTTCGGCATGCAACTGCGGCACCTTCAGTGGACGGCCTAGGCGCTTGGACAGCCATTGCACTAAGTGGTCTTGCTGTTCGGCTGCGACTTCGACGGGGTGCTTGACCTCGGGCGAATAGACGACGTGGGCGATTTGTGCTTGCTTGGCGAAGCGTACTTCAGACGTCTGGCTGGCAATTGCAGCGCCAGTACCGCCATGGCTGGGCCACTGGCCATGCACGGTCCAACCCAGGCCAAAGGCCAGCATCACAGAGGCGGCCATGCCGCCCCAGCGCCACCAAGCCGTGGTGCGTTCGTGCACCTCGGCAGCGGCCTTGGCGGCAGCCAGCAGGCTTGGCGGCACAGGCGCTGTCAGCACCTCCTGGTGCAGCGCTTTCAAGGCGTCCGCCAGCATGCGGTTTTGCGCGGCCTGGTCAGCATCTGAGGGAGGGCGGTTGTCGGTGACCATGGCTTACTTTAAACGCCGTAAATAGGGGGTGGGCTGTGCCGGGACGCTGGCAGGGGTGATTGATGCATCGGTATGGGTTGTTTTGCCGTCCATCAGTTCGCGAAGCCGGGCACGGGCGCGGGACAGGCGCGACATCACGGTGCCGATAGGGATGTTCAAGATCCGCGCCACTTCTTCATATGCCATGTCTTCCAGCGTGACCAGCAGCAGCACCGCGCGCTGGTCGGCGGGTAACAGCAACAGGCAGCGCTGCAGGTCAATGCGGGTGTCAGCGCCCGCAGGCGGGGCATGGAGTTCTTCCCGCATGTCATCGACATCCACTGCTGCATGGGGTGCATTGGCCTGTGGGCGTTGCTGGTTCAAATACAGGTTGTGCATCAGGGTGAACAACCAGGCGCGCAAGTCGCTGCCCGGTGCCCAAAGCCGCCATTTGTCGCAGGCGCGTTCCAGCGTGTCTTGCACCAAGTCGTCCGCCGCCCAGGTGTTGCCGGTCAGCGCGCGCGCATAACGGCGCAGACTGGGTAACTGGCTGGTCAGCAGGACGGGGTTCATTGCGGTCTATGGCATCAGGGTTTGGCGACTTGCCAGACCTTATTGAAGCCGTCGCCGGTTTTGTCGCCAGGCTTCATGTCTTTGGCCCAGTAGTACAGGGGCTTGCCCTTCATGGCCCATTGTTTCTTGCCGTCGTCGCGGGTGATCACGCTGTAGTCGCCGCTGCCTTTGTCCATGTCTGTGGCCATCAGCGGTGGCCAGTTGGTGGCGCAGGGGCCGTTGCAAGTGGATTTGCCACTGCCTGTGGCGTCCTTGTCAAAGGTGTAGAGTGTCATGCCGTTGGGGCCAGTCAGCATGCCATCTGCAACTTTGGCGGGGGCGCTGGTGGTCATGGAGGCGCAACCGCCAAGCAGGGCGGCGCTGAGCGAGAGTGCGAGGGCGGATGCGGTCAAACGTTTCATAGGGTCTCCAGTGGCTTGGATAAGGTGGTTAATGGGTGTCACAACCCGATAAACACCCGCGGCCACAGATTTATTCCCTAGCAAAAGAAATATTTCTCAATCTTGCAGCAATTGAAACAGCCGCGTCATGGCATGCCGCAAGGTCGCATGGCGCACGGCAGCCCTGTCGCCACCAAACACTTTTGTCTCAGTCACGCATTCCCCGTTCAGCGCAAAGCCAAACCAAACCGTGCCAACGGGTTTGTCGGCACTGCCACCAGTGGGCCCGGCAATGCCGGTCACGGCCACAGCTACGTCTGCGCGGGAATGTTCAATCGCACCCATCGCCATGGCGCGAGCGACTGGTTCGCTCACTGCGCCATGTGTGGCGATCAGATCTGTGGGGACACCCAACATCTCGTGTTTGGCCTCGTTGGAATAGGTGACAAAACCGCGCTCAAACCACTGGCTGCTGCCGGCCAGGTCGGTGCAGGCGGCGGCGATCATGCCGCCGGTGCAGCTCTCGGCAGTGGCTAGCATGCGACCTGAATTCAGAAGGATTTCGGCTATTTCGACAATATGGGTGGGCATAGTTAGCTATCACTTGTGTAGCGATCAATAGGGCGCCACGTCCAATTATGGCCATTGCCCTGCTCGGACATGTCGGCTCTGCCATACTTGGGCCCCTCGGGCGGGGTTTACCCTAGTTCGATCCGTGGCTGACAGGCATTTTTGCTTCACTCGTTTCAGCTACGGCGCTGGCCCTCTGTGGAGGGCCGCACTTATCCCGTTCAAACCAACTGTTCGCGCTCTTTGGAGCGCAAAGGATTGCTTTTTGCGTAGCCATTTCAACCGTTCTGCCCTGGTGCGCCAGATTGCCGCTTGGCAAGCTACGCCGGCCGATGCGCCGCGCCAGGACGTGGCCGAGCGCTTGGGTAACTGGCTGAACGTGGCCGACGCCATCACGCTGCATTCGGCGCACCGCTCGATGCCTTCTGTTGCTCTGGCTAAACCGCAGCCCGGTATCGCAGGCAAGTCAGCCGATCTCAATGCTGAATACGCCCAGGTGCGCGCCACCCTGGCCAAATCGATAGCCGCACGCCAATTTGGCCGCCCCATCGTTGCGTCCACGGACTTTCCGGTGTACCACCAGCGTTATCTGGATCAGCAGCGCCGCATGGAGATGAGCATTGAGGCCCTGCGTGCTCATGTGCGGCAGGTTCTGTCGCAAACCTCGCCACGCCTTGCCCAACTGGCCGCTCTGGACGCTGTGCTGGCCCAAATGCTGGCAGGGCGCGAGCAAAAGCTGCTGTCCAGCGTGCCCACTTTTCTCAAGGCGCGCTTCAAAGCCTTGCATCAAGCCCATGACGCGGAGGACGACAGTTGGATCGCCACCTTTGAACAAGATTTTCAGCAAACCCTGCTGGCCGAGCTGGATCTGCGGCTGCAGCCCATCGCCGGAATGATCGAAGCCTTAGCGCAAGATCCCCGCGAGTCGGCAAACCATGCGCCCGCCACCCCTGCACAAGCACACGCGCCCGCCACCCCTGCACAAGCATACGCATGACAAAGAACAAGCCCTTCACTTCCTTCGCCTTGTACGCCGCATTTGCGCTAGGCCTGCTCGCCATTGCCTGGATCGGCTCGGGCTTTGTGGGCACCAGTTGGTTTGGCTTGGTAATGACCTTGGCCATCGCCAGCGCTTACCTGGCTGGCGCTCAAGAGATCCGGCGGTTTCGCGCTACAAGCGGGGCGCTAGCCCTGGCGCTGACCCAGGTGCCAACGCCTTTGGACCGGCTCGCCGACTGGCTCACCACCCTGCCGCCAGCTATTCAAAACCCGGTGCGCCAGCGCATTGAGAGCGAGCGCGGTGCCTTGCCAGGACTTGCGCTCACGCCGTACTTGATCGGCCTGCTGGTCATGCTGGGCATGCTGGGCACCTTCTTGGGCATGGTGGCAACCTTCCAGGGCGCAGCGTTTACGCTGGATGGATCGGCCGATCTGCAAGCGATCCGTTCTGCACTGTCTGCTCCCATCAAAGGCTTGGGGCTGGCGTTTGGCACCTCGGTGGTTGGTGTGGCCACGTCCGCCATGCTGGGGCTGATGTCTGCCATCGCCCGGCGCGAACGCATGGCGGTGCTGCGCGCGCTTGATGCCAGCATTGCCACCGACTTTTTCCCCTTCACTTTGGCGCATCAACGCCAAGCGCATCTGCAAACCCTGCAACAGCAAGCTGGGGTGTTGCCAGCGGTCGCCAATCAGTTGCAGACCTTGATGGACCAGATTGAGCGCCGCAGCCAGCATCTGGACGCCCAGCTTTTGGCCCAACAGGCCAAGTTTCAGCAAGACGCCACTGCGGCCTACACAGGCTTGGCCCAGTCGGTGGAGCGCTCGCTGAAAGAGTCCTTAGCCTCCAGCGCCCAAGTCGCAGGCGAAAGCATCCGCAGCGTGGTGGCCGATGCCATGAGCACCATCACCCAGGCCTCTGCCCAACAACATGCACAGGTCAGCCAGGCCGTGCAAACCCAGCTCAGTGGCTTGTCTGCGCAGTTCGGCACCACCGCCGCGACCGTGGCCGAGGGCTGGGCCAGCGCCTTGCAGCAACACGCCCGCACCAGCGAATCCCACGCCAGCGGCTTGAGCCAGGCCCTGACCACCTTTGCCACCACGTTTGAAGAACGCTCCGCCGCCTTGCTCACCCACGTGCAGCAAACTGTGAGCCAGTCGCAAACCGAGCAAGCCGCTGCCGAGCAGCACAAGCAAGCCGCCTGGACGCACGCCCTGCAAGCCATGGCCGCCACGCTGCATGCCGAATGGCAACAACTGGGCGCGCAAACCCTGGCGCAGCAACAAGGCCTGTGCAACAGTTTGGCCCAAACCACGGGCGCCATTACCGACCAGGTCAGCCAGCAAACCCAAGCGCGCCTGGACGACATGGCCAAGGTGCTGGCGCAGTCTGAAGAACTGGTCCGCAACCGCACCGCATCTGAAGCCGCCTGGGCGCAGCAGCACGGCGCGCGCATGGACGAGCTGGCAGGCGTTTGGCGCACCGAGCTCACCTCCTTGCGCCAGGAAGAAAGCCAGCATCTGCAAGCCATGCGCGAGGCTGAACTTGCCCGTGCCAACGCCGCAGTCGCTCAACTGGCCGAATTGCAAAACACACTTGCCAGCGAGCTGGCTGCATTGCGCGCGGCAGAAGCCCAGCACATGCAGACGCTGCGCAGTGACGAATCAGCGCGAGGCGACGCCGCCGTCGCACGCCTGGGCGACTTGCAAACCGCCATCAATGCGCAAGTCACCAGCCACCTGGCCACGCTCGGCACCGCGCTCGAAGCCCCGATGACACGCCTGCTGGAGACCGCGTCCGAAGCGCCCAAGGCCGCCGCCGAAGTCATCGCCCAACTTCGCCAAGAGATGAGCCAGCTGGCCGAGCGCGACAACCACACCCTGGCCGAGCGCGCCACGCTGGTGGGCAACATCAGTGGTCTGCTACAAACTGTGCAGCAAACAACTGGCGACCAGCGTGCCGCTATCGAGCAATTGGTTACCTCAGCCAGTGCCGTGTTCGACCAAGTCAGTCGCCAGTTCGCAGAAACATCACAAGCCCACGCCAACCGTGCAGAAGGCGTGGCCGAGCAGGTGGCAGGCAGCGCAGCAAACTTGGCCAATCTGGGCGAAGCCTTTGGCAATGGGGTGCAACAGTTCAGTGCTACCAACGAGAAATTGATCGAGAGCCTGCAGCGCGTAGAAGGCGCGGTCAGCCAGTCCATGGCGCGCAGTGACGAGCAGTTGGCCTACTACGTGGCCCAGGCGCGCGAGGTGATTGACCTGAGCATCACGTCGCAGCAAAGCATCGTCGAAGACCTGCGCCGCCTTCGTGTGAAGCCAGCCCCCGCCTTGGCAGCAGAGACCTCGTCATGATGAGTGCGCTGGACAACCCGCACCATGATGCGGACGATGACGGCGTGGAGCAAACCGCGCCGGTCTGGGCTGTGTTTGGCGATTTGATGTCTGGCCTGGTCGGCGCGTTTGTGCTGATCCTGATTGGCGTGCTGGTGATGCAGATGGATCTGGTGGCCAATTTGCAGGCCGAGGTGCAAAAGCGTCAGCAAGAAGAATCCCGCCGCATGGCGCTAGAGAAAGCCCTGGCCATTCCATTGCAAAGCGGCCGCGTTACGCTGAACAATGGCCGCATTGGCATCAGCGGCGCGGTGCTGTTCCCGATGAATTCTGACGAGCTGCGCGCCGATGGCCGCCAGTTACTGAAGAGCCTGGTGCCGCCGCTCAAGGTGTATCTGGCCGAGCGTGACCAGATGCTGATGGTCAGCGGCTTTACCGACAACATCCCCGTGCCGGCGCGCAACACGCGTTTTGAGGACAACATGGAGCTGTCTGCCCAACGCGCCCTGAACGTGACCCGCGCCTTGATCGAAGAAGGCATGCCGCGTCAACGCGTGTTCAGCGCCGCCTTTGGTGCTGAGCAACCCGTGGCCTCCAACGCCGACGAAAAAGGCCGTGCGCTGAACCGCCGGGTGGAGATGGCTCCGGTGCCTAAGCGGGATGCTGCGACAAGCACTGCGGCCACCACGACATCTGTGGTCAAGCCATGAACGCACAGCCGCGCAGAAGTGATCCTGCGGTAAAGAAAGTGCCAGCGCTGTCGCCGCTCGGGGCATTGAACGCGCACATTGCCCAAGCCTCGCGCCAAGCGCGTGCCGAGGTGAGTGCCAATGCTGCGCACCACGGCGGCCCTTGGCCTGAACTGCGCAGTGCGGCGCGCTTTCGGGAAACCTGGTCGCGTATCAGCGCTGAAGAGGAAATTACCCAGGCGGTGGAGCGCGCCCCGGATAACGCAGGGCCGCTCAATTCGCATATGCTGGTGCTGCGCACGCTGGGGTTGATGCAGGAACTGTCACCCGACTATTTGCGGCGGTTTATTTCACATGCAGAGACGCTGCTGTGGCTGGATCAGGCGGGGGCTCTGGCCAAATCCTCAGCGGCTAAAGCGAAGGTGGCTGGGGCGAAGGCGAAAGTGGTTCGTCAGAAGTCTGCTGGCAAGGTGTAGCGGGTGCACGGTGGGCTAGCGAGCCCCGGCAGCCACACCAGGATGGCCATTCTCCGGCCACGCTCGCGAACGGTAGTTTTTGTGTACGAAGGCCTTCAAGCGTATGCCCCTGCCGTCACGATGCAAACCATAAGCTCGCGCGAATCGGCCTGCGCCTGACCACCCTGGTATGCCTGCCTCAATTGGGCGTTTGAGGGAGGGGGAGCCAATCGGTACAAAAATCGAAACGTGGAGGTCTAGAATTGACCAAAAATCGTAAAAATCAAGGCTAGAAGCCAGTTTCAGGAGGGTTTAATGTCCAGTTTATCGAGCAAGCCCCAATCCGCAGAGCGGATCTTGCTGTGTGCTTCAACTTGGCTATCATGAATCCATTTCGGTGGCTAGAGCAAAACGCCCCTGGCTTTGAAGAATTGTCGGATCAAGAGAGAGAGGCCATTGCGCACTTCGCTCTTCTGTGGAGCTTCTTCGAGGCACGTGCACTATCAACACGCGGTTCGTCGAACGCAATTCTTGCGCTTACGAACGGGTGGTCAGCACAAGGCCACCTTGACATTGAACCGTTTGCTGAAAGCCTTCATTACTTTCAAGAACGGTACTACCAAAACGGAGTGGAAACTCACCATTTGGCTGGCCTAAATCTTAGGTCAAATGACTTTCGAGATCTTGTTCACGCTGTGTTGAAGGGAGAGAATTTAAATCCAGTCGACTGCGTTTCCGCGCTTCTCATCATCGTCTACAGACTCCGAAATAACCTTTTTCACGGGGAAAAGTGGGCGTACGGGATTCACGGGCAGTTGCACAACTTCACGCATGCAAATACCGTACTAATCAGTGCGCTTTCTCTTGCGTCTCTCCCGTAATGACACCAACTCCGTGCTCAAACGGAACGCCTTCAAGCTGCGCTTACTTGGCCGTTCATCCTACGCTCATGCCGGCAGGGGGACCGCAGAGCTCATAGATGACCTGCCAACGGCTACCATGGAGCCATAGGTCAAGAGTTCGTGTGTGTCCGTGGAAATCCAAGCACATTCACTTTGGCCAGGATCGGCCTACCCAAACAAGGAGTAACTATGGGTTTCTTAGACGTCGAAAGATTTAATCCTCACATGATCTGCCCGCATTGCCAGACCAAAGGCTTTGTGAAAACAAAAAATATTAAACAAAAAGCTGGGGTAAGCGGTGGCAAAGCTACAGCTGCAATATTAACGGGCGGCCTTTCACTCTTAGCCGTTGGACTATCCCGCAAGCAAGAATGCACGGAAGCTAAATGCACAATATGCAATGCTGTATGGCATTTCTAGGCTGGGAGTGCACTGATTGATTTTGTTCATGGTGTAGGACTGGATTTCTTCTAAGTTCGAGCTACATTGTCATGGTGTTGGGCTCGTCTGCAGCCTTTCCCTGACTACTTGGGAAAATGCTGCCAAATTGTCCATGCTGGGTTTGGCGGTCAGGGTGTCCAAATGCTCAAAGCCCATGGTGGCATTGACGAGGTCCCGCAATATCAGGCGGGCGGTTTCGGGTTCGCCGTTCAGAAACAGTGTTGCGGCCTCATCCAGAAGAGCCTGGGCAAAGGATGCATCACTTTGCACACGTTGCTGCACTGATTCCGTGGCGTTTCGTGTAAGTGCCTGGGTACTCATTCAAGCACGCTTGGTTTCTTTAGCAAGTTCGCCAGTGCGGGCTTAGCCACTGGGGGGAGATCCAGCGTGGCACGCCAAATATCCCATTGCGCTCGTGGCAGTTCAAATCGCGAGCGATCAATCAGTGCAAGCTCCTCCGTTGAGCCTTGTGTGTAGTGGACAAGACCTGCGAAATCGGTGTTGACCATGATGCCTTTACCGAGGTATGCCCAATCTTCAAAGCCGGGCAGATAGTCGGCTGTATCCATCGAAGCGACCACTTGCCCGCAGTACTGCCCATCGATGGCAAGGACATCTCCAGACAGAATGGTTTCGCCGTTTGCGTAGTTCAATTGATTCGGTTCAGTATTCGACTTGGTGTGAGCACAAGTCTTTTAATCAAACCAGCGCATCCATCGGCACACGAAAGCGCTGACTCAGCGCAGTGCATACAGATTGCCAAGAAGCAAGAATATCGCTCACATTCATTTCCAGGCTCCTTTGTCATAGTCTGCATGTGTCATCACGGCTTTTACCCACAGCAGTTCGGGTTGGAATGCGATTGCAGCGACGAGTCGGTATTTGTTCCCGCCAGCGTCACCGGCACAATGGCTTTCAAGTCGGGGGTGGAGGCGTATTTGCCGCTGCCTTTCAGTCGGTTCTCGCCTTCCGACCGCTTCTACTGGGCGACCTCGCGCGTCATCGCAGCAGCGAAGGGGCAGGCTTAGCGTACCAGCCTGCGTAGCAAGAAGCTTGGCAAATCGCGTCGCGTATCGATGATGGTGTATTTGAGTTTCTTGCGCCAGACTGCGGCAGAAAACTCGCGCGTGATGTAGCTTTGCAGGTCGTTCAAATCGCCTTCGGCCGACGCCAGAATGACGATTTTCATGGCGATGCGGTTTTATCCAGATCGGCAAATACGTCTTCGGCGTCGCGGTATTGCCCTTGCTCTATTTCACGGTTGCCCATAGCCAGAATCTTGAGCATCGCCTGAGTATTGACCTGTTCCTCGTATGTCTTGACGTCCATCACAACCAGAGTGGCTTCGCCGTTTTGCGTGATGACCAAGGGCTCGCGGCTTTCGCTTATCTCCTTGACGATTTGCGCCGCATGGCTCTTCAGATAGCTGATTGGTTTGACTTGGGTAGAGAGCTTCATGCGGGGCCTTCAAGATTTGGTGGACTGATTTTGGTTTGAATTCGGTTCGATGTAGCGCCTGTGCAGGTCGCTTTGCATTGGCCGTTAATATTTTTTGGTGTTCCTGTAAGAAGTTGCTGTGCCCCCCGACTACACAGCAGTACCGCAAATTAGATTGAGCGGTGCGAAGTTACAACCCTTCTTTACTTTGACAGGAATCATCATGACAAACCCAAGCATCACCGCACGCCAAGTCTCCGCCGCCGCTTTGGCACTGGCCATGGGTGCCGCATTGACTTTGGCCGCTGTTCCCGCTGCAGCCCAAAACATGGACAAAGACAAGTGCTTTGGCGTGGCGCTCAAGGGCAAGAACGATTGCGCTGCAGGCGCTGGCACCACCTGCGCAGGCACCTCCAAAACGGACTACCAAGGCAATGCCTGGTCATTGGTGCCAAAGGGTACTTGCGAAAAGACTGTGTCCAAGACTTCGCCCACAGGCTTTGGTCAGATGATGGCCTTCAAAGAAGCCAAGATGTAATTCCATTTAAGGAATAAAGCCAGCACTAGCCAGGAGCGCCTGACATGTCCTCGCCTCTTCTCCCCCTGCGCAGTGGCGTGGGCCTCAAGCCCGAGCACTTTCAGGCCATCCTGCAAACGCAGCCGGACATTGGCTTCTTTGAAGTTCATGCCGAGAACTACATGGTGGCGGGTGGCCCTTTCCACCACTACCTGAGCCGCATCCGCGAGCGCTATGCGCTGTCGATCCACGGTGTGGGCCTGTCCATTGGGGCAGAGTCTGCATTGGATATGCAGCACCTGGATGCGCTGGCCAAATTGCTGGACCGGTATCAGCCAGAGTCCTTCTCCGAACATCTGGCTTGGTCCACGCATTCGGGCAGCTATCTGAATGATTTGCTGCCGGTGCCCTACACCCCAGCGACCTTGCAGCGCGTGTGCGACCACATCGACCAGGTGCAGTCGCATCTGCGTCGCCGCATGTTGCTGGAGAACCCTGCAACCTATCTGGAGTTTGCCGATTCCACTTTGGATGAGGCAAGTTTTCTGACCGAGGTGGTGCGCCGAACCGGTTGTGGACTGCTGCTGGACGTCAACAACGTGCATGTCAGCTGCGTCAACCACCACCGGGATTCGCGTGCGTACCTGCGCGCTTTGCCCTTGGCCGCGGTGGGGCAGATTCACCTGGCCGGGTTTGCCGAGCAGCAAGACGCCGCTGGTGCACCGCTGCTGATTGACAGCCACGGCTCGCCTGTGGCGCAAGAGGTGTGGGATCTGTATGCCGAAGCCTTGGGCATGACCGGGCCGGTTGCCACCTTGATCGAGCGTGACAACGATGTGCCTGCCTGGCCGGTGCTGTTTGCCGAGGCGCAAGCGGCTGAGCAGTTGATGCTCGCGGTGACGGGCGCGGGCGCAAGGTTGGTAGCGCCTGAGGAGGCCTGCGCATGAGCGGCCAAACTGCATTTGCCCAGGCCCTGCTCGACCCGACACGGCCTTGCCCGCCGGGCTTCCAGACCTGGAACGGGTCTGACCCGCAGACACGCTTTGCCGTGTACCGCAATAACGTAACGGTATCCTTGATCGACGCGCTGGCCCAGACGTTTCCGGTGGTGCAGTCCTTGGTAGGCGAAGAATTTTTCTCGGCCATGGCCAAGGTGTTTGTGCAGCGCCACCCGCCCAGGTCACGCTTGATGGCTTTTTATGGTGATGGCTTTCCCACATTCATCTCGGGCTTTGCACCAGCAAGCGGGCTGCCTTACCTGGCCGATGTGGCCCGGCTGGAGATGGCTCGCGTCCAGGCCTACCACGCCGCAGACCTGGAGCCAGTGGAGCCGAGTGCCTTGGCGGCGGCCATGGCAGACGGGGACAAGCTCATGAGCCTGCAACTGCACTTGCATCCGTCGGTGCATTGGGTCGACTCTGACTTTGCTGTCTATTCGCTGTGGGCGGCGCACCAGGGGGAAGGCTGCTTGTCGGCGGTGGACCCGCTGACGGCTGAATCAGCGCTGATTTTTCGCAGCGGATTGGACGTTTACACCTTGGCGGTAACCGCTGCCGAGGTGACTTTTCTGCGTGCGTTGACCGAGGGCAAAAGTTTGCCCCGTGCTGTAGACGTTGCGAGCGCAGCTTCTTCCCACGCCATCACCACATTTGACTTGACGACAACCCTGGCCAAGCTGCTGCGCTGGCAGCTTGTCACTCACATTACCTTTGAAGAGGCCCCCCATGAAGCCCACTGTTGAAACGACCGTATCTGGCTGGGTACACAGCTTCATCGACCTGTGCCAGCGCATCCCTAACAGCGCACTTGCCCTGCTGGCGCGCTTCTCCATCGCCGCCGTGTTCTGGAAGTCGGGTCAAACCAAGATCCAGGGTCTGTCCATTGACATCGTCGCCGGGGAGTTCACTTGGGGCTGGCCGCGCTTGTCAGACTCTGCCGTGGATCTGTTTCGGGACGAATACCGCTTGCCCCTGATACCGCCCGAATTGGCCGCGCCCTTGGCAGCAGTGGCTGAGCATGTGTTGCCGCTGCTGATCCTGCTGGGGCTGGCGACGCGCCTGTCTGCCCTGGCCTTGGTGGGCATGACGATGACGATTCAGCTGCTGGTCTATCCCGATGCCTACCCCACGCATGGCACCTGGGCGGCCGTGCTGCTTTACCTCACGGTGCACGGCCCCGGCAAAGTGTCGCTAGACCAGTGGATTGCCAGCCGTTACCCTTGAATTGATGGGTAATAAATGCCGTTACGGCAATACTGATAAGCGTTTCTAGCTATCAAAAGTGTAGTTTTAGCCTACCAACGCCACAGGGCGATCACCAGCAGTGTGCAAAACGCGGCCACCAGGTCGTCAAACACAATGCCCCAGCCGCCGCGCCAGCCAAAGCCCTTGAAGAGTTGATCTGCCCAGCGCACAGGGCCGGGCTTGGCGGCGTCAAAGTAGCGGAACAGCAAAAAGGCGCCGAACTCGCCCCAGCCCGTGGTGGGGGTCACCAGCCACAGGATCAGCCAGATCGCCACGATCTCGTCCCAGACGATGCTGCCGGGGTCCATCACCCCCATGTGCCGGGCAGTCAGCGTGCAGGCCCACCAGCCCACCACGATGCTTAACCCGATCAGCACGCCCATTTGAAACGGGTTCAACCAGTTTTGCAGCAAGCTGAAGGTGACCCAGCCCCAGAGCGTGCCAAAGGTGCCCGGGGCAAAGGGCGCCAGGCCCGAGCCGAAACCCAGTGCAATCATGTGCGCGGGGTGGCGCAGCATGAAGGCCATGCTGGGGCGGGTGGGCAGCAGGGGGGCGTCTGCGCTGGCGGTGTCAGACGCGGTACCACTGGCCGTCTTGGCCACATACACGCCGTCCACGGGCGTCAGGTCAATGATGTCGGGTTGCTTTGGGGTCATGGGGCTGCATTGTCTCCGAGGTGGGCAAACCACTCGACCCAATGGTCCACACAGGCGCGCACCTTGGGCAGGCGGTGGCTCTGGGCCAGCATCAGAGCGCTGACAGGAAAGCTTGGGTGCCGGTGGAACTGTGGCAATACCTCGCACAATCGCCCCTGCGCGACCAGTGGCTGACCAACCACTGAAGGCACTCGCCCAATGCCCAGTCCGGCCAGCGCCATGGCCACCATGGTGGCGGAGTTGTCCGTCATCAGCGGGCTGGTGGCACGCAGATGTTGAGTGTGGATGCCGTTGTCCAGCGTCCAATGGTTCAGATTGGGCTGCACACTGTGCAGGATCAAGCGATGCGTATCCAGCGCCTGTACGCTGTCGGGCGTGCCATGTTGCGCCAGGTAGGCGGGGCTGGCGTACAGACGGCGTTGCAGTTGCCCCAGGCGGCGCATCACCCATTGGTCGCTGGTGGGCTCGCCGGTGCGGATGGCAATGTCGATGCCCTCGGTGGCCATGTCCACCAGCTGGTCACTCACCCGCAGGTCGATGCGCAAGGCCGGGTGGTGTGCCATCAGGCTGGCCAAGCTTGGCACGATCACCAGCTCTGCCATGCTGGCACTGGCCGCCACGCGCACCAGGCCAGACACGCTTTGCTGAAAACCTTGCAGGTCGTCGCCCAGTTCTTCCAGCTCCTGCACCACGCGCTCTGCCGAGGCATGCAAGCGCTCACCCTCGGGCGTGAGTGACAGGCCGTGCGTGCTACGGTGAACCAGGCGCACGCCATAGGCCGCCTCGATGCGCTGCAACATGCGAGATATCTGGCTCACCGGCACATTGCGCTCGCGCGCCACAGCCGACAAGGTGCCCAGACGTGCCACGCGGCTGAACAGGCGCAGATCGTCCAGGCTCAGGTCTGCGGGCGGGGAAGTTGTGGTGGGCTTTGCCATGGTCAATGCTTAGTGTGCCGCAATTGGCTTTGCAGAAGATGCAACACCGTTGTGCGCGCTGCCTGGTTTCGCGTCGGGTGCGAAATTTCTACAGTTACTCCACCTTTCCAAGTTCGGATAAGAAGCAGGAGTCCACGATGTTTAACCACCCCTACGCCCCAGCTGAATTCAATGCCCGCATGGACGAAGCCAAGATCCGCGCTGCCCAGTTGCGCCGAGAAGCCGCCAACGCCTGGGGCGCGAAGCTGTGGCGCTTGTTCTGCCAAATGCGTTCAAAGGCTACCCCAGGCCAAGAGATGGCCCGCACCCCAACAGCCAACAGGAACTCGACATGCCCTACCTGAACTTGAAGATTAGCCAACCCTACAGCCCAGCACTGAACCAAGCCGTGACCGAATTGCTGTTGTCGCACACAGAGCGCATCTTGAAAAAGCAACGCAGCGTCACAGCAATCAGCATCGACTTCGTGCCTCCCGAGCATTGGAGTATTGGCGGCCAAACGCTGAGTGAGTTGGGGCAGAACAGCGTGTACTTTGACATCAAGGTCACCGACGGCACGAATACCAAAGACGAGAAGGCGCAGTACATCGCCGAATGTTTTGCGGCCTTCGGTGCGCTGCTGGGTCCGCTGCACCCCACCAGCTACATCTTTGTGCATGACGTCAAAGCTGAGGCCTATGGCTATGGTGGGCAGACGCAGGAGTGGCGCTATATCCAGGGCAAAAATTGACGCCATGACAACTATTTACCTTATGTATCAATAAGTTAAAGTTCTCTCAAATCCTCAGGATGGGGCTGGGTCTGCGGTAGTATTTGCCAGAAATACACATGTCAGGAGACCCAGATGTTGGGTGTAAGAGGGGTTTGGGTGGCAGTCGTGCCAATTCGGCGTCTGGTTCGGGCGCATTTTTTGGCGTTTTTGCTGGGTGCGCTGCTGCCCATCTCGGCTGCCGTGGCGGCTGAGCCCGTCTTGCAGATTGGGGTCTTGCCCAATGTCAGTGCCCGCGTATTGGCCAGCCAATACGAACCCATGCAGGCTTACCTGACGCAGCGGCTCAAGCAAGCCGTTGAAATCTCCACGGCACCCGACTGGCGCGAGTTTTATCAACGCGTGAAGCGCGGCGACTACCAAGTGGTGGTGGCAGCTGCCAATGTGGCCAGGTTGATGGAAAAGGACCTGGGTTTTAAGCCCTTGCTGGCGTATGAGCCCAAAATCCCCGCCTTGCTGATTGCGCCGCTTGCCAACACGGCGTCTGTGGCACGCTTGGTCCAGGGAAAATCGGTGGCATTGGCCAATCCGGCGTCCCTGGTGGTGTTTGAAGGCCTTCAGTGGTTGGGCGGCAAAGGCCTGGAAGCAGGACGCGATTTTCAGGTGCTGCAGGTTCGACGCGATGACAGTGTGGGCGGTGCTGTGCTGCGCGGTGAGGCTGCGGCAGGTATCTTGAGCATGGGTGAGTTCCGCGCCCATCCAGACAACCTGCGTGCGCAGCTGAGCATTGTGAGCACGATGGCTGAGGTCGCGAGCTTTTTGGTGTGCGTGGCCAAAGACGTCGATGCCGAGCGAACAGCTCAGATCCGCAGCGCCTTATTGGCGTTTGCGCAAAACTCAGAAGAAGGAAAGCTCTTTTTTCAACGCACGGGGTTCAAGGGCATCGTGGCTGTCAATGAGCGCGATCTGAACGGTTTAAACCTGTACGTTGACAAGACGCGCAATGCGCTTGAATAAAGCGTCGCCAAGGTGAGGGCGCACCAACGAAAGCAGGGCTGGTCGCTGGGGCACAAGCTGGTGCTGGCGGGTCTGTGCGTGCAGTTGCTGGTGTCGGGCTTGATCATGGGCATCGAGTTTCGAGCGATCGAAGACCTGGTCGGCAAGGAATTGTCTGAACGTGTTCAACGCTCTGCCCCTTTGCTGAAGTCCGCACTGACCGAGCCGCTGCTGCAACGCGACTATGCCACCTTGAATCAAATCTTGGCGGAGGTTCAAGACACTGTGGGCTACACCTACTTTGTCTTGATTGACCCCCAAGGCCGAAACATTGCTGCGGCAGGGCTTGTGCCCCCCCTGCCATGGCCACAGGTGGATGAGGATTTCTCAAGTTTGCCCTGGGACCGTGACGACCATTGCGTCCACCTGGCCGTACCGATTCAATTCGGCAGCAAAAACCTGGCCACCTTGCGATACGGCACATCGCTTGAAAGCAGCCGGGCTCAGCGCAATGCTTTGATGACCAACAGTTTGTTGGCTGCGGCCTTAGGCCTGGTGCTGGGGACCATTGCTTTTGCTTTGCTTGGCCTGGGGCTCACCCGTGGTTTGCAGCGTTTGACGCGGCATACCGAAAGCGTGGCAGAGGGCCGCTATGAACTGGTGCCAGAGGTTCAGGGTTCGGACGAATTAGCGCATCTCGCCAAGTCCTTCAACCGGATGTCTGCTGCTGTCAAAGACCGCGTGCGGGCGCTTCAGACGAGCGAGGCCAAGCAGCAGCAGTATTTGGTGCAAGCGCAGGAGGACAGAGCCCGCCTTTTGGCCCTGTTGCATGCCATGCGTTTTGGCGTGCTTTTGCTGGGCAGAAATCGCCAAGTCATTTATGCCAACCAGGCGTTTGCCACGCTCTGGCACATGGATTACGCCGCACTGGAAGCAGAGTTTGGCGAAGAGGTGCAGACGCCTGGGCGGTCTGTTTTCTGGCGCAGTGCCAATGGCGAATTGATGCAGTTGTTGCGTTTAGAAAGGCCAGCCCATCCGGCAGCGGTCGTGCAGGATGTCCGATTAGAAAGTGGGCAAGAGATTCAGGTGTCGAGTGAGTCGGTGCTGGACATCGGCGGCGAGACCATTGGACACCTCTGGCTGTTTGAGGATCTCACCCGCGAGCGACATGCACAAAGCCTGATCAGCCAATTGGCGCAACGTGACTCACTCACCAGTTTGCTGAACCGCCATACGTTTCAGCAGCAGTTGCAAGCACACGCCACAGATGAGTCGCAGCGGCTGGCGCTTTTCTATATTGACCTGGACGGTTTCAAGATGATCAATGACCTGAACGGTCATTCGCTTGGCGACCGTTTGTTGCAAGGGGTCGCCAATGCATTGACCGTGACGTTTAGGTCGCAGGATGTGATCGCGCGTTTAGGCGGTGACGAATTTGCGGTTGCCGTGCCTGGCATAGAGGCCAAAGAGCTGGAGGCCATTTGCGAACGCTTGCTGCGCAATGTGTCGAAAGCTTCGGGCTCGGTCATGGCGTATTCGGCGGTGCCCGTCAAAATCAGCTGCAGCGTGGGTGTGGCCTGGTTTCCCGAGGATGGCCATGATGCCGATTCGCTGGTGGCTGCCGCTGATACCGCCATGTACTCCGCCAAAGCGGCAGGCCGAAATACTTGGCGAACCTTTCAAGCGGGGCAGGGCTCCAACAGTGAAAAGGCCCTTTGGCTGGTGTGGTCTGACCGGCTCAATGAAGCTTTTGAATACAACCGGTTCAAGGTGTTTTTACAAGGCATTTACAGCACTGAGACTGGCGTCCTTGACCACTATGAGGCGCTGGTGCGGCTGGAGGACCTGGATCGCCCTGGCAACTATTACCCGATTCTGGAGTTCATCTCGCACGCGGAGGACTCGGGCAAGATTCAGCAGCTCGACCGCTTTATGTTGATGCAGTGTGTGAGTCATTTGCGCGAGCACCCGGATCATGAGCCCATTGCGGTGAACCTGTCTTCTCGCACATTGGTGGATGCCACCTTGGTGGGCTACGTCGAGCAAGCGATTCGGGCCTCCGGGATCAGCCCGATGCGATTGCATTTTGAATTGACCGAAACTGCGGCGCTCACCCATATTGAGCAAGCCATCAAGACCGTGAAAGGCTTGCAAAAACTGGGCTGTGAGGTGGGCCTGGATGATTTTGGCAGCGGATTTACATCATTTACCTATCTGCGTGATTTGGGTGTGGACTACATCAAAATTGATGGCAGTTTCATCCGATCCCTGTGGCATGACAACGAGTCCAAAATTTTCCTGAAGGCCGTGGTGGATATCGCCCACCAATCCAATCGCCGTGTGGTCGCGGAGTGGATTGAAGACAAGGAAACACTGGCGCTGGTGCAGACATTTAACGTCGATCTGGTTCAAGGCTTCTTGCTGGATCAGCCGCACGAGATCGGGCGCAGGCGAGCCCTGTAGGCCTCTGTGCGCCAAGCCAACAGATTCTCAGTCGTCGTCACCAGCAAAGAGTGCTTTGGCCTTGGCAAAAACGCGGCGGCCCACTTCGTCGCCCAGCAATTGCCCAGCCGTGTTGTCATCAACGAAGTGAATGCCGCCGTACAAGCGCGATAGACCGGCCTCACGGGCGGCGTCGCTGAACGTATTGAAGCGCACGATGGTGGGCACGGCAGGGATGCCCGGCTCAACCCGTCCGAAATTGGCAGGCACGGTAGTTGAATAGCCAAAGTCATCACTGCCCGTGAACTGCCGCAACACGGCCGCACTGGCTGCAGAAAAGCTGGAGTGGCCAGAAACGTAGCCAGGGAAGGCGGGCGTTAAGTTACTGCCCGGGTTGTAGGGCATCCACTTTTCGCCCTGAATCCATTCAACGGGTCTGCCAGGGCCGCCCCAAGCTTGCACCGACTGCCCTTGCTTGAGGAAACGCACGGCCGTGATGGGCCGAACACCGTCAAACTTACGTTTCAAGTGCCACGCCACGATGCCGACATCAAACGAAGCGTTGTGCATGGCAAAGAACATCTTCGCGTCTTTGCCCAAGCTGTTGCCGTCCCGCGCCGAAACAAACTGCGCAAACAAGGCCCAATGGCCAGGGGGGAGCTCTGACGCGGGGCCGTCGGCCCAGTATTCGACGATCAACTTGCGTTCGGGCGTCAGCGATGCGCTGTAGGCCAAGGCCTTGGCCACGTTGTTCTGATACCGCAGGGGGTTGTCTCGCTGAATGGCCGGCATGGCCTTTAGCCCGTCCAGATCATCCAATTGCGACGCAGACGTCAAAGCAAAGGGTCTTACTCTCTCCCAGTGTGGGGTAATGAATTTTTGCAAGGCACCCACGTCGTTGTAAAGCGGCTGCCAGTGGTATTCGTCTTGAATGGCCAAGGGCGGGCAAACGGGCATCAAAGGTATGCAGAACAGCAAGGGCGTATTGCGCGCAGCGTAGCCTGTGTAGTCTGCATAAGCACCAGGGGCCAAGTCGCCATACTGGTTGGAGCCGTCGTAGCGACGATTGCCAATCACCGCCAGTGCCACCGTATTACCCAGCCCGGCCGGCGTGCTGACATCGGCAGATTGGTTGTCCGGGTTGTAGCCCATGCCCTGCATGGCACTGCGCAAGCGGGCCTCGCCAGCTGGGTACAGGTTTTGAAGGCACCGAAAGGCGGCGTAACTGATGGCTTCAGACTTGTTGGCTTGTGAGCGTTGCGATGCTGGTCGGCGCAAGCTGTCACCCACGACGGCACCCAGGGCCTTGGGGCTGTAAGAGGCCCAGGCATCGTAAATGCAGGTATGAACAATGGCCAGCGCCCGCGCTACCACCGGGGGGCCATGCTTGGCTGCCCGTACTTCGGCCAGTGCAACGCTGTTCCAGTCGGTCACCACGGTTGCCTGCGCCGCAAAGGGCGCAGCCAGTAGCAGTGCCCAGACGCTGCTGGAGAGGAGCCTGCGCGGCACCTGTGAACCCGGTTTGATGTCTTGACGAATTGATTTCATGACAGAGCTTTTCCTTCCCTCGGCAAATCGCCGTTTACCCCATAACGAGACTAGCAGATATCGATTTTTTTGGATACTGGTGACAATCGGGAAGTCCGACCTCAGCAGACGCTGCCACACTCGCAGCTGACCCAATTTCAACAAAAGGTGGCACGATGGATGGGCGAATCAAAAGCATCAAGATGGTCTGTGTGGCGGCCGCATGGCTTGCCGTGCAGGGGCCGGTTTTTGCGCAAGACAGCGCACCCGCCAACGTGCTGTGCAGTGCTGGGGTTGATTGGTGCAACCACCTGGCCCAGCTCTACACCAAGCAAACCGGCAACGCCATCACCCTGGCCACCAAGAGCACGAACGAGGTGCTGGCCCAGATCGCAGCCGAAAAGGCCAACCCCAAGACCGACCTGTGGTTTGGCGGCACCGGAGACCCGCACTTGCAGGCGTCAGAGATGGGGCTGCTGGCCGAGTACAAATCGGACAAGCTGCCCCAGTTGCACGAATGGGCTCAGGCGCAGGCCAAGGCAGCCAACTACCAGACGGTGGGCATCTACCTGGGGCCCATGGGGTTCAGCTACAACACCGAGCTGATCGTCCGCAAAAAGCTCGCCGTGCCCCAGTGCTGGAAGGACTTGCTCAAGCCTGAGTTCAAAGGTGAAATCCAGATGGCTAACCCCGCCAGTTCGGGCACGGCCTACACCGCCATTGCCACGCTGGTGCAGATCATGGGTGAAGAGCCTGCTTTTGCGTACCTGAAAAAGCTGCACACCAACATCAGCCAGTACACCCGCAGCGGCTCCGCCCCGATGAAGAACGCTGCCCGGGGCGAAAACACGGTGGGCATCAGCTTTATTGCCGATGTGGTGGGTGAGGCGGTGGGCGCGGGCTTTCCGCTCAAGTTCACGGTGCCGTGCGAGGGCACGGGCTATGAAATTGGCTCGATGTCGCTGATCAAGGGCGCGCGTCACCCCGAAGCGGCCCGAAAGTTTTATGAATGGGCGCTGACGCTGCCGGCACAAAACAGTGGTCTGGATGTGAAGTCGTACCAAATCCCGGCGCTCAAAGCCGGGACCACGCACCCGATGATGCCCAAGGCGGCAGAGTTGAAGCTGATCAACTACGACTTTGTGAAGTTCGGTGCGGCGGCCACGCGAACCCGCTTGCTTGCGCGCTGGCAGCAAGAGGTGAATCAATGAGTGCCTCCGGACCGCTCCAGGGCGTGACGGCCCTCTTTCGGGCGCAGCGTATGACGCGAAGCGAAAGGCGTGGGGGCAAACCATGACCACACCTAAAGATTTGGTGGCTGCATTTGCCGCTGTGGCGCAGCGCGGCAAAGCCATGACGGTGCCGGCGCTGCCCTCGGCTCAGGCGAAGCCCGTGGCACCCGGCGGCAAGTGCTGCGTGATCTTGTCGCCCCACCCGGACGACGAATGCATCAACGGTGGCCTCCCTTTGCGCCTGCTGCGCGAGGGTGGCTGGCGCGTGGTCAATGTGGCCGTCACGCACGGCAGCAACCCCGACCGGCAGTTGGCCCGCGCTGCCGAGTTGCAGGCAGCCTGCGCCGTGCTGGGTTTTGAGAACGTATTGCTGGCCGAGCGCGGTTTGCTGCGCGTGTCGGCCAAGACCCGCACAGAAGAGCCTGCGCATTGGCAAACCTGCGTGGACCAGGTGTTGCATCAGTTGCAGGCGCTCAAACCCGATTTGTTGATGTGCCCGCATCCAAACGATGCCCAGCCCGCTCACATCGGCACCTGGCATCTGGCCATGGACACGCTGGCGCGCATGCCCGGTGACTACAGCCCGCTGGTGGCGTACACCGAGTATTGGTCCACCATGGATTCCCCCAATTTGATGCTGGAAATGGGCGAAGACGACCTGGCTGATCTTCTGGTGGCGCTGACCCAGCATGTGGGCGAAGTCAGCCGCAACCCGTACCACATGACGGTGCCCGCCTGGATGATGGATAACGTGCGTCGAGGGGCAGAGCGCGTGGGCTTACCAGGCGCGGGCGCGCCAGACTTTACTTTTGCTGTCTTGCATCAAATGCAGCGTTGGCGGGCGGGGCAACTGGTGCCTGCCTGGAGCGGCGGGCGTTTTATCAATGTCCAGCACGGCATAGAAGGCGTGGGCTGATCACTTTGCGGGTTGAATGAGCCTGGACGACAGGAATTCCAGCATGGTGCGCAGCGCGGCGCTGTTGTGCTTGCGCTGTGCATAGGCCATGTACAACCAAGTGTCGGTCGGCACAAACTCTTGCAGCACTGGCTCGAGCGCTCGGTGAGCCAAGGCCTCTTTGGCCAGTAACTCAGGCAGGTACACCACGCCCAAACCAGCTTGCGCAAAATTCAGCAGCACTTGGCCGTCGCTCGCGTCCATGGGTCCGTGCACAGAGACATCCACCGGCTTGCCATCGCGCTGAAAGCGCCACTCAGGGTGAATGCCGCCGCCTTTGCCCAGCGAATAGGTCAGACACTGGTGCTGGATCAGTTCTTCTGGCGTTTGGGGCCGCCCATGGGTCACCCAATAGGCAGGCGCTGCCACCACCACCATGGGTACGGGCTGAAGTCGTTTGACGATCAGTTCAGAGTCTTCAATGCGGCCCACGCGCAGTACCAGGTCAACGGCTTCTTCGACCAGATCGACGCGGCGATTGGTCAGCGTCACGCTCACATGCACCTTGGGGTAGTGGCGCGAGAACTCGGCCAGCAGTCCTGCCAATGTCTGGTCACCAAACACATAGGGCGCGCTGATGTGTACCCTTCCACTGGGTTGGTTCGCGCGTTCGGCCATGTCGTCACGGGCGAGCGACACCAAATCCATCAAGGGCGCGCTGCGCTCTAGCAGCAGTTCGCCCGCATCGGTCAGGCTGACGCTGCGCGTGCTGCGGTTCAACAGGCGAACGCCCAGTTTTTCTTCCAAGGCAGCAACGTATTTGCTGGTGTTGGCGCGCGACAGGCTTAAGGCATCAGCGGCTTTGGAGAAGCTGCCACGGGTGGCGACTTCGCGAAACGTTCGGATCAGGTCCAGAGAGTCCATGGGGTATTGCACTTGCAGCGATTGTTTCCAAAGTGGAAACAGAGTGATGCGAAAGTGCCCTGTTTTTAAATGGGTTGGGATGACTATTTACTGAGTACAGGCACTGAAGCTTTACCGATAGATGAAGTGCCTGGTTTATCCAACCTGTTAATTGTTTAAAGGAATATCACCATGAACACACGTACCAAACTGTTTGCTTTGACCTTGTCTGCTCTGGCTGCTAGCGCAAGCTTTGCCCAGACACATGAGGGCGGCGACTTCAATAGCAAGGCCTTCCAGTCCACCCGCACCCGTGCCGAAGTGCAAGCAGAAGCTGTAGAAGCGGCTAAGGCACCGACCAATGGCCAGTTTGACATCCAAGCCGCACCCGTGGCCGAGGCTTCAACACTGACCCGCGCTGAAGTGCGCATGGCGGTTGTGCAAGCCAACAAGAACCACACGATCAAGTTCGGCGAATCCGCTAATTTCTGATGTTGTGACAAAACCCGTGGGGAGGCGTGAAGCCTTGCCCCACAATCCGGGGCCATGAACAGTCATCGCCCCTACTCATTTCTAAGACACGCAAGCCTGGCACACGCAGTTTTGGCCATGGTTAGCGTGTCTATATCCGCTTGCGCTGGCAATGCAGCACCACCCGTAACGTCGGCAGCGCCCGCTGCACCCATGATGGTCGGTGGCGACCGCGATGCCCATGGTTGCATTGGCTCGGCGGGCTACCTCTGGTGCGCACGCGAAAACGCCTGTGCACGCCCATGGGAGCTTGCCAAGACCAAAGGTTTTGACGTAACGGACGATGGCTTTGCGCGTTACTGCGCGGTCAAGCCTTCGGGCAAAGTTCAGGCAAAGTGATCAAATGAGGTGTAGCGGTTGGGCAAGACCTGACTGTTGGCATCCAGCAATTGCACACCGCTCGCCGCCGTCACGTGGCCAATGTGCGTCACGCGCGTTTGGCACGAGTGGGCCGCCGCCAGCACAGCCGCATGTTGCTGTGCCGGGGCCGTAAAAGCGATTTCATAGTCGTCGCCACCTGCCAGCACAAAGTCCAGCACATTTTCTGATCCAAAAACGCCATTTCGGCATATCTGATAAGCCTTTGTAGCTATCAAATTTAATGCGATTTGAGTATTGATCGTGGCACCCACGCCACTGGCGCGCAGCACGTGGCCCAGGTCGCCAAGTAGCCCGTCACTGATGTCAATGGCCGATGTGGCGATACCGCGCAGGGCTTGCCCCAGCGCGACGCGAGGGGTGGGCTGCTCCATGCGCGCACGGGTAGCGTCGAAGGCGTCTTGCGTCAGCGACAAACTGCCACGAAACGCCTCAAGCGCCAAACGTGCATCGCCCAAGTTGCCACTGACCCAAAGTTCATCACCCGGCTTGGCACCCGAGCGCATCAAGGCCTGCCCTGTAGGAACTTCGCCAAATACTGTGATGCAAATGTTCAGAGGCCCGCGTGTGGTGTCGCCTCCCACCAAAGGACAGGCGTGCTCATCGGCCAGCGCAAAAAGGCCTTGTGAAAATCCCGCCAACCAGGCTTCGTCCACCTGCGGCAGTGACAAGGCCAAGGTAAAACCCAGCGGGCGCGCGCCACAAGCGGCCAGATCGCTCAAATTGACAGCCAGGGCCTTGTGGCCCAGGCGCACGGGATCAACGGTGGACAAAAAGTGCCGACCTTCGACCAACATGTCGCTCGACACGCACAGCTGCATGCCCGGTGTGGGGTTCAATACCGCACAGTCGTCGCCAATGCTAGCGGCGACACTGGCAGGCGTATTGCCAGGGCGGGCAAAGTAACGGCGGATCAGGTCAAATTCACCCATACAATTTTTCAAACATCTGCGGGGTTGTGAGTTTGCCTGAAACACACAAGCTACCGCCACATCGGGATCAAGATCATGACGTTTCTATTGAAAGCACCGCAAACACCCTTCAGGTTGACCGCGTGTTTGACCGTTTTACTGGCGCTGCTGCCACTGGCCGCATGCGGTGGCGGGTCTGGTGCCAACACCTACGACAGCTTGCGTGAACAGGCAGCGGCGCAAGAGACCAAGTCGCGCCAATTGGGGGTGGAGTCTCCCTGCAACAGTGCAGCGCAATGTGGGATGCTGTCTTTTCAGGCGACAGTGCCAACATGCAACGGAACGACGTACAAGGCTTATTCACTGGTCTCGGCAACGGCCACGCAGGCTGAGGCGGCGGCAACTGAACAGCGCCGCCTGGCGTCAGAAGCCCTCAAACTGGCACCCAACAATCAACTTGCCTGCCCCGCGATCTATCACTTTCCGCCGGTGCCAGCTTGCAGCAGCAAGGTCTGTAGCCTAGGGCAATAACCCCAGAGCCAAACGGCTCAGTGCAAGGTGCGTGGGTTGCTCAGCGCATCCAGCACAAACATGGGGATGTCCACGTCGAACTTTTCACCGTCTTCGGCCACACAGAAATAGCTCCCGTGCATGGTGCCGGTGGGCGTGCGCAGTCTCGTGCCACTGGTGTATTCAAAGTGCTCGCTCGGCTGCAGCAGTGGCTGGTGGCCCACCACGCCCAGGCCTTTGATTTTTTCGTTCAGGCCGTTGGCGTCGTTCACATTCCAGGTGCGCGAGATGAGCTGCGCGGCAACTGTGCCCGTATTGGTGATCCGGATCGTGTAAGCGAACGTATAGATGCCCTGGTCTGGCGCCGACTGCTCGGGCAGGTACTGGGGTTTGACTTCTACCTTGAACTGGTACTTGGGCATGGTGCGATGGTAACGGTTACGCGCAATGAGTTGGCGCAGAGCCGCCGGGGTGGCCTCACTATACTTCCGCGTAACGAAATAGGTTGGATGCTGCCAGGTCAGCATGATGGACAAGGATTGAAAGGAATTGTGGTGCGCATCAATACAGGGCGATCTGCCGTCTGTCTGGCAGGCTTGTGGGGGCTGCAGGCGGCTGCCCAATCGGTGGCGGTGACAACTACCGAGAACCCTTACGGTATCCAGGCGCTTTGGGCGCAAGGTGACTGGGTCGCCAAGGGGACCTTGCTGATCCTGGTGATCATGAGCATGGCGAGCTGGTACGTGATCGTGACCAAGTTTCTGGCACAGCGCAAACTGGGCCTTCAAACTGAAGTCGTCGAAGCCACCTTCTGGACGGGTGGCTCGGTGCGGGAGAGCATGGAAAAGCTTGACTCAGATAGCCCTTACCGCTACATCGCCGAAAAAGGCCTGGACGGTGCCAGCAAACATGGCGGACTGCTGGGGGCGGTTGACTTCAACACTTGGGTGACGATGAGCATTCAGCGTGCCATGGTCAGCGTGCAAAACCGCTTGCAAGATGGACTGGCGGTGTTAGCAACGGTGGGATCGACTGCACCATTTGTCGGACTGTTTGGCACGGTGTGGGGCATCTATAACGCGCTGGTCAAAATCGGCGTTTCTGGTCAGGCCAGCATCGACAAAGTGGCCGGCCCGGTGGGCGAAGCGCTGATCATGACCGCCATTGGCCTGGCGGTGGCGGTGCCCGCCGTGCTGGGCTACAACTGGCTGGTTCGCAGAAACAAGGCGGCCATGGAAGGCGTACAGGCCTTTGGCAACGATCTGCACGCCGTGCTCTTGGCCACGGCTAAAAAGTAGGCAAGAGCTATGGCAATCGTTGTCGGTGCAACTGAGGGCGAGGACGAAGTCCTGAGCCAAATCAATACCACGCCTTTAGTGGATGTGATGCTGGTGCTGTTGATCATCTTTCTGATCACCATTCCGGTGGTGACGACATCAATCCCAGTCAATTTGCCCAAAGAACGTGTGGAAGAGCGCCAAAGCAAGCCAGAGAACATCATCCTGTCGGTAGACAAAAGTGGTGCCATCTTTTGGTACGACGCACGTATCGCCGATCAAGAAGCGTTGGTGAATAAGCTGAAAGCGGTGGCCAAGCTGGACCCGCAGCCCGAAGTGCAAATTCGTGGCGACATGGCTGCCCGCTATGAAGGCGTGGGGCGCGTGATGTACGCCTGCCAGCGCGCGGGCATTGCCAAGGTGTCGTTCATCACCGAGCCGCCTGCGGAGGGAGGATGAGTATGGGCATTGATCTGAACCAGACAAGTCAAGGCCTCGGCTTGAATGGATTGAGCGTGGCAGAACCCGAAGTGATGATGGACATCAACACCACGCCGCTGATCGATGTGATGCTGGTGCTGCTGGTGATGTTGATCATCACGATTCCCATTCAGTTGCATTCGGTGAACCTGGACTTGCCCGTGGGTGCACCACCGAGCGCGCTGGTAAAGCCTGACAAGGTGCAAATCGACATTGATGCCCAAAGCACTGTGCATTGGCAAGGCCTGCCGGTAAACGCAGAAACGCTGGAAGCCAATATGGCCGCCATGGCCCATCAGCAGGTTCAACCCGAAGTCCACGTCCGGCCCAACAAGGCAACGCAATACGCGGTGTTTGCGTCTGTGCTGGCCGCGACCAAGCGCAGTGGCCTGACCAAGATAGCGGTCGTCGGCAGCGAGCAGTTTGTCCCGTAAATGCGCAAGTCATCGGGTTATCAAAGCAAAGATGCTGCCGCACGCTACCGCGGCCTGGGCTTTGTAGCCGTATTGCATCTGCTGCTCGCTTGGGCGCTGGTGTCAGGCACCGCCCGCAAGGGTTTGGAGCTGTTGAAGAAGCCGCTGGAGGCCGTGGTGATCCAGGAAGTCATCATTCCGCCGCCGCCGCCTCCACCACCGCCCCCCGTCAAAAAAGACATTAAGTTGCCAGAGCCAAAGGCGGTTACGACGCAGGCGCCGCCGCCGCCCGCACCCTTACCATTTGTGCCACCTGCCGAGGTGACGCCACCGCCCACTGCTGCACCTGCGATAGCGGCCACGCCCGTGCCGCCGCCCACGCCAGCTTTAATTGCGCCGCCAGCCCCACCCGCACCCGTGGCAAAACCCGCGCAGAAGGCCGATATTGGCGTCGCCTGCCCAAGCCAAGTTGCGCCCGAGATGCCGCGTCGAGCTTTGCAGGATGGCACCGAGGGTGTGGTGAAGGCGCAAATTTTGATCAAGGACGGCGTGGTCAAGGACGTGACCATCCTCTCGGGGCCCCGTGTTTTTCACAATGCTGTGCGAGCTGCCATGCTCAAATACCGCTGCAGCAGTGACGGCGAAGTGCTGGCCACCCAGGAGTTCAACTTCAAGCTGGAATAACCGCGGGAGACGGTGCTGGCCGAACCCTGCGAAAATCAGACCCCATGAGCACTTTACCCACCTACCGCATCGCCCCCTCTATTCTTTCTGCCGACTTTGCCCGTTTGGGCGAAGAAGTGCGCAATGTGATTGCCGCTGGCGCAGACTGGATTCACTTTGACGTGATGGACAACCATTACGTGCCTAACCTGACTTTTGGCCCCATGGTCTGTCAGGCTCTGAAGCCGCACGCCAAAAAGGCCGATGGCACGCCGATTCCGGTGGATGTGCACTTGATGATTGAGCCTGTGGATGCGCTGGCAGCCGCCTTTGCCGATGCGGGCGCTGACTTGATCAGCTTCCACCCCGATGCCTCCAAACATGTGCACCGCAGCATTCAGGCGATCAAGGCCAAGGGCGTGAAGGCAGGATTGGTGTTTAACCCCGCAGAAGAGCTGGATGTGCTGGACTGGGTGATCGAAGACCTGGACCTGATCCTGATCATGAGTGTGAACCCAGGCTTTGGCGGACAAAGCTTTATCGACAGCGCCTTGCGCAAGATCGAAGCGGTGCGCAAGCGCATCGTTGCCAGTGGCAAGGATATTCGTCTCGAAGTGGACGGTGGTATCAAGACGGATAACATCCGCCGCGTGGCAGATGCTGGGGCAGATACGTTTGTGGCGGGTAGCGCGATTTTTGGAAAATCTGACTACAAGAGTGTGATTGATGCCATGCGCGTTGAGCTTGGCGCTCGGTAAATATTGCCCGCTAGAGGCCTAAGCGCGTCATCGTCCACGCGACGGTGGCAAGTAAAGATGCATTGAGCAGCATGCCAGTGATGTGGACGCGCCTGAACCGCTTGACCGCGACTGCGTCATGCTGGTTCAGCATGGTGCGCACATGGTCCATTCGGGACAATATGGCAAACCGGATGACAAAAATCACCAGAGCAAACGCGGCCGTTGCTAAGCAATACTGCCACTGGCTGATGGATGCAAAACTGATGGATACCAGTGCGGCAATGCCCATCACCACAAGGTAACAGGTATTGAAGACGCCCCGTATAAAGCGCGAATCTGTCGGGGTGTCGTGTTTGAGGATCAAGAGCGGCAAAGTGCCCAGCATGAAAAACCCCTGGGAAACCAGCAGGCCAACGGTGCCAAGTAATGCAATGGATTTGGGCAACATGATCAGATCAAAGAACGAATGGGTTGAGGACTGCGTTCATGGCGCAACGCTAAATCCTACATGAGCACCGGTGCATCTGGCAATTCGTTTCTATCCGTAGCGCTGACGGGGAAATGCGTTTGCAACTCTGCAGTTACCGCCGCAATACAGGCGAGAGCGCCCTTTTCAAACTGACCTTCTCGAAAGGCTTGCTCAAGTTTTAGGCACATTGCCGTCCACGTCAGCTTGTCCACATGGGCATCTATACCTCGGTCGGCCACAATTTCAATTTGGCGGTCAGACATCAAAAGGTAAATCAGCACACCGGTGCGAAGCTCGGTGTCCCACATGCGCAGTTGGGCAAAGACATCGATAGCACGCTCACGGGCCGTCACATCTTTCAGCAAGGGCGCGCAGTCCAGCGCGCCTTCAACCACAAACCGGATTTCCCCACGGTGTGTGGCCTCAGCGCTTTGGATGGCTTGCTCAATGGCGGTAAGTGTCACGGGAGGGAACGCTCGTTTAACTTGCCGCTGAGTGCTGGTCAGGTGTCGGAAAATTCGTTTGATTTGAGCCATGTTCACCACCGTCCGGAAGCACCGCCGCCGCCAAAACCACCACCACCACCGCTGAAGCCGCCACCTCTGCCGCCACCACCACCTATTCCGCCGCTGCCGCTTGTGACTATGCTGAGCAGGTTGAGGACGCCCACGAGTGTGACAAAGAATGCGACGCCTCCAGCCATCAGGGTCGCACCCACGATGCCACCTGTCACCCACCAAGCCACACCCATCGTCAGGCCGCCCGTGATCAGCGCACCAAAAAATGCCCCGAGTACCCCACGGGCAACAAGGCTCACCAACAACATGGCAATCAGTGCCATGCTTTGGGAGCCGGATATGTCCTGGCCCGTGCCTGCATCGCGCATGGGTGCCGGCAAGGGCTCGCCATCCACCACGGACATGATTTGCTCTGCCCCAGCAGCAATACCACCCGCAAAGTCTTGTTGACGGAAGCGCGGGACAATGGTTTCATCAATGATGCGCTTGCTGATGGCGTCGCTCAGGACACCCTCCAGCCCGTAACCGACTTCGATGCGCAGCGTGCGATCTGTTTTGGCGATGACGAGCAACGCGCCGTCGTCCACTTTTTTACGGCCAAGTTTCCATTGCTCGGCCACACGAATGGCGTATTGCTCAATGGTTTCGGGCAATGTACTGGCAACAATCAGCACGGCAATCTGGCTGCCCTTGCGCTGCTCGAACCCTGCCAGGTTTTGCGAAAGTCGGGATTGTTGGTCGGCACTGAGCGTGCCAGTTTGGTCTACCACGCGCCCGCTAAGGGGTGGAACAGCCAGCTGAGCATAAGAAAGCTGAGCGCAAAACTGCGACCAGCCAAATACCAAGACGAGGAGCCAGGTCCTCGTCAGCAAAAAGCTCACTTGGCAGTCCCTGCGCCAAAGTCAACTGCAGGTGGCGCGCTGATGGCTTTTTCGTTCTCCACGGTGAAGCTGGGTTTTTCTTTGTAGCTGAAGACCATGGCTGTCAAGTTAGACGGGAACGAGCGCACGGTGACGTTGTATTCCTGAACTGACTTGATGTAGCGGTTGCGTGCCACGGTGATTCGGTTTTCTGTGCCTTCCAGCTGGGCCTGCAGGTCGCGAAATGCCTGGTTGGCTTTCAGATTAGGGTATTGCTCTGAGACCACCATCAAGCGCGACAGTGAACCTGTCAATTCACCCTGGGCCGCCTGAAACTTCTGGAAAGCAGCGGGGTCGTTGATCAGTTCAGGCGTTGCCTGTATCGAGGTTGCCTTGGCACGGGCTTCAATGACCTTGGTCAACGTGCCCTGCTCAAAGGAGGCTTCTCCTTTGACGGTACTCACCAGGTTGGGAATCAGGTCGGCACGGCGCTGGTATTGGTTCAGCACCTCGGCCCAGCTGGCTTTGACTTGTTCGTCACTGCTCTGGAAGGTGTTGTAGCCGCAGCCGCTTAAGGCAAGCGTCGCGACGGTCATCAGCGCTAAAAAGGCTTTACGTACAGGGAATGTCATGAATGAAGTCCTTGGTGGGGAATGGGTTGATAAGGGGTGGCGGGCTGAAAGCACAGATTGTTGTTAACTCTAGCGCAAGACGGGCAGGCAATAATTGGCCTTCGGTGCATATTCAAAAGGTAGCGGTGTGAATTCCAATCTGAATTGGCGTGTTCCAGGGGCGTTGGATGCGGTCATTGTTGATCTGGACGGAACCATGGTCGACACGCTGGGGGACTTTGAAGCGGCGTTGAACCTGATGCTGGCCGACTTGCGTCTGCCTGGTATTGATCGCGGCATGATTGAGAAACTGGTCGGTAAGGGGTCTGAGCATCTGATCAAGTCCGTTTTGACGCATGTGTCTGTTGGCGCAGAGGAGGCAAGTACGCGGGACATCGAGCAATGCTTTCCCGACGCCTTGGCCAGCTACCAACGCCACTATCTGGCGGTCAATGGAAGCTGCTCCAAGGTATATCCGGGCGTGACAGAGGGGCTGACGCGCCTGCGCGATCGAGGATTGAAGCTCGCCTGTCTGACCAACAAACCCACAGCATTTGCGCGGCCCTTGTTGCAAGCGAAAGGGCTTGGGGGATATTTCGATGTGGTGTTTGGCGGTGACGCTTTTGAGCGCAAAAAGCCAGATCCGCTGCCGCTATTGCGAACCTGCGAGGCGCTGGAAACTCGACCTGAGCGCACCCTGATGCTGGGGGACTCCAGCAACGACGCTCAAGCTGCCCGGGCCGCAGCGTGCCCCGTCGTACTTGTGACCTATGGCTATAACCATGGAGAACCCATTCGACTAGTTGACGCTGACGGGTGGATTGATCGTTTGGACCAGTTGGCGCTGGGGGCCTGATGGGGTTGCAAAAAATAATTTCGTGACAAAAAGTGAGACAGGTCAGATTTGCTACACTGAGCGCATGTTCACCCTCAACAGCTTCACCTATTCACAGGTGCCAGGTCATCAGGACCGGGGAGCTTGGCTTTGGCGTAAGCCAATCTGCTGAATTAGCTGTTCGCACGGGTCTTCCCTGTGCCCCCTTGCTTCCTGTCGAAGCATCACGTCTGAATCCAAATCCCTGTTCAGACCCGACTCAAATGAACATGCAGCCAAAGCGGCTGCCGCGCTGGAGGCGCAAAACCCGTGATCACAGAACTTGAATTCAAAAGCTTGAGCGCCCAAGGTTTCAACCGTATCCCCCTGATGGTGGAAGCGTTTGCGGACCTGGAAACGCCTTTGTCCCTGTACCTGAAATTGGCGCACGCCAAGGACGCAGGTAAATACAGCTTCTTGCTGGAGTCCGTCGTCGGTGGCGAACGTTTTGGCCGCTATAGCTTCATCGGTTTGCCGGCCCGTACGCTCGTGCGTGCGAGCGGTTTTGGCGAAGATGCGGTGAGTGAGGTTGTCCGTGATGGTGCTGTTGTGGAGACGGCAAAAGGCAATCCGCTGGACTTTATTGCGGCATATCAAAAGCGGTTTAAAGTGGCATTGCGGCCCGGCTTGCCTCGGTTTTGCGGGGGCTTGGCGGGCTATTTTGGCTACGACGCCGTGCGTTATATCGAGAAGAAGCTAGAGAATACCTGTCCGCCCGATACCTTGGGCTGCCCCGATATCTTGTTGCTCCAATGCGAAGAGTTGGCGGTCATCGATAACTTGTCCGGCAAGCTGTATTTGATTGTCTACGCCGATCCGACGCAGCCTGAGGCCTACACCCACGCCAAACGTCGTTTACGCGAGTTGAAGGAACTGCTGAAGTATTCGGTCAGCGCACCCAGCATCAAGGCCTGCCAGAGTTACCCCGCTGAACGTGATTTTGCCAAGGCGGATTATTTGGCCGCGGTCGTGCGTGCCAAGGAATTGATTGCCGGGGGCGACTTCATGCAGGTGCAAGTGGGCCAGAGAATCAAAAAGCGCTACACCGAGTCGCCGCTGAGCCTGTACCGAGCGCTGCGTTCGCTCAACCCGAGCCCTTATATGTACTTCTACCACTTTGGCGATTTCCATGTGGTGGGCGCATCTCCCGAAATTTTGGTGCGTCAGGAGCAGGTGGAACACGACGGCAAACCGGCACAAAAAATCACGATTCGGCCCTTAGCGGGTACACGGCCACGTGGTGCGTCGCCTGAGCAGGACAAAGCCACTGAAGTGGAGCTGATCAATGACCCCAAAGAACGTGCCGAGCACGTGATGCTGATCGACTTGGCCCGCAATGACATCGGGCGCATTGCTCAGACCGGGACGGTCAAGGTCACCGAGGCATTCGCAGTTGAGCGCTACAGCCATGTCATGCACATCGTCAGTAACGTCGAAGGTATTTTGAACGACGGCATGAGCAACATGGATGTGCTCAAAGCCACGTTCCCGGCGGGCACCTTGACGGGTGCGCCTAAGGTACACGCGATGGAAATCATCGATCAGCTGGAGCCCACCAAGCGTGGCTTGTATGGCGGGGCTTGTGGTTACTTGAGCTTTGCGGGTGACATGGACGTGGCGATTGCCATCCGCACCGGTGTGATCAAAGATGGCACCTTATACGTGCAGGCGGCAGCGGGCGTTGTGGCGGACTCCGTGCCGGAAATGGAATGGAAGGAGACGGAGCACAAGGCGCGTGCCTTGCTCCGTGCCGCAGAACTGGTTGAGGAGGGCTTGGAATGAGCGCGATCATGAAAACCACGCTTAAGCCAAAAGTCCTGATGGTGGACAACTATGACTCTTTTACCTACAACATCGTCCAATACTTTGGCGAGTTAGGTGCAGACGTTGAAGTCTTTCGCAATGACGAAATCACGCTGGAAGGCATTGCTGCGCGCGCGCCAGATCGTTTAGTGATTTCACCGGGCCCTTGTTCGCCTGCAGAGGCGGGGATATCCGTGGCTGCCATCCAGCATTTCGCTGGAAAGCTACCGATCTTGGGGGTATGTCTGGGGCATCAATCCATCGGTGCAGCGTTTGGCGGAAAGATCATTCGTGCGCAAGAGTTGATGCATGGCAAGACGAGTGTTATTCATACGACGCAGACGGGCGTGTTTGCAGGCTTGCCAGAGGCATTTACGGTGAACCGCTACCACTCTCTGGCGATTGAGCGAAGAACCTGCCCTGACTGCCTTGACGTGACGGCATGGACGGATGATGGCGAGATCATGGGCGTGCGTCACAAAACGCTGGACATTGAAGGCGTGCAGTTTCATCCCGAATCGATCCTGACAGAACATGGACACGCGATGCTGAAGAATTTTCTGGAGCGCGCCCATGCCAACTGAGCAACTGATGCTGTTCATCGCGGCAGGATGGTTGCTGAATCTCACCCCAGGGCCTGATGTGCTGTACATCGTGACGCACTCCCTGCGCGGGAGTGTGCGCGCAGGGCTGGTCGCCGGGTGGGGAATCACTGCTGGTTGCTTTGTGCATATTCTGGCGGCAGCTGCAGGTGTCAGCGCCTTGATGGCGACTTCTGTCACGGCCTTCACCGTACTGAAATGGTTTGGTGCCGCGTATCTTGTGTGGACGGGCGTGAAGCTGTTGTTGTCAAAGAGTCCTGCGTCTGACATTGAAATGTTCAAGGGGAGTGAGACCTCGGTTGCGCAAGGCTTGTGGGCGGTTTTTACAGGTGGGTTCTGGACCAACGTATTGAACCCCAAAGTCGCCATCTTCTTTTTGGCCTTTGTGCCGCAATTCATTGGGCACGATGTCGAAAACAAGGCCTGGGCCTTTGTATTGCTGGGAACTTTGTTCAATGTCAATGCACTCCCCGTCAATGCGGGTTGGGCGATTGCATCTGCCTGGATGGCCAAGCACCGAGGTGTTCAGCGTGGCATGCATTGGCTTGACCGTGTGGCTGGCGCGATGTTTATCGGCTTTGGCCTAAAACTGGCGTTCACGGACAATCCCAGCGCCTGAGCCTGTTGAATTTGATCTAAATCCTGGAGACCTGACCATGCCTATTACCCCGCAAGAAGCCTTGCAGCGCACCATTGAGCACAGAGAGATTTTTCACGATGAGATGCTCAAGATCATGCGCATGATCATGAATGGCGAATTGTCGCCCGTGCTGACCGCTGCGCTCATGACAGGTCTGCGTGTCAAAAAGGAAACCATTGGTGAGATTACCGCTGCCGCCGAGGTGATGCGGGAGTTTTCGACCAAGGTCCACGTGGCAGACCGTACGCATCTGGTAGACATTGTCGGAACTGGGGGCGATGGCTCGCACACGTTCAATATTTCGACCTGTGCCATGTTTGTGGCTGCGGCCGCTGGTGCCAAAGTCAGCAAGCATGGCGGGCGAAGCGTTTCCAGCAAGTCGGGCAGCGCAGATGTGATGGAGTCACTGGGGGTGCACATTAACTTGGCACCCGAGGCCATTGCACGCTGTATTGCTGAAGTTGGTGTGGGTTTTATGTTTGCGCCCAACCATCACCCAGCCATGAAGTACGTGGCACCGATCCGCAAGGAGCTCGGTGTGCGGACGATCTTCAATATATTGGGACCGTTGACCAACCCAGCGAGTGCGCCAAACATTTTGATGGGGGTATTCCACTCGGATTTGGTGGGTATCCAGGTGCGCGCGCTGCAGCGTCTTGGTGCTGAGCACGCATTGGTGGTGTATGGCCGTGACGGAATGGATGAAATCAGTTTGGGCTCTTCAACGCTGGTGGGTGAACTCAAAAATGGTCAGATCACCGAATACGAAATTCATCCTGAAGACTTCGGCTTGGCCATGGCCAGCAACCGCACGCTGAAAGTGGAAACTCCCGTTCAGTCTATGGCCATGCTTCTAGGCGTATTGAACATGCAGCCGGGTGCCGCGCGAGACATTGTGGTGTTGAATGCAGCCGCCACACTGTACGCTGCCAATGTGGTGAATTCCATCCAATCCGGGATTGAAAAGGCACAGGCGGCCATTGATTCAGGTGCCGCTCGCGATACGTTGGCGAAATTGGTGGCATTGACCCAAAGTTTGAAGGCTGAATGACATGTCCGATATCTTGAACAAAATTGTTGCGGTCAAACGCGAAGAGCTTGCCGCAAGCATGGCCAAACGGCCATTGCTTGCCGTCCGAGCCGACGCAGAGAGTCGTGTGCTAACGCGCGATTTCGTGGGGGCATTGCGCGCCAAGATAGCCGGTGGGCACGCGGCAGTGATTGCCGAGGTTAAGAAAGCCAGCCCCAGCAAGGGCGTGCTTCGCGAGAACTTTGAACCTGCTGACATTGCGCAGAGCTATGCAGAGCATGGGGCATCTTGCCTGTCGGTGCTGACGGACAAGCAATTTTTTCAGGGCAGCGTCGATTACCTGAAACAAGCCCGCGCATCTTGCGATCTACCCGTTCTGCGCAAAGACTTTATGGTCGACGCATATCAAATTTACGAGTCGCGCGTTATGGGCGCTGATTGTGTTTTGTTGATTGCTGCATGCCTTGACGACGCCCAGATGGCCGAGCTTGAGGCGGTTGCACGTTCTCTGGACATGGCTGTTTTAGTTGAAGTCCATGACGCGGAAGAATTGGAACGTGGCCTCAAGCTGAAAACCCCTTTGATAGGGATAAATAACCGTAATTTGCGAACCTTTGACGTCAGCCTGGAGACTACGTTGTCATTGAAAGCTGCTGTGCCCGCAGACCGTCTGTTGATCACTGAATCAGGAATCCAGACTGCAGAGGATGTGCAGAAAATGCGCGATGCACAGGTTCATGGTTTTCTGGTTGGCGAAGCATTTATGCGAGCCAAAGACCCAGGAGCCGCGCTTGCAAAGTTGTTTGGCTCCTCAGTGGTTCAGTAGCGCATGCCCGAGGTTTTGCCGCAGGCTGAGTTTTGGCCCAATCGTGGTGATCAAGCAGGTCAAATGCGTGCGTGGGTGCCGAGCGAATGGCTGCTTGCCCAAGGTTGGTCTGCTGTCGTAGATGAATGGTTGAGGAGTGAGTCTGGAAAAGGCCTCAGCGCATTTCTCGTCGAGCGATTGAATGCGGGGGCGTGTATTTACCCGCTGCTGCCTTTCCAGGCTTTAGCTGATACCGCCTTAAGTGATGTCAAAGTCGTTATCCTGGGCCAGGACCCGTACCATGGGCCGGGACAGGCAGAGGGATTGTCGTTTTCTGTGGCACCAGGCGTGAAGGTGCCGCCCAGTTTGCGAAATATCTTCAAGGAGCTTTTGCGCGAGGAGTTTGTCACCTCACTGCCTGCCAACGGCTCTCTGCGGCGCTGGGCAAAAAACGGTGTACTTCTTTTGAATACTTGTTTGACTGTCGAAGCTGGCCAGCCAGCAAGTCACGCAAAAAAAGGTTGGGAGGCGTTGACTGATGCCCTGATTACGCAAGTTGCGATGACGTCACCTGCTTGCGTTTATATGCTGTGGGGGGCTCATGCGCAGGCCAAGACGTCACTTATTGAAGGCGCGTCGCGCGCAGCCGCGACAGATTGTTTGATCTTGCAATCTAATCACCCTTCGCCGCTTTCTGCTTTGCGTCCCCCGGCGCCGTTTGTTGGCAATGCGCATTTCAGCAAGGCGCAAGCATGGCTGGGAGAAAGAGGGCATGTTTTGGACTGGGCGTTGTGAAAATATTATTCATCCAATTTGCCAGGGGCAAAATATGACGCTATAATCGTAGGTTCGCTGGAGAGGTGGCCGAGTGGTTAATGGCAGCAGACTGTAAATCTGCCCTCTTACGAG